>JACLAB010000331.1_pt1 | contig 11569 bp, 6 predicted proteins | sample 8027921 | NCBI WGS metagenome assembly JACLAB01 (sample SAMN15725117, study PRJNA655200) | protist metagenome | isolation source: fluorescence activated cell sorting (FACS) single amplified genomes of... | place: USA: West Boothbay Harbor, Gulf of Maine | collected 2000-07-19
TTTTTTTTGTGAGGTGCAAAACTAAATTCGACTACTATTATTACTAAACACGCGCGCACTAATTTAATCTCTGTGTCGACTATTAGTATTGTCGTTCAAATTCTCCAGACTCTCGCCGCGCTGTTCTCGCAACTTTCGGACGACTTCGGAACTCATCGAGGCTGGCGGATGTCTGGACATGGCCGACGCCGTCGCGGAGGAGAAGGCGAAAGATTTCGTTCCGCCGTTTCGCGTCGACGCCATCGACGACGGTTTTGTGTTGCTATTACTATTAGAACTATTTCTCGCGTACGCGTTTCTGAACTGATTGTGCATCCGCCCGAACCATACTTTTATGGTTCTCCATAATTCTCTAAGTTTGTTGGGAATGGCGTCGAGGAAGGCGGCGAGCTTCGGCGAGACGCGACGCAGTCTCATGGAAACGATGATTTTGTATTTTTGCACGAACGGAATGAGCTTGCTGAAGATGAGCGTAGAAACGAGCGATTTGATCGCATCGATGATTTTCACCGCATACGATTTCATCGTTTCGATCGTTTTCTGAATCACGGGATACTTTTGGTACCAGAGTTTCAACTTCGGCCAAATCGCGTTCACGGCGCGAACGACGACTCTTCGATAGAGCACGTCGAAGATTGGATAGAAGTAATCGCGCAAGGGTTTTGTTTTGACGTAAAACCAAGCGGCAAACCTGTTGTACCCGGACTTTTCGCACGACCACTCGACGAGTCTGTTCAAAATCGCGGACTTTTTACACAAGTATTTCAATCCAATGTACCAAACGACTTGGAAAAGCAAATAGTAAAACACTTGCATGAAGAGCGATAGAGAGACCCACCATCGAATGAAACGTTTACCCATGCTCGTATTTTTCGCGCGCATTTTAGCCTCTTCGTATTTATCCATCATCGATCCAAACGTACCAGCCATGGAGCCGTGATGGGTGTAAAAGGAGTCGTGGGACATGGCTAAAGTGTTCGTCTCGACGCCTTCGGCCCACACCGCGGAAGCGCTGTGCGACTCGCCCGTTCTCGCTTCGTGGACTATTTTTGGATGCAAAGAATCTTTGTTGCTCGCCGCGTTCGATATGCCGCCTCTGTGGCGAACGTCGTAGATACCCGTTAAGTGCTTCGTCATTTCGTGGTCGTCGGTATCGTCTACTAAACTGTCGCCGTTCTCATTTTGCGTGTGATCAAATTCGACGTTCAACGCGCCCGCAACCGTTCGAGCGAGTTTTCTCTCCACGTCTAATAATTTAATCGACGACGCGTTGTCGTTTTCATCTTCTTCGAGGAGAAAAAGGAGAGAGAGAAGCGCAAAAACAGAGGAAAACGTTGAAAGCGTCGCGACAGACGATGACGACGACGATAAAGGAACTTTATTAACCACAGAAGAGACGCCGAAACCCGTATCGGAGAAGACCGACGAAGAGTGGATCGCGCTCCCCGCTGGCGAAGAAGCGGTGGCGGAAGAAGCACAGAGCAGTGGAGGTGTTGAGAAAGATTATCTTCCTCGATCGGTGGAAGAAGAAGAAGAAGAAGAAAGAAAAGAAGAAGGAAAAGAAAAAGAAGAAGAACCGTCATTGGAAAAGGACGATAATACTTCTTCTTCCTCCTCATCTTCATCTTCCTCCTCCTCCTCCTCCTCCTCCTCCTCCTCGGTTGGGAATGAGTACGAGAAGATGATGGGAGGCGATGCTCCCGAAGCTGACCTTCCGGACAGTTCTTCGAACGAAACAGAAGAAGGAGGAAAAGAGATGTCTTCGCCGGCGGCTGTTGAAGACGCGATGGAGAAAGAAGAGGAGGACAAAGCAGACGAAGCCGTCGAAGAGGAGAAAATGATGGAGGCGGAAAAAAAACGCGAAGAATCATCATCATCGTCGTCGTCGTCGTTTACTCGAGAAACATCCTCCGAGGATTCCTTTGAGGAAGAGGCATTGAAGAAGGAGACGGAAGAGTCAACGACTTCTTCGCCGCAATCCGTCAGCAACGACGAAAAAGGGTCATACGAAGAAACCACAAAGGCGGAAGACGTCGCCGTCGAAGATAATGAAAAAAACGAGAGTGCTGTAGAAGAAGAAAAGGAAAAGAGCGACGACATGAAAGAAGTAATGACGACGACGACAATTGAGGATGATGAGGGTGCAAAAAAGACACTTGAAGAGGCTGAAAAATACGTCGATATGAAAGATCTGTACGATGCTGTGAGCGACGTGAAAAAGCCGACGTCTTTGAACGATAATGACGAAGCTCTAGATGAGGAAGTGAAGAACTCAAAAGAAAAGAATGAGTTTGCGTCAGAATCGTTCGAAAAAGAGGAAGAATTAGTGAAGAAAGAAAAAGACGTCGTCGAAGAAGATGCGAAGGAGTTAGAAAAGACTGAGGAAGAAGAAGAATCAAAGAAGACTGAGGAGAGAGACGCCTCGAGTGAGCGAGAAAAAAGATCTGTAGGAGAAGAAAAAGAAGACGAAGAAGGATCTGTCGGAAGTGCTGCCGAAAGCACTGCGGATACTGATTACAGCGTTAACGATGAGAGCGCTGCGTCTTCGGGGAAGCGAAGACACCGCCATCGCAACACAACGCATTCGAGAAGATCTTCCACGACCCATCGTTACAGGAACAGTAAGAAAAGTAAAGACATTTCAGATATCGACGATAGTTCTGTGGGAGAAGAAGGAGAAGAACAAAAGCAAGAACGATCGATTGAAGAAGAAGAAAAAGAGGATTTGTCCGCAGTCGCTGCCCTTGGCGATGGCGATGAAACAACACCTAAAGAGGAGGAGAACGGGGAGGAAAAGGAAGAAGAAGCTGTTCGCGAGGAGGAAATTTTTGATGACGAAAAACACATGAAGAGCGAAGAAGGAGAGGAAGAAAAAGAGGAAGAGAAAATAACCGAGAGAGAGAAGGAAGAGTCAGATGAGATGATGGTAGATACGTTCAAAGAAACCAGCGATTCATTTGACTCGGACTTTTCTTCCAAAAGGGGCGGTAGCATACAAAAAGAGAAAGAAAAGAAAGAGGAAGAAGAGGAAGAAAAGAATGAGGAAGAGGCCATTCGTGGAGAACTTCGAGAAGAAGAAGAAGAACGAGAAGAGGAAAGAATTGAAGAAGAGCGAGAGTTAGAGCAAGAGTTAGAACAAGAAGAAGAACAACAAGAAGAAGATGCATCTAGCTCATCAACTTCTTCTTCTTCTCGAAGAGAACGTGCGAGTAGATTCGAGGACGAAGAGGAAATCGAGGCTGATTTAGAACCAGCATCGGACACGAGCGATTACGCTTCATCGTCTGATGATTATAGCGATGATTCCTATCGCAAGCCGGTTGGGTTACCAGACTTTCAAAACATGATGTCAAACGTTCAAAGTGGGATGTACAATGTTCAAATGTTCTTGTTCCTCGTGGCTGTTTTTGGAATTTTGCTTCTGGGCGCTTACGCGAAGTTCAAGTACGAGCGATGGATGCGAGGTCCGGCACCTCGCGTCGGCGGTGGGAATAGGAGCGCGTTCTCTTCGCAGACCACGACACCAAACAAGGGACCTCCGATTGACTGGTCGGAAGATTGGTCCGATGACGACGACGACGATTTTGGACCGGTCCATAAAATCGTTTGATTTCTTGAGATGACAACGATTCACGTGCGTGTTGTACGAGTAGATACCTAATTTTCTAAGTAAAAAAAGAACTACAAATACATTTTTTACAAAAGCATGCGCTATTACACTAAAGCACTTTATGCTAGCGTCTACTCTATTCTTCAGTTTTCTACAATATATCGCCAGCTTTCGCGTTCCGACTGAACATGACGCGTAATCTGTGCGCGACTCCGATTCCAATCTTTTGCCTTCCGTCTCGGTGCCTGTTCGAAAATTTATCCAAATCGGCAATGACGCGTTCGCCACCGTTTTGATCGTCTTTAAACCGATCAAAGTGCTCAATCAACTTTTTTGCGCTCGGAAAGCGGCACGCGACCACGTGCGCGTGTTCTTCGGCTAATCCTGATATCGCAGCCAGCGCTTTCACCCACGAGAGGTTCAAATGGTCCAATTTCCTAATTTTCTTCTCGTCCACGGTGGCGACGACCCCTACCGATATCGCGTTGTGGTTCTTCTTAAACGGAAGATCTGCCAACCATCTGTGCGTGCCGACGATGTTATCCACGACTGCCTGTTCATTCAAACACTCGACGATTTTGACTTGAATCTTTCCTAGATTTCCAAACCCGCCCGATCGAACGATTAATTTTGTTTTCAGCGCGGAAACAAACTTATCGTTGAACGCGTCTTTGGCGCCCAAGCGGGCCATTTCTTTCCTCGTTCGCTTCAAGACGTAATCATCTAATCCGTACACCAAAAGCGTGAGAATACCTACCGAATCCGAACGTCTTTTCGCTTTCAATAAAATATCCGATAAGGAACCGTCCTGTATGTGCTGCAAACGTTCTGTCTCTTCTTCTTTTTCGAGGAGTTTCACAAACTCTTCGCCGTTTAAAATCAACGTCGTGCGCATCGACCAGTGTAATCTCGGATCGTCCTCGACTTGCATTTGGGTTAAATCTTGCAACATAAATCTACACTCTTCGTTCGTTCTCAACTCCTTCTCCGGATGCCGAATCCACGTGATGCTCGAAGGGATGGGCAATAAAGTTCTCGACGTACATCGCAATCGGTTTTTGTAGTCTTTCGATAAACCAGAAATCCCGTTCGGAGCATCCAAGCCTTGAATAACGGCTTTACCAACATTTTTCATCGCGATATCGTGGTCTAACACGCACGTAATTTTACCAAACATCTTGCTTTTCCCACTTTGGTACACGGGATGCGCGTACGGTACCGCTCGCGCGTATTTGCTCCTCGTCGGCGTGAATTGTATGGACGGAGACGGCGGCGGCATCATCCTTCTCGCGGGAGGCGACTCCGTTGGCGGCGGTGATGACGCCATTCTTCTGTACAAACCGTCGTCCTCGTCCTCATCCTCGTAGACGTCGTTTCTGTGCGCCGATTCCCACGCGATGTCTTCTTCTTCGCCTTCGCCCATCATTTCTTTCCGTTTTTTACTATTATTCTTAGTATCATTGCCATCGTCTTCTCGTTCTTTCTCGCTTCGCATTCGTAACATAACTTCCATCGCTTTCTCTCCGTCTTTGTTGAAATCAATCAAATTCACCTCTTTCAGCGCCACGACGAGAACGTCCTTATTACCGCGAGCACTATTACTGCGGCCTACTTTCACCGAATACCTACGATCCAACCCACCGATAAATTCCATGATCTCTCCTTTCCGTCCATTCAGTTCCGGTTTCGTTAAGATGTCGTGGATTAAAACCTCCGTGCCGATGTTGAAACGCGTCTCTTCTTCTTCTTCTTCTTCTGTTCCCTCATCTCCCGAATCAATCAAAATCACCTCTTCTTCTTCTTCTTCTTCTCTCTCTTCGCTTTCGACTCGTCCCGGTTCTGCCGCCGCTTCTTCTTCTTCTGCTACTACTACTACTACTTTCGCCGGAGACGGAGAAAACTCCTCTCCCTCACGCGAAGGACTTTCCGTCATCATCGTCCCGTTTACCGCGTTTTGCTCTTCATCGTTATCATCTCTTTCTTCTTCTTCTTCTGATGAAGAAGAAACAATCTCAATCACTTCGTCGTCACGCATTTTGTAAATAAAAAAAATTAGCACACAAGCGGAGAAGCTTTTTTTTTTGTTTGCAAAAAAGAATCTCTCTCTCTAAAAGACGCGCGTCGACGTCGGAGCGGCGACCGTTGACTCTTCGCGCGCGAGGAGGAGAAGGAGGAGAAGGAGGAGGGAGAGAGAGAGAGAGTTTCAAATTATTTTATTAGGGGATTTTGCTGCTCTGTTTTGCTTCTCTTTTTAAAAAAAAAAAAAAATTTTGTGTTGTGTCTTCTTCACTCTTTTTTTTGTGAAAGACGATGACCACGATGACGACATCATGTAGGATAACAACAACAACAACAACATCAACGGCAAACGCGACGACGAAGAAACCACGCTTCGTCGTCCTCCGCCGCTCTTCTTCTTCTTCGAGAAGAAACGCACTCTCTGGGACGACGACGACGACGAGTGGTGGTGGTGTCGTTACGATGGCATCGACGAGGAAAGAGGAAAGAAGAAGATTAGTCGTGAAGAAGAAGAGATACAATCTAAAATTATCCAAAAACAAAATCACCGCGTCCGCTTCTTCTTCTTCTTCTCCGCCTGGGAAAACTTCCGCTGCCGATGACGACAGCAAAAAGGAAGAAGGGTTGTACAAGTTTTGGGAAGATTCGGAGCGATTGACGATTCTCGGTTTGTGGTTTTCTTTGTTGGCGGTGGCGACGTTCGTTGCGCCCAAAACGGTCGGTTCGTTCGATACAGATTTAATCACCAAACTCGTCTCCTCTCCGTTTCAAGGGCAGGTGAATCCACTTTTTGAGGCACTTTTTAATAGCTTGGGGGTTGTGCCAGCGGTGTACGCGTCTTTGTTGCTCCCAGGCGGTGGCGAGAAACAGCCAAAGTTGCAACCAAAGTTTTTCGTCGGCGCGTCCTTCGCGCTCGGTTTCTTCGCGTTGGGACCGTATTTAATCGCCAGGACGCCGGTGGTTAACGGCGTGAAGAAATCTGATTTGGGGTTTGTCACCAAGAACATCCTAGAATCAAAAGTGAACGCGTTGTTTTTGACGGCGTTCAGCGCTTTTTTGTATTTTTGGGCGTTCTCGCACGTATTAGATGCCGGGGTAGTTTCCGAGTTTGTCACGCTGTTGACGAAACAATCCACTTTGGCGTGCGTGAGCACTTGCGATTTGATCGTCTTATCGTTGGTGATGAAAACGGCCATCCAGGAGGATTTGCAGAGAAGATCGTCGTCGTCATCGTCATCTGACGTAAACCCGTTGTTTTATCTGTTGCCCGTGCTGGGCCCGTCGTTGTATTTATTAACTCGACCAGAGTTAGAAGAATAGAGCACGCGAGGGCATTAAAATACGTAGAAAAATGCAATTTTGTAATGATATATATAGATTTGATGAGAGCAAAAGATGATGCGCAGCAGTTCGAAAGATGACTTTTACTCGCATGTATTTATGGTATGTGATGATTTTTTACTTTTATTTGAAATTACAAGTCCATGATGGCTTTCGTCGCCGCCGCCGTCAACGTCGTGTTGTTCTCTTCCGCGTATTTGATCAACTTATCCAACGCCGCTCTTTCAACCATGACCCTCGGTAATCGTTCGGTAGAGACGAGCTGTCCCGGGACGTACGATTCCGAGAACGCCTTGATTTCTTCAAAAGGGACGCGGTTGACGAACTGGCCAAACTCCTCGCCGCTGTTGCGGTTTTGCTTCCAATACGCGAAGATCGGTTCGAAAAATGTCTCCAAATCGTCCACTTTCACCTTGTCTTCGTAGGCGCGGGAAATGCCGGTTAAGTTTCTGGTGCCGCCCAACCAAATTTGGTACGTGTTCGGACCGTCGCCAACGAAACCAAGTTCAGCCATGTACGGTCTCGCGCACCCGTTCGGGCAACCAGTCATACGAATCATGATATCGTCCGCTTTCGTCAAGCCGACGGTTTCCATAACCTGACGAAGTCTCTTGTTGATGTCCGGTAAACCTCTTTCGGCTTCGGTGATAGCCAAGCCACACAAAGGCAACGCTGGGCAAGCCATGGATAATTGGTCGTTCGGTTCGATGTCTTCCAAATCTTTCAAACCGGCATTTTTCAAAGTTTGGTGAATGTCATCCTTCCACTTCGGGTCGACGTCGCACAAGAGTAAATCTTGTTGCGCGGTCAAACGCACCGGTAACTCGTACCTTTCGATGACTAATCTCAACGCTTTCTTTAATTCGCCTCTCAATCGACCGTTTTGAACGTGGACGCCGTACCATAACTTCCCGTCGCCTTGGTCGTTCCATCCGAGGTACGATTTGAACTCAAACTCCGGCAACGGAGCAATCGGTTGAAACTTCTTGCCAAAATATTGTTCCGTCACCGTGGTGAACTTCTCGACGCCCCAGCTGTGGACGAGGTATTTTAACCTGGACTGCTTTCTGTCGTCCCGTCTGCCGTAATCTCTTTGCGTACAAACGATAGCTTTGACGGCGTACAAAATATCGTCTTTATCGACGTATCCAATCGGCGAGGCGATTCTCGGAAACGTTTCGTTGTTTCTGTGCGAACGACCCATACCGCCACCGGCGTAGACGTTGAATCCGATGTGTTTTCCGCTCGCATCGTTCACGACGCAAATACCGATATCATTACTCAAGAAATCGATGTGATTGTCGCCAGGAACGGTGACGCCAATCTTGAACTTTCTCGGCAAAAAGAGAGAGCCGTAAATCGGTTCTTGGCTTCCTTCAAAGTTCGTCCCGTTGGAATTGTCCATTCTCGCTTTCGTAATTTCCGGCTTTTCCACCGTCATGACTTGTTCGCCATCGAGCCAAACGTCGTAATACGCCCCCGATTGCGGCGCTAACAATTCCGCGATATCTTGCGCCAACGTTTGCGCGATTTCGTAACTCGGGTTCTTCTTGTCCGGGCACGGCGCCGCGGTCACGTTACGGTTGATATCCCCACACGCACCTAACGTCGACCCCATGTTTTGAATCACCGTTCTAAACGTTTGCTTCAAATCTTGTTTCAAAATGCCGTGCAGCTGGTAGGTTTGTCTCGTCGTCAATCTCAAAGTCCCGTTCCCGTGCGTATTCGCCAAGTCGTCCATGGTCAAATACAACTTATTCGTGACTAATCCAGCCGGTTGTTTCGTTCGCATCATGAACTGGTAAAACTTCCCTTCACCGAACGATCTCTTCTCTCGGTCGTCTTGCTGGTACCCGCCGTGGAACTTGTACAGTTGCGCGGCATCTTCCGAGATGAACGTCTCCGGCGTCGCCAACTGCTCGATCAGAGGGTGACGTAAAAAGTCCGAGTTTTCTTTGATAATTTCCACCGCGGATCTTTTCGGTTCTTTCGGCGGTTCCGAGGACTTCTTCGACGGAGTGGCCACGTTGACGATGGTCAGCGTTCTTCTTTGCTTGTTGTTATTTTTTGAAGTTCGAGCGATCGCCTTGGCGTTTACTTTGTGAACGGAATGCGACGACGACGACGACGCATTGTTGTTACCGGCGTGACTTCTTCTGAAGGACAACAGACTCGTCGTCGCAGTCGCTGCTGTTGTTTGTGATTTAACGATAAAACAGTCAGTATAAAACGCAAGCAGAGAGCGAGGAAAACGCCCTCTCTCTCCCTCTCACTCTTCGACGTCATCACACCGGCGAAAGAAAAAGGGAAAGAGAGAGAAAGAGAGAGAGGGATTGGATTGGATTGAGGGCTGCGTGTGCGTCTCGATGACACGTTGCCGATTTTGTGGGATAAACTAGTATACACACAGAGAGAGAAAAAGATGCCGATCGCGCGTCGAGTACAAAAAGAAAGGGAACGCACCAGCACCGGTTGAAGCTAACATGATGATGACGATGTCGAATGCGTGCGATCAAGATTCTTTTTGTGACGCTTTAGTATTCTGCAGGGGGACAAAAAGAGATAAAAGTAAGAGTAGGGGAAAAGGCGAAAAAAAAGAGACACGCACGAGAGAAAAAGTCACACGCAAAGAGAGATGCGAAAAAAAGATGAAGTCTCGGCGGCGGCTCGAGAGAGAGAGAGAGAGAGACAGAGGAGAGTTTCCCACAGCACAAATTCTACTACGAGAAACTCTCTGATAAGAAAAACGCAACCGACTACACACGCGTACTGGTACATATTATTTACTAAACTTTAATAAACTAAAACACGTACGGCACCATAGCTTTCCGCCGTCTAGGAAACCCTTTGATTCGGTTTCGATACCAAATCAAATGGTTCTTGGCCTCTACGCTCAAGTTTCCGCAAACCGCGAGGAACATCAAAACGCTCGACGGCGAAAACCGAAGCACGACGCACAGGCTGAAATACAAAACGCACTCGAAAAAGTAGTGCGGGCAAGCGACTAAGGAGAACAAACCGGAATCGATTTGCGCGTATTGGTCTTTCCTGTCGGTTTGTAATCGAGCGTTGCGGAGTAACACGTGGCACTCGTATTGTTTCCAGTTGGCGCAGAAGAAGAGGAGAGAGGCGAAGAGAAACTCGACTTTTCTTTCTCCCGCGGTCGTTCTTCCCGCGCGACTATTTTTTAAGCTCAAAGTAGCGCACACGTAATACAATAAACCGAGAACATACCCAATCGCGTGCATTTTCGCTTTTTTCTTGTTCACTTTAACGAATAACGATTCCATCAACCGTCGCGTGACGTGGAACTGAAACAAGACGCTCGCGAGAAGCTCGCCGCTCGAGTCTCCCAGAACCGCCGTCGCGAACGAAGACACATCAACGATATCTCTTTTCGATTGAACGCGCTCCAGCAAAACGTGCGCGTTCCACACGGTACCAACGACATAAAAATGCGTAAACCACGCGTGCGGGACGTTTAGTAACTCGTATAAATTTCGTCGTCTTTTCGTTTTTGACGCGTCTTCGTCTCTCGTCTTGCCTCGCTTCGCCGTATCTCGCACAAACTTTGAAACGAACGGAACGTTCATTTGTCCCAACACAGACGCCGCGATGAACGCACACCAGAAATACCGAACATTTTCTGCCGCCGACGCCTTCAAAGTTGTTATTGTCATCCTCTTCTATCTTCGCGCTCTTCTGTGTTATATATAAGCAGTAACGCACGAGGAAAAAAAACACTTAGTTGAACACACAAACGAGGAGAGAGAGAAGAAGAGAAAAAGAAAACTCTTCACGCGACTGCGCGTTTTTTTTATCCTCAGATAGCACAAACTTTATTGATTTCAAGTTTCACGAAGAACGCGCTTTTTGCGCATTCTTTCAATGGCTTTCAGTACATTAATAGCGTTCCTCATTGGATAATGCGTAGTAGATAGATAGATGAGTGCGCGAATTTTTTGTTTCCTCTTCCTTTCTTGAAACGAAGAGAGAAGAGCTCCATCCATCCATCCGCGCGCGCGAAAGAGAAGAGATAAAAGGAGAAAAGCGACGAGAGACTGAGAAAACCGCGCGCGCGCGCGCACCTACCTTAAAATAGCAGTTTCATTGAGCGTTATGAATCCGGATGGTAATTGCAGCAGCAGAAGAAGTCTCACGCGCTGCTTTCTCTCTCTCTCTTTTTTGGCGGCACAGAGAGAGGAGAGTCTCTTATTAAGAGCACTTTTTCTCTCTGAAGAGTATGTAATGTTCCCGACGACGTCTGTCTCTCTCTCTCTGCTCTCTCTCTCTCTTCTCGATTTTCTGTTTGCGGCTTTTCCGGTCGTGGTTTTTTGTGGTTTTGTATCACGCTTTGAGCGAGGCACACTCACTACTTACTCTCGGTCCACGACGAGGAAAGAAGAAACGAGCGAAAACGCCAGAAAAAAAACGCAAAAAAAAAGAGAGAGAGAAAAAATAAAAATAAAAAAATCATGTCTGTGGCGGGGATTGATTTCGGATCGAAATCAAACGTGGTCGCGTTGGCGCGACGGAAAGGCATCGATGTCGTCATGAACGAAGAGTCGAAGCGGGAGACGCCGTCGTTGATTAACTTTG
>JACLAB010009517.1_pt1 | contig 11564 bp, 8 predicted proteins | sample 8027921 | NCBI WGS metagenome assembly JACLAB01 (sample SAMN15725117, study PRJNA655200) | protist metagenome | isolation source: fluorescence activated cell sorting (FACS) single amplified genomes of... | place: USA: West Boothbay Harbor, Gulf of Maine | collected 2000-07-19
CAGTGCAAGCGAGTAAACAACCCCAATACCTTCACAATGGCCAGATAGACAGACTTTTTCTGTGCGTTCAAAAACAATGCGCCAGTCGAGAATTCACCACGAGTTGCAATCACGCACGGTTGCTTGCATGAAAGTCTCAATTTGCGCGCCAACAAAGGCAATGCAGTAAATCTGTAAGAAAAAAAACTATTTAAATACAACACATCATGGGTAGTGCCACGAAGAAGCTTCAAAACCCCGAAGAAAGACAAGAAGCGCCTTGATGCATAGAATACGCTAGCCTTACCAATACAATTCCAATTATCAATTCGTATATCAGGATAAGAATCTGGATTCAAAAAATCCCGATCGCGTGTCACAATGCGAATATCATATTCATCACCAAAGCAATCCACAAAATTCGAAATAGAACGGACTGGACCACCGGCTCTATAACCAGGCAGATAGTAATCCGCAAAACATAGAATAATGGGACGCTTTGCAATATAATTCATAAAATTACATCCAGGGAGGGGCTGGTTTATCAATACTTACTTGAGAACGAGAATATTCAAGAATCGCATTAAAGTAATGGCAACCACTAACAGAGCCAAGACACTGGGCCCACTGGGATAAACGAAAACGATCCTGTATAGATCCTCGGCCCTTTGCCAACTCACTTCCAATTAAGTCCGATAAAGACGATACATCACCACTCCTGAATACTCCACCCACATCGCTGTACTGAACGACCTCTGCAGAACCACAAGTATCGCTGCAGATCACAGGTGTACCCATCATCAACGCTTCCGAAACAACAGCTCCCCATCCGTCATAACGACTAGGCAAAACCAGACAATCAGCTGCACTCATCCATTGCGGTATGTCGCTCATCAAAGCTCGGCCATGCCATTGAACCTTACCCGGCAGTAGCGCGTCACCAAGGTCTTGCCATTGAGATCGCATGGGACCGTCACCAACAACAAAAAGCTCAAAATCATAAGATTGTCGACTTAAAGAATGAATCAATAAATCAAGCCGCTTTAAAGCGATTAACCGGCCAACAAATAAGAATCGATAAACAGAAGACGCGTGGCTGATCTTGGGAGTAGGAAGCCCTATGGGCTGGAGGAAATAAGCAAAAGGGAAAACACGATCCGAAGAGCATCCGCGATTCAACAGCCACTCAACTGTTCGGTGTCCGATAGCTAAAATACCAGAGATGTTCTTCCTTTTAGAACGAAGGAGCCATCTGTACAGCGGTCGCTTGATAATTCCGGCAAGGGATGCGTCATCAACTGTTTCCATCAAAACCCAATACTTAAATCCCCTTGAAGCAAGCGCTGATTGAACTTCTCCAATCAATCCGTTACCGCGAATACCTTCACAAAGATGAACAGTGTCGGAATTAACTGTGCACAATAGAGGACCAATCTGGTTTGCAGCAGTTATCACTTTTAGATTGATATTCTGCACATCAGGGGCTTGCCAGCCTTGCTGCTTACGTTCATCAGAAACAATCTGAGTGGCAACATACGTGACGTCGTGACCCAAGACTGACAATGATTCAGCAAAATAAGCCATATGAGGCGTAAGCATTTGCTGCCATATCCATAGATCCATAATTCAGCAGGAGATACGAAGAAAACGTTTTAAGGATTCACCCACCACGTCTGGCGAAAGATACGTCATGATCTGATTTCGACCTGCACAGGATTTAGAATAAATACTATCTGGATTACTAGCAAGCGAAATGATTAAGCTTGACAAACTATGAGGATTAAAGGAGGGAAGGTAAAATGCAGATTGCTCATCATAAACTTTCCTCATATCACTCACATCCGTTGTAATCAGCGCTAATCCACGGGCTGATGCTTCAATCACTTTGGAAGGAAAAGTAGTCGAGGAGATGGGTGCGCTTGGCGATCTAAGCGAGAGACTAAGATGGCATAAAGATAATATAGAATCGTATTGAGAAAGGGGTGCCTTCGGATAAACACTAACCATAACATTAGGATTATCATAAGAGGAGATTAAATCAGAGACCCTACAGATATCACCAAGCCCAGTTACATAAAACTCAATTGGCCGAGCACAGCTATAATTGTTGGTCAGTATCCTTAATGCTTGCATAAATAAATCTAAACCAGTAGCCCCAATCAATGTGCCACCATAATGAATACATAGCGGGCCGCCCTCTAACAAATGCTTCCATTTAGATTCGGAATGAGAGAAATTGGTTGAATTAGGAATGAAAGCGCCATTCACAACAAGAAAATCTTTCAGATTAAGCGAAGATGCGACTTGATCTGAAACCACGATTTTCCTTCCGCTTGTGAGCAAAAAGGTAAGCTTAAAAAACAACCGATTCACATAGCCAATAAAGGTTCGGTCGGAGGCAATTGGAACATCTTCAATATCCTGATAAACGGCAACTCCCCTCAGTCGAAGAATGCATATCAAAAGAAAATATTCAAAGGAGTGATTGTAGACAATCACGGTATCATCGCGAGATATAGAAAATAATGCAAACCACGCAAACGCAAAAGGGCCGATTAGCTTACGAAGAATCCGGCTTCGAAAGGTAGGGAGATATGTTGCAGATAAACCATCATCCGAAAGAAAGCACTTGCGGGCAACAAAAGGAGAATCAGCTTTGTCGAGAACAGGCAAGGTTAGCAATTGAGCATTCATTCCTGAATGATTCATTGCATTAATTACACCTGCCATCTTTTTAAAGGCTGCACCAACATAAAGAGAAACACCCAAAAAGCTGCAATACGCTGGAGAGTTCACCATCCCCACATAGTAAATGACTGATTTCTCTAGAGTTGCGTTATTCATAGTCGAAAGCTCATGAAGATTTTACGCAAGAAAGAATAAATCATTTGAGAGTGAAAGTCCATTCCCTGTTCTTAAAAACCAGTATTAAAGTTCAATGTAGTACAGATTGTCAAGAATGGCAATTACTATACCAAATCAGTTCAGGTCAATGGCATATTCCGTTTCTTTGATTTATTCACCTACTAAATAAATGATAACATAAACTGATTGCATTGAGTGGAAACAGGAAAAATGCGTATGACGGATGAGGCTACTATCATGGAGCTCAAATACGCAACGCTAAGCAATCTCAACATAAGACATGGGATACAATATAGACACGTACTGATTATGTAAAAAGCCTGCAAAAGACAAAAGATCTGGCCAATAGAAAGCATGCTCTAGTGGTCGCAACGAGTGAGCCTTATGCCAAGCCCAAAAACTTACTATCACATATAAATCAGCCTTAAAATTGTATTAAGGGGCTATTTCTAAAGACAACTATAAATGATTGATTTCCACAAAAACTGACGGACAGCTATGGATCATGAGTTCAGATCCTTAAAAGTCGAAATGGTTCAAAAACGCATTACGAGCCACAGCCGCGGCAGGACAAGCTTCATATCTCCTCTCCAACAGTTGACTTTACACCTCTAAATCAAAACCCCACCATCCAATCGGGAACTAATAGCAGATCAGCACGCTCACTGGCCATGGATCGGAAAGATCTCCGGTATTGAAAACCAACAGAATTTATAAAACCACGGACAATATGCGAACGACGCCAATTGATAGCAATAAATACATCTTACTATTATTCTGCAAAGGCTTAGCACCTATTGATCAATGACAACAGAGATCAAAAGCTTTGCTGGCTATCGACAAACAAAGGCCACACCTTTGACTTCAATCTTCTCAAGAACCTGCGTACTGAACTTGTCCTCTTTGTTTGCGGGACAAAGCTGAAACCAGCCAGAACGATTCGGCCGATAGCATCTCTCAAGTCTTGAAGGTACGGAGCATAAACATATTTCCGCAATACGAAGGGAAGATAGTAATTACTAGTTTCAACCTTACTCTGCGAAATCAGACGCAAGCCATGGAAGTGAAAAAATATTCCTCCGCTATAGGGAAAACGTGAAGCATTCCAGGGCGCAAGCGTGAGCTGACAATCCTGCAGTACATGAACCAGATCACCGAAACGTTCTGGCCAATGATCTAAATATTTCTGGTCACCAAATTTACCATTCTCAAGACGATCAAAACACCATTCAATGCAGCGATCCTCCCACCACTGACGGACGACTTCGCCTCCACTCCTCGTAAAGGTCAAAAATTGAACACAGTATTGACCTGAAAAAGCTGTCTGGTCATATTCGGGCGAATAGCCGTGATCGGTAATTAACACATGCTTACCGGAAACATCCAACTCATCAAAAATCTTCTTAGGACTCCTGAGAAACCAAAGATCTGCATCAATATAAGTCACGCGCTCAACAGAATGATTCGCTTCAAATACAAACCGCGGTGCAAATGGAGTCAAGGTCCAACAATATTCTGCAATCGTTCGCTTTTGTTTAACTGAAAGCAAGTCTAGCGACTCTAATTCACTCAACTGGAGGAGTTGTACATTAGGGAGATCAAGGCATCCCAAAACATCGTAGGCTTCGTCGTCAACACACAGAATCCATAAAACATAATCTCGAATATGCCTTTCCATCGAGGCATGCAGAGCAAGACCTTGGGGAAGAAATAAACTATTGAAGAGAGTGACGAAATGTTCCACGAGATTCTCTAAATATGAAATCGATTGACTGCATCAATCACAAAATCAATATCGTCGTCACTCATCTGCGGGTGACACGGCAAAGAAATGCAGGTTTTTGAATGATCTTCACTGACAGAAAGGCCTTTAGGATCGCAGAGGATATCAAGACAAGATGACTGATGATGTATGGGAATTGGATAGTGGAAAATCGTTTTGATTCCACAACCAGCCAAATACTCCTGCAAGCCATCACGCTGATCACACGTGATGACAAACAAATGATAAACGTGGGCACCGGATTCCTGCGGCAGTGCTAAATGGCGAATCAAAACGTTATCAATTTTGTCTCTATACCTTCTAGCAATTTCTTGTCTACGCAAAGTGAACTGAGGAAGCCATTTCAATCTTACTTGTAGAATCGCAGCTTGTATCTCATCCAATCGGCTATTCATGCCAATTTCAGGATGATGGTAACGAACACTTTGCCCATAATTACGCAATCGGCAGGAACGATCAGCTAGATCAGCATCGCTCGTTATGAGCATGCCACCATCGCCCAATGCTCCCAAATTCTTAGTTGGATAAAAGCTATAGGCACCAGCCGTACCAAAACTACCAGAAACTTGTCCCTGCCATTTTGCTAGGTGGGACTGAGCACAATCCTCAATCAATAAGATATTGTGGCGATCACATAAAGTAACCCAAGCATGCATATCTCTAACCTGACCATAAAGATGAACAAGAACGATTGCTTTAGTTCTTGTCGAAACACAACGCTCAACGCTATCGATATCCAACAAAGCTGTCTCTTTGTTGATATCCGCCAGAACTGGTGTTGCACCGGCACGAAGAATCGCTAACACCGTTGCAAATGCAGTCATTGGCGTGGTGATCACCTCATCCCCTGGCCCAATATCAAGGGAACGAAGGGCGATCTCAATAGCATCCATACCATTACCCACCCCGACTGCATGTGGTACAGAGCACACCTCTGCCCAAGCCTGCTCGAATGAAATGACGTGCTTACCAAGGACGTACCAACCTGAGTCGATAACACCCGAAACAGCAGATAGCATCTGATCCTTAAGTGCAGTTGGCTCTGCAGTAAAGTCATTCATCAAAATCATTGAGCTACCTGCCAATAATCAGAACGACACTGTGCATAGTACGCAATTGTCTTAGATAACCCATCGGACAAACCAACTCGAGGCGACCAACCCAGCTCTGACTTAATCAACGAAAAATCACTATAGTAATCTCCGATATCAATAGCCTTGCGCTCCTCAGGGAAAGGCACAAGCTCGTATGAACTATTAGGACCTATATTAATCATAATTTCGGCCAAAGCCTTCAGGCTAATCACTTCTTGACTTCCTAAGTTATAAACTTTGCCATTCGAATGATCACTTGCCCCGGCCAGCAACATGGCATCCACGCAGTCATTTACATAATTAAAGTCGCGCAGCTGTTCACCATCTCCAAAAACCTTGATTGGCTTTCCTTCTAACAACAAACGGATCCAGATACCCAGAAAAGTCTGGCGCGCATCCTTCACACGCATTCCCGGACCATAAGTATTCGTCAAGCGTAATGCACAAGCACGAATCCCATAAACATTATTATACAGCAAGTGATACCACTCGCCAGCAAGCTTGTTAATACCATTAACATCAACCGGACGAATCGGATGATTCTCATCGACAGGAAGATAATCAGGCTTGCCGTACAACTGGCGTGTACTAGCAAAGACTATTTTAATATCTGGATTAATCAGCCTGCACGCCTCAAGGATTGATAGTTGAGCTGAGGCATTAATTTCAAGGTCAGATTGAGGGTCCGTCATCGAATCCATGTGGCTCGTCTGACCAGCAAGATTAAAAAGATAATCCTTGCCTTCAAGAAGGTACTTCATGGCATGCGGATCTCGAACATCAGAAATATTGATATCAACCTGGTCGCGAATATCAACAATATTAAAAAAGTTGCCTCCGTACTGAGGTATTAAACTATCAACCAAAGTGACCCTGGCTCCTTGATGTACAAGCGCTCTGGCCAAATTCGAACCAATGAAGCCTAGACCACCTGTAATCAGGATTTTTTTATCATAAAACTTATTCATAATGATTTTTCTACTAAAATAATGTGGTCTAGAAACAAATCGGGATTACTGGGGAGAATGCCTCTAGCCAGCAAGCCAAGCAGATTAACAAATCCCATTATAAAAATCATCAAAAAATATTGAACATATTTATTCGATGACGAAGTAATCTTATACAGATACGCATTCGCCAACTGGAACAGAACAGAACTGTCGGCTCCTAATTTTTTATGCCTCAAAATCTTAAACCCATTCCGCTCAAGCAGAGACTTTAAACCAAAACTTGAATAACGGGCATAGTCGTAGGGTTGCTCATGCTCATCCCATACAAAAGGGACAGTCAACAACATTTTCGCGCCTGGCTTCATCACCCGATAGATTTCAGTCAAAAAACAATCAGGGTTGAAGACATGCTCGAGCACCTGATTGCACAGAATAGAGTCAAATATCTCATCAGAGAAAGGAAAGGTGGTACCGTCATAAAAATAGTCTGCTATCGCTCGCATCCGTGAAGAGTCGCTGTCAATATCCAGCCCAATATAGTTTTCAACAGAAAATAACTCTTGGTACGGCTTTGTTCCACAACCAACATCTAATAAAACACCATTTAAGGAGTTCGAATACTTGCGAATTCCAGCAGCAAGACCACTCCTCGCAAAATAAAAGGGATTAACGAAAATACCCAGCCAATCTGGGAAGAAGGATTGTCGCAACAAGAATGCGCGAATCTTAACTTTCATGGTTTCCTCCGCTGCAGCAGAAAAGTATCAAAAGAAAAAACACCGTTTGAATAGTTAACAAACCCCTCAGGAGAGACTTGATGTGTAATTATATCAAATGCATGAGACAAATAATTGATGAATTTATTCTTTGAGAAGACCCACAAGGGATAACTTGCCGGATAGATATTTTTACCTACTTGTTGAACTAGAATCATATCTTCTGCATTGTCATGGAATGATGTTCGATCAATTAAAACAATATCTATATCACTCTGCACCAACTCCTCTAATACAGCATAAGGATCTTCAACATATTGGAGAACACTGGATAGTAAAACGACATTCGGATTTTGAGCGGTTACACAATCTGGAATTTTCGAATAGAAGAACAATCGTTCGTCGTGAATATACTCACGCCCCATTGAAACAAAGTGGGGTTGTTCAACAATGGACCAACTAACATCTTGCAAACCCTCTAAAAAGTTTCGATTCTGAAAAAAGCTGCTTCCTAACGAACCACCGAAGTCTAAAACAGATAGACGACCATTCTCTCTTGCGGCCGCCCATAGTAAACCCGCAGTAACTGGCCAAGCATATTGAATCTCATCAAAAAGAACCGAATCGCGTTCATAAACAGCTTCACCTCTCTTGACCTTTAAGGTAGCTTGAAGAACCTTTTCCAAGATGAGAGCTGCGTCATAACCACTTGAATACTTTGAGGCTTGTTCCCAAGTTGAAAAAGGCCCATCAAAAGTAATGCGTCCTCCCTTTGACAAGACTCGACCTAACTGTCTAGCGAGAAAAGGGGGCACAAAATCCTTTGCCAAGGAAACTAAATTAGAGCGGAGATTCCTTGGCATACAGCGTTTCAATGCACATTTGAGCGATAGGCGTTTCTGACTCGCACGAAAATAATCTTGAATAATCATTCTCGCTTCAGAAGTGTCTTCAACAGGGACCTTATCAAAAACAATCGGTGTGGCCGACAACTCTGCATCTAATACATTACTTGTGACGCAGTGAGTACCACTGCTGTCATTCCCAAAATTGTGAACCAGACTCCGCCCTGGATACAAAGTCAGCTTTCCTGCAAGAAAAGCTGATGCATACCAGCGCACAGCCCATGAGTCATTCTTTCCTTGTATCTGATCTTCAAGCATTTGTGAAAAGTTATAGGTTCCATTGAAATCAAAAGACTTGGTTAGCTTACGACGCCGTAATTCATCTAGAAGCTGCCGGCCATCAGGATTGAACAATGACCAGCCACGCCTCCAAGTAGCCCACCCCCAACAATCTGCACCCTGCAGAAAGAATGCCTCAGGAAGGGACCGATTAACTGGATAAATATATCCATGAATACTGATAACACGCTCATCTTCCGCAAACTTGTCTAGAGCTGTATTCATATACATCAGAAAGAAGCTAGAGGTGACCATGTCGTCTTCGAGAACGATCACTCTTCCATACTGCTCTAAAACGTTGGCGACCCCTGCAGTAATAGATTGTGCTAAACCATAATTATACGGACGATAATGGACTGAAAGAGATTTAAATCCATCTACATTCTTTACATATTCACGGACTTGAATTACAGAGGCTTCCATATCAGTGGTACGAGCAGCATCACAGAAGACAATTAAGTCTGTTTCTGACGCATACTCATTCTTCAGTAAAGCCTCAACGGTTTTCCGGGTATGCTCGGGTCGTGAGTAAACAAAGAGAGCTACAGGTGCCAGCATAATCTCACCGACTTACTGATTGCTAAAGTGAATGGAAACATCAAGCTCAGCATAATCCCTTAAACAGAGTGATGAACGAAGTGCATAAGAATATGCTTCATAGACAAGAAGCGGTTAGGAAAGTTTGAATTGACTGTAGGGAAAAAGCGCTTCGACAGCTCTCCGTCTGAGGCCAGAAAATACAATTGGATCAGATGATGAATAGGGGTGGAGAAACAATTTAAGCTGACCAAGTTGCTTGTGATAGAGTTAGGCGCTATTCAAACATCGAGGCAATATGAAGAGGAATGCAGACATAAAATACAACAATTAACCTAACACATTATAATCTAGGAGTGGATGAAGCATTGTTACAGACTCCACCCATATCCAGAAGAAGCTAAGCTATTAACACTTAGAAAAAGTTTCTGTAATCAAAGAACGCCAAGAGGCCAACTTGCCATAATTCTGGGCGTGCATAATGGCAAGAGAAGACAAAACAAAAAGGCAATGATTCGCAATTGCAATAAATGATTCCAGTGAATGTGACACCCAGGCATCATCAACTATATCCACAAGAAAGGCATTAAAGATTAAAGCTTAGGCAGTTTTAGCCAGTCAAAAGAAGCTCTGATTATTATTTTAATGCACAAGTAATGCATGGCAACCTTCAGAAACTTCCTCTGGAGACATAGTTTTATCTATCAAGTGAAGAGCTTAAGCTGTAATCTGAGTCATGAGCACAAGCAACCCTCCTAAACAAAAGGTCCTGACGAGTATATTTTTCGAATACATGAAAGAGCTCATAGTTATTGGAATTAAGATAGTCCGAAATGGACTTCTCTCGAGATTCAACCAGTATCCATTGAGGAGAATATCTGGAAAAGTCTAAACCCTTTAATACCGCCAACTCATTACCTTCTACATCTAGACTAAGAAAGTCGATATCAGATGGTGCTGCCGCTTCGATAAGAATGTCAGTCAAAGTTCGTGCAGTAGCAAAGAATGTGTATGACAAGCTTGAATGCCTTAAGAATTGAGAGCCTAATTTCGCATGAGAGTTAGATTCATCTAAAGGACGGTCGAGCCCAAGTGCAACAGTCATAAGATCGCTATTACGCATTTTCACAAATTCTTGATCAAATGCAAATGGAACACATGCTGCACAATAAATACTTATATTCTCTGAACTCGCTCTATTATCAACACACTCCTCAAACCTTGCAGGATTTGGTTCAATTAAGACTCCGCCCCATAAAAATTTTTTTTGGAGTAGATATGAGTTAGATTGTCGTATGCCATCATTTGCGCCGAGTTCTACAAAGAAACCACCAATACCAGGCTTTATTTTTTGTAAAACCTCAATATCAAGAGCATCTAGTCCAAACCCACCCTTATTAAAAATTGCTCGGTAGACAGATGCTTTGAATCTCCTAAAAATAGGGGGAATGAATAAAGAAATAAGCTTCCGCATAATTTATCAGAATGGGAAAGTATCCAAAATGTGATTAACCGAAGATTGAATAAAAGAGTGGACTGACGGACTATGTAGAAGTTTTTGATCTACAGATAACTTATCGAAGGAGCAACCCAAGTAACTGATTAGTGATGGAATATTGTCTGGATCATATGCCTTGTAATGTTGAGCAAGAAACACAATAGAATCCTGAGGACACGGTAATGGTATTAAAGAAGGATTTTGCAATTTATGATGGTAGTCATTGAGGTCGATCGGATTATAAGCAACATTAAAATTATATGCTGGGTGATCCCCAGCAGAAATTGATTTTACACCACAATAAGCCGCTTCAACAAGAACACTTCCGTAAACAGATACAACCAATGATGGATTGCTTTTCAAGATGACAGAATTACTAACTTTATCGGAAATCCAGCTGAGAAGTGTTTCGTGAGAATACTTTTGCATCAGGCTTTCTACAACATTTTTACTGTCTGAAGACTGATTGGGATGTGGTTTGATATAGATCTTTATGTGAGATTGTAATAGTGTGTCTATAGTGTCAGTGATCCAATGGTAAAAATCATTGTGCAGCATCCAACGATAGACATGAGGAGCATCAAAGAAATCATGCAGAAAAATGATATGCGCATTAGTTATGGCTTCAGGAAGGATAGTAGCTGTAGAATATTCTTGCATGTAGGAAGTGCTTACATCAGGTCGACCGTAAAGGCGATTATCTAAACTTTTACAAGCAGATTCAGCGAGCTTTTGAAAGCCCACTGAATCCCGAATAGAAGATGAATACAACGTATGATTACAAATATCGGACAAAATGCTACTTTGATCGTGATATATATAAAACGAATCAATTCCTCCAAAGGTAAAACTTTTTATATTTAAGGATTTGGCAAGCCTAAGGGGCAATCCATGGTAGATATAAGTTGAATAAGAACCGAATATACTTTGAATGTCGTATCGGCTAAATATAATATCA
>JACLAB010010654.1_pt1 | contig 11558 bp, 11 predicted proteins | sample 8027921 | NCBI WGS metagenome assembly JACLAB01 (sample SAMN15725117, study PRJNA655200) | protist metagenome | isolation source: fluorescence activated cell sorting (FACS) single amplified genomes of... | place: USA: West Boothbay Harbor, Gulf of Maine | collected 2000-07-19
GCAAAGAGCAGAAAATTGAATAAGAAGTACGGTAAGGAGAAGAAAGATTTAATACAGTATATCCAGATGCAAGAAGACGTGTATAGACAACGCGATCAACAGTGGCAGACAGAATATCAAAAACTTTTTGAAGCATACGAAAAGTTGGAGACAGAAAAAATATTCCGATCTCCTAAAGCTACTACTCAAGAGTTGATTAGAGGCAAGTGACCTTGCTTACCTACAATATGTGATGAGTATTTAGCACTTTGTCTGTGAAACGTGCAATAATGACGGGCTGTCGTTCGCCATCTCAACCGTCCCCGCAAGACTTGAATTTTGAGACGGGTTAAACACCACTCGCTTCGCTCGTTTCCCCCCACGCCTGAGTCACGCCTGGGGTCTATTTAAAATCTTGGGTAAATTCTGGGATAGAACTTGGAAGAAAGCGAACGCAGTGAGCGGGTGCGGTTGGAGTGGAGAACGACACGGGGTATTGTGAAACGTACAATAACTGCTTTAAGAAATTACTCTCTTCGACACAAAGGTAGCAAAAGATGGTGAGTGTTTGATGAAGAAAGCATAATAAAAGTACGAAGGAGTGCTTTATGTCTATTTTGAATCCCTTTTTAGTATTTCTGAGTGTATGGAGAGGGAATCTTTCTGTGGGCACATTACCCCCGTATCATTCATTGTGTATGTCTGTAGATAAGATGGTTTTCCAATTTTCCTTCTAAAATATATTTCATTTTTCTATATATTCCATGTTTCGCTCCTTGTAATTTACAGGCTGAAAAAGGAAGTGAAGGTGTAGTTAAGTTTTATACCGACGATAATGTTTCGGGGTTCCAGATGTAAGTATACACGGTTGTGCTCCTATGCGTTATTATTTTATGCATTGCATATATCTTTTGAATTTAGCTTGCTCTAAGAGTGTTTCTGTGTTATAAACTCGTTGAATGATTACCTTGGTATCCGAAAAAGGGTAGATAAGTACAAGGTTTGTGTTCTTGGGTTTTTATTTCATTCATAGCATGCTCACCTTTTCTCATATCTCCATTCAAAATACAGTGGTCCTAATGCAGTTTTAGCTAGCAGGTTACGATACTTCTTGAACTTGGTTTCTTTGCGGCGCATATCTTGTGAATATCTGAATTTCGTCTGGCCGGGCGGATCGCTGTTTACACAGTACAACAGATCTCCCATGTTAGGATCAATGCCTACTAGCTTTTTTTTAACCAGCTGCATGCGTTCTTCATCACTTATCTCATCAATATACTTCTCACCGCTACCCTTTTTAGCTTTAGGCTGCTTCACCATCCTACCGGCCTTATCCTTGCGTATCAATATGATATTGCAGCTCACACCGTCTCTCTCGATCTGATGATGAAAGGTGTAATCATGACTGTCTTGCACACGATGAAAACACTTCTTGTCTGTTTTGAAGAACAGTCCCCATATATCTGACTGTTTTTCTTTCAAGTTTCCACCAAGCGTCGTATGGGTCCTCTTACCATTCTCATTAGTGACCAGTAGGTAGACCAGAGAAGTTGTATCTAAGCGGAAATGCTTAGGTATCAGTTCACTTCGCAAAGGAAACACTCCACTGACAGTGTTACCAGTGGCTTCAACTCCTTTCATCATGTATACCATCATAGGTAGATAGTCCTGAGGGTTGCACTGAATGTCATACACGACACTGTTGTTCCTGAGAGCACGTTGAGGCATGATTTTTACACTCTGCTCATCAATCCACGCGTGATACTGCGCGTTGGAGGTCTTCGGGTTGTTCCTACAAAGTACATCGTTCTTCACTTTGCGCAGTTCTCGACATAAGAGGTTTGTTCGCTCTTTCTTTTCCTCTGCAGAGAGTTCACTACTGTTGATGGCCTCAAGCTGCTCCTTCTTACGTAAGGAAATATTCACGAATCTCTCTACGTAAGTACAAAAGCGCTGCTTGATGTTGTTCTCATACGTCGTCTCAATATCTGTTGACGTGTAGTTGAGCACAGTGTTCAGGTGACGATAGTTCAAGGTATCCTGCATGATAGGTAAGTAGTGCTCTGTGTGAAATGTAGCCAAGTGCTCCTTCAATTGTACTGTGTTAGCTGTAGGAGGTCTGCCCTGTTTAGGAGCATCACACAGGGTCTTCATTATAGCTGTAACAAAAGGTTGATCGACCCTAGGCAAGGGCTGACCATTGTCGTAGCAGTGAATGAAATACAGCTTCATAAACTGCAGCGTGTGGGTCGTGATGCGGCCGGTGAGGAGCACCACACTCTTGAGACTCGTCTTGATGCATTGAAAATATGGTTTTGTCTTATCAATATTTTCATTTACCTTTTCATTCGCGTTTACAGATGTCATTGCGTAACAAAAAATCGATGGATGATTTCGTAAAAATCGAAAAGTGTTCCCGATTCCTCGTATTTGTTGTTCGTCAACGCACGTTTTTACCAGGCATGCAGGATTCGAGATTCTGGATCTAGTGAGGGGCATCCTACGTATGTCATGTGCTCATATTAATCGATTACAAAGATATAATAGATTCTTATCATTTGAATACCTACTCCACCAGTGGCTCCTCCATAAGAGCGGGGCGATAGTAAGGACCCTGCAGCACCCGCTTGCGGATGAACTCCCGCACGTCATCCTAATCATGAAAGGAGGGTGACATGTAAGGAGTGATATGAGTGTGATGGTTGAGTGGAACCGAAACGATACTCATGTATCAGATCGACAGAGCTGTCCAATGAGCCCCCAAACGCTGCACGTTACAGTGGTACAGAGAAATGACCTCCGGAGAGCAACTATATACCTGCAGGTGGGAAGTCATGGCGTTGTTGGCGATGGCGGAGACAACACTGAACTTCCACTCCAGACCTGTACATACGTGTGCAATTACAATGAATGTGGGGAGGGGGGGCGAGGGTCGTTGGTATGAAGGTCAGCGTTAGTATAGCGCAAGACAGATATCGTGTCATGACATTGCCCCAATATGCATGACTGACTCCATCCACCCATATATACACACACCCTCGCGACTGAACTCGGAGCCGTAATCCTCCAGGAACTGCTTGAAGCCGTTGGCGGGGTCCGTGAACAGCAGGCGGAGGCCCCAGCCTGTGGGACGTCTTGCCAGCGCAGCTAGTACCTGTACGTGATATGGTGAAGAATGTTTTGGGACCATTATTAGTATGGTTATGTGTGATGGTCATGGTACTCTTGTATGTGATAGAGATGCACTAGACCTGTCACATAAACCATTCAATGCAGAATGCAATACTATTGATATATAGATGCAGTCATCCAAAGATCACCAATATACGCACGTCATACGCGGCGTGTTTCACTTCTGGTATGGGCTGTTTGACGCACTCCAGAAGGTAGGCCAGGGTAGAAATCTTCCTCGTGCGCCCCACCATAGACAAAAGTACCATCTTCTTACTTCTAATGGAGTCGGAGTCTTGCACGGGAGGAGCATTCTTGGCTTCCTCTGCTGTAGCACCTACAGCACTAAACACAGTCCCTTCAGTGGCCGCTGCTGGACGTACGCCGCTATCGATTACTTTAGCCACAGAGTGCAGCACGGCAGCTTTGAGCTCGGTCTTAGGCGAGTTGAGCAGCGAGATCCATGTGTTCATCAATTCCTGGTTGGAGAACAGCAATTCCATCGCGCGTTCAGAGGAAGAGGAGAACTCAGCTATTGCGAACAAACCAGCGAATCGTGCGCTCTGATCATCCGAGTCTACGCCTAGAAACACGGCGTGAATGAATCGGGGCATCAGTGGAAGGTCGATAAACCCTTGCATCACTTTTGATGAGATGCCTCTCGTGAAGATATTGCTCAGGCAGGCCAAAGCTGTGGGCCTCAGGAGGAGGTCCGTCCCCGCTGCGCATGGATGAAATGTAAGGGTCACTATGAGGGTGGTGATTGTGTGTAATGGTCATGATACTAAAAAAAAGGACATGGTAAAACTATATCATTGCTTTTTGATGAGCTCTCAAGTACCGGATAGTATAGCAATTGTATAGAGATATAGCCCTCTCAACACTCACCTGATTCCGACCCACTCGCCACCCCCAATAGCCAATCCAACACCCCATTCTCCACCAGATACTGCAGACCAGATCTGGTCCCTGCAAAGCCGTGCAGCAGGTCTAGCGTGGTCATTTGTAGTAGAATATCATCTGTTTGACATAGACTTAATATTTGGGCTACTCCCCCGCATTCGACTATCGCTGCGAAGAAATGGTCCCCACGATTCAGTAGTTTGCTCAAGACAGTGCAGTAGCGCAACAGTAGCGTAGAGTCGTTTTTCACTTTTTGCATGACTAGCATGAATGTTTGTAAAATTTGCTTCAGTGCCTCTCCTTCGCTCTTGGCCATCAACGCTTCCATCAGTGAGGCGGAGGCTTCGGACAGTGACAAGCTGCTCTGAGAGCCTATCTTATCACACGCGAAGGCCGTCACCAAGGGAATGCATGAGTCGGCTAGGCCGCCTTCTTGGCTCTTCTCTGCCTTGTGTAGGATCTGTAGTACCAGCGATGCGCTACTATCAGATTTCAAGCACTTGTCGAGAGCAAGTGGCAGATAAGGACTCTCAGAAAAGTCCTTATATACGACAACACTACTAGGCAAGCTCCTCAGTATCTCAATCATTGCGTCATGTCCCAGACAGTCACTACTCTTTATCAACGCGTCGCAGACATCGGCTTCCTCACTAAAGGAAGATTTCACGATTCCGTACTCCTTCAGAGCCTCTGCCTCCCCAGCAGACTCTGCGACTCTCATGCGTTGAGTCAACACTTCAAGCTCTTCCATAGACGTAAGCATGGTCGTTACGATCTTTACCAGCTCGAGAATTGATGAACTTTTTTTCGACGCTCTGCTACTTCTTTTTTTCGAAAGATCGCTGGGCGGGGTTGAGACTTTGTTGAAGGTTACTGTATTTAGATTAGAAGATTTGTGGGGAAGAAATGGTCTACTTTGTATGTGAGGGTTGCAATGAGACGCTGAAGAAGAACCAGGTGGACAAACATGCAGGTCGCTGCCGCGTCTGCGCGGCGGTAACTTGTGTGGATTGCTCTGTGACTTTCTATGGTAATGACTACGCTGAGCACGTGACCTGCGTGTCTGAGGCCGAGAAATACGAGGGGAATCTATACAAAGCGAAAGCAGTGAAAAAGAACCCCCAGGAGATATGGAATGATGTCGTGGAGAAGGCGGTGGAGAGGAGAGCGGAGGGCTCTAAGGCCGTGCAGCCCTTGTTGGTGCGATTAGGAGAGCTGAGCAATGTTCCTAGACAGAAGAAGAAATTCGATAATTTCATTAAGAATTCCCTGAGGCTGTTCCAGCCTGACATGATAGAACAGATGTGGGCCTTCCTGGAGAAAATCAAGGCGGAGAGTGCTGCGTCAGCGGAGAGTGCTGCGTCAGCACCAGCTATAGAAAATGTTGTAGAAGAGAAGGGGACGAGTAAAAATGCGGCAGATGAATATGCAGAGGCAGAAAAGAATCGATCGACGAAGGATGAGAACAAGAAGAAGAAGGAGAAGAAGGAGAAAAAAGAGAAAAAGCGCAAGGCAGAAAAGGTGGTGGGTCCAGTGGTAGAGGAGGCAGCAGAAGACGCTGAAGAGGTGGAGATACAGGAGAAGAAGAGAAGAAAGAAGGAGAAGAAGGAGAAGAAGCAGGGAAAAAAAGCCAAAAGGATTGAAGGAATGAACTAGGATTGGATCTTATTCAGGTATGAACTAGGATTGGATCTTATTGAGGTATGCGACTACGACTATCACATCATCGACAACAAACGACATGGCTAACTCAATGAGGAAATGTAACATATCCCTGACATTTAATGTGTGTAGGACTAATATATTAATCTTTGAGATCTGATGAGTTAGCTGAGTGTCATACAAGCGCATGAGTGGAAGTACAGATATCATTCCTCTCCCTATCAACACAAACCCATCACTAACCTACCTAAATTATCTATAAAGTCTTGCGGAGTTAGAGACGTAGATTTGGATTAATATTATTTAGTGTCTAGATATGTTTGTAATAAATTTCATACATAGGAAGCCAAAAGTGATTCTAACTAAACATGGAGTTACCTCTCATCATTCCCCTTCAAAACAGATCTTTCATTCTTTTCACTGAAAATCGACCCGATACTCGATTACTTGTTCAGGGTTCGCTTTACTGCTGTGCTGATATCGTCTACCTGGGGCAGTGCGAGCTTTTCCAGGTTGATAGCGTAGGGCATGGGCACATCAGCACCGGTGATGCGCTCTACGGGCGCGTCTAGGTAGTCAAATGCTTCGGACTCCATAACGATGGCGGCGATCTCGGATCCGATGCCGCACTGGGGCCATCCCTCTTCCACCGTGACCAGTCGGTTGGTCTTCTTAACAGTTTCTATAATGGCGTCGCGATCCAGAGGGCGTAGAGTGCGCAGGTTGATTACCTCCACACTGATGCCCTCCTTCTCCAGGTTGGCAGCCACCTCCAGAGACGTTTGCACGTTCTTGGAAAAGGTGACGATGCTCACGTCTTTGCCCTCCCTCTCCACCTTAGCCTTGCCAATGGGTACTACGAAGTCAGTGCTCTGCACCTCGTCGGACATGGGAAACTCGGTGCCGTACAGAAGCTCGTTCTCTAGCACCTGGAAATTGACACGAAGGGTGTTTGAGGAGCATTGTAAGTATGATTATTGTGCTGGATGTTTGTAATACTCAAAGATGTAATAAAGCTAGATAAGACCTTTCATGTAAACTCCTCATCATTGAATATAATAGTGATGGTGCAGATTTATAGCCCTCACGGCTAAGTCCACTATTCTTGCACGTACTACCACGGGATTCTCGTCGCGGATAGCGGCCTTGATTAGGCCCTTGGCGTCCTCAGAAGAGTAAGGGGCTACGACCTTGAGTCCAGGCACGGAAGAGTACCAGGCGGCGAAGCACTGGGAATGCTGCGCGGACACCCCGGCGGCAGCGCCATTAGGGCCGCGGAAGACAATCGGGACGGTCATGTCACCGCCGGTCATATAGTATTGTTTAGCCGCAGAATTTACAATGTGATCGATAGCTTGCATGGAAAAATTCCATGTCATGAACTCGCATACTGGTCTCAGACCTTGGTATGCGGCACCGGTGGCGATACCAGCAAATCCCATTTCCGTGATAGGAGTGTCAATGACACGCTTACCACCATACTTCTGAAAAAGACCCTTAGTTACCTTATAAGCACCCTGATATTGTGCTACTTCTTCGCCCATAACAAATACTTTTTCGTCCCTGGCCATTTCCTCGTCAATCCCCTGGTTGATGGCCTCACGCACAGGCACCATTTTCGTTGCCATTCCGCGAGATACGCATTTCACCTACACAAGAAGAAAAATAGACAAAAAAACAGCAGAATCATTAGTTTGAGAAAAATATCAGTTAAAGCAGAGGCAGTGGCAAGGCCAAACAACGGAAAGAGGTAGCAGCGCCAAGGGCAATAGCTTTCCCCGCGGACTTCGAGAACCCCCGGTAGAGACCACTCTATGACCACCACACTGCTCACTTACAAATACAGAGCCCACAGAAGGCTTGTTGAACAGCTTCAAAGATCTTCCAAGCATTTTGTACTTAATGGAGTCCGTGAAACGAATGAAGAAAAAGAGACTCCCGCTCGTACTACGAGGCGCACGTTTAAACGTGCGGCACCAGGCCAATTACCCCCTGCCTGATAAACACCCTTCAAGCTACAGAAACGATCCATAGAGCTCACAACGTCCAGTTGAATAGAGATTATTCTCTAACAAAGTAAAAAGACCAGAAATTCATTTATACACGGCTCGACTTCGCCTCGCAGGGATCTGTTCAGGTTTGAAAAACAATGGCGCTCACAGGGGAATTGTATTTCCGTAATAACGTCATTCCAGCGGTCGAGAACACTGATGATGAGTTGAAATCATTCTTGGCTTGCGATGTGGACGCTAAGACGCAAGAAAGGCTTTTTGACGAACATCTGGCTTCGTTGCGGAGTTTGCTAAAGTTGACTCGAATTCGCTTTGAACATGCGCTGAAACACGACATTGTGTACTTGAACGATAGTCTGACGTTAGCGGTGGATAGTCAATTAGATATGTTAGATTGCGAGAAACAACGCATCATGAATGAATTGCTGAATCTGCAGAAATCAGCGGACGCGAATGTGATGCAATTGGTCCTCCAGTACTTCAATATTATGAAAGAGGAACTAACGACTGCAAAAGACAATCTAATAAAGTATGCCTTAGAATGTAATTTATTGAAGAGACAGGCGTTGGTATTAAGGGACATGAAAATATTCGGTCATTATCTATATCTGGAGACGAAGAGTAAGGTGTGTATCACCTCATTAGACCAAGAGTCATCGCAGTTCAAACGATGCAGAAAAGCAGTAAAGGACAATATTAGTAATACTCTATCGGACCGCGGTTACAATGACGCAAAAGTCCTGCACGTATTTAAACTGGAGCACAAAATATTGACTTCCCAGCTGCAGAAAGCGGCGTCGAATGTGGATGATGGCAAGGTAAAAGGCCTGTTCTGCGTGGTACCGAAGGCAGGGCTACAGTCCATATGCGCGTTCGGTCTGCACGCACAGGTCATCCCCACTGAGACGGGTCCGGAGAAAACGACCAAAGCCAGCATCGCCAGTGGCATCCCCAACCTCTTCCAGGTGTCGTGGATCTGGGCCCAGCTGTCCGAGGAGAAGGATAATGAAGAGGCCAAAAAAGAAAATAAATGTGAGGGTGAAGATTTGCAGAAAGATGATCTGGACTACCAAGGACTCACGGTGGGGAGGGGCACCCATTATGCGGAGAACTTGGCTAGAGACGGCCTCAAAGCGTTCTCACCGCTCAATTCGCAGGATACTGACGATTTCTCTCACGGGAAGAAAGACAAAGGATGCTCGTTCCAGAAATTCAGTAGGAGTAGCACTCCATCAGGCTTGAACAAGTTGTCGGGGCAAGATTTGGAAGAAGGCTGTTTTGTTACACTGTGTCGAGTGCTGATATCTAAATACCGCACCATTCCAGGAGCTATCACTGACCCTGATGTGATAGAGACGTTCAAAATGGGTTACGATTCTATCTACTCCAGCTCGACAGAAGAGTACGTGCTCTTGAAGCCTACTTATGTGCTGCCCGAGTTCATCATGCACATACAGATGGTGAAAGAGAACGAAGCAGAAAAAGTCCCCCATCCGGCGGACGCAGCCTTACATGTTAAGACCGAGGCCTGGGTGCCGCCGTCCATGGTGGCCGCAAAGCCAGTGCGGCAAAGCGATAGTCGCGGCACCATTGTGGATACCTTAAGACGGAGTAGTATGACGCAGGCGGAGGGGATCTCTGGAGGGGTGTTTTCTTCCAGTATCATTAACAATCTAGCGCAAAATGAGACACTGGCCATGCTCAATAGCGGCAATAACGGGCAAGATGAGAGTGTTGTAAATACCGGTCCTGACGACAACCGAGCGCTGCTGATGCAAAAGCAGGCCATTCTGCTGTCCATCAATGGGACAGTGGATGAGTTTGTAAGGCACATGAGGGATTTACTGATGGATGCGCACAACCCAACTTTGGAATAGTTCATTGATTGATAGTTAGAGAAGAGAATTCTTCATTCAATACACTCAATTTATATTTGTACATTAGTGGAATATTTGTTGTTACTTGATAGAGAACTGCTCCATGAGAGAATCGAAGTCCTCAATGGAAAAATCATTATCTTCCACCTCCTCTTTAAGCAGGCCCGTAATCACTGCGCTGGTCGGGCTGGTCTGTTCGCTCTGCTCTTCCGCGCTGAATGACCGCATCAGATCTTCGAACTGCGCATTAATATCGTTCAGTTCCGACTCTATCTCGTAGCTTTCAATCTCCTCATTCTTGCTGCTGCCCCTGCCCTCATTTTTCTTGTCATCCTCATTATTGTCATCATTTTTGTCGATGTCATTGTTATCACCCTTCCCTGCGTCGCTCATTTGCGAGGTGAGCAGGGCGGTCTCCGTCTCTTTTCTCTGTGGGGATATAGCTCCAGCTATAGCTTTAGCAGCATGATTTTCCTCCTCTTTTAGTTTGTCTTGCTTGGCTTTGGTAGCAGCAGCCAATGCCTCCTCCTCGAGCAGCGTAACTACATCAGCACGGTTCAAGAAAGCTTGAATGCTCTTGACTACAGAAATGTAGTTAGCCTGCTCCTCGCTTTCGTTCGTCTTAAGCAGCGAAAACCGCTCAGTAGCTTCTCTAAACAGAGCCATTATGCGTTTGACCAGGTCGAATTTCGGATCTTCGTCGAATTCTTTCAGCAATGTCTGGGTCCTCTCCATGAAGGACTCCGCTGTGACTTGCTGCTTCGATTTGTGTAGGCCCTCAATGCCGTATTCATTTTTCATTTGCAGCTTGATGTATTCGACCGCTTCTAATATATCGGGTATGAGTATGTTTAGCTCTTCGTCTTTGAAAAACAAAGACAATAATCCAGGATTCGCTCTCTTGAACTTCAGCTTTTCCAGCAATTTGATATCCCAAACTTTCACTACTGTGCTTTTCTTCATCTTCTGCAAACTTTCCACTGTCCCACCTAGAGTGCTGGAAAGGGATTCAGGCAAAGGAGGCATGCTGAAAGGGAGAACTTGTTCAACATGACCGCTCTCCGAGCTGTTGCTAGAAAACAAGCTCGGGCTCAACAGCACGATTTGTTTCTGTGTAATGCTCAACACGTGGGCAGTGCTAGCAAACACAGAGCTAGTCTCGACACCCACCAACTCCCCTCGGAACGACTTCGAGTCGGGGATTTTGCCCACCAATTGGCCTTCTGCAAAAGCCATTTCAGGTTCCCACTCCACCTTTTCCGCTCGATCGGGGGTGAACCTATCCAATAGACCGTCAAGCATGACCGTAAATATTGAAAATTACGTTTGTCGGAAGTAAACAAACCGAAGCTCGCGGACGCGGTTGGAGAGAGCAAGTCAGATCTCTAACCCTAACCTGATTCCATTCGAAATTGTAAAACTTAACAATGAGCCGCTCCTTGTTTGTGTATGCATGTTTAGTTGTGTTACTGAGTCTGAGTGCTGCTATCGCGCCTCCTAGAATGGGTGCTGACCTCTCATTTAGGAATGCACAATCATCCAGCATCAGCGCTGCGCTGAAGAAGGATAAGGACATGCCTCTGGCCGCTGTTCTGCCTGGTGGAGCAATATCGGGTACTTTAACGCTGGGGGTGATGAACGGTATCTCGCTTTATTCCAACATACTCCTGGCCCGGTTCGCGCTGAGTTGGTTCCCACAGCTTCTGCAGCAGTTCCCTGTGTTACGTCCCATCATGATCGTAACTGATCCCTATTTAAAGATTTTCCGGGCGGTAATTCCTCCCATCGGTGGATTTGATATCAGTGCTTTGCCTGCAATTTTCTGCCTCGATATCCTTAGCCAAACAACCGCAGCCGTGGGTGCCGAAATCACTCCTGAACTACGGAAGAGAATTGATAAACTAGCTGCCAATAGAAGTGACAAGAAGTCTGTATTTGTAATCGAATCTAAATA
>JACLAB010014050.1_pt1 | contig 11542 bp, 17 predicted proteins | sample 8027921 | NCBI WGS metagenome assembly JACLAB01 (sample SAMN15725117, study PRJNA655200) | protist metagenome | isolation source: fluorescence activated cell sorting (FACS) single amplified genomes of... | place: USA: West Boothbay Harbor, Gulf of Maine | collected 2000-07-19
CACAGGGCCAATTCTTTTTTTGTCAACGATGTCTTGATGCGCTCTGATGACTTGAGTGACGGCGTCGGTCCGATGCTGTGGTGGCTGGTGCTCGGTCTCACGCTGACGTGGGTGGCGTGCTTCCTCTGCGTCATGAGGGGCGCGGAGAGCGCGGGCAAGGCGGTGTGGATCACCATGCCCCTGCCCTATCTCATGCTGTTCGTCCTTCTGTTCAAAGGGATGAGTTTAGCCGGGAGCGGGACTGGGGTGCAGTTTTACCTCGGGCAGTTGGACCTTCACGCGCTGGGAAAAGGCGAGGCGTGGATCGACGCCATCGCGCAGATCTTCTTCGGCCTGTCCATATGCTGCGGCGCCATGCCGGTGAGTGTACTCCACAGTCGAACAGTCTCCCGTCCATACCCGATCATTTCATCATCACCGCCCGAATCAATGCCCAATTACTAACACCAATTAACAACCGCCCGCGTGTCTGTCCAGGCGTACGCGTCCAACTGCGATCGAACCGAACGATGCGGTCGAAACGCGTGGATCGTCGCCGCGAGTAACAGCGGCACCTCCCTCTTCGCCGGGTTCGTCGTGTTCACCTTCTTAGGGTATTTGGCACACGCGGAGGGCGTGGGCGTCGGGGACGTCGCAGAGGTGAGTTTGTCTTATGGGCAATTGAACTGACGTCGTGTTTATTACCTTTGTAATTGACATTTCTCTTTTTAATGATACAGGGCGGATGGGGATTGGCGTTTGTGGTGTATCCGTCGGCGATGTCTCTCTTCGGCGTTCCCGGAGGTCAATTCTTCGCCACGTGCTTCTGGGTTATGATCTTATGCCTCGGGATCGACTCGGCGTTTGCGTTGATCGAGTCGGTGATTTGCGCGTGTTGCGACCGGTTCGAATACTGCGCCACACACAGGTGAGTTTCTATTAACCTTATACGAAGGTATTAGACTATTTTCGTATGGGTAGTTAGACACTGGCGGCGTGTTTTGGTTAACTCTTAACAACACGTACAGGACGTTCACGGCGTTTGGGTGCTGTTTTCTGTGCTGGTGCCTCGGTTTGACGATGTGCACTACGGGCGGGTACTACGTGGTGGACATCATGGCGAGTTTCACTACCTTTATCATATTTACGTATGGGCGATTGGACTGACGGCGCGTGTGTTTTGTGTAATACAGGATACGTATGTGAGTCGTTACACGCTGGTCATCGCCGGTTTGTGTGAGTGCCTGTTCGTGGGTTGGCACTACGGCGCGGAGCGGCTACGGGAGGAAACCAGACGGGTGAGCTCATCTTAAGAGTTAATCTGTATGTATACGCGCAATTAGATTGATGACGTGTTTCTTTACCATAATTAACAGGTTAGCGGCCACGACTTTATGGGCGCGGGCGCTTATTTCCCAGTCGCTATTAAGTACGTGGTACCGACGGTGCTGACGGTGATGCTGTGTTATCAGATCGGAATGGAAGCTGCCGGGACGTACGGCGGGTACCCTCGGTGGGCGATCGGGATATTCGGCTGGCTCATCTGCGTGGTGACGCCGCTGAGTCTGGCGCTCTTGGGGTGTCTCAAACCTCTCGTTCTGGAACGGAAATTTTGCGACGCCGGCGACGGATCAACGGCGGTTTTCGAGGACGTCGGTGAGGAAATAGAGATGGGCCCATCCGCGCTTAACCTCCCGGACTGATAGACAGGCTACTCTATTTAGTAGCGGTGTGTGTGTAGTGGGTATACGATTGATAACACTTAGACTATGATTGATATAATTGTTACACGCCCGCTGGTGACCTTTTAGAGTGGCCATTTACCGGCTCACGGGTTCCTCCGAGGTCACCTTGCCACCCTTGCCAACCTCCCCGCTCGCCTTCACCTTCCCTTTCGGCGCGTGGAAGTACTCCTCGGGCCGCATGTGTTCCGCCCCGCCCACGGGATGTTGCCCCGCCGGGTGAAAAGGTTTGTTCTCGCCGTTTGTGTAGGATTCGAGCCACGACGGATTCTCCTTCCAAAACTCCCCTTGCTTCCGCGCCACGTCCCACATCAAACCCAAGTGTTTCGGTAACGGCGCCAAGGTAGCCGCCGCGATCGCCCCACTCGCCGCGACCGCGGGGACCCCCACGCCGGGAAACACCGAATCCCCGCACCGCACCAGCTTCGGTATCGGCGAAAGCACCCCAGGTTGCGGCACCTGTAACAAACAAAACACGCTGTTAGTCAAACTAATCGCCCGTGTATGAAAATTAAAATAAACTCTCACCTCCGGCAACGGCAGCACTCCGAAGAGTTTACCACCCGCGGGCAACGCCGGTCCGTACGTGCCTCTGTGCCTGCGTAGGAACCGCTGGTGCGTCAGCGGCGAGGCGTAGATCTCAACTTCCACGCGTTGTTTGATGTCGGGGATGATGCGCTCGATTGTGTCCCACAAGATCTGCGCCCGCTCGCGTTTGTAATCTTTATACTCCTGTGAAAAGAAAAATACTCGACGTCAGTCTTCCAATTGCCCATACGACGTACGGAGATGAAGGGATGAACGTACCTGGCTGTTGCGATCTTTACCTTCCCACAGGTCGAACGGTTCCGACCCCGCGGTGTACACGTGCACGATGTGCTTACCAGGCGGCGCCACCTCCGGGTCGAGCACCGTGGGTATGAAGATGGTGACGACGTTTTGCGGGTCACCCAGAGGTCGGTTCCAGTCATTGACCGCCAGGTGCGACGGGTCCAAGTCCGGCAGCCCCGTCGCGTCGATGCCGAGGAAGAGGTGCATGATGCTGCCGAGCGCGGGTATTTCCGCCATGTCTTCTTTCCAGTCCGCCGCGCCCTCCAACCCCTGGAGCGTCAGCTCCTCCCTGTTCGGCAGTAATGGCACGGTGTCCCACACCGTGGCGTTTGAGACGACGGCGTGTTTGGCTCGAACGATCCGGCCGCCTTTGAGCACCACCCCCGTCGCCTCGCCGTCCTCCACGATGATCTCCTCGACGTGTTTCTTGAGCTCCATGCTGCCGCCGAATTTCTCCAAGCACCCGCCGAGCTTGTCAACCACCGCCGCGGTGCCACCCACGGGCGCGCACAGAGACGCGCCGGGTCTGTGGAAACCGGGAATGGAGTAGATCATCGTGGCGCCCATCGTGCCTTCCGCGGGATACCTGTGAGTGACAAAACACGAAGGAGTCAGTCTAATCGCCGTGGTGACGAAAATGAAATACAAAAAGATGCACTCACCCGCTGAAAAATGCGAGCATGTCGATCCACTGCGCCAGGAACGGCTCGGTGACGTACTGCCTGGAGAGCTTATGAAAGCTGTCGAGGATGTACGGTATGTCCAGCATGACGTTCGGGTGCGTGAGGTAAAACGGAATCGCGATGACCGTGGAGAGCAAAAGACCTGTGAACAAAACATGACATCAGCCTCAAATTGCCCATACGAAATTAAAAATAAACTTACCGGCGTCTTGCCGCAGCGCTGTGAGCGGACACGCGTCGAGGGCGTCGTACAGCGGCTCCAGCCGCCCTTTGAGCGCCTTCCACTCTTTGATCGCCAGCTCCGGGTCCGTGGCTTTCTCGCGGAGTAAATCGCAGAACCCGCCCGGGGCGTCGTCGTCGCCCACTTGGAACCGCCAGTGCCCCTCGGGCGTCCACATGCTGATCCCATCGTAAGTCTGTAAATAAGAACACGTCGTCAGCAGAACTGCCCATACAAACAAATATTAAAATAAACTCTCACCTCCACTGGCATCGTCTCGTCGAGTGCGTCGAAGACCATTCGCAGCGGGTTACCGGTCGGCCTGTCTAAACCTTCCCAGATGGACGGCCCCACCTCGAAGCTCCACAGCCCTCCGTCCTTATCCCTATGATCGAACATGTGGCAGCATCCTCCGGGCAGGTAATGCGACTCGAAGAGTTTGACGGAGTAGCCGTATTTCGCGAGGAGGGATGCGGCGGAGAGGCCGCCGATGCCGCTGCCGATGACGACGACGTCGTATTCCTCGTCGGTGTCTTTGGCGGAGACGCCGGACTTGGTGGACGCGGGCTCGGTGGACGTCGCGGGGGTGTCGCGCGACGCCGCGCGACACGTCGCGACTCGGACGGATGAGTTTTCTGCGTATTTTTGGGGAGCGATGCCACCGAGGCGCGCGGGGGGATGCCGGGCCGTGCGCGCGGCGGCCGGCCTACCCCCGATGGACGCGGACGCGCATCGCGCGCGTCGCATCGTGGCGACGGGACGCGAAAGCGCCGCCATCGCCGAGCTCGATGCCATCACTCCGCTCCCCATGGTCCCGCACCCGGATATCGAACGAAGTTCACCCCCCGAGACGCTCGCTCACGTCCCGATGGCTCAGCAGCGGACGCGAGGCTTCGGTCGTCTCTCGATCGATGAGAGCTCGATCCCGTTTGACGAGTCGCGCGTGACGCCAAGCACACACGTGAATGAACCTCTCGTCCTCGTCCCGGCTTCGCTGGGACGCGGGGCCAAGAGTGCGACGGCGAGCGCCGGACCCACACCGAGGAGTCGGCTCCATCCATCAGCTGAACTCTCCGCTGCTGCTGACAGTTGGAGCGAATCTCCGTGAGATTCACCCAATCAAAACACGTCCTTTGATGGCGGATCTTTGATCGCACTTATTAGTGCTAACGGAGGCACGGTCTAATGACTCTCGAATGATGAAATATTTGGCAATCGGCCACTCCAAAGCCAAACTCGAATTCGCCGCTGGAACGAACTTCACCTCTGATGACGACCCGGCCGAGATATTTCCATTTCTCAACCTCGGATGACGCCGATCAAAGTCCACGCAAGCAAGCCTTGCGCCGATGTTATTTCTCGCTGTTAGAGTGTAATACATATTTCAAGAGAAAAGCTGTTAGCGAAAGCTGCCCGAGCTCCGCTGTAAATTGAGTTTAGGGCACCCCACGGTCACCACTCGCACCGCGCGCACGGGTTTTTTGAAGGCGGGGATGCCACCCGCGAGGCGCCTCGATGGTTCGGGTCCGCCGCGGCGCGCCCCGCGGAGTTCGTCGCGGTGGCGTGTGCTCGCCGCGTGCGCCGCGTTCCTCGCGCTTCTTCCAACCGGCGCCCGCGCGAATGCTGCTGACGAATCTCAGCCTTCATCCTCGGGTTCCTCATCCTCCCATGGACACGCGTCATCCATCATGGACGACGTCACGGTAGAGGAGTTCGCGCTGGACGGCCCGGAGTCGGTGCAGGACCACGTCAACGTCGCCATGAGGGAGGCCCGGACCCGCCCCGACTACGACGCGGCCGTCAATCCCATCTTGGAAGGAGGATGGGTCCGAGCCAGGGCGGTGGCCGCGGCGACCGCGCGAGGGGACATCCGACCCCCGGTATCGTCCACCCGTTTACTCGGCATCGGAGCCGCGAGTGCGGAGGAGGGCGACGATGCGTGGGGAACCGCCCGGCTGAGCGCCGGCGGCGGCGGCGACGATGGCGCCGCGCCCACCCCGAGCCCCGCCGAGATTGAAGTCGACGCGGAAACATCATCATCGATTACATCAGAGTCGTCATCATCAGACGAAGAAGAAGAAGAAGCAGCTCGACGCTCGCAGACGTGGGGCAGGCGGGACGTGCTCGGAGGCATGCTCGTCGATTCAAACGACGACGACGATGGGCCCGACGCCGATGACCCCAACGCCGCCCGATCCCTCGTGCGAGGAAACGCACAGCTGTCGTCGTCATCCGTCGCCGAGGTTGACAGGATGCGCCGAGCCAGAGACTGCGGCGATTCCATCGCCGCCGGCGCCGTCGCCTCCGCCGGTGGCCTATCCACGAACCTACGCGAGTGGGCCGCCGTCGAGGACGAGGACGCGTCCTTCGTCAAGGTGAGCGACGTGCCGTGGATGGTGGCGATGGAGGCGGGCGAGAGGAACGCGAGAGAGGAAAAGCGAAACTCCAAATTGAACGCCTCATCCGCTTCCTCTTCTTCATCACCCGCTTCTTCATCATCCGCCACACTCGAAGTTCGCGACAAAGAGGAGACGGAACTCACGGCAAAGTACGACACGATGTTGGCGTGGGTGTTGGATAAAGGCGGGGTGGTGAAGGGCGGGGTGAACGTGTCAAAGGTGATTGGTAAGCCCGGAGACGGCCGCGGGCTCGTGACTACGGGGCTCACCGAGTCGTCATCATCGGGCGGTGACGAGTCGTCGTCCATCGTGAACGTCGGCGATGCCGTGGTTAAGATTCCCATCGCGCTCGCGCTCTCGCACGTCGCGGCTCGTACCTACCGCGTCAACGACCAGCCCGTGGGCACCTTACTCAGGCCGCTGTTCAACGAACAACCCACTTACGCTCTCGGTAAGTTTATTTCTATTTGCCCATTTCTATTTCCGTCCGTATGGGCAATTTGACTGACGTTGTGTTTGTGTTTTTTTAACAGCCATGATGCTCCTACACGAACGGTTCAAGCTCGTTCACGGGCTCGAGTCGCCGTGGGGGCCGTACGTGAAGACGCTGCGGCACGTGGAGCCGTCCGCGTCGGTTCTCCAAACCCTGCGCGGTACCTACGCCGAGGAACGTCGGCGCGAGTGGGAACAAACGGTTGACGCGGCGCACGATTGGATCGTAAACAAGGGTTGCACCCGGGGTTTACAGGCTATGTGCGCCAGGAAGCCTGGACGGTACGTGTATTTTAACTTTTAACTCTCGTATGGTATGACAAATGGATGACAAATTGGATGACAAATCGTGTTTTGTTCACAGGCACTACGCGGCTAGCGGTACATTTAACCTGAACGACGTACGGTGGGCGATGGGAATCGTCCGTGCCCGTGCCGTGTGGATCACGCGATCGACCACCGGGACTACGTTCCCGGCGTTGATACCGCTGTTGGACCTTATTCCGCACAGACCTGGAAGCGGCGGTTCGATGAAGCTCGGCGTCGACAACGTCGTGACTGTTACATCTGGAAAAACGTTCACCGGCGGAAAAACCTTCGAGGTTTTCATCGACAGGGAGACCAACGCCACGGACGCGGATCTCCTGTTGGCGCACCACGCGCTCGCCCCTGGTACGAACCCTCACAACGCGGTTCGCATGCGTCTGCCCGGGACTGAGATTTCCAGGGTTGGTGTCATACGCAAGATTGAATTGTTGCGGTCGTGGCGCAAGGAGGTGAGTTATTTTAATTTCTGTATGGGCAATTGTAATGACGTCGTGTTTTATTTTCAGATGGCGATGCCGCCCCGGGGCAGTGACCTGTGGCGCGGCGCTAAAGGCCTCGGTCTGTACGGCGACGGCGACGAGGACGAGCTCAGTGCGATGGAGGACACGAAGAAGAAGAAACGCGGGCGTAAACGCGCCATCGCGGCGCTCGCCGCCAAGGAAGGCGGCGGCGGCTCCATGACGATCGAGGTGAGCTTCTACTTTTATTTTATTTACGTACGCACAATCAGACTGACGAACCCCGACGTGTTTTGTTTATCACTCACAGGAGGAACTCATGCTCACGAACGAAGCGTTCGACCCGAAGGAAGCCGCGGAGAAGGCTGCGGCGCGGATCGGCGTTGACTTGAGCCTCGTGGACGACGAGGATGACGACGATGAGGCGTACGCGCTGTATTCGGCGCCGGATCCCAACCTACCGGGCGGCGACGACCCATCCTTCGACCACCACCGCAAATCATTGGCCAGGCTCGCGGCGCAGACCGCGGCGGCTGCAGCGTACTCTGACCTCTCCGCCGACGACTCCGGCGTCCACGACGGCCTCCACGGGTTTGGAGGTGACCTGAAAGCGCGTAGCGACGGTGGCGACGCCACCACCGCCGCGTTGAACGCATCGCGCGCGTTTTTCGAGAAGGGCGCGCCTCCCCCGCGAGGGTTGGACCCGCTCGATTTATTTCTTCTCCGAAAAGGTAATTTAATGTCGGAGTGCGGGGAGTCGGATTCGTTTGTGATCACCGCGGACGGTCCGAGCGATGCGTTGATGTGCGCCACGCGAGTGTTGCTCGCGAACGAGACGGAGGTCAAGGCGCTCGAGGGCGGCGGCGCGGATCCTCACTGGAGCGGGAGCCGATCGGAGAGCGAGTCGGAGACGGTACGTTTTTATTTTAACTCTCGTACGTACGGGCAATTAGGTTACTGACGGGAAAGTGTTTTTGTTTACAGGCGAGGCTCGTAGCGCTGGGTCTGATGCACGAGCCGTTCGACGCGTCCAGGCCTTTGTCGCCGACGAACGAGCGCGCCGCGATTCGGCGGATCGCCACCGCGGCGACGAACATCTTAGGCGGGTACGGCACGACCGAGGAGGATGACCTGGCGAGTTTGAACCACAAAGACCCTGATGCAATCTCTGAGAATTCCAATGCATTTGAAGATTCCGCCAGGGTCCCCGGTGGGCTCTTCGCGTCCGCGGTGACGCTTCGTCTTCGCGAACGACGGATGTTAATGGCCGCCGTGTACAACCTACGCGGACGTCAGGAGACTTTGGGTGCGTTGGACTTTCAGGTTGAGGAGAAGGAGCGAAAACGGCTGGAGCGCGAGCGTTTCGAGCGCGAACGCGAGGAACGGGTTTTAGAGCTCTCCAAGCGATTCGCGGAACGGCGAATTTTGGCTTCGCTCGACGTCGACGTGGTCCAGCCTTTGGATGACAAAATGGAGGACAATGGAGGACAAAATCCTCCGGATGAGCCCAAGACGCGCAAGGCGACGGTGGAGGTGCGCGAGGGCGACGACATGGAGCGCGTCGTCCGCGACTTCATGCGTGTCAACTCCATACCCGAGGCTGACGCCACAGTGACGCAACTCACAAACGCTCTCACCGAAAAAGTCGACTCCAACGCCGATACAAATGCAAACCCGTTCGGCGAAACCGTCGGTCGATGCGCGGTCATCGTCCCGGACGGTCGCAAGGCTGTGGTATCGCCGCGAGTGAAAGAGGACCTGGCGGAGGTCGTGCGTGGTTTCGCGGAGGTTTTTCGAATTCCGAGGCAAATCGTCCCCGCGCTCGTGGACCGCGTCAACGCGACCATCGCCAAACGAAGGTGAGCTTATTTTGGTTATTTTGGTTTTTTTTGGTTTTTTTTGGTAATCTTCGTATGGGCAATTATAATGACGTCGTGTTTTCTTTTCAGTGAACGAAAAACGCTTCTGGAGCTTCGCGTCAGAGCTCCCGACGGCCGGCTTCTGACGTTCGACGTCAAGGACGGCGAGCAGCACGACCTCGTGGAGTCCGCGCGTGAGTGGGCGCTCGCGGAGCGCGTGCACCTGGACGCGGCGGTTCAGGTCGCCAACGCGGCGTTTGAAAGGCTGCCCCCGGTGTTGATCCAGTTCCCGGTCGACGTCCCGGGCCGGGTTCGGGCTTCGATGGCGATTCGGGACAAGGACGAGGCGGCGGTTCGTAGGACGTGCGAGGCGTTTTGTGAGGCGTTAGACTTGGGTGGAGGTGAAACGACGGTCAACGCGTTGATTCGCGGCGCGATGGCGAGGCTCAACCCGGGCGCGGTTTTAGTCGACGCCGACGCTGTGCCATTGCCGAAGAATGAAGATTGATTTTCCGAGAATGATTGATTGACGACTCCCCTGGTTAGTTAGACTACTCAGCGCGACGTGACTGCGTTTGTGAGATAAAATACTGCTGGTTACTCGTTACAATCTTAACGCGGGGGGAGAATTTTGCTCGCGTCGCCGCCGAGAGGCAGGCGCCGTCTTTTCGCTTATACTCGTACAGGCTTTGAACACAAAGTCCGAGGGAAACCGAAAGTTCCCTTTTGAATGACATTTGGATTTTTTCACAATGGTGCGGGCAACGGGTGTCGGTCCCTGTATGGGTGCCCGTCACGCGGCGCATCTGACGCTCATGATCTCGCAATCGTAGAAGTCGTCGCTGTCCGCGTGGTACGCGTCGTCGTCCACCGCCACGGGGGGCGCGGACCTCAGGGCGAGACCCCTGTTAACAAGAGCGGGACGGAAGGAAGCGGTTGGGTCAGGGGCGGGCGCTTCTTTCTCGGGAAGTAAATTGCGTTTGGGGAGAATCATTCATCGATTCGGCCGACGGAGTTGACATGACACTCACGTGCTGTACTCCATGTTGAGGATCTCCATCTGCTCCGTGATGCCCGCCGCGGACATGAACCACGCCGCCGTCGCCTCCGCCGACATCGCGAGCTGCCACGACGCCGCGCACGTGACCACCGCGGGAATAGCCGCGCTCACCAACATCGCGTTGGTGATCTCCTTCTTCTTGTAGTACTCTTGGTTTTCGGCGTAAAAGTCCCTTCGGCCGTTCTTGTCCCGCTGGGTGTGGACGGCGGCGGTGTGGACGGTGACGGTGCGGCGGGAGGAGGGCGCGACGCGCGCGCGGGCGGCGAGGCCCGGCGTCGTCCGCGACGCGAGGGTGGCGCGCATCGTGTGCTCCAGGCGCGCGCGCGTCGGTGTGCGAAAAGCAAAAAGTGAATTGAAAAAAATATCAGCTCGAATCTCGCGCGTAAAATATCTTTGCAGCCGACCGGATTGGTTTGGTCGGACCTGCTACAATTATTTTGCCACTGCTATCCACGACGGACCTCTTCGTCGCCACTTCGCGCCCGCGCCCCCGGGCGAACCCGAGTCGTGATGTCCACCTCGGACGGGACGAACGGAACGAAGTCTCTCTATGGCGACAAGGAGAAGGCCTCGGAGGTGCGTTCTTAATAGGCCCGTGAATCATCCGCCGTGACTCCGAACGAACGCGAGAATGGGGTGCCGTTTTTCGCTCTTCATCTTTCCCCGACACATCTCACCCCCTTGACACACACGACGCCTGACGCCCCCTTTCCACGTTCAATTCACGATCTTACCAGTTTTGGGTCCAAAAGTACGAGCGCGACGCGCGGAAGAACTGGGACGTCTTCTACAAGAACAACGGCGACAGGTTCTTCAAGGACCGGCACTACTTCAGGCGGGAGTGGGCCCGAGTCTTCCCCGCCGCCGCCGCGGGTGATGACGCAAACGACGACAGCTCCGACTCGGACGACTCCGACTCCGACGTCGATCCGCTTGAGAAGGCAGGCAACGTCGAGCGCATCAAAACCAACGATGAGGAACCCATCGAGGTGGGCCCAGCGCCGCGATACGCCATCCCGGACACGCTGATACCCCCGTTCCCAGGGCGGGTCTTTCTCGAAATCGGCTGCGGTGAGTTTATTTTAATATGTGTACGGGCAATTAGTATGACATCGTGTTTATCTTTTACAGGCGTCGGCAACTCTGCGTTTCCCTTGCTCGACCTCGATCCCACCGCCACCGTGTACTGCTGCGACTTTTCTCAAAGGGCCGTATCGCTGGTGGAGAGCCGGCGATCTCAATTGCCTTTAGATAAAGCGAATCGGATCAGGCCGTTCGTGTGCGACGTCAGTCGCGAGCCGATGGCTAATACGCATATACCACCCGGGTGCGTCGACGTGTGCACGATGGTGTTCGTGCTTTCGGCGATCGCGCCGGATCGGATGCCGGACGCGATACGAAACGTCTCCAGCGTCATGCGAACCGGCGGTCAAGGCCGGGTGCTACTGCGGGACTACGCCGCCGGGGACTTGGCGCAAACGAGGCTCGGGAC
>JACLAB010013232.1_pt1 | contig 11536 bp, 6 predicted proteins | sample 8027921 | NCBI WGS metagenome assembly JACLAB01 (sample SAMN15725117, study PRJNA655200) | protist metagenome | isolation source: fluorescence activated cell sorting (FACS) single amplified genomes of... | place: USA: West Boothbay Harbor, Gulf of Maine | collected 2000-07-19
AAGCATATCTTCGTTGTATAAATCGCCCAACTCTTTAGCTCGCGCCAAGTTCTCCTCCGCCTCTCTTCTCGCCGCCTCTTCGCTCTCTTGGTTCGCTTTCGCTCTTTCCGCCAACAAACGCACAATTTCGTCTTCACCTTCCGTTTTATCGTCGTTATCGTTCGTGATTTCTTCAACCAATTCCCTCCCGGTGAATAATTTCTTTTTGTGTCTCTCTTTCAACTCTTCCTCTTCCCTCGCCTTCCTCGCCGCGACTTTCTTCTCCTTCCACGCCAAGTAATTCTCCAACGTAACCGGCGTTCCAGTTCCGCCTTTCACCTTCAATTCGTTTAATCTTTCTCTCAGAATATCCTGGTCAGTCTTTCTATTCTTCATCGCCTCCAACTCCGCGGCTCGAATATCCGCCGCGAACACGTACCCAGGCGGTAACTTGTGCTTATACTTGCAGTCCTTCCCGTCCGCGCATTGCCAAAACCAACCGTACAACTTCTTCTCCACCGCCTCGAGAAAATGTTTGCAAATAATCTGCGTCTCGTTGCTCGAATTCGCCTCTTGACCGTGTTTCTTTCTAATCACCGCCTCTAACTTCTTCTGATCCCAATCGTCGATGGAATCCACGTTTTCGAACAAACTTCTCTTGGCAACTTTTTCGTTGATGGCCATATCGTGCGAAAACGAGCACTTATCCCCGCTCTTCGGGCAACATCCGTGCTTGAAGAACTCGCACAAAATCGTCTTCTTATCCACACCTTCTGGTACTTCCGGCTGTTTGATGTCGATCCCTTTCGTTCGCAACAGAAACTCCTGCGCTTCTTTAGCCGCCTTCTTCTGCGCCCTCAAATGTTCCCGACCAATCTTCGTCGTCGGGTCGTTCAAGTCTTTCAAACGTTGCATCTCCTTCGCGTGTTTCGTGTTCATGGCCGCGCCTTTCACCTGCCCAAACGACTGGTTCTGCGCCGCCAGCTTCTTCAATTTATGGTCCTCTTTCTTCTTCTCGTCTAAGGCTTGCTGGTGCGACATGCCAGCTTTCTTCGCCTTGAGTCTGTTCTCCTGGGCTGGCGTTTTCCCCATCTTGACTGGCCGTGTACTTTCTCTCTCAAGAAAAAAGAACTCAACAAAACGCAACGCGCGTGGTAAACGAGAACGTTCTCGTCGTGAAGTTTAAACTCTAATCTCTCTTTCGCGGAGCGTGACGATGATGGTTCGCGCCGCCGGCAGCCGTTTTGGAAAAGATTTTTTTTGCGGTGTGTAAGGGCTTCTTGTCCCAAAGGAAACTCTTGTGAATTGGTTTAGGGTTTTAACAAAAAATTCAAAAAAAAGCGCACCAGAGAGAGAGAGAGAGAGAAAGAAGACGCGCGTACCTATCATCGTCGTCGTCGAAAATGGACGCGCTCAAAGCCGCCGTGGGCGAAAACGAAGAGTCGGGAAAACTCTGGCGAGAGCCGCTGAGATGCATCGCGGATTTGGTGGAAAATCAGGAAAAGCGGGACGCGTTAGCGACGAGTTTAGTGCCACTTGCAAAGTTCACTTCCGGGAAAAAAAACTTTGTGAGAGAGGAGGGGATTGTGCCGACGACAGCCGAGGAGGCGGTGGCGACGACGACGACGACGACGACGAGCGAACCGCCACAGCCGGAGCAGTACGACTTTGTGACCAGAGACGTGTCGTTTAGCACGCCGAGAGGGAAATTTGACGTGTATAAGATGAAAAACTCGTCTTCGCTTTTGTTGTACTCTTGCAATCCGAAAAAGAAGGAGAGTTTGTTGCTGACGAAAGAGAATATGGCCACGTTTGCGGTGTTAGCGACGGATGACTCGAACGGGACGCAATATTTGGTGGTTTCTTTGAAAGAAGAGGTGAAATTGCCGTCGGTGAAAGCTGGAATCAAAGCTATCGTGTGGCAATCGAGGGCCCAGTTATCCGCGGCGGAGAAAAAAATGAAAGTGACCTTTGGCGAGGGAGGCGAAGGCGGCATGTCGAAGGAGGAAGTGAAAGAAGCGTTCACGGTTGGCGAGCACGATTTGAGCGAAGAAGATACGTTGAAGAATTCAGTAGGGTTAATGAGATGTTTCGTGAAATCGTGCGGGGTAAAAGAGTACGCTAAAGGATTCGTTAAAATCAAGTGCGTGTTGAAATTCAACGACGGGTATTTGTTTTTGTTGAGGAAACATTTGATTTTTCTCGAACGTCCGGCGATTGTAACTTTGGTGGAGGATTTAGACGAGTTGCGGATCATGAGAGCAGAAGCTGGAGGATCGAGCAACTTTGATTTAGCGTGTAAATTGGACGGGGTCGAGTACGAATTTTTGAACATTTCGAAGGAATATTTGTTGCAGGTCCGAGAGTGGCTGTCCGTTGTATGCGAGGAAGCGCCAGCGGAAAGTGAAGACGATGCGGTAGAAGATGGAGAAAAGACAAAGAAAAGAAACAAAAAAGAGGACACGACGCAAGATATGCTCCAAGATGTCAACTCAGATTCCGACGACGACGACGACGACTCGGACGAAGATTTCAAAGGGGAGGAATCCGAATCTGACGATGATGATGATGACGATGATGATGATGAAGATGAAGGCTCTGAATCTGACGATTCCGACGACGATTCCGACGACGACGCCGGTGGTTTCAACACGGTTGCGAAGACCGAATCGAAAGAGACGAAAGCGGACGCGACCGGAACCAAGCGTCCTCGAGAAGAAGAAAAGAAAGAAGAGAAAAAGGAAGACGACGAAGATTCGGAGTCGGATTCCGATAACGCGTTCGGCATTCAAGAGCATTAAAGATAACAACGAATAGGAGGTATGAGATGGCAGAAAACTGCCCGAAACTTGTAATACTATACGAAGAATGATGTACACGCATAGACTTTTGAGAGAGATGGAGATTCGCGGACAATTTTTTTCATGCTCGGTCGCGCTTTGTGCCTTTTATAATCTCACGAAAAGTACGATGTGAAAAGTGAAAATTGCTCATCAAAAACACCATTTCCACCACCATTAGACAAACGACGGGATGGTGCTCCTCCCGATCAAACCCATCGTGAAATCCACCAGGCCAACGCGCGAGACCCTCAAGCTTTGGCTCAAGCGATCTTTTTTGTGTCTGTTGCTCGTGATCGTCGTCGTAGTCTTTGACATCACGTTTACTGCTTTTGGACCAAGAAAGGCCGGGGTGAACACCACCAACGACTTCGATTTGATGAAAAGCGCTTCCTCGTATCATTACTACCGGCGCGGGTTGATTGATTCCGTCCGGGAAACGATTTTAGGAGACAGATACGTCGTCGACGCGCCGACGAAGGAAGAAATCATGAACGAAGTGGAAGAGGTGGAGTACGAGAGGCCGAGCGATGAGTCGTCCGAGAAAGTCGAACTTCGAGATATCGAAGAAGAAGAAGAAGAAGAGAAGATGGAAAGCGCGAAGGACGAGGAACCGCAAGCGTCGACGACGGTGCACGTGAAAGAGGAAAAAGAGGCGACCTCCGATGTTACGACTAAAGAGGAAGAGCAAGAACAAGAAGCGCAGAGCGTAGAAGAAGTAGTAGTAGTAGTAGTTGCAGTAGAAGAGGAAGCGCGAGAAGAAACGGCGGCATCTGGCAAAGGACGAGAAGAAACGGAAGGAGAAGTGGAGCCGAGAGGAGAGCGAAACGATCGAGAACAAAAAACAGCGCCAAAAGGAGACGAAGACCAAAAGCCGAAAAGTTTCGTGGAGTTCACCGCGAAAGATCTAGAAGACGTCGAGCGGTTCGATTACATGATACGCAAACGGGACGGCTCTATAGGATTGAGCGAAAATCAATGCCAAGTAGTGAAGACGTATTTCCAAGAGACGTTGAAGCCGAGGTACGATGATTTGAAAACGAACAAAATCGTGATCATTGACTGGTCGGAGAATTACCAGAACGGCATAGGAGACGAAATGCAACATTATCAAGAGTTGTTCATCATCGGCATCTCGACGGGGAGAGCTGCGTATGTCAAGACGCAAAAAGCAGAATGCGACGGATTGGGCATCTCTGAAGGCGACGAGATTGAAAATTCTAAAACATACGAGGATTTAGCGAGAAAGTGCCAGTTTGATTTGGGAGATTATTTTATAGGTTATGGTGACATTGATTGGAAATGGGATAAAGGAAAGAGACGACGCGCGAAGAAAGAGTTGTTCGACGATGGTGATTTCGAAGAGACTGTGTTTACGTGGAGTCAAAAAGGCGCGTACATTGGCGACGAGCAACCGGAAAGATACAAAGGTGGGTTTTACGCAGCATCTGATGAGAATTCAGTCGTAAGAACTATGGAGCACCCGAAATTTCAAGCAGCTCGCGTGGCTCGCATTCGAATCAAAACGAACTTTGGCCACTGGTGCCATCCGAAACCGTCCGATTGGGGGATTTGTTTGTCCTATCGGTGGGCAATCAATTTCGAGAACAATTTTACGTCGAGCAAATGCGGCGAAGGATGCGGAATAGGCTCGTGTTTTGGAGCACAGATGCTAACGCCAAGGAAGCACTTGAAAATAGCCTTGCTTCCGGCATTCGAGGAAATGTCCAGAAGAGGGTGGAAGCAGATCGTCGGTGCGCACATTCGCACCGGCTTTGCGGATATGAGTCAAGTCCAACCGCCCACGAATGTTCCAAGAGTTGTAAAAGAGCCAAGCTTAGCATCCGTAGACAACCTTTTAGCGACGGAGAGAACGAAGCGAGATTATCCGAAACCAAAATGTCCTATTAAAAATGAGCACAGAGTGAGTTGGCGCGAGGAAAGCGACGAAGAAGACGCCGACGGCGGATCGGCGCCCATGACGCTCTTCTTGAAATGTCTCGCCGATTTGATGAGAGACGTTCGATTGAAAGAAAGTGATCCGTTGGGTTTATTTTTTACGACAGATTCACCAGCCATCAACGCTATCTTGCATTCACCGGAGGCGTTGAAGGTTTTACGAGTAAACGGGACAGAAGTTTTGAGCACCGTTGGCTCTTTCGGCAACGTGAAGTTCTCCAACACTGGCGTCTGCGATGACTCCTCGGATTCGTGCGTCGCGAGCGACCCTCGAAGCGCGTGGTTGAAATCTATGGTTGATATGACCCTTTTAGGCGAAGCCGACGTCCAGCTGTTACTATACAGCTCCAAATTCGCTGACGCGGCTCTGATGCGATCGACCAAAGTCAAGAGAGGACGCACTCACTTTTACGAGAACACGCGCATCACGCACCAACTGATCGACCCTTTAGTCTCTAGAATCCAAAAGCCCAACCCGAGCGAGGAGGATTGGAGCACGTGGGGGTTGTTATGGGATAACTTTGGTCCGAATGGAGAAAGAAAAGAGGTGAAAGGAAGCTCTTTAGCTCGCAAAACAATCTCAGCTGCAGAATCGACGTAGAAAGGGGGGGCTTGTTTTTAGTAAAAAATGTTGTCTGTATTTGTCTGTAATGTAAATTCAATTAAAACGTTTATAGTATGTAGTGTAAAACAAAACGTAAAATGGAGGGCGTCGTGTGTGCATGTGTATGTTCGCCTTCTTTTTCACACGTTCGACCCCTCTCGGTGTCTCCCTCTTTCTTTCTTTTTTCTTTCGCTCTTCTTTTTCTTCTTCTCACTCGCTCGCACTTAACAATTTATTGCTCCAACGAGGCGTGCCCGGGCTCTCTGCGAAAGCACTGCTCGCAAATGTCGCTGTTTTCTCCTTCAGCCGCCAACCCGCTCTTCTTCCACTCCGTGGTAATTTGCGTCTGGCACACGCAGCAGGACTTCCCCGTTACCGTGGCATACTTCGTCGCACGGCACTCTTTCAAGTAGCACTTGTTGCACAAATCCTTCGTCCCCTCCGACTTGTCTTTACTCGTTCTCCACTTTGAGCTCGAGCGCGTGGCGCCGCAGCACCAGCACTTCATCGTCCCGGTGGATTGCAAACGCTCTCTTCGTTCGCGCTCGTAGCATCGAGTGCACAAATCCTTCCCTTCGTGCAATTTACTCTTGTACCAACAACCACCGGCGTGCGTTCGATCGCAAACGAAACACATCCTGTTCGCGTTCGCCACGTGTTCATGTGACCAACACGTGAAGCACAAATATTGGTCGTCGCCGTCCGCCGTCCCGGGCTTACGGAGATATCGTCCGCTCTTTTGCCTCTTCACGCAGTTCTGACCGACGCACGTGCGTTGAACCCAGTTTGGTGGACGATTTTTTTCGTTCTTGTCGTCTCTCGTGCGGTGCTCTCTCGGCAGCGGTATCATAGGTACCACCGGCAACACTTTGTTTGGAGAGTGCAACTGGTGCCCAGCTGCGGAGGTGTCGTTCCCCGAGGAGAATTGGCCCCGAGCCTGGTTGGCGGTTTGCGTCGGGATGATGGTGTTCTCGTCCTCATCGAACGACCCGATCGCCTCCTGTTTAATCAGAATCGAGCGAAGAAAACGCGTCAGCGCGGATCTATCGAATCAAAAGAGAGAAAGAAACTTCGCGCGGGGTGCGTATATTCGTCGTCGTATTTAAGGTTCCATTGCGCTAAATTTAAGGTTCGGGAATTGAAAATCGATAGAAAAAAATCTGCATCCGTACCGTCGTCCGTCCTCGGGGACTTTGTGACCCGACGATTTTCATCGCTTGCGACTGCACCGCCTTCACGGCGCGGGAGATGACGTTGCGCTCCGTTGGCTTTTTACGAGGCGGCATGGTTGGTTAAAGGTAAGTATTGAGCACCCCCCCGGACGAAGGTATATATTTAAATAGAGCCGTTGTTTGTTTAGTGTGCGGAATGATTGTTCCAAAAGAACGTTTGGGGTTTCTTTTTCCCCCTGCAACCCTAAACCACACCAAAAGAGAAGCAGAAAAAAAATTCAAACGCACTCGCGACAGAAAAAAAAAAGGAAGGAGAGAGAGAGAGAGATGTCGCTCACCGAAGCTACCACGAAAAGAGACGCGCTTTCGACCGTGAACGGCAGCGACTGCGACGCCGCCGCCGCCGCAAAGAGAAGGAAAAACGACGAGACGACGACGACGACGACGAATGTTCGTGCGTTAGCGCGAAGAAGATGCGATGTGGAAGTGCGCTTGACACAGAACTCAACCGCGGAAAAAAATCGGATTCGAGAACACGTTTTGGACTATTTCGAACGGAAAGGGAGCGTAGAAGTGCTCGCGTCGAACGCGATTGAGCTCGAGAGAAACGAAGGGAACGGAGAGGAGGAAGAGACGATGGCGTTTTTGAGGAAAAACTGCGAGAAGATCACGTTTTATTTCGATGACCGCGTCGAGGAATCTGTTGAAAAAACTCCCAGTCTGATGTTTTATGAGATTGATTTTCGCGTACACGTGCACGAAATCAACGAAGACGGTGCCGGAGAGGAACGAGAAGACGACGACGAAATAGCGACTTATAAAGAATACGCGTTGCCTTGTCGAGAGTTTAGCGAGTATTGGGACTCTCTGTACTTTGATGACGACACGAAGTCGCGATTGAAAAACTACGCGCAGACGGCGTTGGAGTTTGGCAACTTGAACGTGAACGCGTCGTTAGTGGCGTTTAATAGAGTGGTGCTGTTACACGGACCTCCTGGAACTGGAAAAACGACCATGTGCAAAGGATTAGCGCAGAAGTTGGCGATACAGATGCTCGATACGTATTCAGAACCTGTCTTGGTGGAAATCAACGCGCATTCCCTATTCAGTAAATGGTTCTCGGAGAGCGGTAAGTTGGTCGGTAAACTTTTCGAGAAGATCCAAGAGTTGACCGAGGACGAGGACACGTTTGTGTTTGTTCTTGTGGATGAGGTGGAGTCGTTAGCGGCAGCGAGGAAAGCGACCGGGTCAGAACCTTCGGATGCCATTCGGGTCGTGAACGCGTTGTTGACTCAGTTGGACGCTTTGAAGGAGAAGAAGAACGCGATGGTATTGACGACGAGCAACGTGACCGAAGCGATTGATGTGGCATTTATCGATCGCGCAGATGTTAAGGTATACGTTGGAAATCCAGGGCATAAAGCCCGGCGTGAAATTATGATGTCCTGGTTGACAGAACTCGCGCGAGTAGGTATTATAGACAGATGTCCGGAAAATTACGTCGGCGTAGACCCTTCTGGAAAATTAGAGAAGGCAACGGAAGGATTGAGCGGCAGAGCGCTCCGAAAGTTACCATTTTTGACCTTCGCGGGAATAAATCGAAACATTGGCGACGGGCCGATGAAACTCGAAGACTTTCTCGAAGCGGTATATGAGAAGGCGACGAGCGAAAAACGCGAACGCGAGAAATTGGTGCTCCCCAAAAAATGAAGCGCAACGACTACAATCCAATACGGCCTTTCAAAGTAGCAGCTCTAGTTTACAAAATGTGTTTTTATAACGTGTATCACTATTTCTATCTGTACAATCTATTTGATGTTTTTTCAGTATCTCTTTTGTTTCTTGAACATGTTGGCAATCGAAACCTGTCGGCCGCCTTTTTCTCTTTGACCGTTCCACCGTTCTATGTACGCGTCTATGGCTTTGCCGAATTTCTTTTTACACCCGCTCATGGACATTCGTCGAACTTCGCCCATAACGGGAGCCTCCGGGAACGATCTATCGTTGAGTCCGAACACCCATCCCACGCCCGTGAAAGAATTCGGATCGCGACCATCGAGAGAATACGTATCATTCAATCGCATCAAAACGGTCCACGCTTCTCTCGAATCACGAAACCACTCGACGACTTTTTTACCCCAGTACATTCGAGTGTAGTTGTGCGTTTTTCCCGAAAGGCGTAATTCGTTCTGCGCTGCGTTCCACAGAGGATCGTCCGTTTGTCCTTTTTCGAGCTCTTCGTACGTGTACCTCGTCTCCCTTTCGTCTCTGTGCTTCTCGAGTGTATTAATGCACCAAATTGGCAACGCGTCGAACGTATCGTACGTGTCTCTTTTCTTTACTACGAATTGGATCCCAAGCTCTCTTCGAATGATGAGTTCGTCGAGAAAGACTTCCACGCTTCTTTGAATCTTTTCATCGCTTTTATGTAAAGCCGCAAACCTTCGCGCGCGTTTGGCGACGTGCAAGACGGAAATCTGACCGTAGTGGATGTATGGCGCGAGATGCGATTGGAGTCCGAGCGAACAATCGTTGCGAAGTTCACCGTATTTGCGCAATATCACTGGATCGAGAAACGCTTCGAGTTTGTGCATAGCTTCGATTTCGCCTCCGACGTGATATTTATCGCATTTCGGAATACTTGGCGTTTCTTTTAACCCAAATTTTGCTTTTAAGACGGACAAAATATCCTCGGCGGTTTGTTCTGACGCTGTCGAAGAGGAGGAGGATGCAATTTTACCGTCAATGACGAACGCAAATCTGTCATTGAGTGTTTCAAACGCAGATACTCGCGCGTTTTCTGCATCTTCCTTATTCCATAAAGCTGGAATTTCTTCCAAATCTGGCACGTTTTCTGTGTGCTCGAAAGATTTCGGCAGCGCGAACGAACGAAATGATGCAGCCGAAACGTCCAATTTCGGTCGCGACGATAAGTGCGCAAACACTGGAACGACCACGTCCGTCTCAACTTCCGTGATTGGTATAGAGACTTTCCGCGCGAGCGTTTCGCGCCAAATTCTTAACACGCGCAAATATCCGCAATCTGTGATTATCTCAATCGCATTCTTGGACAGGGAAAGAATAGCCTCCGGAATACCTGCCCCAATCTCTGTTTGAACCTCGCGTTCCTTCTCCTCCTCTCTCTTCTTCTTTGTCACCAAGAAAAATGGAACTTTCCGTCTCGACAATCCTTCTTTGACATCTAACAACCCTTTCACCATAAAATTATAATGTCTCTCGTTAGCGTCCTTATAATCGCACGTCAAAGCAAACGCCACGACGAGTGGCTTTTTCCTCGCGTTCGCTCTCTCCATCGCCACCTCCAACGCCTCGTTATATCGCGAGCGTTGCGACGATTGCATCCAATACAACACGTAACGCCCTCCTTCGTTACATTCGACATCATCGCCGTTTAACCTTCGAATCCTATCACTGTGCACGTGCACTCTCCTGATGCGACTATTGTCCACGTCCGCCAGCGAGAGCGACAGCGCGCTTTTCCTCCGTCTTTCCAACGCCTCTCGCTTATTCCTCTCGATCCGAGCTTTCTGTTCAGGAGTGAGCTCTTGGGACATCCTCTCTCTCTCTCTCTCTCTAAAACAAAACTCCTCTCTCTTTTCCTTCTTCAACACGTGCACCTCTCCGTCGCGGCTTTAAACATCCACGCGAGGACGAGCGCCAGCACCGCGCCGGACGACCACACGTCGCCTCCGAACACTTCAACGGTTTCTCCGTTGTTATTGTTGTTGTTGTTGTTGTTGTTGTTATTATTATTCTCGTTGTTCCCACCATCGTTGCTGTTATTATCTTCGTTGTTGTTGTTATTATTAAACGCTTTACCGCCTCCGGTGTTATCATCCGACGGTGGTGGTCGGCGCTCCATGTTTCTCCCTTTCTCTCTCTCTCTCTCTCTCTCTGTGTGTGTGTGTGTTTCTTTCTGTTCGTATCTGCGTGCAAAGCAGCGCGCGCCACTAACACCTCTCGTCCTCTCGAGACGCAACGAACAACGTTTTTCTTCCCTCTACGAATCAAAGGGAAAAAAAATCACACACACACCCTAAACCTCCACAGGAGTCAAACTTTTTTTTGTCCGTTTGTGTCGTTTGTGCAAAAGCCGACTTCTGACGACGACTCGACGACGACGACGGCGATCCGGAGAAGAAAGAAAAGAAGAATTTTTTTGATTTTGATTTCAAAAAACTTACCACAACGCGCCGACGACGGTGGGGCAGGGGCCGGTGCACACTTTCTCCTCCGGTCGAGTCGCCTTTTGCGCGCGCCTCTTTCCCGTTCGTTCCTTTTTCGCGCGCGCAGAAGCGCGTTTATACGTGGTCGCGAGAGAAGGCTGAAGAAATAAAAATTAGAGAGTAGGAAGCCATGCCGGGAAGAGGAAGACCGCCCAAAAAGGGCCCGATGAGCGAGTACATGCTGAAAAAACACGGCTTGTGGGTGGAACCCGAACCAGAGGAAGAGCGATACGATGAAGACGGGAACTTGCTGCCGCCGAAAGGGAAAGGGAGACCGAAATTAACGGAGGAGGAGAAAGAGGAGCGACGGCGACGGCGCGAGGAGGAGAGGCGATTGCATCCGGAACGGTTCAGACCGAGGCACGTGAATCCAGATTTAGTCGTGCACACGAGTCGGAGACAACAGCTTTTGTTGGAGCAACAGAAAGAACGCGAGGAAAAGGAACGGAAAGAGCAAGAGATTAGAGACGGGATTAACGCCGGGACGTTGTCGGAGGAGGAAGAGGAGGAACGGCCGGTTCCGATGACGGAGAAAGAGGTGGAGGAGGAGAAGGTGTTTGGCACCGTGACGGCGAGCTCCATCGCGAAGAAAGAGACGAAGAAGCCAAACTATTACAACGAGGAGTTGGAAAAAGGTATCGGTGAAGATTTGTTGAAGATGAAGAAGAGGTGGGCCAGAGGAAGGAAAGAGGAGAGATTGGAAAGGCAGCTGACGGTGAAAGCGACGTCGTCGTC
>JACLAB010006388.1_pt1 | contig 11528 bp, 8 predicted proteins | sample 8027921 | NCBI WGS metagenome assembly JACLAB01 (sample SAMN15725117, study PRJNA655200) | protist metagenome | isolation source: fluorescence activated cell sorting (FACS) single amplified genomes of... | place: USA: West Boothbay Harbor, Gulf of Maine | collected 2000-07-19
CCGGAGGATTGGAGTCAACTGTCGCCGGACGAACTGGCGAGGCGGATCATGGCGGAGAATAGTAGCGTTCACGAAGGAGGAGGAGAAGAAGAATCGGAGGACGATTTTGATTTCGAGGACGTTACTTTTGTGAAGGACGATGAAATTGAAGACGAAGACGAAGACGGTAAAGAAGCCATCGACGCGTTTGAATCGTTATTCTTTGAGAAGGACGATGGAAAAGAAATCGACGAAGATTACGAGTTGGAAATGGCCGCGCTGAAAAAGATGAATCGATTGAAACGGAAACCGCCGGCGATTGTCTGCGCGAGGTGCTTTAGCTTGAGGAACACTGGACGGCCGAAAAATGTAAACGCGGAGATTTTACTCCCGTCGTTCGATTTCAAACGATCGGTTGGGACGCAAATGGAACGGTATCCGAATAATTCGAAAAAAGGCGTCGTTTTAGTCGTCGTCGATTTAGTGGATTTTGATGGGAGCTTCCCCGTCGACGCGGTGGATGCGTTAGAACCGCACGCGGAAAGAGGTGCAATTGAAATTGTATTAGTCGCGAATAAAGTGGATTTGATGCCCGCGCAAGCGACGAGAGCGAGATTGACGCAGTTTGTGAGACGTCGCGCGAAAGCGTTTGGGATGCAAAGCGCGAGCGAGGTTTTGTTAGCCTCCGCGACGGCTGGAATGGGCATAAGAGTTTTGAGCGATGAGTTGGAAGACATCTTACGCAATCGAGGTGGGCACAAAAAGAAAGACGTGTACGTCGTCGGCGCGCAAAACGCAGGCAAATCGAGTTTGATTAACCGTTTGTCGAGCAGATACGACGGACCGACGGACAAAACCGGCGGGCCGTTGGCGTCGCACGTACCCGGGACTACCATTGGCGTCTTAAAACTCGAAGGCATTTTACCCAACGAAACTGATGTTTACGATACTCCGGGTTTGCTTCAGCCGCACCAACTCTCCGCGCGAATGACCGCGGACGAAGCGAAAATAATCTTACCCAAAAAACGCATGATTCCGAGAACGTATAGAATTCAGATCGGAGGTACCATTCACATCGGCGGCGTCTCCAGAATCGATTTACTCGACGCGCCACAAAGAACTATTTATGTAACCGTCTGGTGTTCCAACGACGTGCCTTTGCATTACACCACGAACGGCGCGAAAAACGGAGACGAGATTTACGCGAAACACGCCGGGACGAAACTGACCCCTCCGTTGGGTGGCGAGGAAGGCGCTTTACGCCTCGGTCGGTGGGGAAGCAGAAAAGTTTCCGTCTACGGCGATTCGTGGTCAGAATCTACGCGGGACATTTCCATCGCTGGCGTTGGATGGGTAGCCATCGCGTGCGTCGGAAACGCCGATTTCAAAGTGTGGACGCACGAAGGCGTGCAATTAGAAACGCGAGAGGCGCTCGTGCCGGACATTTCAAAATCGATGATGAAGCCGGGATTTAGTTTCGAGAACGTGGGCGGGACGAGTAGTAATCGAAGACCAGACAAAAGAGCGGGGAGAGAGAGAGGAGGTAGCGGTGGTGGTGGTGGTAGTAGCGGCGGCAGAGGAGGAGGAGGAGGAAGAGGGGGACGAGGTAGTGGCGGTAAGAGAAGCGGCGGGGGCGGCAATAGATGGACTTAATAATTTCGCAGGTGACATTTAATATTAAAGAATACATAGAATCCCTTATTATATTAGGAGTTACTCTCATTCATATCACGACTCTTCCTCATCACCTTCGCCTTCTCCTCTTCCCTCTTCCTCCTTCAACACCTCCGCTTTCGCTTTCAACTTATCCATCACCATTTCCGCCGCGTTTTCCTTCCAATCCTTCTTCTCATCACCTTCGCCTTTCTCCAAGCCTTTCGCCACGCCCAGGACGGATTTCCCCATCACGAACGCCGTCACGAAATCCGCGCCGACTAAAATCACCCCAAACTTCCCCAATCTCCCGAACGTGTCCGAACTCATAATCGGTGCGTCGATGTCGTACCCATCCGAGCTTAAATCTTCTTTTCGTATGGATTCCCCTAACATGTTCGCGTTGACATTTTTCTCCCAAACTTCATCTCCTTCGTCCACTTTCACTCTCGGGGCGACTTCTGTCGGATCCCAATCTTGTTTTGAACTTTCCCTCATGATGCGCATCAGTTCCTCCGGCGACGCTTCCGCGCCAGAGGTGAGCCAATCGACCACTTGCGCCGCATTCGCGTCCAAAGTATCAGAAAGTGCGAGTATCGCGAGCGTCGTCATCAGAGCGTGACGCAGAGTTGAAACCGTTGTTGTTGTTCTTTCCCCGGCGAACTCTTCTTCTTCTTCTTTGATGTCGTTTACGTCCTCGTTTCTCTCCCCAAAACTCCTCCTCCTTTTCGCGAACGACACAATAACGTCTCTTTTATGACTTTTCCTTTTCGATGATTTCGATGACGTCCTCGTCCATTTTCTCGCGCGCAACGACAGAGTTGTTCTCTGAAACGCAGATATCATGTCTTTTTTCCCAAGTTTTCCCGCCACAAATTCTGACGATTTTCTATCGATCGCATTCACGTTTCCCGCTCGTTTTGCATGTCGAGAATCGGAACACAACAACAAATACAACAACATCATCAGCAGCAACAACAGTTCTTCACCTCTCGTCGAACGAGTCATCGAAACCTCGCGTCTTCTTCGCATTCTCGATCGATTTTTCTCTCAAAATCGCGGAAATTGAAGAAGGACAATTCTCCTCGTTTCGTCGTCATGCGACGGTGCATTTGTCCTGTTGTTGATGGTGTTGTTGGTGTTGCTGGGCGGAGAGGGAGGGTGTTTTCAACCACTTGGCACACCCCTTTACGCGCTGCTTTTGGAGGGTGGGACGAGAAGAAGATCAACTCTAACAGCGTTTCGAAAGTCGTGACGAACGCTTTGAATAATAGTGGTAATGGGTACAACAACAACAATTACTCGGCGGCGGATGCGGCGGCGAAGGACAATTCGGCCGATTCAACAACTCCTTCGGGACAACAACAACAGTTTTCGAGGAATAGCAACAACGGAGCTACGCGCCAGCCGCCAAACGTGCAGTATTATGGGAACAACAATAGTAATAGTAACAATACCAACGCGAATGGTGGGTCTCGAACGCCGCCGATGTCGAGACCGCCGCCCGGTCCTCCTCCTTCGCCGAATCAACAACAACAACAACAACAGTTTCAGCAACGCAACGTGAACGGTAACAACAACGTGCCACCGAGACCACCGGTGCCAAATCAGCAGCAACAATACTCTGGTATTAACAACAACAACAATCAAAGAGCCGAGAATAGAATTTATAGGCAGCAAGGGCAGACTATCGTGAACGGAGGCGCGAGTAGTAGACCTCCGATGCCACCACCGCCGACGCAATCTGTAGCTCCCTCCTCCTCCTCGTCGTCGTCATACAACGAAGACGAGGAAGATTACAGCGCTCCACAAAATACCGGACCGACCGCGCTGCGCGACATTTTGCTCGAGAAACGAATCGTCATGCAATCGTACACGCCCGGGCAACACAGAGAGATGTGTCCGCAGTGCAACGGAGGCTCCGGCGGCGAGCGGTCGCTAGCGGTAAGAATCGAGCCGGGTGGACGCCAAGCCGTGTACGTGTGCCACAGAGCGACGTGCGAGTGGTCTGGTGCGGCAGATTTGGATTTTGTGCCCGGGAAAGCGAAAGGATCTTCCTCGGCTCAAGGAGGCAAATCATCGTCGAGCAATACCGCCACGAATACCAACACCAACAACCAAAGAACGATTCTAAAGAAACCAAACCTGCCTAAACCGGAAGATTTGAAACGCGTCGGTCCAGGTGCGCTCGACGAATCCGCCAAGCCTTGGGCGGAAATGATCGAAGAAAGAGGCATCTCTCTCGAAGTTGCCGAACGAAACGGCGTCGCCGTTCAAAGCGTGTTTTCGCCGATTGAAGGCAAACACGTCGACGCGCTCGTGTTCCCGTACGTTCGCGACGGACAAATCGTCAACGCCAAGTACCGCGGGCCAAACAAATCGTTTTGGCAAGTCAAAGGTGCGGAGAAAGTCTTGTACGGTTTGGACGATTGCGTAGATTGCGAAGAGATTATCATCGTCGAAGGCGAGTTTGATAAATTAGCTTTCGAGGAAGCCGGGTATACGAATGTCGTTTCCGTTCCAGACGGCGCGCCGGGGAAAGTGAAAGAAGGCGACGTGCCAAACCCAGAAGACGATAAGAAATACGAGTACTTGTGGAATTGTCGAGCACAATTAGATACGGTAAAACGGTTCATTATTGCCACCGATAGCGACGGGCCGGGCAAAGCCTTGGCGGAAGAACTCGCAAGACGACTCGGTAAGGAACGCTGTTTTACCGTGAACTGGCCGGAAGGGTGTAAAGACGCGAACGAGACTTTGCAATCGGGTGGCGTCGAACTCATTCGTGACTCAATCAGCTCCGCCGAGGGCTTCCCGCTGCGTGGTTTGTTCAAATTCGCTGATTTCTCCGGAGACATCGAGCAATACTTTAACATGGACGCCGGTTCCGAATTGCGGGGCGTTTCCACCGGATGGCGTTCGGTTGATAAGCACTACCGTGTCGTCCCTGGTGAACTCACCGTAGTCACCGGCGTTCCAAACTCTGGTAAATCCGAGTGGGTGGACGCGTTAATGTCCAACTTAGCCGTCCAACACGGCTGGACTTTCGCGCTCTGTTCTCTCGAAAACAAAGTTCACGAACACGCGCGAAAATTGGTTGAAAAATACGTCGGCGAACCGTGGTTCGACACCACTACCTACGCCAAAGGCGCGCAAAGAATGAACCCACAAACCATGAAGCGTGGTATGCGTTGGCTCAACGACCACTTTGTTTTAATCCGACACGAAGATGACGAGTTACCGTCGGTCGATTGGATCCTAGGCCTCGCCAGAGCCGCCGTCTTACGACACGGCATCCGAGGTTTACTCATCGATCCGTACAACGAACTCGACCACAAACGACCAACTGGACAAACGGAAACCGAATACGTGAGCCAAATGCTCACTCGAATTAAACGTTTCGCGCAGCATTACGACGTGCACGTCTGGTTCGTCGCGCACCCGAGACAACTCCACAACTGGAAAGGCGAAATGCCCGGGTTATACGACATCTCCGGCTCCGCGCACTTCATCAACAAATGCGACAACGGCATCGTCATTCACAGAAACCGGGACGAGAAAATGGGCAGCTTACGAGAAGTCACCGTGAACTTGGCGAAAGTCAGAAACAAAGTCGCCGGTTCCATCGGCGACCCGAAACTCGAGTACAACGTCAGGAACGGCCGGTACGAAGATTTGCCCGAAGACGCCGCTCAAAATACCAACAACAACGCGAACAAACAGTAGTAGCAGATATATATTCATTCATGTATTATTAATATAATAGTAGTTTATTCCATTATTAAAAAAGACGAACGTTACTACTTTTTACTCTAAGAACGGAAAGCACTGTTTCGCGTCCAACTTCGGGTGTTTATTCTCCGCGTGTTTTTTCAACTCCGAGTGACTCAGCGTCGACACGAACGCTTGCATGCACACTTTGCACTGGATCGATTTCGCCGCTTCGTTTGCCTCTGTTGCGATAATAACAGAGAAAGAAGAGAGAGAATGAAGAGTGAGCCCCAGAGGTGTTTCGTTTCCAATTCGGGGAATGTAATTTAATGGATATCTCTCAACAAAGAGAGAGAGAGAGAGAGAAGACAAAAGAAAAAAACGCACTCAGCATGCTCCCAGCGCCGCCTTTCGCCGCTTTCGCCTGCGCTTTCTCCCTCGCTTTGGCTGATTTTTGGCCGTTGCCCCCGCCCATGGTGTTTAGAAGAAAGAGATGAGAGAAAACGTAAAGAGAGAATCGGAGTAAAAAACTGAAGCGAGTTGCTCTTCTTTCCGTCATAAAAACACTCACTAGAGTATATTGGTACACCACGCGATGGTACGCTTTTGACGATGGCTTTTGCAACGCTCACGACGCGATGATGACGGACTTTGACCCGGACAGGGAGAAACTGTTGCATTTTTTACAAGTCGGAGGAGGAGGAGGACAATATCGTCGTCGTCATCATCAGCTTAATCATCAGCCGTCTCGAGCGGGGACGACGAGACGAGGGAAGAAGAAGAAGAAGAAAAAAAGCTTCTTTTGCTGCTGCTTACGCGGGTGGTGGTGGTGTTTGAAACGCCTGTTAGGAACGAGGACGACGTCGACGCAGAAAGTGCTCCTGTTCGCGCCGATGGTGTGGTTCGCGGTGAGTGTGCTCTCGCTGGCGAGGTTTAAAACAAGCAGCGAGGGAGAAAGGAGCGATGGGGTGGCGAAGACGTTGTTCACAACAGGAGGAGCGAGCGAAAGAGGAGAAAGTCATCGATATCGACCACAAAATCACAATCCTCATAAAATGCGTTCGAAGGAAGACGATGGGAGGGTAGTAAAGAGCAGCTTTGCACACGAGAAAGCACCGATACCGATACTAACGTTCGAATCGGACGAGAAGATGCGAGCAGAGCGAGAGCGAGAAGAAGCGACGAGCGCGCAAAATCGACATCCGTGTTTGAACAACGGCGTGTATAAAGTGGAAACGGACGAGTGCGTCTGTCACGGAGGGTGGAAAGGAGAGAATTGCGATCGGGCGATATGCGAGCAGGTGAATTGCGTGCACGGGAGGTGCGTGAAACCGGACGTGTGCGAGTGCTTCCCGGGATTTAGCACGTTTGATTGCTCGAAAGATTTCATTCGAGACGAGAGCGGGATGTTGTTGGACCATTTGCAAGTGCGGTTGCACACGACGTCAATTGGTCTGTCCAAGAAAGATCCGGCAGAGGCCATCGAGTTAGTTCAAAGGTGGGGGAGCAGTGGTAGTGGTAGTAGTAGTAGTAGTAGTAGCCGTAGTAAAAGCGAAAACGAGGTGGACGGTCCTTGGTTGGCGAGAGAAGACGCGCTCGGCAATCGAGTTTTGAAAACGGACCAAAATCCGCACAACAAGCTATTTCTCAGTTGCGCCGTGGTTGGGAATAGCTTTCATTTAGAAAAAGTAGACGGGTTAGCGGAAGTTGTGGACGAACACGAGGCGGTTATTCGACTGGATGCTGCGCCGACGACGGGAAGGTTTGCGAGCATGGTGGGCACGAAAACCACCGTGCGCGTCTTGTCGGATGCGTTTTTGGAAGAGGCGCTGAAAAACCCGTCCAAGTACGCGAAACTGTTCACGAGCGCGAACGGGGCTTCAAACAGCGGCAGCTGGGAGACGAAAGGCCTTTTGTGGGAACCAAACTCAGTGAGTAAGTTGAGGCAAGCGCGAAGGGCGTTTCCCGAGTTGGACGTCCAATTCGCGTCGCCGGAGATTTTGTATCCGGCCAAGACAATTTTTAACGAAGTGTACGATCGATTAAACGCGGAGACGAAAGAGCACATCGAGAAAGATTTGTTCGGTAGTGGCGGTAATAAAGGTGAAGACGAGAGCAACGGAGGAGGTAGAGGAGGAGGAGGAGGAGGAGGAGGAGTGGGATACTCTTTCTTTTCTTCCTCGAAGTCTTCTCCGGCGGCGACTAACAAATCGGAGTTGAAACCGACTCTCTCCAACGCCTTCTTCGCCGTCTTCCTCTCCTTACAAATGTGCGTCAACGTCAACGTGTACGGCATCGACCCACCGCACGAATTCCTCCACGACGACGACCACGACGAAACCGACTCGTACTTCGACACACTCTCCGGCGGTTCCGGCCCCGGCGTCTCCCCGGCGTCCAAAACGTACGAATCCTTGCTCTTGCGCTTGTTCCACGACCGCCGTTTAACGACGAGTTGCGACGGTTTTACCCACATGCAAAAATGCGTCAGTTTCACACCGAGAGGAAGAAAAGGTGTCATCGCTCACCAAGTCATTCATTGGTAATATATAGTCTCTCTCGTGTACTACTATTCGCTTTCGTCAAGTATTTAGTGTGTTTGGTGCAAAGACTTGACCCACGTGGACTTTTCTCTCGTTTGTTTTTCCACACTGATTATCCAAATTATCCATTCAAGATGCGTCGCGCGCTTCTGCTCACCCGACGAACGACTGCGCGCACTTCTCGCTCTCCTGTCAGTCACGACGACCACTCTTTCGTTTCCTCCTCTTACGTTTCTAATACTGTTTTTTTTGAGAGTTTAAGGAGGAGCGGCTTTGCGACTGATACGAATGCTTTAAGAACTCGTTGTGCCACCACGACCACCCGTTTTCACGTGCACAATCAAAGACGAGACCAATCCAACGGTGGGCACCAGCGTTTAGCGGCATTGCGAGAGACGTTAGCGAAAGAAGACGCCACGGTTTCGGACTTTGTTCTCGGAACGTCCTTATCCGGCGAAAACGAGTATTCCTCGCCTGCGCCGAAGAACATGAGAGACAAGACGGTGAGGAAACCCGAGTGGCTGAAACGAACGCTCCCGGGCGGGACGGAGGATTCGAAGTATTCAAAGATAAAATCGAGACTGAAAGAGCTAAAGTTGAGCACGGTGTGCGAAGAGGCGAAGTGCCCGAATTTAGGCGAGTGTTGGGGCGGCGGGGACGGGCACACGGCGACGGCGACGATTATGATCATGGGGGACACGTGCACGAGAGGGTGTAAATTTTGCGCGGTGAAAACGTCGAAAGCGCCTCCGCCGTTGGATAAAGACGAACCGGAAAACGTGGCGAAGGCGATTAGCGAGTGGGGGTTGGATTATATCGTGTTGACGAGCGTTGATAGAGACGATTTAGAGGACCAAGGTGCCGGGCATTTCGCGAAAACGATTAAGAATTTGAAGGAGAAAGTGAAAGGAGGCGGCGAAGGCGGGTTTGTGAGTAACCAGGATAAAGATAAGAGGATTTTAGTCGAGGCGTTGACGCCGGATTTTCGAGGCGAGGATAGATTAATCGATACGGTCGCGTTGAGTGGGCTAGATGTGTTCGCCCACAACGTGGAAACCGTGCCAGAGTTACAAACGCACGCGAGAGATCCGAGAGCGAATTGGGACCAGAGTATCCACGTGTTGAAAAGAGCGAAAAAGACCGCGAAAGATGTCGGAGGCGTGGATTTGATCACCAAGACGAGCATAATGCTCGGTCTGGGCGAAACGAGAACGCAAGTGTACGAAGCGTTGAAGTTGTTGAGAGAAGCTGGCGTGGACGTGGTCACGTTTGGGCAATACATGCGACCGACAAAGAGACATTTGAAAGTCGAGGAGTACGTCACTCCGAAAGCGTTTGATATGTACGGGAAGATGGCGGAAGATTTGGGCTTTTTATACGTCGCGAGCGGACCGATGGTAAGAAGTTCGTACAGAGCCGGCGAGTTTTTCTTGAGGAACGAGTTGAGGAAACGCGAAGGAGAGAAAATGACCGCCGCGTCGTCGTAATAAAGGCATTATTCATACTAGATGAATGTTGTTTTTATCATGTTGTAAAATAAGGAAAAAGTTTTTAAGCGACAAAAGTGCTGCTCTATTAGTATTATATTCGAAATCGCGATAACTTGACGACCAAACCAGTTTCTTCGTTCACTTCGAAAATCTCGCAAATTTTGACCTTCATCAGCAACATGTCAAACTTGTACAATACCTCCCACTTCGTGATGTGTTTCTCGTCGCCTCTTCCGACGTACGTCGGTCCTTCCACGTTCATGGCGTTGGACTTGATTTGCCGCTTCGACCGCGTGCTCCCCATCATCCGGTTTCGTAAATCGACGATGGCTTTGTCCATGCGACTGAACGCAAATACGCGTCCGCGGATAGTTGCACCATCGATGGTGAAATACTCAAAGTTTTCATCGAACGCTTTCTCGATTTCCGGAGAAGTGGACGTCCAACTTTCAACGTCGGGATCTTCGAGCGCTTTGCGCACGGCTTCGTGCATAATTTGCGGAATTTTCGGCGGTTGCGGACGCTTTGCGTATTTCTTTTTCTTTTTCTTTTTCAGTCGTTTCACGGTTTGCGTGGTCGTTGTTGTCGTGCCATCTTCGTTTGTTACCGTGACTTCTTCTTCCACCTCTTCTTCCACCATCTCTTCTTCTTCCAACTCTTCTTCTTCTTCGCTTTTCTCCGGGACGCCGCTCTTGAACGCTTTCAACGTCCTATAAATCACCTCGGGATCATCCTCCGGTAACGTCTTCACGCTCTCTTCGCACCGTCTCGTGGCCACTTCAATCATCTCGTCCAACAAATCCATCGTCTCCGATTCCCAGTTATCGAATTCCTTGGGATCGTGAAACTTGACGTCCTTCATCCACGTTTGAAAGTCTTTCGATTTATGCGAAAGATCGACGCCTTCGTACCCTCGAAACGACTCGTATTTGGATCCTCCCGGAATAGAACACACTCCGTCGTACAGAACTCTCGATTTTGGATTCGACTCGAGCGCTTTCACGTACGACCTCGTTTTGGGTGCCCTTCGCGTTTGATAGCTTCCCCGTCTTCTCGAGGAAGAACCTCGTGATCTCGAAAAAAAACTTCTTCGTCTCGAAGAAGAAGAAGACAAAGTCGCACACACATCGCCGCTGCTCGAAGAAACGACGACCGGCGTCGACGACGAACTCAAAGGCGCCGCGGGGGAAATCAGTCGTCTCGGTGCCGACGCGCACGCGCCCATAATAATGATTCTCTTTTATGTAAAATACCGCGTTCTCCTCTCTCTTACAAGTATTTTAGAGAAGAAAAGAAAGAGAGCCGTTTTTCATAAATTAATTCTACTTTTTACAACGAGGGGTCGTGGGAGCAAAAAGAGACAGATTTCGAGAGAGAGGGAGAGCGCAAAAAAAACGACCAAAAAAGAAGACTTTACTCTCTTGCCTTTTTTCATGTCCTTTTTTCGTGCTTTCCTCTGTTTTTAACGAGACAAAGTGATATCGAGACAAAGTCTTCCTTTTCGTAACAAACTCGAGTTTTCTCTTCACTTCGCAAAGCGCTTTACGTTGCGTGTGCACACACTGCGCAGAGAGCGATATTTAGATACACAAACACTCTAGAGCTCGCACACGCGCACAAATACACACACACATAAAAAAGGTACGAATAACTTTCTCTCTCTCTTTATCCCTCTCTCTCTCTTTTTCTCTCCATTCGGTGCTTCTCTTCTTCTCGAGTGCAACGACAACGCGATGATGATGATGATTCGATGTCTCTCGCGCGGCCCCATCAGCGGCTCAAATTCCCGTTCGGGAAATTCAAATCATCATCATCCCTTTGCGGCGAAGATAAAGAAGAAGATACAGAGCGCGCAATAATATCTCTTTAAATGTCGTTTTGTCTCCGTCTCTCTCTCTCTGTCTCTCCGTCTCCTTCTGTCGATTCTCCGAATACTGATCTCTTCTATTTTCATTCTGCGTCACAGAAGCTTTTGCGCGGCACCGCGGCCAAAGCGCAGAGCACATCTCTCATCATGCCGGGAAGAACTTCACGCTCGCGATTAACAACAACAACAAATACGACAACATCGGCGAAAGAGTTTAAAGATGAAAGAAGACACTTGCGAACGACGCGATCGAGCTCGGCGAAAGCGCACTCCGGCATCGTCGAC
>JACLAB010016622.1_pt1 | contig 11526 bp, 10 predicted proteins | sample 8027921 | NCBI WGS metagenome assembly JACLAB01 (sample SAMN15725117, study PRJNA655200) | protist metagenome | isolation source: fluorescence activated cell sorting (FACS) single amplified genomes of... | place: USA: West Boothbay Harbor, Gulf of Maine | collected 2000-07-19
TTACGAGTTGTTCACATTAAAAAATTAAAACAAAGCGGAGCCTTTAAACAACTCGACCAAGAATAACGCCGTGCATCCGACCATCGCGGCTCTTCCATTCAATTCTTCTACGTCTGCGGTGAACACCGGTTGCACAAACTCTGGGATCGGCGACCCTTTGAACACAAAATTCCACGTTCTCGAATCTTTCATCGTCTTTGGATTACTCGTGTACCCTTCGTTGCTGGAAAACGCCGGCGCAAACGACGCCAACGACCACACGAACGCCGTGTGCATCACCTCGCCAAAGTTCTCTCCAAACTGTTGCGCGATGCCGTGCCCGGTGGTGATCTCCCCATACAAAGCCATCACAAATCCTAGCATAGCAACTCGCCCGTTCAAAACTTCCGGCGCCCATCCAGACGGTTTCGAAGGATCCGTGCTCAGCGCCAAAATATCTTGCGGCGATTGAACGTCCGCCGGCACCGAAAACGCCGGCGTCAACACCTTATCGATGACGTGCACCGTCACCCCTCCGCACGCCACGTCCGCTTTCGAGACGTTCGCCTCCTTCACTTCTTTCACCGTCAACACTTTCCCGCTGTTCAACGTCTCTAATTCATCGCTCGACATCACTTCCGCGCTCGACATGGCCGCCGACGGGATCACGTGATACGTTAAAATTTCCGCTAAATTTTCTCTCTGGAAAATCTGCTCGCTCGACAATCCTTTCTTCCTCCCAAACTCCTCGAACGCTTCGTTGGTGGGCGCGAAAATCGTCCCGGATTCCAACGACGTCACGCTCTCCAACAACTCCGCCCTAGAAACCGCGGAAACGAGCGTGGACAACTCCGGAGACGAAGTGAGCGCTCGCACGAGCGCGTCGTTCTTCTTTCCTCCCGATGGGGCGGATTGATGCGCTGACGTCTCCGAGGAGGAAGAAGGCGGAACTTCAGCGGTCGCCACCGCGACGGCTTTGCATCGCATCGTCGACAAAGACGAGCGAGAAGACGACGAAGTCGAGCACCTGAAGCACGACGACGACGTCGACGCGATGTGGCGTAAGGAAGTCATGTCTTTTTTTTCGTCTCTGGCTTTGCGGGTGCGCGTGCTTCGCGCGAAAGATTAGTGTGAGGAATTTTGATATCTTTTTATCCACAAGAGAGAGAGCGAAGAAGCGCGAAGAAGCGCGAAGAAGCGCGCGCGATAGAGATACACACGCACACATCATCAGACGAGCGAAAACGAACTTTTTAAACTGCTACTGGAATGAATAAACAAATACAAACTCATCAACAACACCCGCTCGATTTGCTCCCGCTCTTATTGACCACGATGGTATCCGGCAAATACACGTCTTCCTCTACTTCGTTCTTCAAAGCGTTCCGCGCGGCGCACTCGAACGCGTCCTGCACGTTGCTATCCTCCTTTGCGCTCGTCTCAAAGTGAGGACACGCGTTCCCACTCGCCGCGCAAAACGAGAGCGCTTTCTTCTCCGACACCACCCTCGATTGACCTCCGTCTTGGTCCGTTTTGTTTCCCAACACGATAAACGGGAAGTTTTCCGGGTCCGCCGGCGACGCCTGCGCGAGGAACTCCTCGCGCCAGTTTTCCAAGTTTTGAAAGCTCTTCTCGTTGTTCACGTCGTACACTAACACGCAGCAATCCGCGCCGCGGTAAAACGCCACGCCGAGCGATTGAAACCGCTCCTGTCCCGCCGTGTCCCATATTTGCATCGTGACTAAATTATCGTCCACTTTCACCTCTTTGGTGAGGAAATCTGCGCCTATCGTTGCTTTGTACTGTTTGCTGAATTTTCTGTTCACGTATTGGTTCATCAGCGAGGTTTTACCAACCCCGGAATCGCCCAAGATGATGAGTTTTAACAGCGTTCTCTGTGCGCGCGTTCGTTCGCGCGTTTATTCCGAAAACAAAGAGAGAGAGAGAGAGAGAGAGAGAGAGAAGAGCATTATCAGCGCGGGGAGGAGAGTTAACAGGAAAAACGGAAGAAAAACACACAACGCGATTCTTCTTCGCGAAAGAACGATACGATACGAGAGAGATCGGCAAAGAATCAAACTGAGCGCGCTGCGCGAGTGTGTACCTTTCGAGCGGCGCTCATGTTTTGTTTTTTATTCTCTCTCTCTCTCTCTCTCGGAGAAGCGACGACGCGTCTCTCTCTCGATTATTCGCTCTCTTTGAAGAGGAGCCAGAGAGAGAGAGAAAAGGTCCGACAATTTCCTAAACCCTAAACCCTAAAAAATGAGAAAACTTGTGAGCACTCTTTTTTTTCAAAAAAATCTCCTTTGCGTCCAAAAACCAAAAGAACACAACGAGAGAGAAGAGAGAGAGGTTTTTGGAAGATACGAGACGACCGGGAAAAGCCCACAGCGAACGAGATGACGAAGGAGGAGACTTTCGTCGTCGAGGAGGAGCATTTTTTGCGTAACGATGAAGAAGAAGAAGAGATTTTGCGCAGAGACGTGGACAAGTTACTCGCGGAGATTGAATCATTAAAAAACGATTCGTCTCTTCTCATCGACGACGAGTCGTTAGCGAGGAAACTGGGACGGATCGAACGGGAGCGGGCGCGAATAAGCGAGGCGATGGTTAAAGCGAGAGATGAAAAGGATGGAAAGGAGGACGACGACGAAGCGCATTTCTTGCTCTCGCGATTTAACGTCGTGCGAGGCGCGTCGTCCTCGGTCGCCGAATACGTCGACTCTGCCATTCGCAACGTCTACTCCGAGACTTTAAACATAATTCGAAACAGAGAGAGAAACATATTGAGGGAGTTGGACGCGTTCGTGGACCGAGACGAAAGTTCGATCGAGACGAATACGATCAGACTGGCACAAATTGATAGAGAAGGCGACGCGAGGAGAGAATGGATACGGAGGTTTGGCATACAGCCGATGATTGGAACGGACGAGGAAGAGGAGAAAGCGAGAGCGGAGCGGTCGTTGAGAGCGTTGGAGAGTAGCGGCGCGAGTAGCGGTAGAAACGTAGCGAATGGTGGTGAGAGGAGCAATAAGCAGCAAGGAAAAGGAACCGAAATGTTGTTTGCGGACGAATTTCGTGCGAAAGAGGAAGAGGATTTAGAGAAAGCGATCGAGAAGAACGTGTTGAGTTCGGTTGACTCGGCGATAAAAAGTTTAGAGTCGGCGAGCTTGGCGATTGCGAAAGCGAACAAGAATAGCAAAGAAACCGGTTCGGCGGCGGCGACGTCGTTCGCGACGGTGATATTGAACTTCTCCGGTTTACCCGTTTGGCAAAAAAGGGTCATCGGTTTGCTCGTTTTCCTCGTGTTCTCGTGGATTTTAATACTCAACGCGATGAATAACGACGAGAAATCTGAATTCGAAGAAATCGATCAATCGATAGCGTCGACGGCTGATGTCTCTTCTTCTTCTTCTTCTTCTTCTTAGTTTTTAGCAGCAGTGCGTAGATGGTAATGATAGATGTGTAGATAGATTATTGTAGAGAAATTACGCTAAATCGTATGTATATGATATGCAAAATTAAAAAACTTAAACTTTATCGTACTTATCCACGCTATTAAACAACACCTTCGCGTCTCGCGATAACTCCAAGCTCGGCAAGTTGGCCCATCCGTCTTTGTTCGTCTTGACGACAAAAAACGACCCAAACGCCCAATTCACGAACGCCGCGCATATCACCACCGCAATCACAAATGCCCCGGCGTGTCCGTGCACGTGCATTCGGTGACTCCCGTCGTAATCCTCGTCGAACATCTCCTCTATCCTCTCCTCTTCTTCGTCTTCGTTTTCCTTCTTAATATCCTCCGGAATGCCGCCGATGCTCCCAGCCGTCCCCGTGTCCATGCTCAAATCCCCCGCTAATATCGCCGCCGTTTTCGGTGAATCCCCGTTCGTTCCGTCGTCTTGCATCAAAAACTCATCCTCCGCGGTCAACACGTTCTCCGGCGTCTCGCCCACCTCCGTGTAGTCGTCCGCTTTCCCACTGCTTCTCGAAAGTAATCCTTGATTCGAAACCGAGGCGAGCAAGTTCGAAGCGTCCATCGCCGTCGGTTCCTTGAAACTATCGTCGTCCTCGTCGAAACCGCCGCCGCCGCCGAAGCTCTTCTTCTTCTTCTTCGCTTCCGCGGGCGCGATCGGTGAGAAGAAGAAGAAGAACAACAACATCACAGACAGCGCGAAGAAAGAGAAGGACCTTCTCGCGCCTCCTTTTTTACTTCTTCTTCTCTTCTCCACGGAGGCGCCGCCGCTCTTTGAAGAAAAGGACGACGACATGGTAGGGGCAGCTCTCTGAATGCTAACGTATCGCGCGTGCGCGTGTTTTTCTTCTTCTTTAGCGCGGTGAGTCGTGCGTGTGTGTGTCTCAAAAGCACGTACTTTTGGGGAAAAAATGTGGCTCAAAAGAGGGAAAAAAAATCGATTTTGTGGACGCCAAGGGACGACCTCGCGCGCAGGAAAAACGCGCGAAGCCGACGCTCTGTCTTATTAAAAACTACTATATATATAATATATTCACCTAAATGCTCCCAAATATACACTCCTCCTTCTTTGGGGATCGCTTTTATTTCTTCTCGACTCTCTCACGTGCTCTCTCCTCTCCTCTTTAATTTATGTTTTTTTTTTAATATGTCTTGTGGATTAATATGTATACCGCGCGTATAATTTATCTCGGGGAGACGGTGATCTCGCTCTCCGGCGCCGTCAACTCACCCTTCTTCAATTCAAGACCAGCCAACAACGGCCACGCGCCCGCTTGCCACATGCAATCCAAAGCCATCGGAACGTCGATGATGATTTCACCGTTGGTCGGCTTCGCCGTCAACTTGTTCTTCATGACGTACGATCGACCGGCGTAGCCGATCCAGCCGGCGGTGTACAAAAAGCCGATACCCGGGATGGCAAACTCACCCAAGTGTTCCAAGTTGCCGTCGACGATCAAGTGCGGCAAACCGTCCGCACCGCAGAGCAAACCAGCTTCGCCGTAGTTCTTGAAGCGTTGGTTAGTCTTGTCGATGGTCGCTTGCAACGCCAACGCCGGCGCGGATTCCGGGTCGTACTTCTTCATGCGCTTTTCGAGACCTTTGACTTCCTTCTTGTTGTTCTTCTTGAAGGCGGCGTTTTTCTTGCACGGCGTCAAGCCGGCGTACGGTTGCACATCTCTCGCGAATGCGGCATCGACCGGGACGGTCGCCGCGACGACGGCAGCGGCAAAGAGCGCGGCGGATTTCTTCGCCGCGTCGGCGGCGTCGCAAGAGATGGCCACGTTCGCCTTCTTCGAGGACGTCGTCTTTTGCGCCTTCAAGTTCGAGGTGGTGGAAACCTTCAAAGTCTGTTTTGTTTATTCGTGAAAAAAATCGATGATGCGAGAGAGAGAGAGGATTCAAAGTCAGTCGTTTTGTAAGTTCGATCGATGGGTTTGTGCGACACATAGACGCCGCCAAGACGACAAAAGATATTGGAAGATACGCGCCGTGGGATGCGATAGAGTTTTTGAAACCCATTCTGGGGACAAAAAAAACGATCATCATCTCATCGAATCATTACGAAGAGAGAGCTCTCTCTCTCTCTCTCCTTTATCGCGCGAAAAAAGTCGAAACCGCTTTCTCGCGCGGACGAAGAACGCCCGTTGTTCGCGTCGTTGGGTGCGACGAAGATGATCTTCCGAAAAGGTTTCGTTCGTCTCTCTCTCTCTCTCTCCCGTATATAAAATTCGGCACCAAACACACCGGAGAGAGAGAGCACACGCGACGAGAGAGAAAAAAAAAACGAAAAACTGAGATACGAAAAATCACTGCCGCGTAATGAGAGAAACCGTCCGTTTCCTCGCACGCGCGAACGTTAAAACGAGAAACAAATCCGTACCGTTTGTGCGAGCGAAAACATTTTATTCGGTTTTGCGGCTTAAAATTAAAGCGCGTGTGTGTGTTTATGGCGTTTGCAACCGCGATATTCGTATCGCGTAATCGGCTCTTTTTTCCTTTTTTGTTTCTCGTTCGGCTTCTTCTCTCTCCTGCGATACGGAAAAGGAAGATTCTCAATTTTTTGAGAAACCCTAAATGGTATCCAAATCCACCAAACCCTAAACCCTAAGCCCACAAAATTATTTTATCGAGATGTGTGGAAAAAGCGCTCACTTTTCTTCGTAAACCGTTGTTCGTGTTTTGTGTGTCGTGCTATACTGTGAAAGAGAGAGAGAGAGAGAGGAGGATTTGAACTATAAAGATGGCTGAAGAAGACGACGAAGAGGAGGAAAAACGATGCGCGGTGGCAAACTTAATTCCTTCGTCCTGGCTGGAGACGACCGCGAACAAAGCGAGATTGGTGAAGATTTCAACTCCATTTTTTCTTCCCGAGAAGGAAGACGACGACGACGATGATGACGATGCGTTGTTTTTTTCTTTGCGAAGCTACGCGTCGCACTCGGAAATCAGAAACAACGAACGGACGAGAGATTGGATGTACGCGCTGACGGAGACGAACATGCGGAAAATGTACGAACAGACGTGGGGGTGGAACTCGTTGGAGAAAAGGAGAGAGTTGAACCACCAAAACGCGAAGTTTGTCTTCGCGGTCGAGAAGAAGAAGAAGAAGAAGAAGTGCGACGACGGCAGCACAAAAAACGAGGAGGAGGAGGAGGAGGAGGAGGAGGACGAGGAATTGCCGGTGGCGTTCGCGCACTTTCGATTCGAGGTGGACGACGACGACGTCGCGTCGGTGTACATATACGAGTTACAGGTGGAGCGAACGAAGAAACGGCTGGGACTGGGAAGGTTGTTGATGCGAGCGTGCGAGAAGATAGCGGTGGAGTTAGGATTGAAACACATGGCGCTGACGGTGTTGAAAAAGAACGAAGGCGCGCGAGCGTTTTATGAGAAGATTGGGTACGAGGAAACCGATCACGCGCCCGCGGATGCGCACTACGTCATCTTGCGGAAACGAGTGTAGAGCGTCGACGATTTTTTATAGTTTTAGCGCGAGGAAAGTGTGTAGCACAGAGAGAGGTAGTTATAGTAGCGCAGAATTTTTGTAGCAGTTATATGATAATAGCATAATATTAGAATCCTAAGCGTTTGACTACTCTAAGTATTTCGCCTTCCAAGGCGTAAGAATGGGTTGGGTTGTGGAAGCTCTCCTTGTCCGTGAAGTAATGGTACGTTTTCATGCTGTTACCGCTCGAAAATCGTCCACCTCTTCCGTAACTGAATCCGTACGGGTCGACCGTATCGCACCCAGAGGCGAGCGCGAGAAAGATGGCCAATATCCCCGTGCTCGGTGTCGTTCCTCCGTGCATGATGACGTGCTTTTTGTCCTCGTGTTCTTGGTCTCCTTCTTCTAATCCGTTCTCGCGCATGACGACGATTCGAGTCTTCACCGCTCTCACCTTTTCGAGAAGCTTTCGGACGTCGGATTGCACCCTATCGCTCGCCATCCAAGGCGGGTGTGAAGAGCTACGTTTACTCCCTTCTTTCTGGAACTGTTTTGCGAGCTCATAAAACCTCTCCGCGCTCGCTCTCGTCGAGATGACCGTTTCGTCCGTCTCCACCGCTTCTCTCAATTTCTTCCCGAGCGCCGATTCTTGACCGTACTTCTCCGCCCAAGCGTTGTTCAACACGCGAAAATCGGTTTTTGTGCCAACTTTCTCCTCGTATCGACCACCTGTTGGCCCTTGATTCACTCTGAAGACGACATCGTGCGAATCAATCGTCCGTCCAACGCTGTTGATGTCGTTGTCGTCGTCGTCGTCGTTGTTTGTATTCGCGCCGACGCTCTCCTCGCTTTCGTCGATGTCCTCTTCTTCTCCCCCTCTTTTATTACTCCCTCTGTTATTCTCTTCTCTTCTTATCGGTCCATTTCCGACTACCGCGCACTCTTTTCTTTTCTTAGCTCCTCCTCTTTTCCGCCCTTTTTCTCGGAACACGTACATCTTCTCCTCGTCGAAGCCTAACATCTTCAACTGTTCTCGGTCGCCGCTCAGCGTTAAAATTGCCTTCTCCGCGTTCCGACTGCCGAACGCTCTGTTGCTCAAATTTATCGACGACACGACTTCGTGATCCACGAATAACTTCTCGCTCTTCTTAAACCCGTCTATAGTTTTCAACACCAACTCCTCGACGACTTTCTCGCACGCGCTTTCGCTCTCGCACCTCATCCCTCGGAGCGTTTTCAACACCCCTTTCACTCTCGCCTCTTCGCTCTCGATGTGGTCCACGTACCCTCTCATCTCCGTCTCGTTCAGCGCCCTCGGTTTCGATAACATCTTCCACTTCCCGGTCTTCAAATTTCTCGCTTTCATCTCGTCTTGACGCATGATTTTCGTCTCGCTCGCGTATATCCGTCTGCGCTCGTACTCCAGCACTTTTTTATCCGTCGAAGAGAACTCTCGCAACGAAACGTCTTTCTCCGCGTCGCCAAAGAGCCGGTCGTACGACGGCAGCTGATTCTTCATCTCGTTCTCTCCTTTCAAAGCCAACGTCGTCGTCGAGCTTCTTCTTCTGCCGTCACTACTCTCGCTGCTGCTCCCGTCCTTATCGTTCATCCTCGCGACTCGAAACGCGAGCGTCGTCCAAATCAGCGCCACGCAAACCAGTCCAAAACGAAGAACGAAAGAAAACGACGCGAAGATGGGTTTCTTCTTTCTCGTCGTCGCAGAAGAAGATTTAGAAGACGACAACAGCGCGTCTCTTCGCATCTCTATCTATCTATCTATCTATCTGCGTTCTCTCTTTTTTTATGCGCTTCGTCGCATGGTGATTACGCGCCCATAAATAGCACGCGCAAAACGCTCTTCTTTCACTGAAGAGATTTGAAATAAATTTCCAATTTGTCCTCACTTTTACGCGCGCCTTTATACGCGAGCACGACGCGCACCACCACCCGCCCTCTGCTCTCGCGCTCGAGAGAGAGAAGAAGAAGAAGATAAAGAGCGCAGTTTTATTTTCTTCTTCGCTTTGAGAAACCTTTACCGGGAGAAGCAAGAGAGAGATATTAGATATAAGATACAAAAGCATCATGGAGACCACCAACGACATCTCGACCATCTTTTCGAATCACGTCAAGAGAGCTCTTTTGGATGCCGGCGCTGGGATGAAATCTTTGCTCGTGGACGAGGACACGCTGGCGATCGTAAACAACGCGATGAATCAAACGGACGTTTTGAAGCGGGACGTTTTCGCGGTGGAACCTTTGCGTCGGAATACGAATCGTACGTTGGGGAAGGAGGAGGTGCCCTCTTCTTCTTCTTCGAGAAGAGGAGGAAGAGAGGAGGATAACTTACGATTCGTGAAAGCGGTGTGCATTTTACGGCCGACGAGCGAGAACGTGAACGCTTTGTGCGAGAGGATACGCGAGAGCGGCGATTCTTCGACTTCTTCATCGTCTTCGTACGGGGAGTTTCACGTGTTTTTTACGAACGCAATCGACGAGCACAAACTTCGCGCGATTGCGAAAGCGGACGCGAGAGGAGGAAGAGAGGATAAAGTGAAGCAGATTCAGGAGATTTTTTGCGACGTGATCGCGATGGACGAGTGTTCGTTCGTCGTCGATTCGAGGGATTGTTTTAAGGACGATGCGATGCGCGCGTTCGATCCGAACGGTGGGATGCGGAAGAGAGTCGGCGGGAACAGCAATAACAACGGTAGTTTTCAAAGATCCAACGCGGAATACGCTTTGATGTGCGACCCAAGTTGGGGGGTGAGAAACGGGACGCCATTGATCGATAGGTGCGTGGAAGGTGTGACGAGCGTGTGTTTGGCGTTGAAACGACCACCGATGTTTCGATATTCTGCCAAGTCGAACATCGCGAGACGCGTCGCCGAGGACGCGCAACGCGTCGCCTCGGAAAGGGAGCCGGGATTGTTCGATTTCGGAAGACGAAACGACGAGGGTTATTGCCACGTTTTGATTGTCGACCGATTCGACGATTGCGTGACGCCTTTGTTAACGCAGTGGACGTATCAAGCCATGGTGCATGAGATCTTCGGTATTTCGAGTACGAACAGAGTGAGAGCGCCGGACGCGCAAAAATTAAACAAGAAGCCGGAGGAGTTTATTCTCTCATCCAGAGAAGATGCGTTTTTTAGAGACCACAAGTACGACGATTACGGCGACGTCGGCGCGGCGGTAAAGAAATATGTCGACGATTTTGCGAGCGAACGGTCGAAAACGACCGCGAGTAAATCCACGGCATCGGTGGACGACGTCGCGAAATTCGTCGAACGCTTTCCAGAGTTTCGCCAAAAATCAGCCACGGTGGCGAAACACGTGCAATTAGTGCACACGTTATCAAAAGTCATCAACGACAGACAGCTGATGAAAGTATCGGAACTCGAACAAGAGTTAGCGTGCGCGGGGACTTCGGTCAACGGATTAGAGAAACAAGTCGAAGAGATTATCAACGACCCGTCCTTTGGAGAGTCCGAGAAGGTGCGATTGGTTGGGCTGTATTGCCTGAGACGCGAAACCGAAGCGCCTCAAATATGTCAACACCTCATCCGCGTTCTCTCCAATCACGTCGGTGGAAAACGAATAGACGCTTTAGATTGCATGCTCCGACGAGGCGGCGAGAACGCGCGGACGAGCGACTTGTTTGGAACGAAAACCATCGCCGCTCGAATGCGCACTTCCGTTTCCGCTTTAAAAGGCGCCGAGAACGTGTACACTCGGCACGTTCCTCTCGTGCGCTCGTTGGTCGCCCAGTGCGCGAACGGTAAACTCCCAGCTTCCGAATATTCGCCCACTTGGGACGGTTTCACCCCGGAGTGCTCGAAGAAACCGGCTGAAATCGTCGTCTTCGTCGTTGGCGGCGCCACGTACGCCGAAGCGCGCGCCGTCGCCAAGTTCAACGCGAGCAAAGAATCGAACAACGTCAAAGTCACTCTGGGCGGGTACAGCATGCTCCACCATTCGCGATTCATCGAAAATTTAGCCAACGTGTTTGACGAAGAGAGAGGACCTTAGAAAAAGAAGAAGACGAAAACGCACGCGAGACAAAACAATAGCAGTAGAGAGTTTGCGCGCGCGCGCGTGAGAGAGAGAGAGAGAGAGGACTCTCTCTCGCGCGCGCGCACGCGAATATGTATTCGACACATCCATTCATAGGCTTCACTAGTAACCAACGCGCACATCTAAAAAACCATCCCAAATCTTTCTCTCTCTCTCTCTTCTCTTCAACGAGAAAACGCGCGCGCGCAATATTATTTTCATAATCTCGAAGCGAATTTGGATAAAACTCTCCAGACGAGAAAAGCAAAAGTCCACCAAATCCGCGATAAAAAAAAGAGAGAGAAAGAGAAATGTTTCGCGCGCCGTCCGCGTCGCTTCTCGATTTCGACGGCGCCACCATCGACCGTAAATCGAGCGCGGCGTTATCTTCTTCCGGTAACGGTGGCGGTAGCGGTGGCATCGCGGCGAATACTACTAAAACCGCGACGGGAGAAGAAGAAGAAGAAGGAGGAGAAGGAGAAGAAAAGAAGAGAGAATTGGAACAAAAAGCGCGACAAAATCAAGCGCGGACGAGAGCGTCGTCGAATAATACCACCAACGGCCAGCA
>JACLAB010011916.1_pt1 | contig 11510 bp, 7 predicted proteins | sample 8027921 | NCBI WGS metagenome assembly JACLAB01 (sample SAMN15725117, study PRJNA655200) | protist metagenome | isolation source: fluorescence activated cell sorting (FACS) single amplified genomes of... | place: USA: West Boothbay Harbor, Gulf of Maine | collected 2000-07-19
ACGCCGCGCGCGGGAAAATTTTCGTTTTAAAATACGAACCCGCCGAGAGATTTAATATATATATTAAAATGGCTGATAAATCCGCGAGAACGAGAACAAAAACGACGAACACTATTACTGCATCGAACAAATGTGTGTGTGTGTCTGTGTGTTTCTGTGTTTAAAGAGAGGAAGGAAAGGAGGTTCTCTTTGTATTACTTTTTTTTAGCAGCAAAATGTAAAATTTTCTATATACTTTTATGAAAACAAACGAACAGACAAGTCTTTCCACATTAGTCGTACACACTTAACACTTACACACTATAGTAGTTTAATAAAGATAGATCATAGAAGAGCACACACACAAATAAATACTATAAAATGCCTGCGATTGATATCATCATCGGTCCGGCTATCCAAATGGCCGAAGCGGCGTCTTTAGGCATGCCTTTCGAAGTCTGGAAAACACGAATGGGAAGACACCGAACGGAAGGAACTGTGGAGGCGTTGAAAAACGTGTACAAATCCGGAGGCGGAATACACGCGTTTTGGAGAGGCACGTCGGCGAAAATGGTCGAAAGTGGGACGAAAGGCGCGATATTGATGTACGCGAAAGAGGGAATAAACGAGAGTTTGTTGAAAAACGACGTGGATCCAGGCGTCGCCGGGGTTCTCGCCGGCGCCGGTGGAGGGATCGCGCAAGTTTCCGTCATGGGTCCGTGCACGTATTTAGTCACCGGCGCGGTGAACGATCCGTCCGGGAAATCGAGCGTGGAGAGAATAAAGGAAACGTACGCGAGATCTGGAGTGAAAGGGTTTTACCCGGGAGGAACCGCCATCGCGTTTCGACAGGCGACGAACTGGGCCAGTCGTCAAGGTTTCACCGAAATCGTTCGCGAGAAAGCGAAGGCGGTTTGGTACCCGGACGTCGATTCGAAAGAAGTGAAGATGACGAAAGGACAAGAAGTTATATGCGGGGTAATTGGTGGGACGATGGCGTGTTGGAACCATCCGTTTGAAGTCGCTCGAATAGAAGCGCAAACCAGAGGGAGTTTGGGACAAGAAACCGGGAGCATGGTGAGCGTGATGAAGGACATCGTCAAAGAGAACGGCGTCGGCGGGTTGTTTCGCGGGATCGTTCCAAGAGTCGGTTTAGGCATTTGGCAGACGCTGTTTATGGTCACAGGGGCGAAGATTTTGAAAGATGAGTTGAAGGAGAGAGGGCTGTTAGAAAGCTCGGGCGGCGGCGGCGGACATTAGTGATGATGAAAACGATAACGATGAAGAAGAAGTTGATGACGCGTAGACAGGCAATATAAACAGGCAAAATAATATACACATATAACAATACACAGCGAAGTAACAACAACGGATTTAAACGCGAACTCACACCCTCTTCCTACGTCACATAAATGCGCCGCACTCCTCGCCTTCGTTCACCGTTCTCGCCAAAGCTTTCAAGCAGCTCTCCTCTCCTTTCACTCTGTTCAAGATTGTTCCGCACGGAAGTTCCACGTTCGGTCCCATCCCACATTCCGAGAGGCACTTCACCGCGGTGACTTTTAAATCAAACTTTTCTCCTCGCGCTTCCAGAAACTCGAGCGTTTTTTGCGACCCTAATCGTCTGCACTCTTTCTTCGTGCACACTTTAATTTCCCGCATCACCGTTTGTTGTTCGCACCGAATAATTCTCGTCGTCGTCCTATTCTTACTCGTCGCCGCTTTTCGTGACGACGATGATGACAAAACGCGTCTCAAAGAAGAAGACCAAGAAGAAGTAGAAGAATGAGTAGTATTAATACTACTATTGAAAGTAAAACTCGTTTTAACGAAGAACATTTGACCCCCCTCTGAAGCGTACAAAGAAATGGAAAATCTTTAGAAAAGTTCGTTACAAAACAAACACACTTACACTCGTCTCTCCTGTTGGTCTCTCTCTCTCTCTCTCTCTCTCTCTTGTACTAATGCGTTGAGATGACGACGAGAGGGAAGACCTCTCCTGAAATAATGATGATTTCTCTCTTGTGCATCTTCGAACTTGCGTTGAGTCTTTTGATCATAAAATACGTCAGTTACACGGAAATCGATTGGATCGCGTACGGGGAAGAAGTGGACGGATTTTTCAAGTTCAAAGAGTACGATTACAGAAAGCTAGGAGGACACACGGGACCTTTGGTGTATCCAGCCGGATTTGTCTACTGTTACGGCTTCATACGATGGATAACAGGAGAAGAAGTGAGAAACGCGCAAGTTTTGTTTGCGTTTTTGTACGTGTTTAATCAGTGGTTAGCGCTACGTATTTTGCAAAGAAGTGGGAAAGTGCCGATTGCGTTTTACGCGGCGACGTGTTTGAGTAAACGGATGCACTCAATATTTACGCTGAGAATGTTCAACGACGGCGTGTGCACAATTTTCTGTCACTTGGCGGTGTTGGCGTTTATGGACGGCGCGAAGAAGGAGAAGGAGAAGAAGGCGAAGAAGATGACGATAAATAATGGACGCGCGTGTTTGAGAGGTTTCGCGTGGCTTTCCGTGGCAACTTCGATTAAGATGAACGCGTTGTTGTACCTTCCACCGGCGCTCGTGCTTTTAGTCGGATACGGACAGACCCTGTGGGAGATACTTTTATGCGTAATAGTTTTCGTGGGCGTACAAGTCGCGTTAGCGCTGCCGTTTCTGTTGACGTTTCCGAAGAGTTATCTGGCGAGAGCGTTTGAGCTGACGCGCGTGTTTACGTATAAATGGACGGTGAACTTTAAATTTTTGAGCGAAGATTGTTTCGTTTCGAAAGAATTGGCGCATGGATTACTCTCGGTGCACGTCGCGGCGCTTTTCGTCGCCGCGCACAGAAAATGGTTCCGGCGACGAAATCTTCCTCCAGGAGCAAAGGAGCAAAGGTTCTTTTGGGATTTCTTTGGAAACTTCTTTCGCATCGCAAAGAGAGATATTTCGTCTGCGTTTCGTGGTAAAAGTAGTAGCAGTAGTAGTAGTACGAGAAGTAGAAGGAGTGGAATAGAAAATAGGAATAGCGAAAAGAGTGGCTCAGATGATGATAATGACAAAGAGTTGGAAAGAATAAAGTATCCGAGTGAAAACGACGCGGCGCTGATGTTGGCGCAAGGGAATTTTATTGGCGTTTTGTGCGCTCGGAGTCTGCACTATCAGTTTTACTCGTGGTATTTCAATTTATTACCGTTGATTTTATTCAATCGGACGTCGTTGATACATCGTAAAGGTAATATTAATATGATTTTCGAATGCATGAGGAACGGCGGCATCATGTTGTGTTTGGAGTATTGTTGGAACAAGTACCCGAGCACGGCGTTTTCGAGTTTATTGTTGCAAACGACGCACGCGATGATTTACGCGACGTGCGTGTTGTAAATGAATACGTGTTGTTAAATACTCTATAGCTGTACTACTTTTACTATTTTGGTAAGTGTATAGAATCTCTACCTCTCTAAATCTAAATCTAAATTTTCTTCTTCTTCTTCTTCTTCTTCTTCTTCTTCTTCTTCTTAAATATGAATTCCAAACAGGCGTTCGTATAAGGAGCTTTTTATTCGCGTGACGTAAAAAGTTTTCCCGCTCGGCGTTTTCACCGGCTCTTCTTTCCCACCATCGTTCGCGTTGTGAAACTTTTTCGCAATCATAGCCTCGTGTATGGCGTCATCTTCCGACGTGTCCTTAAATCCTAAATCGTTCAACTTCAACTGTAAAGCGTCTCGTTGCATCTGCATGTGTTCGACCAGTTTCGCCAGCGCTTGCGTCCTTTTGCGATCCATTTTCTTGAGCTGTTCAATCTGCAAACTCGAATGCACCGCTGCCTTCAACACTTCTCTCGTCTTATCTATGAACTCAATTTGCTCGTCACTCGTCACCTCTCGTATGTCCATCTTCAGCTCCACCACGTTTTGTCTTCGATCTTTAATATACGCCTCTTTCGCTCGAAGTTGTTGTTTCGTCGCCGCTAATTCCGCGTCTTGCTCGTCGTATTTCAGCGACGTCGTCTCCAACTCGTTCCTCAACCGTTCGATTTCGCTCAGTAAATCCTCAATCGTCTCTTCCGCGCCTTTACCTCCGTTCGAGAGGATTTTTAACGTTCGTCCGACGGTCATAAATTTAACACTCGATGATGCAGACGCGGGCTGAACATTGGTGTTGGAGCCATTTCCACCATTATTCGTCGTCTTAAAACTCGCCGCTCCTGCGGCTAAAACGATCGACGCTCGTCTCACGCTGTCCAACGCTCTCGTCGTTTCTTCCAACACCGCCTCGGTGATTTCTCGCTGCCTGCGTTCTTTCACCAAAGTTTTCTGCGTCTCTCTCAGTCGTCGTTCAAAGTTGGTCGACTCCTTCATCTTCATCATCGCGCTCTTTTCTTCTTTCTTGTTATTGTTGTTTTCGTCGTCGTCGTCGTAAGAAGACGAAGAAGACGACGACGAAGAAGACAAAGAAGAGGCTAAACGACGAGTCTCATCGGACATCTTTTTTGCCCCTTTTGCGTGAGCAGAGTATTATAGTATCAGAATAACGTACGAGAGTCGTCGTCGTGTTCTTTTATTCCCGTGGTCTTTCCAAAATCCAGCTGTTTTGCCAAAAATCTGTTCTTTTCTCGATGCTTGAAAAAAAAACAAAACAAAGCAAAAGAAGAGAGACGACCAGACGACAAAAAAAAAAAGAAGAAAAACGAAGAAAAAAAACAAAAAAGGACGAGAGAAATTTGACGAGGGAGAAGAAAGAGGCCGCGGAAAAGAAAGAGGAATAAATCACATCCATCAGAGTGGAGGTGACACATTCGACCACACTTTTACTAGTACGAGCACATCTCTCTCTCTCTCTCTCTCTGTGTTTGGGTTCGCAGGCGCGAGAAGCACAAAACGAGACGATGAAGGCGCATTATCACAGAAGAAGAAAGAAGAATACTACCGCCGCTGCGACGAGAAGAGCGTCGTCGTCCTCGTCTTTGTTGAAGATGATTTCGATGAAATCTGCGGTCGGGGCGGTCTGTGTCCTCGCCGCGGCCAGTGGGGGATTGGTGAAAGACGCGCACGCGTGGTCTGGTGGAGCGAACATCGTGAGCGCGGCGCAGACGACCACGACCACGAGTAACGACTCGCCGGTGGTTTTGGACGGCACGAGCAATGAGAGGACCCCGGACGACGGGACGTTCGCAGCAACCGGAGAAGAAGAAGAAGTCGCGCGAGTTGATCAACAACAACGAGAAGAACAAGAACGCGTTCCACAAATTACAGCGACGAAGCGAGGTTCGACTTTGAGCAACACAAACGGTAATAATAACAAAGAGGAGGCTTTACTCCCCGTGGTAAAAAAACAGATGCTTTTGGAAGAATTGAAAGCGACCGCGAGGGAAAAGAAAGCTTTGGAGGAGTCTTTGACGCAAACGAAACAAGAAGCGGCGAAAGAAATGCAACGCTCGAAGGATGAGAAAAAGGAAAGAGAAGACGCGGAGAGAGAGAAGCGAGAAGAGTTGAGCAAGAAGAAGAATGCTAATGTTTTTACTGTGAATAATGGTGCTTCAAATGGCGATGGCAACACGATCAACAACGACGAGGGCGGGAGCTGGCCGGTACCGGCGAATGCGCTAGCGGATCCAAGAGCGCGGGCGGAAGAGAAACAGCGCCAGCAACGTCAACAAGAACAACGCCAACAAGAACAACAACAACAACAACAACAACAACAACAACAACAAAATAAAGATATTCACCAGGATGCGGCGAATGCGCTGAGTGCGGACGAACACGCGCAAAAAATTGTCGATCGCGTCGTTGAAAACGCCAAGAAGAAAGCGGAAGGCGTCGCGAAGAAAGTGCTCGAGGAGGCGACGATGAAAGCAGACTTGATCGTACAAAAGGCGCTTGCTCAAACCACCACCAATAACAATAATAATAATAACAATAACAATAAAAACAACAACAACAATATCTACGAACGACAAGAGCAACGCCGAGTGGAAAATGTCCAAATGGAACAGCCGGCGAGCTTCGAGGAGGAAAAGGATGTTTTCGTCACCGAGGGTAAAAGTTTGTCGTCTCCTAAACAGCAAGCGGAAGAAAGACAACCGAAACAGCAAGAATCCGTGGAAGTGGATGAAGCGGAGGAAGCTCCAAAAGCATTTTGGCCGTCTCAGGATGAAGATTTAGAGAATTTGGGCGACGACAACGACGACGTGAAGGAATCGGCGGGAATGACTGCCCCGAACGCCAAAAAGTCTGTGTCTGTCGGTGCGGCTACTGCGTCATCATCCGCACCTGCAAAGAAAGTCTCCGAAGACGACGAAGACGAAGGCTTCTGGAAAGACGAAGACAACGTTGCAAAAGCTGGAGAAGGTGCACAAATCATCGACGACGATCTCGAGGAGGAGCAAAACGCGGTTAAAAAAGTCGTGCCTAAAAAAGACGTCAATCCGTGGCTCGTGAAAGAAAAAGCGTCGACGATGGACGAGGAACAAGCTGCTTCGGTCGAAAGAATTACGCACAGAAAACCATACGGTTCTATCGATTACGACTATCCTCGCGTTCACGACAAGCCGAAAGTCGATCGCACGGATGTCGATATGCTCGGCAGCGCTCAACGACAGAAACCGGTGGCGAACCACCCCGGATTCTCGCACCCGGAGCAATTCAAAACTGCTTTGGCCGCGTGCTTTCGTCAGTCTCCGGAAGGTGATTGCACGGATTCGTACTTCGGACACATCTCTGAATGGGACACGTCGAAGGTGACGAACATGGCCGGTGCTTTTATGTACAAGAGGCAATTTAACCAGGACTTGTCCAACTGGGACGTTTCGCAGGTAACAAACATGAAGCACATGTTTTACGAAGCGCAAACCTTCGACCAAGATTTAAGTCGGTGGAACACGAAGAATGTGAAAGATATGACGGGTATGTTTTACGCGGCGCTTAAATTCAACCAAAATGTTGGGAATTGGGATGTCGGACAAGTTACGGACATGTCGTACATGTTCAAACATGCGCAAAGTTTCAACTTTGACTTGTCGCTGTGGAAAGGTCCAGCAGCGGAAGCTGCTGCGCACGAAATTTTTGAGGACGCGCAGAACTTCCTCGAAAGTTTCTCGTGCCCAGGCATGTCCGTTCACGGGCCAGTGTCTGGATGCAACTGGTTTAAAGCTGGTATTGAAGATTGTTTGAAGGAAGCACCGGTTGATGGTCAATGTCATGAATACGCGAAGACCTCTCGAAGAGGCACTATGCCAAACTGGGACACAAGTCAAATTCGCAACATGGAAAATCTGTTCAAAGATCGCCAAGACTTTAACGCCGACATTACGAAATGGGATACGAGTAACGTGATTACCATGAATAACATGTTCGAAGGTGCGACCTCGTTTAACCTACCTATTGGAGCCTGGGACACGAGCAAAGTGACGGATATGTCGAATATGTTCCAAAAAGCGAGTCGATTTAACAAGGATATTATCAACTGGGATGTGTCGCACGTTACGACCATGCGTTCGATGTTTGCGCACGCCGAAGATTTCAATCAACCGTTGGAGCGTTGGGATGTTCGCAAGGTCAAAGACATGTTTTACATGTTCACCGGAGCGAAGAATTTCCAGCAACCGATTCACACGTGGAAGGGTTTGGCTGCCGACGCTGTTCAGAATGGCGAGTGGGGAAGAATCTTCGATGGAGCTTGGGCTTTTAACAATAGGTACACTTGCAGAGATCGAGAAGGTATTATCAACGTCGGACCGATTTCCACGTGCGTACCGAAAGAGTTGGCGCCGAAACCTCCGTTGGCGATTCCAACGTTGGGCGCACCGCGAGAAAAGAGATCTTGGATTTCAACCGTATTACCGGCACTCGGTAAACATAAGTCGACTTCAGTCGACGTCCCGATGGATGTTAGCGATCACTCGAAGAAGTTTACTCCCCAAGCCGGTGTTGTAAACAACAAAGCTTCGGAACAATCGGTCAAGCCTCTGATCACGGAGAGTTCAGACGGCGCGGAGGCAGAAAAAGAACGACAAGCGATTCTTCGAAAAATCGAAAAGCTGAACAAGAAACCATCGAGTAGAAAGCACGGGAAAATTATCGTGCATCACGACGATGGTGACTACGACGAGTACGAGCACGTTCCAGAGGAGGAGAAGAAAGGAATTTTTGCGAGGTTGTTTGGCAGTTGGACTTCCTCTTCTCCGGCATCAGACGACACGGTAGCATCGAGCTCTTCGTACTCGGAGTCGGATGATTACGAGGATGTATTAGCTGAACGCGAAGGCAGAAAATTTGATAAGAAACACGCTTCTAGATCCTCGAAGAAAGTCTCCGCTGCGAGAGATGATGATGACGAAGACACTGATGAGGCGGCGATGGGAGCTCTCGAAGAGGAGACGCCGAAGTCACGGCGGGAACAATTGGATGCGTTTGATACCTCCTCGTATAAAATGCTCGGTGCGGTGTGCTTGACGGTTTGTGCGTTGGCAATTTTGGTGGAAACCGCGCAGAAATACGGGCCAAAGTTCAACCACGGTATTACGTTTGATCCAAAAGCTCCGTTTTTCCGAGAAGCGTCCAACGGGAAAGGGGCTTCCTCCACCCAAGAAACTGGTGGATTCGGTATTCAAACGAAATCTAGCTATGGTGCGAGCGATGCAGTTTCTACCACGGGACAAATGTCGCCAAAAAGTAGAGATATCGAGGGTGGTTTGGTTAATGAAGCTCCTGGGAGCAAAAAATTTTCCGTTCGCTCGTTGCTGAGTAAATAAATGAGTGCGCTCCCGGAAGTCACACCCCTGTACAAATGTTTTATTATTACTATTTATTCTATTTAATCAAAGTTCTCATTACGAAAACATTGCTGAATGACTACGAGGTGCTAATTGCGTTCTATTTGTAAACTAGTTATTGCTTCTGGTTCGTGCTACTTTCATCTTGTTCTTCTTCCCAATCGTCGAACTGTTTGGCATCGATCGATAATCGATCGAAAAGTTTTTTCTTCTTGCCGAAACTCCATCCCGGATTGGCATCCAAAATGGACGCAGCTCTTTGCGCAAACTTATGCAAAGGATTTTTTTCGTTGTCGACGGCTCCGCGAGCCATATCAAACATGATTTTTCTGTGCTCAAAGACATCCTCCGCCGGCGATTCTCCGAATGATTCCGTTCGATACTTCTCCTTCGCGAGCATCTTTTCAAACTCCTCCAAAGAATCCTTCTTTAAACTTTCATATTGCGAATCTGAGGTCAAGTTCAATTGCTCCATCACAAAAGCCTTCTTTGAATCTAAATAATCTCCCGGTGATACGTCTTCGTTTGGATCCTTTTCACCAAAAATCCACGGTTTCTGGTCCATACCCACCGGCCAACTCGTATACTCACCGAATCGCATCTGCATGTCCTTCTCGAGTCTGGCGACGTCGTAGTCGAGTTCAACACCATCCGTCTGCATCTTCTTTGCCGCATCAACACGTTCCCGAAGTAGTCGCTTTATGCGATCGTTTTCGGGATTCTTTTCTCGCCTACCTTGCTGCTGCCCCGCGCCTGCCGCCGCGTTACGTTTTCTCAGTTCAAACGTTTTTCCACCAAACGCTGCGGCTCTTCGTGTTCTTTGGTCGCGAACTTGCAACGAAGGCAACGAGACATCGGTATCACTCGCACTGAGCGCATTCCCATCCCCGTCTCTTTTGTATCGTGGCACGTAACTTCTCGCTCTCATGGCTCCATCCGCTAGACGCTCGCTTCTCATATCCTTCATGACTTTCTGTTTCATTTCTGCTACTCTTTTTTGCTTCGCAAAGTGTTCTTGGCGTTGTTCGCGTCTTTTTTGCAAAGTCAACTTTCGAATTTCTAACGGGGTCATTCCCGACGTATCAATACCTTCCAGAGGATCTTTATGTACCACCATTTTCGTTTGTTCCTCCTTCTCTTCTTGAACTGTTCGTATTAGAGGTTCAGACTCCTGCGTATTTACGATCCTCGTGTTTCTAACCACATACGAGCCCTCTTTCCTCTCGCGTCGCATTTCAGCCACAACCTCACTTTGCTTCGGCTTCGTTGGATCGTATATTTCTCCTTTAATCTTTCTCATGCCGTCGTGATTCTTATCGTCGCCGCCAACAACATCTACTTCGGAAGAGGGTGAGGTTTCCTCTCCCTCGCCAGCCGCCTCTCCTTCTTCTTTTCGTTTAAGCCGTCCTTCCCATTTTATCTCCGCGGGCGTCTTACTCGGTCCAATCATAATTCCTTCCTCGCTTCGTAACGCCTCCAACGCTTTCTCGGCATCCGCCAAAGATCGAAATCGGATATGCGCTCTCGGTTTTTCACCGTCAGGGCGAATAGACTTCACCGAACGAATCTCGCCAAACTTGGAGAACAATTTCCTGAGATCGTTCGCGGCGACGCCTTGCGGAAGGTTTCGTAAACCTAGATGCCCCGAGTCGTCTTTTAAGCCTTCTTCTTTCGCACGTTTGAACATTGGAACGAATTTTTTAAGGGTTCGCTTCTGCGGCGTAGAAGTAGAAGTCGTCGTCGTCGGCGTCGTAGCCGCACTTAAACTCTCGCTTTCGCTCTTCGCCTTCATCTCCTCCTTCTCTTCTTCTTCTTGAGAGGTGGACGTATCTCCTCCTTCTGTTTCTGTTGTTGTTACTGACGTGCTCTCTTTGCCGTCCTCGTCACCATCACCATCATCCGAGGAAGAAGAAGTAGACATCAGTCTCATCTTCCCTACCAACCCCGAAGCAGAAGCAGAAGACGACGATGAAGATGAAGATGTTGCAAAAAGACCCATCGATCGACGGTGTTGAAATTGTTGGTGTTCTTCGAGAATCGACGACGACAGAAACGCGCCTCCGACTGAGCTTCTTCTCCACGAAGACGAAGAAGAAGATACTCCTCCTCCCATCGCAGCCGTCGTCGTCGTCGTCGACGTTAAGGTGTTCATCACCTTCTTCACGCACGACCCACACCGACGTTGAAGACGCATAATTTTTCGTTTCTTTTTTCTTTCTCTCTCTTCCTTCTGTTTTGTGTTGTTTTTGTGTAAGTCTTTCCTTCCTCTGTAGACACCCACAAAAGACAAGTTTTTTTACTTTTTGCGAACCCTCGTCGAAAATTTTCCTTTTTTCATCTCTTTTTCTTTTCTCGAACGAGAGATCGTGAGATGAAAACTCGTGCTGCGTTTTGTGGTGGAAAAAAAAAGTCAACTCTCTTCTCTTCCGTCGTTTCAAAAAAGCGGTGTTTCAAATAGTGCTTTCACTGGGTCTTTTCTGCAGAAAACGTCATTAATATTTATACATTCCGCACAAGCAGAATTTACACACACACTGCAGGTACGCGCGCGCATCATCGTCTTTTTCTCTCTCTGCAGTCGTTCGCGCGAATGATGTTCAAGAAGAAGAAGAACACTCTTCTTCTCTTTCTTTCTTTCTTTCTTTACTCACACCCGCGCGTGCATAAACTCTTCTCAATAATCATTATCCACAATTCATAATTGATAACGAACAGACACGGAAAAGAATTAACAAAATTTATTATCAACGAACGAGAA
>JACLAB010004364.1_pt1 | contig 11509 bp, 7 predicted proteins | sample 8027921 | NCBI WGS metagenome assembly JACLAB01 (sample SAMN15725117, study PRJNA655200) | protist metagenome | isolation source: fluorescence activated cell sorting (FACS) single amplified genomes of... | place: USA: West Boothbay Harbor, Gulf of Maine | collected 2000-07-19
GATGGGTTGGTTCATCAGATCGTTTTCTTATGCGCAAAAAGGTATCTCGTTCTAAAGACAGAAGTATCGCTCTCTTTTTTTCCTGATCAAAATTTTTTTTTTTTTTTTGAATTTTGAACAAAAAAGCGTTGACTTTTAATAAAACGACGAGACTTTAGAAAGAAACGACGAACACATTATCAGACGACACTTTTAAGAGTAACGCGCACACGAAAGCTTCTTCTTTCGTCGACGACGAAGAAATTGTTTCTATTCACGCAAGAATAACAACAACGAGAGTAGTAGTCGTCGTTTAAAGGAAAGAACGAGAAGGAACTCGTGCCGTTGAATACTCTTAAACAACAATAAACACAAAATGACGACCACAAACGGATTTTCAAAATCGGAAAACTTCCAATCGACGATGAGCTCGTTAAACTACGGCCACGTGATGGAACGAGCGGCGAGAGATTACCAAAAAGAAATTTTAGAGAAAGAAGATTTTGATGAGGATGATTTACTATCGAGAAGGAGGAGGAATAACACGATAAACTTGAACAACGAGGAAGAAGAAATGGATGAGGATTCTGTCCAACAAGAGATGAAGGAGAAACGACTGGAAGAGCTGAAAAATGGTACGACGACGACGTTAACGTAAAACATTCTTCGCGATTGTTCGTTCTTTGCTTTACGTTGCTTTACTTTACTTTACTAACGATTATTATTATTATTATTATTATTATTATTACAACAACAAAAAACAGAACAAAAGCTCCGGTTCGAGATGGAACGGTTAGGCCACGGGTCGTACTCCTCGATCGCGGAGGAAGACTTCTTGTCCGCGGTCACGTCTTCGCATACGTGCGTCGTGCACTTCTCCTTGGACGAGTTTGAGAGGTGCAAAATTCTCGACAAACACTTGCAAAGCTTGAGTCAGAAGTATTTCCAGACGAGATTTATGAAGGCAAACGCGCCGGATTTGCCGTTCTTTACGGAAAAATTAAACGTGAAAGTTCTGCCGTGTTTGATCTTGTTCAAAAACGGCGTCGCGTTCGATCGAATCGTCGGGTTCGAGGATTTCGGCAATAAGGACGATTACAAGACGATGGCTTTAGAGAAACGGTTGTTAGAGGCGGGCGCTGTTGAAGAGGAAGAGAAGGCCATTGAAGAGGAGGAGAAAGGAGACGAACAAATCGATAAGGAGGAGGTGATGAGAGAATTAGCAAACAGACGCATGAAGAGAGGGTTCCACAAGACGGAAAGCGACGAGGATAGCGATTTTGATTGATTGATTGATTGATGACTCCTAGGGAGTACTAGTAGTTTCGATGACTTTTATTTAGAAGAAGAAGAGAGAATGTTTTTGGGTGATAAAGAAAGGAGTAATAATAGCAGTAAAAGTAGTAGAGTAAAATAGTACAAACGCAGAAAACACACACTACTAGTATCATACTCAAAAATCACAAAACCATTTCCAACTCGTGTCTTTTGTACACGTTCTCTTGATCGTCTTTCAATCGAGGGTACGCGGCGACTAAACTCTGTTGCGATCCGACGTACAAGTTGTTGTACAAGCGCCAATATCGCTCTCGAACCATTCTCGCTGGATGAAATAAGCCTTGCACTAAGTGAGACAAGGTATACGCCGGACCTAACGTCACTCTCGACGCTTCGATGGCTTCGTTGACCGCGTTTACGACGTGCGGGGATTGTTCAAACACGTTTGGCCAGACGAAATTCATCAAATGCGTCGCCGCGTCTTCGCAATTCAATCGAGCGCAACCCAAGAGTAAATGCCGCACCGCCACGCACGCGGTTTGTCTGTGCACGATATCTCTGTCCATCAACGCGTCTTCAATTAAAGGCGCAATGGCGTAGATGTAATCCTTCCCCATCTCGCCGATGTATTCGAACAAGAACGCCAAGGATTTCAAAACGCCATTTTGGACGTTGATCTCCGGCACTCGGTACTCGTTCATCAGCGCCGGCAAGACGGTAAACGGCGCGCACGTTTCCGCGACGATGGCTATAGCCACCGTCGTGCACACTCTGTTTTGCCTTTCTTGCACTTTCAAGTTGTTCAAAAGCGTCGCTAAGACGTCTTGCGGTCCGATCGCTTTGGCGATGTACCCGAACGCATTCACCGACGCTCTTCGAATGGCTTTCTTCCGCGCCTTCAAAAGCTCCAACAATTCGAAACAGATCCGCATCCACTCTTTCGCGGGAACAAACTCTGCGCCACGATCGGCAATTCTTCCAACTAAATCCACGCAGTTTTCTTGCACTTTTTCGTGCCTGTTTTTCAAAATAGGCGTCAATCTCGGCAACAAATCTTTCACCGGCGGCGTCATCTTCGACATGCCGACGACGGCGACGATGGATTTCAAAGCGCCCAAGATAGATCCTAAAACTTCCGGATACTCTTCGCCCAAATATTCGTACAACACGACACCTAAATGGCAAATCAATTGCTCTTCTTCGCACACTTTCATGACCGGCGCGACTTTTGAAATCAAATCTGCCGCTTGTTGACGAATGTCTTGATTTTTGTTGTTCAGGCGCCATTTGATCGTGCCGCAAATTTGCGGCAAGTACGGTTTCGCTCTTTGACCGAGAGCGTTGACGACGGTACCGAAACCGTTCAACATGATGTCGTTCTCGTCTTGCGTTTGCTCTTGGAACGAGTACAAGACGCCATCGACCAACAATTCTTCCAACCTTTGGTCCACGTCGGAAACGCCCAAATGTTCGACAACCTTCGTCACGCATTCCATGACCATTCGTCGAAACGGCTCGGATTCGTCTTTTAAATCTTCGACAATTTTAGAGATTATATCGGAAGCGCCTACTTTTAACGCTAATTCCAAAGTCGTTTCCACTAATGCCAAGTAATTTCTCCTATCTAACGCGGTTCTTCTCACCCAAAAGTTTTTGAAAAACGGCGGAATAATTTCCGTTCGGACGTATTCGCTATCGACGCCGTCCGTTTGCACGCACTGCTTGACCACTTTCAAAGTAATTTTCTTCATCTCTTCGTCCGCGGTGGCAAATTCTCTGATCAAAATCACCATGACTTCTTTCGTGTAATACGACGCGTAAACCGGGTCCATCAAAGGGATGATATACCCGATGGCTTTCAAAAACGCCGCTAACGTTTTGCCGCGATGCGATCGGATGCCTTTCCATAACGGCTTTAAAACGGAATCGAAGGATTCAATCCCGTACGGCGTCGAAGCTTCCGCTAACGCCGCGATGGCTAAAGCGGAAATCATTCGTACTTTTTGATTCTCGTCTTCCAAACCGGATTCGATGATTTGCACTAATTTCGTCAAGTGCGGCAACACGGCGACGCCGGAGAGGATGGCGATTTGTTGAACAATTTTCACCCCGGTGTGTCTCGCTTGCCACGATTTTTTTGACTGACACACCGCTTTTAAGAATGGGAGTAAAGCTGGTATGGTCAACGCGTGCGCGACGACCGCAAACGCTCGAGCAGTCGTGTTCCTCACGTACTCGTCCACGTTATCGATGTCTGGTCGCATGGCGGCAATCATCGTCGCTAATCCCGCGGCTTTGGAAAGGTTGGCGATAATTTCTCGACCTTCCACGCGCGCGTAGTAATCCTCGTCGATCAACAGAGGTTCGATAACGACTAAGATTTTATGCACGTACGGTCTGACCAAGTCGTCCAATTTGTACAAGATTCGATCGATGACTTTCACGAGCAAGTGCCTCTCTTGATCTTCCAACGTCGGCGACATCAACAGAGGCAAGATTTGGTTGAACAACGGCCCAGCGCCTAACTCTCTCGCTTTGTCCGTCAACTGACGCAAACTTGACTTTCTTTGCGGTGGTAAACCATTTTTGACTTTTAATAAAAGCTTCATGATTTTCCGTTCCTTTTGTTCTTCGATGGACAAAGCGTCTTCGTCGATTTCTTTCAACAACGGAGCGAAATACTGGTAATCTTCCGCTTTCATCGTCGGTAAATCCTCCGGGACGTCTGGGACGTCAAACATTTGCGTGCGATTCTCCTCTGGAATAGAGAAACCACCACCACCATTTCCTGCTCCTCCGGCGGAAGACAACGGCGTTTGACCGCCGAGTGAAAACTGCGCCTTTCTCGCCGGCGTTCGGAGCGGGACGTAGTTTTTCGGTTGTTCGAGTATTTTGTATTGCGGCAAACCTGGTAAGACCGCATCGAGCTCGTCGTCCGTCATAAATCTGTTCCGTTCTTCCATCTCTCGGTCGTGTCGTGCCGATCGTAACTGATCCGGTGTCATCGGAATCTGTTGTTGACCTCCTCCGAATTCAGAGGATCGAGCGGGCGTTTGCATAAACGCAGACGTTGAACCAGTCATTAACGGCGTCTCGGATCCTAATCCACCCCCATTAATCATCGGCGTTTGCATCATCATGACGCTTGGTTCATTTCTCGGCGTCTCGTCCCATCTGCTCGCTTTCCTTCGTGTCCCCGTTGTTTGCGTCGAAGAAGGTTGTGTTTGGTTTCTCGGCGTCGCGTCGTCCCATCGGTTTCTTTTCGGCTTCTTCTTGGTTGCTTTCGTCGTCGAATCGTCGTCGTCCCACTCGTTCGTGACTCCTCCTTTCTTATTCCCAACCGATTGCGAGGCGTCATCGTCGTCGTCGTCCCACGCATCGTTTTGCAAACGTCGGCGGTGCTCCTTGACCTTCTCGGTATCCGCGGCGGAGTCGTCCATCGTTCTCGCGACAACAACATTCTCCTCTTTTTCCTCGTTCTTTTCATTCCCGTTCGTCGTCTTATCCCACCGACTCTTTCTCTTTCTCTTCTTTTCCTCCAAATTTGGAGCTTCTTCTTCTGTTGTCTCCTTCTTCTTTTCCTCGACGTCGTCGGCTTTGATAGAAGAAAACATTTCCCTCCTCTTCTGTTCCTCCCGCTCTCGCTCTCTCTTTCTCTCGATGTTCCTCATCGTCTCTTCTTTTTCTCTCGCGAACATTTGTTCTCTCATGGCTTCTTTGTACCCTCTTTTTGATTCTTCTCCTCCTTTTTGCTCGTTGTCAGAGAAGGAATCCTTTTTTAAAACGCCTTCTCGTCGTTCCGGCGAGAGTTGTCTCTGAAACCGTCTTTTTTTGTATTCGTTTTCTCGATCTGAAATTTTCTTCGAGGTGCCAAACTTTTCTCGATAGAGTAATTCTTCTTCTTCCTCCTGATCGTCTTCTCCTCCTCCGCTTTGAAAGATGAAGTCTTTCGTCGCGTTCGCGGGCATGGTGAACGATTTCAACCGTCGCTTTTGACGATTCTTTTGGGTAGTATCATCGTTCTTCTCATCGTCTGATGGTAAAAAAGAATCTTCTTTGTCTTCTTTCTCGTCGACATTCATCCGTTTTTGTCGTCTCTCTCGTTGCAAACGTTCGATGATGATTTCCTCGTCGTCGTCGTCTTCTTCTTCTTTCGTCATCTTTATTATAATACACTCCTCTGATAAAAACACCGCTCTCAAAACCGTAATGAGAGTAAAAGTTCTCTCTTTTAAAGTGTGTTGTTGTCTTCTTCTTCGTAATAGTTCTCGTCTTCTTTGAATGAGGAAAAGAAAAGAAGGTTTTTCGTCTTCTTCTTCTTCTTCTTCTGTGAAAAGGCGAGTGAATGAAATTAAGTTGCTCTTTTTTTTAAAAGGAGAAATTATTTTGAGGGCAAATTTGAGAAAGAGACAACAACACAACAGAGAAAAATTTTTTCATCAGGGCAGAAAAAGAAGAAAGAAAACACAAAAGATGATGCATTTTTGAAGGCAAAAAACAACACACGCGATGAAGATGAAACGTTTTTAATAATAAAAGACTTTGGGAGAGAGAGAGAAAGACGCCAAAAAGTCATCATCGATATGTCTTTTGAGAGAGGAGAAGGAGTGATTTTAAGGACGAGAGGGCAGAAAAGAAGACGGATGATTTGGGAGTTTCGAGATTCTTTGTTGTGGGATGTGGTCGTGAAGAACGACGACGTGAGTTTTAAACACATCTTGCCGAAACTGAATTCGAACGATGTGAAGTTTTTGTACGAGGTGAATGGTGAGACGAGAAAGTTGGTGAAGAGATCGTCTCGCGAGAGCGATTTGAAGAAGAGTTTCACGGTCAAAGATATGTCGTCGATATCGACGTTGGAATGGGCGTGGGAGCATAAATCGTTGTGGTCGGGTGACTTAGAAGACGAAAGATCTTTCTGCTGGGAAGTTGCTTACACGAATAAACTCGAGTTGCTCAAGTGGATACGAGAGGAGAAAAAGTGTGAATGGGATTATAGGACGATTAGAGCGGCCGTAGACCAAGGTAATCTGGAAATGGTAAAGTATTGCGTGGCAAATGAGTGTCCTATTGATGCGGGAACGTGTGCATGTGCTGCCTTAGAAGGTCAACTCGAGTGCCTCAAATACTTACACGAAGAAGTCAAAGCGCCTTGGGATTCGCTAGTGCCCGATGGGCGGCCTTAAATGGTCATCTTCACATATTCGAATACCTTGTCGAGCGTAAGTTTGATAAATATAGCGGATTTGAGTGTCAGTTTGCGGCCGAGAAAGGTCACTTAGACTGTTTGAAGTACTTACACGAAACCGCCAAAGCGCCGTGGGACGAGGACGCCGTAATATACGCACACAACAACAACCAAACCGAATGTTTAAAATACCTCCTCGACAATAACTGTCCTCTCCCACCTGGTTGGTCTTACAAAGACGGAGAGCTCCACGTGCCAGGCCATTCAGAATCATCGAGAATTAGACTTCTTTGAATAAGAATAGTTTTTTTGTAAACACTAATAGCGCGCGCAAAAAATCGTACGTCTCGTCCTTTATTTGTCCACATTAAAACTCAAGTTCGTTTCTCAATTTTTAACAACAAACACATCACTCTTTATTATTATTATCCATATTGTGTTTATTAACAAAAGTTTCAAAGAGTTTCAGTCTTTAAGAAGAGAGCGTTTTTGGTTCTGGTTTTGGTAGTAGGAGGAGTCGTGCTTGAGGATTAGGAGGAGGAAACGACGACGAAACAAATCCTCTCGATTCTATACATTGCGTTGCGGAATTGAGTCATTCAGTACTTCATCCATTATATCCAAAACAGATAACACAGACATTACGAAGACAGTTTCGTTTGCAAAAAGAAGACTAATACTAACAACAATAAAATGGCGTTATACGTGAAAGCGTTCTCGTTGGTTCTGAAAACAGTCTCCAAACCGATGGCGAAATCGTTGAAATCCTTCATCGTCAGTCAACCAGAGCTGAAAAAGACGTGCATTTCCTTGGCGCAGAAAATCAACGTCATGTATTCGTACATCGTGTTAGAAGCGCCGATACCACGAAAACCAGCGACGACGACGGTGATGGATACAAAAAGTGGGAAACCGTTAGAGATTGTGGTGACCAGAGGTCGGAGTAAATCGTCTTCCGGAGCGTCTTCGTCGTCGCACCACCAATACGTGAAACCTTTGTCGGACGACGTCGCCTTGACGAACGGAGCGGAGTTAGTGTCGGAGATCTTTCTCTTTTCCGTCGCCGGAGGGTTGGTGTATTGGGAAGCCGAGAAATCGAACGAACGCGAACGGGAGAAGAAAAAAATAGCCGCCGTGGAAAGGCAACAGCTGACAAAGTTGATGGAGTTAACGAAAGAGAGTTTAGAAGACGTGGTCGAAGAGTTGGAGGAGTTGAAGAGATGGAGAGAGACGGTGAGAGAGAAGAACTATAAGGATTTCGTCGAAAAAGCAGCGTTTGATGATAATAATAATAATAATAGGAGTAGCAGAACCGACGAGAGTAGCAACAACGCGACGATTCAGACGACGACGACGAAAAAAGGAAGCTGGCTGACAAGGAAAGGAGGATGACTTTTAGACGATAGTAATTTTATTCGTAATTTTTATTATTAATTCTCCGGGAACCATTTCACGTTGCCGACGATCAAGTTCGTGTTCGGCAACTGCCCCGGGTTCGGACTCAAGTACGTGAAACGTTTGGCATGCATATCAACCTCGACGATGTGAATGAACCCGGCGACGTTTGAGGTTAACAAATCCGATTGCGTTTTACCGTGCGAAACCGCAACGATGGCGTTGACTAAAGACATGGATGGGATCACAGAAGCGACTCGCATCGGGTCCGTGCTCGCTTCTTGACCGATCGGTAACGCAGACGTTGGGGCTTTCGGGCCCCCGCCAACTTTATAAAAGGAAACGGAGGAGAAAAACGCCGATTGCGCCACCGGCGAGAGAGGATTCGAGACAAAATCGAACCCGTAAAAGTATTCGCGAAACCGATCGTCTCTAGTTTTACGTCTGAACTCGGTCGTTCGTTCAACCACGCCCCCGGATTTCTTCAAAGAGAGAATCTCAACCGCCGCATCGACTTTTTTACCATCATCATCGCTACTTGATGTTTTCTTCTTGTTTTTCTTGTTCTTTTGCTGTTGCTGCTGCGCCAAAGCGGCGTCTTTCGCGAACTGTTTCGATAACGTTTGAAACAATCGCTCTTGGCCTAAACACAAAACCGTATCAATCTCTAAGCTTTTCACGGCGTGTAAGATCAACTCTAAGCCTAACCCTTCGATCCATCCCATGGTGTTCACTATGCACCCGGAATGTCTGGCGTGTTCGTTTTTCGAGTTTCTCGCCTCCATCATTTCCGCTATTTTCTCTACGAGAAATTTATAGTGCTCTTTCGAGTTTTCCGTAACCGTCACGTCGCCAAAAAAGTAACTGAGAGGCATTTCAGATTTCACGTGCGCGCCGTCCTCGAACGGATTTATCGGGTGATCGATTGGAGCGGCCGATATCGTTCCCGGGACTGAAATAGCGTTTTGGCCTAGATCTAAATCGATGAATAAAGGCGACCACGCTTGTCGCGCGGCGTAATTGATGAGGATTTTCGACAAGGAAGATTTCCCGACGTCAGCCGGGCCAACGATTAACACTCTCGGACCCGCGGATGATTTTTGACGAACCCCATCGTTTTCTTTTTCCTCCTGTTGCTCTTCTCCTTCTACTATTTCTCCTCTCTTCCTCTTCTTCTTTGTATCTTCTTCCTCCTCTTCTTTCTCCATCTCGTTTACCGCGTCGTCGCTCGATACTAAAGCGGACGAGCAATCTCTCGCCTTCTTTCGCTTCGCCTCTAATACGCCGTGCACGTTCAAGTAACTCACCATCGGCGTTTCCTCGGAAACGTACGCTATTTCGATCGCTTGTTCTTCTTCTTTATCTTTATCCTCTTCGTCTCCACTCTTTTCTAAATCGTCGTCTGAATCCTCGTTTCTTCTTCCCGTATCGTCACCAAAATCCTCGCCGCCGGCGCCTTCACCGCTCGTCTTCTTCGTTGTCAGATGAATCTTCGAATTCGCATTCGTCGCATTCGTCTGATTCGTTTCTTCCAGTTCAATCGTGCACCCAGAGTACGTGAAAAACGCCCACTTCCCGCCTCCCAACTTTTTCTTCGTAGTAGTATTCGTACCACCAACACTCGATACACCACCACTCGATAACGCAGAAGACGACGACGATCCAATTTCGCTTCCAAAAATCTCGCACGTTCCGGAGTTTGGCAACACGGCGACGTGGAAAAATCGATTCAATTTACACTCCACTCGTAACTCGGATTCTTTTGCGAGTTTGAACGTTAACACTTTCCTTTTTCGTCCTCCTCCCTCGTTTTCTGAATCGCTCTTGTTTTCTTCTCCTCCCATCGTCATAAAAGTCGCGTTGTTGTTCTTCGTGTTGTTTTTATTATAAAGTCGTCGTCTTCACTGTGTCGTCGTTTAATAATAATACTAAAGACGAGACGACGACTGTTGTTGTCACTCGTGTATGGTGTGAATGCAAAAATGAAGAAATGTGTTCGATTGAATACATTTTTGGACTGTCAGACAAGTGTTTGACACAAAAAAGAAGAATTTTTTTTTACGAGTAAAAAAAGGAGAATTTTTTTTTTAAATTCATTTTTAGACAGTTGTTTAAACACACAACAAACTTATTCTATCATACGTCTGTTAAGAGAGAGTCATTATTTCATCAGAGAGTCATCAGACCGAGAGAGAGATATCTTTGATTCTTTGATTCTTTCGTTCTTTGTGCAAAGACACTTACTGTAGGAGTACTACTCTCTCTGTGCTCAACTCTTATTTATAATAAGAGTCTCTGATAAAAAGTCATCGATTCATCAAAATCATCATCACGGACAGAGCTGATGAGATGATGATGAGAGAAGAAGAAGAAGAATCAAAAGAAGTGCGAGAAAAAGAGGAGGAGGAAAAGGAGAAGAAGAAGAGCTCTGTTAATGATGAGAGTCATTTAAAAAGCAACAACAACAACGATGAGAGCCAAAACGACGGCGACGGCAGTATTCCCGAGTCCGTGTTGAAAGAGTTCGAGGCGTTTCTTAAGGACAACAACGACAACAGTAAAAACAACAATTCCATCACGTTTTCCGAGACGCAGTTGTCTCTCCCAGTTCGAGTTTTAATACACCAGATGGTGAAAGAAAAAGGAAAGAATATGCTCGGGTCGAGAACGATTTCGGAGACGAATCAAATACGCGCGTTTCGAAAGAAAGATTACTTCTCTAATAAAGAAGGAGATGAAGACAAAGAAGAAGACAAAGAGGAAGAAGAACAACAACGCACGAGATTTGAACGAGGGAATATCGAACTGAACGACGCGTTTGACTTTTTCCTTGAACTGAAGTTGAAGACAAATGGTAAGCGGTCGTCGTCGTCGTCATTGAAAATCAACGCGGACGTCGCGAGAAGTAAGTATCACAAACTCAGTCAACGATTGCATCCGAGTTATAACGCGGCGTCAAGCGGGAGGATGCGAGGGTGGTGCGATCAATGCGGCATGCTTTTAGAGTTGGGAAGATGGTACAGGTTTACCACCACCACCGGTTCGAGAAGTAGAAGCGGAGAAAAAGATGAACGAGACGGAGGAGAAACGGCGGATGATTTGACGGATATTTGTCGAGTGTGTTTGGAGAAGAAGAAGAAGAAAAAGATGCGAACGAATTTTTCGACGAACAAAGGCAGACGCGACGAGACGGAAAACGCGTATCTCGAGATGGAAAAGAACGGGGAGTTGGTGTTGATTAAAGATTTGTCCGCGTTTGGCGAGAAAGGGAGCGAACTGAGAGAGATGTATTGTTGCTCTTTAAACGACGACGAGAGCGACGACGAGAGGGAGAAGAGCAACAACAACAAGAAGAAGAACTCCATACTACTCACTCGCGCGCACAAAGCGACTTTAGACTTTAAAAAGCTCACGGTCGCGTACCTGTGCTTCAAAGATCCCTCGAGAACGGAGATTTACAAAACTTTTGGGTTTGATCAGTTGAAAAAACACGAAGAAAACTACTCGGATGTGAATATTTTCGATTGCGATCCGTGGGAAGTGTACGAGGATTTCTTCGAAGGCAAAGACGAAGACGATCGACAATATTTACTCTTCAACGGGGTAGATTTAGAATCATCAGACAGCGACTTAGAAGAAGATATGATGGTCGAAGAAGAAGCAGAAGAG
>JACLAB010004573.1_pt1 | contig 11489 bp, 5 predicted proteins | sample 8027921 | NCBI WGS metagenome assembly JACLAB01 (sample SAMN15725117, study PRJNA655200) | protist metagenome | isolation source: fluorescence activated cell sorting (FACS) single amplified genomes of... | place: USA: West Boothbay Harbor, Gulf of Maine | collected 2000-07-19
CCTTCTTTTTCCCGGTCGGGAGGGACTCATCGACCAATCATAACCTCAAGAAAAAATGGTGGTGTCGGCACAAAATTCAAAACGAGGGGAACAAGCGACCGACAGCTGACGCTCGCGTGCTCGGGTGCTCGGCCGCGACGCGCGCGACACACCCGCGCGCGCACCTCGCGACGCGACGTGACCCGCGCGTGAGGCGTATATTTCCGCGTTCGTGCATCGCGCACCGGTGCGAGGCGATCGGAGCGTGCGTGCGCGCGTCGGATCCTTCGTTGTATTGACGTGTATATTTGAAACCGACACATCGCAACCGCGCGAGCGATTGGCGAGCGATGGGAGGACATTCGATCAATGATGCGTACGAAAAGCTCGAGAAGATTGGGCAAGGGACGTACGGGAAGGTGTACAAGGCGCGAGAGCGATCGAATGGGCGATTGGTGGCGTTGAAGAAGACGAGACTTGAGATGGAGGAGGAGGGCGTGCCGTCGACGGCGTTGCGGGAGGTGTCTTTGTTGCAAATGTTATCGGAATCGCCGTACATCGTGCGTTTGTTGCGAGTGGAGCACGTTGAAGAGGATGGAAAGGCGATGCTGTATTTGGTGTTTGAGTTTTTGGATCAAGATTTAAAGCATTATATGGACATGACGGGACGCGGTCCAGCGAACCCGTTGCCGACGAGCGTGGTGCAAAACTTTATGTATCAGCTCTGTTTGGGATGTGCGCACATTCACAAGCACGGTGTGATGCACCGTGATTTAAAGCCTCAAAATATGCTCGTTGACAAGGCGAAGAACGTGCTCAAGATTGCGGATTTGGGTCTCGGCAGAGCGTTCAGCGTTCCGGTGAAGAGCTACACGCACGAAATCGTCACCTTGTGGTACCGCGCGCCGGAAGTCTTGCTCGGAGGCTCGCACTATTCTACCCCGGTGGACATGTGGAGCGTTGGGTGTATGTTTGCGGAAATGGCTCGCAAGCAACCGTTATTCCCGGGTGACTCTGAACTCCAACAGCTGTTGCACATCTTCAAGCTTCTCGGCACGCCAGACGAATCCGTGTGGCCGGGCGTCTCGAGCTTGCGCGACTGGCACGAGTTCCCCCAATGGAAGCCGCAAGATTTGTCCAAGGTTATCCCGCAACTCGATGAGCACGGAATCGATCTGTTGAGCAAACTCTTAGTGTACGACCCGGCGAAGCGCATCCACGCCACCGACGCGCTCAACCATCCGTACTTTGATTCGCTCGACAAGTCGCAGTTTGACAAAATCGAAGCCGACTTTGAGATTGAATACCGCGCCGAAAAGGAGAACAAAATGACATAAATGCTTAAATCCCAACACTCAGAACACGAATTCGCATATGAATGAATCTAGATCAGTGGTTTTCGCCGCTTTTAAATCGATCAGTTGTAACATGATGTTAACGCTTCGTCGTCGTCGTCACAAATCAGGATAACACTCACCAGCCTCAGTCACCGACGCCGCACGCTCCCGGGCGCATGTCCGCCCACGCATCGAGCGCACGCGCGCACACGAACGTGACGCACCGCACGCACGCGCGCGCGCGTCACGAATCGCCGAAAACGCTCGTGAGCCCGGCGCTCTCGTCGTCAACATCACGTCGCGCCCGCGTGCGCCTCTGCGCGCCTTTGCGCGCGGTTGCCGAGCGCGACGCCTATCGCGGCGCGCTCTTCCCGGGCGTGGAGGTTCCCGATAACGCCTTGGCAAAGAGTTTCTCGAAAATTTTCCCGTGGGGCAACGGAGCGCGCGTCACGGAGAAGGTTTTGTTTGATTTGTTAAAGGAGGAGGTGCGCGCGGCGCCGCTCTTCATTCCGCTGTACGATTACTACCGCGAATACGGCGGCGTGTACAACCTCGGCGCCGGTCCGAAGTGGTTTGTGGTGGTATCAGATCCCGTCGCCGTGCGTACGATGTTTAAGGACCAGGCGGATAGCTTTAGCAAGGGGATTTTGACGGATATCATGGAGCCCATCATGGGTGACGGTTTGATTCCGGCAAACAAGGAGATTTGGGCAAAGAGACGTCCGGTGGTCGGCGCCGGATTCCATGGCGCGTGGTTAAAGCACATGTGTGACTTGTTTGGGAAATCGGCGATGAACTTGGCGGATAAGCTTGACGAGTCGGCCGAGTCAGGGAAGACCGTGGAGCTCGAAGGCGAGCTGTACGCGATGGCGCTCGACGTCATCGGCAAAGCCGTCTTCAATTATGAGTTTGGCGCTTTGAAGGAAGAAACGCCGTTAATCAAGGCGGTCTACCGCGTGTTGCGCGAGAGCGAGCATCGATCGACGTTCCCATTGCAATACTGGCAAATTCCTGGGGCGATGGATATCGTGCCGCGACAAAAGCAGTTCAAGCAAGACATGCAGATGGTCAACGACGAGCTCTCGGCGTTGATTGAAAACGCAATGTCGTCGCGAAACGAAACTGACTTGGCTGACATGGAGCGTCGTGATTATTCTCAAGTTGAAGACGCGAGTTTGCTTCGATTCTTGGTTGATATTCGAGGCGACGAGGCGACGAGCACGCAGCTGCGGGATGATTTGATGACGATGCTCATCGCCGGTCACGAAACCACCGCCGCCGTGCTCACGTGGACGCTGTATTTACTCGCCCAGCACCCCGAAATCGCGCGAGACGCGGTGGATGAAATCAACGCGTGCGTCGCGGACGCGAACGGCGTACCGACGCCGGAGGAAGTACGCAAACTTGAAAAGGTGCGCATGATTCTCGCCGAAGGCATGCGTTTGTACCCAGCACCGCCGATTTTAATTCGTCGAGCAATCAAAGACGTGACGTTGCCTCGCGGCGGTAACGGGAAGGAAATCACGTTGAAGGCGGGTACCGATTGTTTCGTGGCGGTGTGGAATTTACACCGGTCGCCCGATTTATGGGAGAACCCCGAAAAGTTCGATCCCTCGCGCTTCTCCCGTCGATTTGAAAATCCCGCCATTGAGGGTTGGGGAGGGTTGAACCCAGAGCTCATGACTGGGTTGTATCCGAATGAAAATTGCACGGATTACAGCTACGTGCCGTTTGGTGGAGGACAACGTCGATGCGCGGGTGACCAATTCGCCATGCTCGAAGCGGTGACTGCGATGAGCGTGTTGTTGAAGCGCTTCAATTTCGAGCTCGCGTGTGATCCCAAAGAGGTTGAGATGATCACTGGTGCCACGATTCACACCAAGGCGGGATTACCGATGAAGATTTCTAGACGATAGACGAGGAGAGAGTAATTATAATATAATGTTTTTTAGGTTAAGCGGGCAAAGCATGCTTTCAATGTTACAACAACAATCACTCAAGCACGAACAATTTGTTCTCAATGTGTTACTTCGTGTGTGTGGAATTCTTTTTAATCCGCCTTGGCGGTTTTCCGTCCCTTTCGACGGGCGTTTCCGTAACGCTGCTCGAGTTCGAGTACGCGTTCGAGAAACTCTGGGGGCGTTTCTTGCTTTCTACGCGATTGCACCGGCAAAGACGCGAGTTGCAAAAGATTACGCCACTTGTCTTTCAAATCCATCGCCGTGCGACGTTCGAGCGCAGGATCGTCATTCTTCTTGATGATGGTCCATCGGCAACCGCCGCATTGCTCGACGCCGTCCACGAGCGCCTTGGATTCAATAAACGTCCAGGGTGAGTGGTGTTTGCTCCGTCTCGCACCCTTGGAGTTCGCCGTCGCGCCATTTTCAAACTTTACTGACGGTACAGCATTGGAAGCGGCATTCATCGAGGGCGAAACGACGCTCGCGCCTTGATTCTCTTGTCCCTTGTTGGCTGAACCATGACGCGCCTCCGCCACCGCGGCGGGCGTCGGCTTACTCGACGCCAACACGCGCACTTGCTCGAGGATCTCTAACGGCACACCATTCACTTCGCGACGCTTGTACAACGCGGGCAACATAGCGACTCGTAATAAGTTGCGCCACTTGTCCTTCAAATCCACCGCGCTTCGATTGACGAGCGCCTCAGACACACCGTCGGCGCGCAAGGCTTTTATATCCGCCCATTGTCCGCGACCGTAGTGCGACACACCGCGTACCAAAGCTTTGACTTCATCTAACGCCCAGGGGCGGTGCGCTTTAAGCTTGCCAGAAGCCATCGTTGACGTCTTGGCGACGCGCGCAGTTGCCGCCGGCAACGCCTGCGCCGCCAAAACTGACTCCTTCTTCACCGACACTTCCGACGTCGTCGTCGTCACGTGCACCATAGACTCTGAACCGTGTAAAGGTTTCAAATTTGATCGCGCACGCGGCGTCTTCATCGTCCGGCGCTTCTTCGGACACCGAACGGACAACTGCCCGAGGTAATCCGACGTCGCCGACCGACGCTTACCATTCACGTCATCCGCGACATCCTCATCACTCCCACACGTCATCATCGCCAACAACACATCCGCAGCGGCACCCGGGGACTGAATTCCAGGCGTCACCGTCGCCGCACGATCCGGCCCCTTGAGCGCCTCGAACCGGGCGTGCGTCGCGATGTGCCCGCCTTGGTACGCGCTCGGATCCTTCATGAGCACTCGTCCAGACGACGACACTCGGCTCCCGCGTCGTCCATGAGTATTGCTGTTATTGCTCTTGTTCTGCTGTCGAACCTCACCGCGATCGATGTCAACCTCATCATCGTCGCCGTCTCTGTGCGTGGTGTGATGCGACCCGTCGCTCGCCGACTCGGCGCGCCCCGTCGTCCCCGCAATCTCGTGCGCCTGCTTGCGCAACTCATCCACATGTGGTCCAAACGCATTCATCATCATCGCCGGCATCGTCGGCATCAAAAACGGATGATTAAACGACGCCGGCGCTCCCGCCCCGACGACGTTCAGCCGTCCCGCGCCCGCAAACGCCGCGGCGTGCATAAACATCGGCGCCATCATCGGCGCCATCATCGGCGCCATCATCGGCATCTGCGCCTGCATCTGCATCTGCGTCGGCGTCGGCGTCGGCGCCATCGCCGCCGTCGTCTTCACCATCGCCGTCGCCGACTTTTTCCTCGCCGTCGCCGACGCCGCCATGACGTCTGTCCGTCTGTCTGTGTACACGAATATAAATATAAAACCCTTCAACCCTCTATATATTCATACAAAACAAAACACACACACACGATATATCGTCAGTCACACATCCACACTACGTCCACGACCCCACCCCTCGCGCGAGCACGTAACACCCCATACACAACTCCCCAACCCTCTATATCGTCATCCTCATCGCACACACACGAGGCTCCCCTGCCTCGGGCACCCACCCAGACGTCCGATTTTCAAATGCCCTCCACGAAAAGGCACCCACGGTCGTTGACGATGCGTCGATCGTCGATGCGTCGTCGCATCCGACGCGCGCGCGCGCCGTGGCGACCGCACCGCGACCGCACGAGACGACGAGAGATATTTCATCCCATCCAACCCGCACCGACCGCGCGCGATGGCGTGCACGACGACGACGACGACGCCCGATGCGCGCGCGGTTGCGTGGATTACTTTCGCGCGCGAAACGCGAGCATCAATCCACCCGACCCGACCCGTCGTCGACGACGAATAATACCGCGACGACGAATAATACCGCGACGATATATATATATATATACACGCATTCACCTACCTCACGTCACACAGTGCTCGCGTTCGAGCGTCTCGTCGACGCGCTCGCTCGGTCGAGATCTGACGCCTCGCTCGCGACGACGACCGCGCACGTCGACGCACGCGAAACGAATATCATCCGCGCGCGCGCCCTACGCCCTGAACATGAAAACACCACGCGCCGCGGGTCCGAATGTTCGTGTCTATATCACGCGCCCCATGCGTGCGTCTGTTGACGTAGTCTACGTCGCACGACGGCTATGGTGGTGACATGCGTATATATATTATCCAGCCTGGCGATCGCGATCGCGACCGACCGACCGACCGCGACCGCGCATCGATGCGGATCGATGTGTCGTCGTCGATCCGATCCCGTCCCATATGGATATATCCCATCGAGGGGATATTCCACGCCGTGTGCCGACGCTTTTTATGGGCGCGTCAAACTGGATGGGCGTGGCCTGGTCGTGATTGGTCGTGTGCGCGGTCCGACCCCCGACCGTCGCGCGAACGAAACGACGGATGAGGTGCGCGCGTACAGTTTGCGCATACGGTGTGCGCGCGCGTCGGTGTGCGCGGACACCCGCGTTTGAAATATCTCGCGCGCGCGCGCGGCCGCGGGGTGGCGCGCGCGCGCGTGGGTGGTTGGGCGTCCACCACCACCACCACCACCACCGGCGTCGGCGTCGGCGCTCGGCGCTCGGCGCTCGGCGTGGACGGTGCTCGAGGACGACAAAAAGAGAAGACACGCAATCAAAATGCAATGAAAGACAAAGATGATGCTGATGGCGGCGAACGACGGCGCCCGCGGCCTCGAGCGCGCGCCGCGGTTGGTGTCGTGCAATTTGTTACGGGTAGAAATTACACGCGACGACGCGGCGCGCCTCGCCCGTGGGCGATGATCGTCACTGTGCGCGGCGCGTCACTGTTCGCGGGACGCGCGCGAGGGGGCACGCGCGAGGGGGGCACGCGATGTATTCGTCGATTCCGAGCGCGGCGGACGTGCGACGGGCGTATGCGGCGAAGCAGCAGTACGATGCGCTCGATGCGCGATTCGACATCACCGGGCACGCGCGCGCGGCGGCGGACGTCGCCGAGCGCGCGAGGGACGGGTTGAATCGCGCCGTGCACGGGGGTGGCGTGGGCGCGGCGTCGTCTGGGTCCGCTGCGGGCGGCGCTGGGGCGATGTCGGCGTCGGCGTCGGGAGGCGCGGGCGCGGGCGCGGGCGAGCGGCGATGGCGGTGTCACGCGGCGAAGAAGCAAACGCCCACGGGTGGGCGCGGGAAAATGCAAGACGCGATGTTGAGACAGTCGCATGGGGTGCCTATGGTGATGCTTGAGGTGAATGGTGAGGTGGTCGATCGCATGGGGTTGCCCATGGGGAAGGATGAGCTTAAGAAAGGGGAGATGATGACGTGCGGGGAGTGGTTGGTGCGCGTGGTTGGTTTGGAAGGTGCGGTGCCGGAAGCGCCGAGGATGGTTGTGGTGCCGCCGAGCGCGGGAGAGCTTGCGGCTGCGCATGCGCCGCACGTGGCGCCGCATGTTGCGCCGAGCGCGTACGGCGGGCAGCCGGCGCTCGTGACGCCGGAACCGACGCTCGCGACGCAACCGAGGTCGGGTTTACAAGCTCCTGGCGCGCATCGAGAGTATTATCGCGAGCCTAACGCGTATGGTACCAGCGCTGGTGCGCCGATGTCGCACGCGTACGCGCCGCCACCGCCGTCGCCGCCGCCGTCGCGAACGCCCAAGTATCAAATTTATGAGCCGCCGCCGCGCGTCGAGCGCGGAACTGATCCAGACACTGGCGAACGTGAACGCTGGCTCGGCGGTGGTTGGCGAGGGCGGTCTGAAGGGGAGTATCGTCCGCGCGCTGTGACCCAAGACGAAGTTGATGCCGCGCGAGAGCGGTTATTACAGCTCGAGCACGAGGCGAGGATTCGCGCTGAAGTCGCCGCGTCTGAAGCTATGGAGCGACACCGGCAAGCCGAGGAGGCTCGCATGGCGGCTGAAAGTGCGATGCATCAAATGTCTCAAGCCGAAGCCGCGAATCGTGCGGTTCGAGACGCCGAACATGCCGCTGCGGAGGCGAGGAGGCTGGCGACGTTTGCCGCCGAGCATCAACGCGAGGCGGAGAGTCAGTTCATCTCGATGCTTCCTATCGACGACGCGCGGAATAACGCCGAAGAACAAGAGCGGCGTTTAGCTGAAATGCGAGACATTCAGCGTCGAATCGCCGAGCACGAGCGTGCGGCGAGCGCTGAGGCGCAGGTTGCTCCGGAGCAGCCACAATACGCGCCGCAGCAGCGGCAGCCACAGCAACAGCAACAGCAGCCACAGCAACAGCAACAGCCGTACCACCAGCAACAACAACCTCAAGTGTCGTCGCACCCGACGACGGTGCATTACACGCCGCCACCGACCGCGGCGCCGCCGTCGCCTGTGACAACGCAGCGTGCGACTGCTGAAATTGAATACACATCATCGCCATCCAACGTCAAGGATCGGGCGGCGGCGTTTGGGCACGTCACCATCAAACCAAAGCCCGCAAGTCGCGCGATTCCAAGCGAACAAACGTACTCGAGTCATGGTACGGCGAGGACAACCGCCAGCGCGCACGCGCTCGCACAAGTCATGCGACAAGATCGCGCCCCACCCGCGCGCGCAACGACGACTATGCCAACACTGGCACAGCCGCCAGACGCGGGCGAGTCTCCAGAAGAGTTGAGGCGCAAGATTGAAATTTTGGAACGCTTTGCGCAGTCGCGCGGTATGTTCAACAAGTAGCAACCATGTATGTGTACCTAGTAGTGTATATTACAGACTATTATTATTTGTTTCCTTTCGAGTGCATCATTTCTTTCCTCGCTTACCCTTGACTGGCCGCCCGCCGACGATTTTTTGCTTTCCCAAGACGCCATCCATACCGCGTCGCGAGCCGCGCGAGTGCCCCTTGGCTTGATCTCTCCAAGCGCCTTCCGCAGTCAAACCTTCTTCATCGCCATATTTATCGGAGTTCTTTGACTCGCCGAGGCGCTTCATCTTGTCCTTGTCACCAGCATCAAAGAACGCTTCGCGATTACCCGTGACGCGCGCCTGTTTCGTCTTTTCATTCGCGCGCTCCATCTTCGCGCGCTCTTTCAATGGCAAATCAGCCTTGGTGACGCGACCATCTTTGAAAGCGTTGGCGTGAAATTCGTCCTTCGCGGCGTACATTTTCGGTTCGCTCGATGTTTTCTTTTTCGTCGTCGTGACTTCTTCGACAGGCTCGTCGTCTTCGTCGCTCACCAACTCAAAGTGATCCTCGAGAATCTCCCTACGCGTGTCCTTGTGGAGCTTCGACGCATTCGGGTGAAGAACCTTATACTGCTCGTCTTCTTCGTCGATTTCAAACTCCTTCTCTTTGAACATGGCGGCGAAACGATCATCTTCGAGCAAGCTACCGCCTGGAGCAATGGTGCCGACATCGTCGCCATCTTCGTCGACGTCGTCCACGACACCTTCGGCATCGGCGGTACCAAGACGTGCAGCGAGCAACGCGTTGACTTTTGGAGCCTTCTTTTTGACCGTGATACGGCTTTTGCGTTCTTCGTCGAGCTTTTCCTTGACCTTTTTCTTCTTGAAGTCGTCGTACGAAAACGGCTCGGCAATTGCCTTGGCTTTGCCGTACAAACGGTTGTCCATAAAGTAACCGTGCATGTACGCCCGCAACATCTTCGTGCCAATCAAGTGCGACAATCCAAGCTTGTCTAACTCTTCCACGGTGACAAAACGGTAGTCGTCGTAAATTGTCTCGTTCTTTTGCTCCTCCATTTCTTCGGTGAGATTTTCAAGGAACGAGCACCATTTGGGCGCGGCGCCGAGCGTCGGCGTGAAGAACACACTCATTTCCGTGTGCTCCATAGCAAGCATCATCAAACCAGTGTTATCCCACATGCACAAATCGTTAATTTCATACCCAGGCTCGATGGACGTGTACGGATCGCCCGTACGCTCGTCCCAAATCTTGACGACTTTTTTATCCGTCGACACCAAACGCCGAACGCCATCCACCGAGTTGTGATACTTCAAGTCAATAATCGGGAATCCGTTCATTTGATCCTTCACACGCACCGGACGAGAGCTTCGCAAATCGTAAAGTCGAACGATACCGCCTTCGGAACCGACGGCGACATTCATGCCGTTCGAATCAAACCTCAACGCCGTCAACCCGCCTTCATCCGCGTCGGTGCACTGAATCAACCCGCACGACTTTCGTTGCCTCAAATCAAAACACTCTAATTCCCCATCCGCACTCGCCGCGGCGAACAACCCATGCGTGGGTGATATCCCACACACATTAAACTCTTCGCATTGCGACTCGAGTGGCGCTAAAAATCTCCCCTGTTCCAAATTTAACCGCCAAACCTCGCTCGACGAGCCGACGACGCACAAATCCCCAGTGTTCCTCGAATACACCATATCTCGCCCCTGCTTGGGCGTGCGCGTTTGATAATAATTCCCAAATTTCGCATGAAACCTTATGCTCCGATCGGCACATATAAACGCCAATTTCGCATAATCCTCGCTCAACGCTTGAAACGTCACCACCTCGGCGTCCAAGTGCCGGCTCCACTTCATGCTCAACTGGCTCAAATCATAACACTTCACCTGCGGCGGGTGCAACCCACTGACGATTAAAAACTGCCCATCGGGTGATAATTTCGCCCTCGTGCTCGAGCTTGGAAAGTTTAAATCTTGCACGAGCTCGATGCGGCGCTGGTAATCGGCGTCTTTGCGAAGCTTGCGCTTGTTCTTCTCCTTGGCCCACTCGGGGGCGACGTGCGAGCTCGAGACTTCGTAAACCTTGACGCCGTTGAGTTCGCGCAGGCGGAGGGAGGAGGCGTCGACGGCAGCCATGGCGGCGCGCGCCGGACGAGCGTGGTGCGCGCGAGTCGCGGCGGCGGCGGCGGCGCAAAGTGACGCGGATTGGGTCCCGAGCGAGGGTGGCGGCTGCATGTTTGGAGGGACTCCCCCTCTGATCACGATTGGTCGATGGTGAAACGTTTTCTAGAGAGAAATTACAGAGAGGCTAATATGTCGACAGACGACGACGAGGACGACGACGAGGACGCGAGGACGTGTGCCTAATCATCATCCATTTCTGGCAAGTCGTTACCCCAGAGCTTGGTGCCGTGGGTTTGGTATCGACGACAGGCGGCAAAGTACATGGCGTAGGCGCCGACCGCGACGACCGCGCCGAGCGTTTTAAGCGCCAATGGCGTACCAAGCACCGCTAACGGGTTCAATGTTTCCGCAGGTAAAATACCACATCCTTGCAACATTTCCTTTTCGCGCACGGTGTACTTGCCCGGCGGGAGCTTGAGCTTTACGCCGGCTTTTAACGCGCCGAGCTTCACGCCCGGGTTTAACCGCTCGACGTCGGCTTTCGAAATCTTACGCGGCGCGATGATGTCTTCGATGGTTTCACCAGCGCGCGTTGGATAAATGCGAGGTTCATTGATCTTATCGATGCCATCGATGATGGCTTGATCGCGGCTGCTCAACTTTTCAGCCGGGAGAAGAATGGTCGTACCGGGCGCGAGCGCCGAGCCATCGCCGAGCTTCTTATTATACTTGCGCACCTCACTCACGCTCATCTTACGCTTGCTCGCGATGGTATCCAAGGTATCACCTTTACGCACGGTATACGGCCGCACGGCGGCGCGGATCACGAGCGCACCGCGAGCGCGGCGACGTCCAAGCGATCCCGGGCCGACGATGACCCGACCCCCACAACCTTCAACGCCCCGAGCGCTGCCCATCACCGCGCGCGCACCGACGCTCGAGGACGCGGTAAACATAACGCTCATATCGATCTCGCCCTGCTGTGCGTTCGCTCGCTCGACGCCGCGTGTACG
>JACLAB010011824.1_pt1 | contig 11484 bp, 14 predicted proteins | sample 8027921 | NCBI WGS metagenome assembly JACLAB01 (sample SAMN15725117, study PRJNA655200) | protist metagenome | isolation source: fluorescence activated cell sorting (FACS) single amplified genomes of... | place: USA: West Boothbay Harbor, Gulf of Maine | collected 2000-07-19
GCGAACGAGGTTGTGTCATGACTACAGATAATCACCGCTGTCCACATTGCGGATCAGGCTTAACTCTGGTTGACGGCGTGCGAGGTGTGTGCATGATATGTAACGGGCTGTTTATGATTGATGTAGCCAAGCACGGGTTCACGCGTGGTGTTGATGAGGTGATTGGGTTTATACTGCTGTCTATTATTGCGCTGATTGTAATTGTTGCACTGTTTAGCTAGAGCTACTGAACTCCTGAATTTTATCTTCACGTACACCAACGCTTAACCACCAAGACCCACTGTTGGTTTTGCTATGCTCAAATCCACGATCTTTTAACGTAGCATTAAAATTGCGTTGACTGATTGTTTTCTCACCAGATTGCTTGGACCAGGCTTTGTACGTGTTGTACATGAGCTGACTTTTCGAGCGATATAGTTCACCCAATAAACAGCAGTCATCAAGAAATGCTTTCATGCCGTCTTGCTCTGATCGATACTCGCCAGTTGCTGCGAGCACCTCAAGCGGCGGGTTCAGGCCTTGCTCTTGCCATTGCTTCAAACCTTTAACTGCTTTTGCAAATATGCCTGGTAGCTCAGCCTTCAACTTCTTGCTCATCTGATGGTCTTGCTCCGCTTCGGGTATAGTTATACTAAAAGGTATTAAATGTATACGCCTCCAGATTCCGTGATCAGTGCCAGTTATGCGAGGTCTATGATTAGTGCATAGCCAGATTTTGCAGCATGGTTGAAACGTGAAGTACTCTCCATATAAGAACCTGGCAGTCACCTGATCGCCACCTGTCAACTGCTTTACAAGCTGTTCGTCTAAGTTTCTCCCTTGACCTACCTCTTGAGCCACGACCATGCGCGCGCCTTGAAGCCTTGCAACATCATTTGTAGGAGCACCCGAGCGTTTCACAAGTAGCGTCTCTGTAGTAGTAGCTAGCGCATAGTCACCGAGCATGGCCATTAGCGTATCAAGCAGTGTGCTCTTACCATTAGCACCGACGCCGTGACATATGAATATCACTGCTTCAGTATATCCTGATATGCTGAGACCGATAGCGCGCCACAGATAATCGATTAGATCTTTACGCTCAGCAAATATAGTATGCATGAAAGCATCAAACATTGGGCACTGTGCATCTGTGTTATGCTCAACGCTAGTAATTTTAGAGCAATACAGTTCAGCATTATCAGATTTGTAATCATCATGATACTGCATTGATCCGTTGTGGTTATAATCTAATGTTAGTAACTCCGAGTTACTACCGATATACATTACTCCGCTCTGCGTATTAACTATCTCTCTATGTAAATCAAAAGTATCTGGAGTAATGCTTAACATGCTAGAAGCTTGGTCTATTAATGCGTTGATGCGCCTTGCATCGGCTGAGCGTTTAGCCCATCTGAGCGCTGCCTGACGCTCCTTAGCATCATATAAACCAGCGGCCTCTAATTGCATGTTAAGCACCATGTCTTGAGCATAGCGCTGCACTCTACGCATATCGTCAACAGTCCATCGTTTGCCGTCGTAAATAAACCACCGCTTGTGGCGCGGTAGATAGCGCACTAGATCGCCGTAGGTCTTCACGAACTTGCGAGCATTGCCGATGTCGTTGTGCATGTCGATCTTCATATTTTAAAAAGGTGCGCTGTCTGAATAGTCGGTTGATTGGAATTGATATAGATAGAATTGAGGTTTATATTCACCGCTTAGTTGTGTGTAGTCATCAAAGAATGGGGTGTAATATTTGCCTTTAGTGCCTTTGTTTTCTGTTACACTTAAGCGACATTTGAGATTATAAAAAGCGAGATGGCTTAGCATCGCATACGCTATCAAGCCTTTAAATATTTTAGTAGCTGAACCACCGAACGACATATAGAACGGGCTTTGAAGTTCAATGTCAAACCCTAGTAGCGTGTATACCATCCTACACGGTGGTGGCTCGCCAGTCCATTGCGCCGATGGACATATGACTGACATACGTCTGTTGTCCATTACTGCGCATTTGTCTGCAATCGGGTTGTCAATGCGGGGATCAGGCAATAGAGCGTCATCGGATTTACATGATGGTTCTGCGTCATCGCCGAACAAGACCCTGCCTTTCTTGTAATGTAAAGGTATCATTTCAATTGAGTCAATCTCTTTGCCGAAATTGTAGCGCAGCTTGCCAGGTGTGCCCTCTTGACTTACAGGCTGTACCACTTTAAGTCGTGGCGTGTTAATGTCTCCCGCATCGAAGTTCTCAAAGCCTTCGGGTAATCCATTGCTTTCGATTGTTGTCATGTCTGTTGTGTCTGTCATGTTCTTTGTTCTCCTATTTTGTAGTTGCCTATATTGTTATACCAACACAGCGATTGGTAATCACAAAAGTTCCCCCATGGTGTTTTACAAGCATGGCCATATCTTCTTGGGAAGTCGTTTCTATTGATGCATGCTCTTATATCATCTATTGCCGTTTGTAAATAGCTAACAGCTGCTTTGTGTTTTATTTCTTCATAGGGTAGTTCAATACGTTTAAAAAACCTATCCGGCTCTGAATCGTATTGCTCTGTGCAGCGATCAAAGTATTCATCAATTGTTTCGTTTTTCTTTTGTCTCACTGTTGGCTTTTTAATTATGTCAACAACAGTACCTTCGTTGATACCGCTCAGTACCCAGTATAGCGGGTTCTGTATACTGTGTCGCTGGATCTCAGCCTCTTTATCTACAGTGTTGCTTGTTGTTTTAATCTCATATGTACGACCATCTTTTAATATGCCGTCGATAATGCCGAAGTAATTAAAGCCACGCTTGCCTGGTATCTTAACTGTGAGTTCTAATTCACGCTCGGTGCAGCCAAGCGGTTTTAAGTGTTTATATGTAGAGCTGATCATCGTATCAACTAACAACACGCTGTTGATATTGTCTGTCGTTGCGGCTTGATACTCAGCGTTCAGCATTGTAATGGCATCAAATAGACTTGGCTGCTCATGTGCTTTATGAAACATCTTACCGACATTGAGAGCTGTGCTTGTTTTTACTGGTAAGCAATTAGCGATTTTACTTAGATAGTATTTATAAGCGCAGTCCCTAAAGCGCTCTATACTGCTGTATGATATTGTTCTTTGCATGTTAATGACCCAATCCTGTTAATCGTTTATCTTTTACCCAATAACAACCACTCCAAAATTACGTCGTGACTATGTAACATACTGTCATCCCAATCACTACCCAAACACGATTTAAACCACAACGAAAATTGCGGAATACAAGAACACACACGAAACTCAAAAGGTTTTTTCTTTATTAGATCATAACTAAAATCAGGCGCAACATGCATTTTATGTAACGCCCAGCGTATTGTGCCATCTGAAGCGATTGTTGTGTAAACTGTTGTTTCGCTAGCATCTTTCATTGCTCACTCTCTTCAATCCACCCACCACAGCATGGACAAAACGAACAATTGTTTTCTTCTCTGCCGCCATCTTCAAACGACCACGCGTTACCACATGACGTTATGAAATATCCGTCGACATCGTATGCCCATGTGCATGTTTCCGTGTTGTTCATTTGCTCAGCTCCTTCGCAACATCAATCCCCGATATTTCGAAAAACACTTCATTGTCAAAGTTAGGCAGAGATAAAACCCTGCGCTTGTCGTCGTCACTAGATTGGTCCCAAGACTCACGCCATGCTTGTTTGTATTCCAGTGTTTTTAAATATCCGCCAACTGTTTTGTGTGTTGGATGTTTTTGCTTTTCTTGCTCGGTCATGTTGTTTGAATATACCCATCTTGTTAATTCAAAATAGAAAAAGTTTGGGAATTGTATTTTATGTCGTGTAAGTTTTGTCGGCTTGTTGAATATTATTATTTCTTGTTGTTTAGTATTGAGATAGCCTGTATTCCAGTCGGACTTATTCCAGCCCCCCACGTTGCAGCTTCCCACGTTGTAATCTCCCACGTTGTGATATCCCACGTTGCGATCTCCCGCGTTGTGATGTCCCGCGTTGAGATGTCCCGCGTTGTGATGTCCCGCGTTGTGATGTCCCGAGTTGTAATCTCCCACGTTGTGATATCCCACGTTGCGATATCCCACGTTGCGATGTCCCGCGTTGTGGTGTCCCACGTTGTGATGTCCCACGTTGCGATCTCCCGCGTTGTGATGTCCCGCGTTGTGGTGTCCAGTGTTACCTGGGCCAATATTTACCAAATCCAAAACTTCTTGCCATGATAATTCCCGCACAACATGTAAAGTATCAGTCACTGATTTGTCCTCACCATGCAGTGTATTATCACCAGCAATTACCTCACATATTCTTGTAGCTGGTTTGAACGGATAATAATTAAATAAATCAGTTACATTAGTGTGAAAGTGTAACCCACGACGACACAGCTTAATCGGCTCTTCATAATAACTATACGTACAACCAACTTCGTAGGGCATATCTCTACAACATAAGTTCTCGTCGAACGATTTCCAACCTTTGTTTTTATTCATGAATGTATCTCCATGTAGTTTAATTTATGCATGTACTGTCTACGCTTGCCGCCTGGTCTAGAGAAGTTCGGACCAACCCACCAGTGATAAGGGTGTTCAGCATGGCCCAGCGATGCCATGACATCACGAGCGTGTTTGGTTGTAATGCCGAAACGCTCAGCAACTTGCCACGACTCAAGCTCAGGATCGTAATCAAGCACGCGCTTCAATCGTTCAACTTTATCACGACTCATAAATTTTGTTGTTAGTGTGCGAGATATGGTATGCATGATATGTGACCTCCTTTTGTGTACAGAGAGGTCTATAGGAAGCAGTCTAAAATGTCAATGGGTTATTTTTATTTAATTTGAGATATGAAAATGCGGTGGGTGTTTTGTAGTTCTGATATCGTAGCGAGTGATATACTGTTTGCCTTTAAGCGGGTGGCGGACTTGGTGTTTTTTTTTCACGTGAGAACTTTGTAAACGTTCTAATCAAAGCGTATACAACGCCCACTACATTGATCAACACAGCTGCCCAAGTGTGATCTTTGAACACTTCAAGCATTGGCAGTACAGCATCAAACAATGCAGTCAACATCAATACCCAAAATTCAGACATTTTCCAAAACTGTTTTTCCATGATCTTGTCTCCCTAGATTGTTACTCTGATATCTTTATAGCGTTGAGCTTGTCCAGTTCGCTTCGCTTGGGTTTGGCTTGTCTCTTTAATTGACCAGCTGATAAGCGGTGTACCAACTATGGCAGCGGGGTAGCCTTTACGCTCAGCGTAACCTGGCATCGCTCGACATTCTGTGTCACAGTCCTCATCTTGATAAGTACCGCAAACAACATAATGCACTTTTCTTTTGTATGTTCTATTGCCGCTGCGCGGTGTTGAGACCCTAGCTTCTGTTTCAGTTGCAAGATGGTGATTGTGACCACACATAGCTATGTCCCAATCCTCGTGTGGCCTAGTCCAGTCTTTGAAGCCATGCGGCACTTTTGTTTTACCAGCCCACGCGCCATGATGATATAAAATGTTGAGCTGTGTTTTGCTGTGATTGTTGCTTTTGCGCATATCAAAAACAAACCGCCCGCTATATCCTAGATTTCTAGTGTTGTAACGATATGCTAGTATGTCAGTGAAGCAAGTGTTGTTATGCGCTAGATATGCAGACTCGTGATTGCCCATGCAGAAACCAGCGACTTTGATATCTCCAAGTGTTTTACATATGTAGTCAGCTGCATCCTTTGTATAGTTATCCGATGAAGCCAGTTGATTCACCGGCACCGACGGAGTGAAACGTTTAGTGTCAGTGCTCACAACTAGATTGCCAACGTCGCCAACAAATATGAAGTAGTGATTTTTTAGCTTCTTACGTTCTGCTATTAAAGATTGAAGTGCTACTTTGTCGCAGCTTGCAGCATCAACATGTGCATCTGACAGCGGTGTTAAATAGAATATTTCGTTTGGTTTATAAATAACTGGTTCACGAAATATACGCATTAAACCACCAGCCCTTTGCCGCTTATGATTTGTTTGATTAGTTGTGGATTATCACGAATGACTTGATAGAGCGCACTAGCTAATGAACTGAGTATCTCGTGCTGTAGTTTGAGCTCTAGATCAAAGTTAAGGACCTCTACGATCTCATGTATTAATACTGCGCCTTGAAGCTGCTGTTCGACTTGGCTGTCGATAGCAATCTGGTTTCTTTGTATTCTATACTCTCCTAAATTATTGGCTGCCTGAACAACAATGTCATCTTTTAAAATCGGAACATCACGACCCATTACCCGCACTGTTAGTTGATTTGGTTTTTTCATTCATCCACCCATAGCCAGATATGCGATTGTTGTCAATGTTATATGTTCGTCGTTGCACTGAGTTGCTGATGTTACCTTCTATTGTTCCTAGTTTGTTTGGATAGTCGCACCACTCAACGATACCACAATGTCTGCCTTTGCCAGCGTCGGACGAACCACGATTGCTAAAGAATACAATGTCACCAAGTTGTGGTATATACCATTGCGGGCTTGACCAGCTATGGTGCTTTTTAAATGTGTCTTCTAGATATTGCACACTGGGAAGCAGCCACTTATTACCTTTAATTTTAAGACCGGCTTGAGCATATACCCAGACTGCAAATGTGGCGCACCACGGTATTAAGCGGCCGCGTGAATATCGATAAGCAGGTATGCCGTCGTTGTGTCCTGTTGATTCACTAACGCCAACTTGGCTTTGTGCTATTTCAATTATACGTTGAGCGTGCATGTTTAAGAAATTTGGGAAAGTGATAGTGAACATAGTTCTACAACATAAGTTCCGGTGTCACGTGCTGCTAATTCAAACCACATTGGGCCACCTTTGTAATGTGACAGCGTTGTGTTGCCAGTATAGTAAGTGTTAGCTGCGGCGATGCTTGTTGTTGCATAATTAGGTGATGTAACATTTTCTGGATACAGAGCTACACCAATATCAAACGGACCACCCGTAATTGATTTACACATCACAGCAAAATCTAATTGAAATTCTTCATATGCACCGCCGCGCCAACAGTGTGGTATGTACACGTCTAATCGATCTATGAATTTTATCACATCGTTTGGGGTGCCTGTCCTGCTAATCTGTGGCGGAAGTTCATAAAATGTCGGTGCGTTCTGTGTGTCTAAGAACGACATATGAAAGAACGTGTGCTTGATCGGTCGACCCCAGCCTCCACCTGAGTGATCTTCTCCTAGTTGCCCTCGTGGATTAGCGGGCGCAATGGGTGTTTGATCGGTTAATGTGTTGCCTACAATATGCTCATAATAAGCACGATTGCGACCAGCGATAGTACGTGGTATCACTGCTGAGGCTTTTTGACTTGAGTACACTTCGCCCTTGGTTAAGAACGGACCAAACAACGAAGCCCCGACAAGTGGCGCAGCTCTACTCATTATGCATGCTCCAACCAAAACGCATAACCAGTCAGTGCTGCATTACTGCCTGCTTTATCATTTGCACTAATGTGGCAACGCATTAAAATATGATTTAAAACATCAGCATTACCGCTGATTTGTTCAGTGTCTACCGTGCCGTTAACATAGTTCCAACCTGCTCCTGTTGCTGATTGTGTATCTGTGTTGTCGCTTGTTAATTGACAAGTGTCAGACAAGCCAGCCTCAACGGAGATGCTTGGATACGGAGCGGAAATAGGATAATTATACACCACGGCGCACCAATTAAGTGCTAACACTCCGCTCACTAATAAGCTGTCAGGGATCTGAACGATACCTCGCGACATAACAGCCGCAGAAGTATCGCCGTTACGCACAGCAGGAGCACCACCGAAGTTACCTTCGCCGCTATCAATAGTGTCTGAGGTTTCTGTGCCAGCAATATTCTCAGCCCAACCCAGACCAACACTATAAAGCGGCATATCAATCAAGGCACTGTTGGTGCCATTGTGATTATGTCCAGTGGTGGCAGGAGTAGCAAAACCAGGATGAGTCTTTCCAGTTATCAACTCATATAAGTAACTATCGTTTTGTGCTAATCGTGATGTGACATAAGCATTCAAGGATTCATCTTGATTTGTAAATGTATCGTAAATTTCTGCAAAACTTGCGCCGCGTTCGGGCTCTGTTAGCCCACCTTCGGCTGCGTCTGGTCCATCTGATTGACGCTGCTGAGTCTTGCTATGTGCCATCGGCAGTACATGCACTTGATCGATTGGTGCTCTGTAGCCGATAGTCGGATTGGCCGTAATCTCAATGCTAAAAATGTTTATAGCATGATCATCAACAGAGGCTTGATATAATATAGTTTGTCTGTCTGCATTGAGCTGTATAGCTTCAGACTGTCTAGTAAATGAAGTGTTATAGATTATTACTTTGGGACTAAAAGCAGTGAAGAATTCAAAGCTTGCTTTGATAGATACGATCACATCATCATGACCGGCAGGTATAAAAACAGGCCAGCGGAACAAGACGCGTTCTGGTTCAGAACTACTAAACGCAGAGCCAAGAAGATAAGGTACATTAGCTGAATAGCTGCTTGACACCGCTGTGAGGATCCCGCTGCGCGGTGTAATACTTGACAGCGGCCACCCAAGCAAGGCGCCCACTGTGCCATTGTGAGTTTGGGGTGTTCCGCTGTAGGCTGCGCTGTCTAGATCTTGATTAGTAATAGTCTGATGTAGAATAGCTTGATCAACAGCCATGCCCTGGTTGACGCCAGATAGCGTATCACCAAGATCATGTTCACGAATGCCAGCGAACGGTCTTGACCATCTCAATTCTAAACCGCTGAACTCAGTATAGTCTGCATCATTGCCAAGTTTAGTTGCCATCTATAGCCACTGATCCCCATCTGGGTTTTGTGTGTTATCGCCGATGTAGGCAAAGTCTAACATATCCGCACCGTGCAGCGCGTTGGTCTGCGTGTATGAACCACCACCAACTGCTGCATAGTCGTTGAATATAATCCAATCGCCGTCAGCTGTACCGACCGGTATACTGTCAAAGGTCAAGCTAGTGGCTGTGATAGTATCAATTATATCGGCACCACGTTCATCGCCGTTGCTGCCATCGATCACCTTGACAGACCATCCAGCGGACCATTCATCATCTGGGTCGTGCTCTGTGTAGTAAGTAGGATCGATATCAACAACGTTACCAACGGGTGCACCGTCAATTTTTAACACCGGAGATATGAGTTTAACAGTAGGTCGTTTTATTAAATCAAGCGTAACGCGACCTTCGTCAAGATATGGATGTACACCAACCACTTCAAAGATAACATTCTCAATTCCAAGCGTACCGTCAGTTAAATTAGGCAGCCTGGAATTAGTTAACCGCACAGTGTCTCCAGGTATAATCACGTGCCCGAACCATGGAGTTGAAACTTTCACGCGAGTTGCACCGTGACCCCAACGCAAAATTAAAGCATCAAAGATCTCTTTTACTTGCCAGTCACTGATAGCACCCATACGTGATTTGATTTCAATCTTGCCGCGTTGATCTTTGTATTGATGATGCCTGTTAGAATAATAGGCGTTGAATACTCTCTTATATTTATCATCTATTACGCTATAGCCTGAATGAATTGTTATTGATGAAATAACTGTTTTCTCATCAAGTTGTAAATTGTCACTACCCAATGTGTTGGCATCGTTTAGTGTTTGGCTCACGGTTGTTGATACTGCTGCGGCTGAATACTTTTTAAATGCTATCTTACCATCGGTATTAATATAAACGTATCCGCCAAGAAGAGGAGCAACTTCCTTTATAATATCTAATAAGCGCTCCTCTCCTTTTGCACCCAGTATAAAATTAGTAGCACGAATAGACGAAGAAGCGGCAGCAAGCCAGGAAGCTTTGTCTACTTGGTCGGTCGTGAGTCCAGCGCCTGCTCTCAACTGGTGCCAGGTTGTAGTTGGGGCCAGGCCTGGAAGCGTGTCGTAGTCTGCATCAATGCTGCCGTCACCAGTATCAGACAACATAATACGCAATAGCATATCAGCTGGGTTAGATGAATTCACTAAACTGCCAAGATACAAAACGTGTTTAACTGGCACACCTGCAAAATACTGTACTGATTGTATCCGCCCACCTTCTCGGCTAATTATAGATTGATAGGAACCAGCCATCGCTTCTATAAAATCTGTCAAAGTTCTAGGACCGTCGTTAACTAGTAAATTGTTTTCAAAGTCGATATCAAAATATCCGCTTGCTGCCGTTATACTGCTGATCAAAAACACGCCCGCCATATCTCCGGCATGAATAAATGCCGCTGACTCATCCGAACTTCCGATAAACGTTGACGTATCATTTACGTGTACGCGATAAAAACTAGTACCACCAGTGTTTAATAATTCAATTTTATTTATACTAGTTTCGTCAAACCCCATATACACAGAGCGATCATACATTTGTAAACCGCTAGACATTTGCATCGACCAAACACCGTTATGAAATGTTGGAACATTCTCAAGATAATACGTCTTGAATTCTTGATACTCGTAATCACCAGCACGGTTCTTGGTGGCTGTAACTAGATATGCACGCCTACCATCCCAATGCCTTGGGGTGCTACCTGTTTCGGTGCCAATAGGGTGATACTCAGCTACAGTTCCAAGCTGTGCTCTAGCGCAAGTCATGTCGGTTGCGTTGTCAACCGAGTTTATTTTAAGTGTTTCTTTGCCGATGTGAATATAATCATTGGGTGAATATGGTGTAGTATCGTCTATTGTTACTGTGACGGGATCAGTAGCTGCTGCAATTGCTGCGCCGAGATATTGCGAAGTAACATGCATTGACAGCACGCCGCGCAAGTATGCGCTATCTAATATATCAACCGATAATGTTGAGCTAGTAACTAGATAATTTGCATGATCAAGCTTGCCACCGCTTGGTGATGTACTAACGATGTCATGATTAACGGTTAGTGACCCATGTGTGTTTCCATATGCGCTATCGTCCCAAGTGCCGAGATTGAATGATGCAAAGTATCGATCAACGCCAGCGATCTTTAATATGTACTGAACATCTTGATCAGCGTTCTGAATAGTAGTAGCATAAGCCATTTATAAATTCTCTAACAATGCAACTTGCCAGCTGTATAATGCAACGCCATGACTTAATCTTTTAACTGGAGTCTCTTGTGCTGTTTTGCTTTCAAAGATTCCTTCGAAGTATGCAGCGTTGTCTGATTCGTCGGGGTAGTATCTAATTAGTTGGCCGCTGTTACATGTGCCCCAGAATGTCTCCCAGTCGTTATTAGTTGTTGCTTGACCATCCAGCTTGGCTTTAGACTTGCTTTCGTACGCGTGTCTGATTGTGCGTACTATGCGCTGACTACCTATAGTAACAGCTCTTGGTTTACCACTCTTGGCGATGTTAGTAACTGTTGGACTAATCGGTTGACCTAGGTTATCGAACTCAACAGAACTCCCAGCCCACCAACCACATTTAATTTGATAGTCGCCAGTGTCGACGACACCAGCGTTCGCGCTCATGTCAGACTCAACGCCTAGTAATGACCAAGGGAATGT
>JACLAB010008989.1_pt1 | contig 11482 bp, 32 predicted proteins | sample 8027921 | NCBI WGS metagenome assembly JACLAB01 (sample SAMN15725117, study PRJNA655200) | protist metagenome | isolation source: fluorescence activated cell sorting (FACS) single amplified genomes of... | place: USA: West Boothbay Harbor, Gulf of Maine | collected 2000-07-19
GAGAATAAAACTAAAAGTTTTAAGCAAGATAAAAATAAGGTATAAGAAACTATGACAAAGACAAGAAATTTATCAGACTTACTAGATGCTAATGGTGATGTTAAATTAGATAATCTAGATAATGTACCAGCTAGTAATGATGCTAGTGCATTAACTACAGGTACGCTACCTATAGCTAGAATAGCTGATGGAGATATAACTACTGCTAAACTAGCTGACAGTTCTGTTTCACTTGCCAAGCTAACAGCAACAGGAACTAAAGATGCTACAACTTTTTTAAGAGGAGATAATACTTTTGCTGCTGCTGGTGGTGGTAAAGTTTTACAAGTTGTTTTAGCTACAAAAACAGACGCATTTACCACTACTAATACAAGCACTCATCAAGCTACAGGCTTATCTGTAAATATAACTCCATCTGCTACTAGCAGTAAAGTTCTTATTTTAGTAAATGGTATGTTTGGAAATACTGTTGATGGCGAACATGCAGCAATTACAATAAAAAGAGATAGCACTAATTTAGCTGGTGGATCAGCAGATTTAACAAGATATTCTGGTAATGGTAGAAAAGGTGCTGTTCAATTACAATATTTAGATAGTCCATCATCTACCTCACAACTTGCCTACGGAGTTTTCTTGTACACAAGTGGTGGTGGTTCAACATCTTCATTTAATGGAGATAGCTTGTATGCACACATACTAGCAATAGAAATAGGAGCATAATATGATAACTGAAGCAATTTTAAAAATAAACAAAGATGCACAAGTTAATGTACATGGTAGCGATTTAGATACTTGTACTATTGAATGGTTAGATGGTACTCCTGAAATTTCTAAAGCAGATATACAAGCTAAAATAGATGAAACAAAATATCAAAGAGATAGAGCAAAAGAATATCCTACATGGCAAGAACAAATGGATATGCAATACCATGATACAGTTAATGGTACTACTAACTGGCAAGATGCGATTGCTAAAGTTAAATCAGATAATCCTAAATCATAGCAATGAAATTTGTGTTAGCTTATACTATCTGTTCGGCTATCACAGGTATGTGTAACAACACAGCAATATCACCAGTAGAATTTAATTCCTGGACAGATTGTACCAAGTCTGGTGCAACAGCTACCATCAAAGTTACCAATGAAAACTTAGAAGCATTTAACGAAAAGAAATTATATGTAAGTTATTTCTGTAATGAGATTCCAGGTGATGATGCCTAAGAAAAGAAAAACTTTAAAACAAGCAGTAGAGGATAACAATGCTATCCGTATTTCTTACCACGAAAAAGTTTGTGCAGAAAGAATGAAAACTTTATTCAAAGCAATAGATGAAATGAGAAAAGATATTAAAGATATAAGAGAAGATGTTAATAAAAGTAAGGGTGGCTTCAGAGTATTATTACTCATTGGTGGTGCTATAGCTTCCTTGCTAGGCTACATCAAATACAATGGCTAGAAGAGTAAAAGCTATTACAGGCTTAACTTCAGAATTAAAAGCACAACTTAGACTTGCTGAAGATCCTAATCTTTTAGTGTTCACGCCAGTTGGTGGATTGGGTCCAGTAGATATTGTTACTTTAAATATGACAACAGGTGAGTATACTGCTTACGATGTTAAATCTAAGAACTATAGAAAAGTTAATAGCTATACTGCACCAGATGGATACAAAAGAAATCTTAAAGGATCATTTATATCTAGAGGAGCAACCAAAGAACAAAAAAAATTAGGAGTGAAAATAATATACGAATGAAATTATCAGAAAACTTTACATTAAAAGAATTAACTAAATCAGATACTGCAATTAGAAAAGGTATATCTAATGAACCTAACGCAGATCAAATAGAAAGACTTAAAGTTCTTTGCGAGACTATCTTGCAACCGGTTAGAGATAAGTTTGGTCCAGTAACTGTAACATCTGGATTTAGATCTCCAGAACTTTGCCAAGCTATAGGCAGCTCAATCAATAGTCAACATTGTAAAGCTGAAGCTGCAGATTTTGAAGTTAATGGTGTTGATAATGCTGATCTTGCTTATTGGATTAAAGATAATATTAATGAATGGGATCAAATGATTCTTGAATTTTATGAGTCTGGACAACCTAATTCCGGGTGGGTTCATTGCAGCATAACTACTAAACTTCCTAGAAAACAATTCTTGAGAGCATTCAAAGAAGATGGTAAGACAAAATATAAACCAATAATTGGAGATATAAGATAATGTGGTTAAGTGCAATTAAGTTAGCTGTTCAAGCAGGTAGTCATATCTATAAGAACAAGCAGAAAACTAAAATGCTTATGGCAGATGCTCAAATGAACCATGCTCAAAAGATGGCTAATGGTGAAGCAGAATATCAAGGTAAACTATTACAAAGCAGAGATTCAGATTGGAAAGACGAGTTCATTTTATTATTATTAAGTTTGCCAATTTTAATGTTAGGATTTGCAGTATGGTCAGATGATCCAACTCATATGGAGAAGATGCAATTATTCTTTGAGTATTTTTCGCAACTTCCATTTTGGTATCAAACAATTTTCGTGGGTGTCATAGCAAGTGTCTATGGTTTAAAAGCAACAGATTTAATTAAGAGAAAGTAATGAGCAATCAAGCACCAACAATGTTCGTATCACAATACAGCAAAAAGAAACCTACACTTCTTGCACAGCAAACAGGTAAGAAGAAAAAGAAAAAGAAATATAAAAAGAAAAAATGATTGATCCAAAGGAAGATGATTTATCCTACTTTGCTGATTGGTACTTAAACTCTGGGGATATAAAAAGATTATACACACCATTCAAAGATCCATTATTATTTATAGAAGGAGTTAGTGGTGTTGTTATCTATAGAAGAGATAACTTCCAAGTAGAATTATTTATCTGTCAACCCAATACAGTTATACCAGAGCATACTCATCCAGATGTAGATAGCTATGAATGTTTTTTATATGGCATGAAGTTTACTCATGGTGGAGAGACAGTAATATCTGACGAACAAGCACAAGAAGAAATAGAAGGTATGCCAGCTTATGCTTATCAAACTATAAGAGTTAGACCAAACGATCCTCATGGTGGAACTGCGTCTAAAAATGGTGGTGCTTTTATATCTATACAAAAATGGTTAAATGGTGTAGAGCCTACTCATGTAAGTTCTAACTGGGATGGTGATACAATGGGTGATAACCATAAAGAACAAACAGGATTATAGTTATGGCAAAGCAAAAGTTCACACACTTTATACCTAGAGAGAAACCTAAGAAGAGAAAAGGTGTGCATAAAAAATCTCAGAATAAAAATGAAAAGAGACAAAAGAAACAAAATAGATACAAAGGTGGTGGTAGATGATTGATAAATTTATTTATAATTTTTTTTGTTCAATAGATAAGTTCTTCTCATTGCTTGAGACTTACTCTGTGAAATTTACTTCATGGTTATGGCAGCTAAGAGTTAAGTTGCTAAAGAAAAAGAGAAAAAGAAAATGATTAAAAATTTTAAAGACATAGTCATACTATTAATAACAAGTGGTGTCTTAATACTTCTTGGTGTCATTATCATAGGAGATTATTGGGTAGCATTAGAAGAGAACAGACCAGTAGATGAATCTGTCATAACCTTAATGAAGATGTCAGTTACAGGATTGATTGGGGTTATAGGTGGTTACATAGGTGGTAGTAAATGAGAGATAACAAAGTATTAGAAAGTTTTATAAAACATACTGAAAAGAAATTAAAAGAAATGAATCTATTTAAGTTTCTTAAAAAAGAAGTTGAGCATGGTGCTAATGGTACACAAGATTATGTAATTAAAAAAGGTATCAACAAAGGTAAAGTTGCTAAATGAAACGACAACATAACACAGCTCTGATTGCTTTACTTGGTACAATTCTTTTGGGTTTATCTACTTATGTATTAATAACTATAGTAGAGCTGCAGGTACATTTAGGAATGTTGTCTGAAGAAATTATGAGTATTGATAAACAAATTGGTAGAATATATAATCACATGGATAGGTTAACTAGTAAATAATTATGGCTATAAGAAAAACTACCAAAGGTAAGAACGCAAACTACAGACCCACAAAGTCTGGAGCTGGCATGACGGCTAAAGGTGTTCGAGCATATCGAAGAGCCAATCCTGGATCCAAATTAAAAACTGCAGTTACTGGTAAAGTTAAAAAAGGATCTGTTGCTGCTAAAAGAAGAAAATCATATTGTGCAAGATCTCTTGGTCAACTTAAAAGATCTTCTGCTAAAACAAGGAATGATCCTAACTCTAGAATAAGACAAGCTAGAAGAAGATGGAAGTGTTAATATGCAAAAAAAAGGTTGGAAGAAACCAAAAGTTCAATCATTAATTTGTGGTTACTGTAAAGAATGTAACAAACAATTAATGAGTGATGAAGGTGGTTGGATTGTAACACATAAAAAAGAATATTTTTGTCATGATGGTAAAGAAGGTTCTTGCTTTGATAACTATTGTGAGTTAAAACTTAAACAACAAAAGGAGAAACAAAATGCCAATGGTAGGAAAAAAGAAGTTCAGCTATTCCCAAACTGGTAAGAAAAAAGCTAAAGCATACGCAAAGAAAAAAGGAATGAAGGTTAAAAAGAAATAATGAAAAAAGGTTATCACAAAACTAAATCTGGTAAGATTGCTAAAAAAGGTTTGTACTATAATATTAATAAGAAAAAAAAAGCCGGTACTTCTAAATCAAAAAAGAACTCAACAATTTCTGCAAAGGCTTACAAGAATATGAAGTCTGGATTTCGGAAAAAAGCTTAGTATATTTTTTTACTTTTCTAATTAGTTCCCGGTTATGTTTTTCTGTATCTTCTAACTTATGTTCTAGTTCAGAAATTTTATTTCTATATTTTAAACTCCAATTGATTCCAATACTGTTTTCTTCAGATCTTCGTACTCTTGCCATATAGAATATTCCTTTCCCCAATATCTTATTTTGTTTTGTTTATTATTTAATGAATTAATAACTGTTGTATGATCTTGATTAAAGACTCTACCAATAGAAGATATACTTATATTATATTCTTCATGTAAAAGATTATAAAGAATACTTCTAGTTCTAACTATATCTCTTGTTCTACCTTTACTGAATACATCGTTCTTGCTTACAAGATATTTTTGACAAACTTTTTCTACAATCTTATTAACTGTATCAAGGTTTGCATTCTTGTATGCGACTCCAATAATATTTTTTTTATCATTGGAGTCTTTTATTGGTTGGTTCTGCAAAAGTTTTGCTGCATACAAAAATCCTTCTGAAAACCCTACCTCATATAATCTTTCTTCCTGGTCTGTTAGAAGGTAAAATGCTTTTTTAACTTTATAGATAAAAGTGTTTTGGTCTAAATGTTTAATGTGATTATTATAGTGTTTGCTTATATTTATGGTCATAGATCCCCTACTGTTTTCCTTTCTTTTTTTCAACTATTAAGTTAATAACTATTTAGTTGTCATTAACTGTTCTTTTGTCTGCTCGATTTTCCAAAGTAAAGCATAAGAATCTTGTTGATACTTATTTACTTTCTGTTTTGCTTCCAGGAACTTCTTGTGTTTCTTCGCTTGAAGATCCTTTAGCTTCTGCAGACGCATTCGGATTTGTTCCATCATGCTCCTTTTTTACTTTTGTATTATCGATCCTTAAATTATCGATATTACATTCTACTAACTCACCTCTATTTTGAGGGTTGGTAGCCTTCTCTACATCATCAAAGAGTTCGGTCATTGTAAAATGACACTCTCCATTGATAATTCTTTTAAATTTTGTCATACTTATTTGCTTTTTTCAACTTCTTTTTTGATCAAAAAATCTATATACTGTCTTGCTTTTTTAAGATCTTCGATACCATTTTTTCTTTTATATCTAGAAATATATTTAATTACATTGCCTTCACAAAAATCAAAATCATTTTTAATTATAAAGTCAATAGGTTCAATCTTGTTTGCTATATAGTGTTCTGGTTCTTTTATATTGTCTGCCATATTAAATCCTTTTTTTAAGCAAGGTGGGGAAAACGATTAGAAAGGGAAAAAAACCCCACCCTGCTTGATACCTTTTAGCCTAAGTTAAAAGGTATATTCGTTATTACCACCACTTTCTGCTTTTGCAAAGTCATTTTTACTTTGTGATGCAGCTCCACTTGGTGTTAAGATGATTGTCATTTCACCCGGTTTTGGGTTTCCATTTTCATCTTTTGAAACAAAACCTGCTTGGTTATACCATTTCCCGTCAATGTTAACTCCAATGGTCCAGTTCTTATCTGGATGTTTCATATTTTTTGGACCAACCATCATAGGAATTTTATCCTTTGGGTCACTCCACTTTTCGTTCTTGACTAGGTTAATGTATATCTTTTCCATATTTATCCTTTTAGTTATATCAATCTTTATGATTGATTATTTTTAAGTTGTAACTCTCTAGTATCTGCAACATCTTTAACTTGTTGATATACTCTAGGGTTATTTTTAATTAGATATTGAATGTGATCTTTATATTTAAAAGCTATTGCTTTAAATTCTTTTAAAGAGTTTGCTTTTTTAATCTCACTTTTAATATCTTCCACCTCTATACGATCATCCGTATATTGGGGGTCGGCTTCTGCAGATTTCTCTGTAGAATTTTGTTCAAATGGTTTTGCATTGTAACCATCTTCTAAATCTAAACCGGTCTTTAAGTTTAATGCATTTAAGAATGCATACTTTCTACTGTATGACATTGCTTGACCCGTTCCATATTTATCTAACTTACCTATTGCAGTACATCCATCGATAATTATAAAACTTTTTGGATCATCGATGTCAGTTATCTTCATAGTACAAGTTACCACTACAAACTTATCTGTTACATCTGTAATGTAATTGCAAGTTGGATATAAACCATTTTCAAGAAGAGCTGCCATTGCAACTTTCTGAACATCATCATGTAACAAGGGGTTGAACGGCATTCCGGACACCTTGTTTGCTTTCTTTACACCACTTGCATGATTACAAGCATTGTGTAACTTCTTATGTATGTTACCCATATTGTTTCCCTTCATTTGATAGACATTTGTTTCACTACTCATATTTGATTCCCCATAGTTTGGTTATTAGTTGTTTTTGTTCATCTGCTAAATCTTTATAATAAAAAAAGTGATTAAGATCTGGTGGTTCCATCATCATTGCTAAAGTTTCTAACTTACCTTCTGCAAACATAATCATTTTTTCCCACAACATAATCTTCTCTACCATTTTAGAATAAAGATGTTCTAGATGATCTGCCTTCATCAACTCATGACTTTGATCAAAGATAATATAATCTTTGTCATTAACATATACCAGGTGAGGTATTTTTTTAGTTGTCATATAGTAGAATGAAGTCTGTGTTAAGTTTTCTATTGTAGGCTCCGAAGGTAGATCTTGAGTGATCATGTTCCATTCCTCTTTACCTTTTACTTTTCTTAAATTAGGTGGCTTCGTTTTTAATTCTATAAATTTTGTTTTAGACTCATAGTCTATTCTACCAATTATTGGTTTGATCATTCCAAACTCTTGGTTTTCAACATATCTTTCACAAACTAATTTGTCTTTACCAATTATATTTTGCACAACCTTTTTTGTAATTGGAATACAATCTCTTGCAAACTTCAACATTGCTTCTCTGCCGAACTTATCTTTTTCATCAACCGGTGGGTTCTCATTTATTAATTCTAATTCTGCTGCAAAACAATTTTCAAGTTCTCTTTCATCTTCTGTAAACTCTGTTTGCTTTATTGTTTTTGTTTTATGAATAACATCTGCAATCATTCTTTGGACTACATTGTTAACTAGGTTTCCAAAGTTAGCTTTATATCTAAATGCAAACTTCCTTCTAACTTCTTGAGGGAAAGTGTAACCAATAATATTTTTTGCAAATGGAGTTGAGGTGCTGGAATAGGACCAATGATCTAATCCTTCACCACCATTAAATATTGAGAATGCTTTTTCTATTTTTTTTTCCATGCGTTTTTTCTCTGTAATTACAATCATTTTAAGATGTTGTCAACGGATAATTATGATTGTATAACGGAAGTAAAATGAATAAAAAAAAACTACCTTATAGAAAAGTTCGAATTATTTGGGTTGATATTTGTAGCAGCTCACAATGGTATGATGATCTAGCCGATGTTGATAAGTTTAGCTATTCCTGGTGTGAGGATATTGGATACCTATATTATAAAGATTCTAAAGTAGTAAAAATATTTACTTCTTATTCTTATGATGATGATAAGTTATCTATTGGTAACATCACGGCTTATCCTAGAGCTGTAGTTAAAAAAATTATAAAAGAAAAATGACATACTCTGGAATATTTGAAGAAACTGATTGTAAGAAAGAATTAAAACGAGCCAAGAAATATATTAAGAAACAAGCAGATATAATTTTTGCACTTGAGAAAGAGATTGAACAGAAAGATAACGAAATAAAAATATTAAAAAATAATGGCTAGAGATATTTATTTTAAATCAACCGGGATCTATAATGATTGGCATAGAAAATATGAAGGCATTGCCATGATTGATGTAGACTCTGTCGAATGCTGCGTTAATTGTTATGAGCCTCTTGCCATTATCGAGACTTGTTTTGATAAAAATCAGAAATTTAAGTCTACAACCCTGTCAAAGATCATTGCTAGTCGCTTAAATATACCTTGCTTTTTAGTATTCTATAAGCCATTGGACCAAGACACCCTAACTTTTAGAATCAAGCGTATCAGAGCCTCTCAGACAGAGTTTCAGCTGTTAAACGAGAACCAATGGGTTGACATTTTGCGAGACTTACACCAAAACCATAACCAAAACTGTAAAAAGAAAGGAAAAAAATGAACACATCACGAGGTTTTTTACACATAACCTATAAGGTATACCACCATTTAGACTTAGTTGACGGAGAAAAAAAGTCTCATTGTTTAAATGTTTTATTATCTGTAATGAAATATGCCTGGAAGAAAAATGGATATAGAGCTGATCTAAGGCATGAAACTATTCATAAGGATACTGGACTTTGCCGGACCACAATTAAATCTTGTTTGGAAACTCTGAACAAACTTAATATTGTAAAATCTATTCGAGGTAGATCTGGTAAAACTTATATTGTTAATGAGATATTTTTAAAGGTTGAGAAAACTTATGAGTCTTTTAATAAATCTCAGATAGCCGTTAAACCTACACAAGATAGCCGTTTTACGGCTACATTAGTAGAAGAACTAAGTAGTAATAATATAGGTAATATTGTTAAGAGTCATGCAGGGGATACTGAAAGAATATTAGATGAGTTATCTAAGCTACCTTTAGATGAATTAAAAAATGAAAAGATAAATGTTTACCTCTGTAAACAAGCAATTCAAAGGAAGGAAGATAAAGAACGAGAAAGTAAAGCGACCTATGTAACACCCGATAAAATGATGGCAGCTCTGAAGCAAATGAAGAATGCAAGGAAACAAGCTAACCCATTTTATAAAGCTAAAGTTGAGTACAATAAAAAAAATAATTTAAATTGGAAGGGAGAACCAAACAAGTAATGCCAGGTAGACCAATGCGAAAAGTGTTCTGTCAAGGTTTTACTAGAGCCGGACTAAGATTAGGATTAAAAATCCCTTGTAAAATGAAAGGCTATTTACTTGCAAATAATGTTTACAAGTGTAAATATCATGGCTATCAAAATGTTAAGGGATTTAAAAAAGAAAACTACTCTGATGAAACCAGGATTAAACAACTATCAAAGCTAATACAATTTAGGAATTATACTGATGAGCAACTCAAAGCCTACTACTACGAAAAAATCAAACCAGGAATTGATAACAACAAACCAAGCAGATATAATTTGCGATGCACTAGCAAATGGCAAAACCCTTACAGAAATTCTGGAAGATCAAAAGCAATATCCGTTCAGTTTGATGAAGTTTTATCATTACTTAAAAAAAAATCCAGAATTAGAAATAAGAATAACAGAAGCTAGAAAATACGGAGTTCAAACTCTGATTGATAAGCTACTCCAGGTGTTTCAATACCAGGAAGTTGAAAATCCTAATGCGATCCTCTGGATCCGAGAAAAAACTAAGTTTATAACTTTCTTAGCTAATAAATTAACAGATCTATACTCTGATAATAAACCTATTAAACAAAACATAGATCAGAAGATGACTATAAGTTGGGAAGAGCCTAACGATATGATTGATGTATCTGAGGATGTAACTGATATTACACCCCCAGATAATAAAGATTAATTTAATTGTTTGTTTGGGATTTTAGGTTGATTAACCTCTGTAGATTTTTCAACATATTTAGTTTTAAAAATATCTGAAACTTTAGTTAAGTTTTCTTTCATATATTTTTTAACTTCATGCCTACAATCACCGGCAGAATAGTATAATCCAACACTATCAAAGTTTAAAAAATCACCCATTAAATGATTTGCAAAGTTTGGATTGTCTTTATACAACTCTGTCTTTTCCATTTCTTTATGGAACTTTCTGCTTTGTTTAAACATTTCGTCTCTGAAATTTTCAAACATTGTTTCTTCATTTGTTTTTTTACTCATTTTATTTTCCTTTCTTGGTTGTTATATTTTTTGTGCAATGTATTGGAACACCGGATCCTTTTGACCAGACGCATAGCTTATTCTTTTTTGAAATAGATTTATACTTCCCATTTCTGCTAGAGTTCTGAAAAAGTTTCCAACATCCCTAACCTCTGGATCTCTGTATCTATCTTTTGCAAGATAACCTCTGTGATATTCAACTGAGTCTTTTGGTTTAGATGTTTGTATCCAATTTTCTGCTTGTGTTTTTTTGTTCATTGTATTTTCCTTTGTTTAGTTGTTTGTTTTTATAGTGAGTGTAAATAATTCCTTTAGCACTCAAGATATTTAATAGAGTTAACCTCTGTAACTCTCTTAAATTTTGTTTAATTAAATTATTATTATTAAGCATATTAAAATAATTAATATTAAAAAATATTTAATCCATGCGACATAGCGTCTATGAATTGGTTTGCCTAATATAATCATTCATTACCCCATTGTTGAGCCATTGCTTCTGCAATTCCAGACCAAAATTTAGATCTGTCTTTAGAACCTCTTGCAACATATCTGTTTTTGTTTTTATCTGTATTTTTATATCTACTAGTACCACTTTCGATAAAAGTTTTAACCTCTGATCGATCTATGATATTTGTAGGTTTTAGCTTTGGCAATCCTTTTAACCACAATCTAGTTTTCTTTGTGTATGGATGACCAAATTCGTATGGTTGAATTTCCTGGTCATGTTTTGGCAATTCAAATATTTTTGATTGAACCGGATTTTCAATAGCAACTTTACAATCTAAATTATAAAAGCACATAAAGAATTTTTTTGCTTCTAATCCTTTTTTATATCTTTCAATATTTAATTTACCTTTTTCTGGATATAATCGACAAGCACCGGCATTTGATAAATAGGTGCATGGTGGATGAGC
>JACLAB010005960.1_pt1 | contig 11474 bp, 10 predicted proteins | sample 8027921 | NCBI WGS metagenome assembly JACLAB01 (sample SAMN15725117, study PRJNA655200) | protist metagenome | isolation source: fluorescence activated cell sorting (FACS) single amplified genomes of... | place: USA: West Boothbay Harbor, Gulf of Maine | collected 2000-07-19
TGGCACAACAACCACCACGCGTTCGAATTTAGCGCCAGACACGGGTTGGAGTGGTGGCAAGTGGACATGACGTGGTATTTGATTTGGGGGTTGAAGAAGTTGGGCTTGGCGACCAAGGTGAAGTTGCCCACGCAAAAGCAGTTGGACCGCATGCGCATCGAACCGACCACGGCTTAATTAAAAAAAAGTTTGATAATAAAAAGAGAGAGAGAGAAAGAGAAAGAATTGTTAAAGAGAGAGAGAGAGATCACGCATCTCGCGGATGTTTTGTCGTTTGAAATCATCATCTAATACTGCAAATACTACTATACTCTTACACTCGTTAAATGTTGTTTTTCCTTCTTTTTGTCTTAGTCTTGTTCAGATTTCGAAACTTTTCTTCACTCTTCGGAGAGAAAACGTTTCGTTTACGTCGTTTACGTCGTTTACGTCGTCGCGATGACGAAAGAACCTCTCGTGGAAAAAGAAGAAGAAGAACGCGGGCTTTCGTTTTCTCTCGGTCGCTTTCCCGGCGCCAAAAACAGAGGCTTAATCGCTTCCTCTTCTTCTTCTTTAACACAAGGCTCGGTCGTTTTTCAATCGGTCCCGTATGCGGCGGTTCTCCGAGACGACGGGCTCCACGAACGCGACCACTTCACGTTCGAGAAGTCGAAGGATCACTTTAACGTGAACAACAGTAACGTGAACAACAACTCATCAGAGTCGCCACGGCAACAACAACAACAACAACAAAATCGACAACAACAGTTGCAACGGTGTTCGGCGACCAAATTTGCGAGATATTTTTCGAGGGAGAACCAGTTGAAAGATTGGGAAGACGGCTACGATAAAGAAACGAAAGCGCTGAAGAGTTGTCAGTTGCGAGCGCCAAAGGCAACGGTACGGTTGGCGAGTAAAATCGTGTGGCGAATGCAACGAGAGAGGAAGAACGAAACGAATACTAATGAGAACAAGAACAACGCGGAGAACGAAGTACCCGCGAGCGAAGAGAAATCAAGGAAGACGAAACGAACCGCTCTCGCGGCTCCGACCGGGCGATTGTACGACGACGAAGGGAAGACGGAACAGTTGGGATTAGGCAGAGGGTACTCGACTGTCTTCGACCAGTTAACGCACGGTGAAGAGTCGAAGACGTTTGGTTTGAACAACCCGAGCGATTACACTTTAGCGGCGATGACGAGAGCGTATTTGACGCACTCTTTGAACGTGGACGATAGCGTGGTATCGGACGAGGAGAGAGCGGAGAGGTACGAGAGAGAATACGAGGACATACCGTCGGTGGCGGATTTAGCAAAACTAATTGGTAAGTTGCGTTTGAATTGCCACACGTTGTGCGACGATGAGTTGCGACCGTATGGGATTGGCGTCTATCCAGTGGCGGCGATGATGAATCATTCGGAAAATCCAAACTGTTTCGCGACTTTTAGAGGCAAGAAGATGATTGTCCGATGTTTGCGAGACGTGTTGCCGGGCGAAGAGTTGACGATTTCGTACGACGAATTAATGAAACCAAAGCGAGAGAGGGCGAAATCGTTAAAGTCGAACTACGGGTTTGATTTACATGATGACGGGGAGGAGGAGGAGGAGGGGCAGGAAGATCTTTTGCCTCTTTCCGAAATTCCTTTGATTGGCGGACATAAGTTGCGCGCGTTGTCTCGTGCGCCGAAATACACCGACGAAGACGAAGAAAGGAGCTGGTTTCAAGTCGAGCGCGCGTCTGGTGGTATCGTCGACGGTGGATGCCACATATATCGACTCTTTGGGGAAGAAAGCGGTGGATTCTTTGAAGACAACAGCGCGTCGGCGAGCTTCAACTTGGAAGAGAGCGTCGATGAAGACTACGACGACGACGACGAAGGTGATGACGGGGAAAACGATGAAGATAAAGAGAAGGATAAAGAAGAAACAGAAACAAACGGCGATTTATCGAAGGACCCTGAATTTGCGGGTCAGAAGACGTACGGTCAGTCGAACAAAAGTAAAAAGAGTAACAAAAAGAAGACGCGATTGATTGTCGAAACGTGGGGCGATTGTAAAAACGTCGTCGTTGCTGAAATTGCCGAACGGTTTTGTCAGGCGTTTGAACTGGTAGAAAAGTTAAGCTCGACGTCTTCGGGAGATGTTTCCGATGGCAGCTCGTTAAACCGCGCTTGGGATCGATTTAATAGTTTAACCGATACAAGATCGGCGCTGTTTGGCGCTTCCGTTGGCATTGCGCGAGGACACCACTTGCGTGTCAAGGCGTTGGAGTCGTTCATGAACGCCGCGGTTCTTTTCGAAGATTGGAAGATAGCGTTTGACTGCGGCACGGAGCTCACACCATCTTTCGAAAAGTATTACCCGAATCACCATCCGCAAATCGCCGTTCATAACGTCGCCGTCCTGAAATTGTTGTTGGAGCGTCTCATGGCGGATACGTACGCCGTTGGAGCGCGTTTGAGCGCACCTGCGAGTATCATCGAGAGCCTCGACGAGATTAAAGAAAAAGCAAAGGAGCTAGCTTCGGGAGTTTCCAGAGTTGTCGGCGAAGATAGCACCGTCGTCGAGCAATTGGTAGAGGCGATGCACACGTGCAAAATGATGCGAGAGCAGGTTTTAAAAGAGGCGGATTCCCTTTGTTCGTCGGATGACGACGCTTTCTGAAGAAGAATAGAAGAATCCATTTTAGAATTATAGAGAGTGCAGAAGAATACGCACGCACGCGCGCGCACATAACTCACATACTACATATAAATACACAAGAAGATGTAAAGATCTACGTACTACCATCGTCTTCTATTATTGCTATTTTTGTTGCTATTTTTGTTTCTTTCCTTGTCCTTGTCCTTGCGTTGACGCGCGCTCAGCTGTAACTCTTCGATGTTTGCGGCTAAATCTCTCAAGTTTTGTTCGAACATCTCGGCATCGTCGTCGTTGTCATCTCTTTTCGCCGCCTTTGGCGGCGGCTCTATTCTCCACACGTCCACAAATACCTCCACCTCTTCCTTTCTGTGATGCCCGTATTGATTCTTTAAGCCGTATTTCATCTCGGCCACGACTTTCGCGCTCTTCGCGCCTAATTTTTTCACCGCTACTTTCTGAATATACTCTCTCGTGGACGTCTTATGGAATGAATACACCGCGGTTTCGGCCATTTTCATCGCCGCGGCTAAAAACGCCACGTCCGCACCTTTCCTTCTCGTGCCAAATGGTGGATTCGTCAACACCGTATCCGCTCGCGGCCACACGTAATCTTTCCTTTTCACGTTCTCGCTTTTTTCTTCTTCTTCTACGTCCTCCTCCTCCTCGTCCTCATCATCATCGTACCGCCGAATCAACTCAACCACGTCCATTAAGCACAACTCAACCTCCAACTCCGGTTCGTACGTCTCCAAGTTCTCCTTACACTCCTCCAACGCGTCTCTATCCACGTCGATTCCGAGCACGTGTCCCGCTCCCATAAGTTTCGCCCCAATCGCCAACACCCCCGTCCCTACGCCTAAATCAATCACCGATTTCTCCTCGATGTCGTCAAACTCCACCGCGGCGACGTGCAACACTCTCGTCGCCAATAAAGGCGTCGTCGCGTATTGCTCCAAATTCTGTTTCGGGGTTGAAAACGTTTTCAAGTCTTGCAATTCCGATTCGAGTTGTTTCGGTTTCATTCTTTTCAAGAAAAAGCGTTCACTTTTGCGTCTTCTTCTTCTTCCTCCTCTCGTTATTCTTCGCAAAAGCAGCAGCAAACGTCGTCCTCCGTCGTCTCATCGTTAAAACAACTCGATTTAATTAGCGCAACAAAAAAGAAGAACAAAAACAGTTCAACGAAGAAAGAGCTCGGAATAAAATTTAGGGTTTCTGAACAAAATTTTTCTCTAATAAAAAAAACGCTCGCTCCGTCAACGTCGGCACTCATAAAAAATTTCTTAAAACACACACTACTACTACACATACAAATATGTCTAAATCAGAAGGACCAGCGATCGGGATCGATTTGGGGACGACGTACTCCTGCGTCGGCGTGTGGTGAGTTCTAAACTTCTTTGTTCTTTTTTTTTATTTTTCTTTTGGATGATGATGATGAGGAAACACCCGACGCTTCGTCAATCCATTTTCGTTTTGTCGGCGGTGTGCTTTTGGAAATGATCGAAAGCGCGTTCCACTCTCTCGAGCGTAAAAAAAAAAATCTCGCTCGTCGTGTCCGATTTCAACAGAGATACATCTGTTGCAATTGCGACGAGTTTCCATCATCGCGGGAAGGTGGTGTGCTTTTCCATAGTCTTGCCTTCCCGCGCGATGATGATGATGATGATGAAAGAAGATGATGGCACCCCAGGAGAAGAACGAAAGAACGAAAGAAAGAAGCTTCTGAAAGCTTCTTTTTTCTCTCTTTTGGGCGGGAAAAGAAAAGAAAAAGAAGAGGACAACCAGTTTTTTTTTGGTGCCAAGATTTCTTTTTTTGTTTAGGGTTTCTCTGAAATTTTTTCTGGTGGTCTGTCTTTTTTTTTTAAGTGAAGAAGAAGAAGAGTTTTGTTGTTGTTTTACTCCTTTTTATAACACGAAGACTGACCAAAATAATGAAACTTTTCTTTTCAAACTTAGGCAACACGACCGAGTGGAAATCATCGCCAACGACCAAGGGAACCGAACGACGCCATCTTTTGTCGCGTTCACGGATTCCGAAAGATTAATCGGCGACTCGGCGAAGAACCAAGTCGCGATGAACCCGAAAAACACCGTCTTTGACGCCAAGCGGTTAATCGGGAGAAAGTTTTCCGATCCGCAAGTGCAACACGACATGAAGGAGTTTTCGTACACGATCGTGAAAGGGGAAGCGGAGAAACCGATGATTGAAGTTGAGTTTCACGGGGAGAAGAAGACGTTCGCGGCGGAGGAGATTTCGTCCATGGTTTTGGTGAAGATGAGAGAAGTCGCCGAGGCGTTTTTGGGGAGAGACGTGAAGAACGCCGTCGTGACCGTGCCGGCGTACTTTAACGACTCCCAAAGACAAGCGACCAAGGATGCGGCGGTCATTGCCGGCTTGAACTGCTTGAGAATTATCAACGAACCGACCGCGGCTGCGATCGCGTACGGTTTGGACAAGAAGAACTCGTCCACGGCGGAGAAGAACGTGTTGATTTTTGATTTGGGAGGCGGTACTTTCGATGTGTCTTTGTTGACCATCGAAGAAGGCATCTTTGAAGTCAAGGCAACGGCAGGGGACACGCACTTGGGTGGTGAAGATTTCGATACTCGTTTGAGCAACCACTTTGCCGCGGAGTTCAAGAGAAAGCACAAGAAGGACATCTCCGGCAACGCCAGAGCGTTGAGACGTTTAAGAACCGCGTGCGAAAGAGCCAAGAGAACTTTGTCCTCCACCGCGCAAACCTCCATCGAAATCGACTCCTTATTCGAAGGTATCGATTTCTACACCTCCATCACGAGAGCGAGATTCGAAGAGTTGAACATGGACTTGTTCCGCAAGTGCATGGAACCAGTCGAGAAGTGCTTGAGAGACGCCAAGTTCGACAAGGGCCAAGTCCACGAAGTCGTTTTGGTCGGCGGTTCCACGAGAATCCCGAAGGTTCAGCAATTGCTCTCCGACTTCTTCAACGGCAAGGAGTTGTGCAAGTCCATCAACCCGGACGAAGCCGTCGCGTACGGCGCCGCCGTCCAAGCTGCCATTTTGTCCGGCGAAGGTAACGAAAAGGTCCAAGACTTGTTGTTGTTGGACGTCACGCCGTTGTCGATGGGTTTGGAAACCGTCGGCGGTGTCATGACCGTGTTGATCCCGAGAAACACGACGATCCCGACCAAGAAAGAACAAGTGTTCTCCACGTATTCTGACAACCAGCCGGGCGTGTTGATCCAAGTTTTCGAAGGCGAACGTTCGCGAACGAGAGACAACAACTTGTTGGGTAAATTTGAATTGCAAGGCATCCCGCCGGCGCCGAGAGGCGTCCCGCAAATCAACGTCTGCTTCGACATCGACGCGAACGGTATCTTGAACGTGTCTGCGGAAGATAAGTCCACCGGCCAAAAGAATAAGATTACCATCACCAACGACAAGGGAAGATTGTCCAAGGAAGACATCGAAAGAATGGTCCAAGAAGCCGAGAAGTACAAAGCGGAAGACGAAGAGCACAAGAAGAAGATTGACGCGAAGAACGGTTTGGAGAACTACGCGTACAACATGCGCAACTCGATGAGCGACGAAAACGTCGGCGGCAAGTTAGATCCGGAAGATAAGAAAACGATCGAAGCGAAGATTGACGAGACCATCGCTTGGTTGGACGGTAACCAAACTGCCGAAGTCGACGAGTTCGAAGACAAATTGAAGGAAGTCGAAGGCGTGTGCAACCCGATCATCTCTAAGATGTACGGCCAAGCTGGCGGCGCGCCGCCGCCTGGCGCGGACTTTGGCGGTGCCGAAGGTGGAGCGGAAGGTGCCGGCGGAGCTTCCTCGGGCCCGAAGATCGAAGAAGTCGATTAAGAGCCAAGCGAGAGCGTGGATGAGAATACGAGAGCGAGAAAGAGAAGAGACGAAGGAGAAATTTAAAAACCAACACATACAAGTAGTAGAAGAAAACACATTACAGTTTTGCATTTTAATCTAACAAAGTGATAACCTATATTGGTCAATTGTTGTATCTGGTACCTGCTCGCATTTCTGCTTTCTCTTTGCACTTTAATCTTCTATTTGTTGAAAGTTACTTGTCTTTTCCTACCCGCCGTGCCGGGCGCTTTCAAAGCGCTCTTTAGCAAGTTTTGCGCTTCTTTTTTTGTTATCGTTCTCGCCGTTGCCGCCGCTGCACTGTTCATATTATTATTATTCTCGCTATTAATCTCCGCGAATACTGCTCTATCTTCCGCCCTCGAGCCTCGTACCGGACCTTTTCGAGCGCCGACGTGTTTTTTGTTCAAGCCCGTCGATTTTTGAAGTTTTGGCGTCTTCATGACGTGCTGTTGCTCTCTCTCTCGCTTTTCTACAGCTTTTCTTCGCTCTGAAATCGCAGCACCTCGCAATTTGAACGGTTTGGGCGTGGTACACGCGCGTCCCGTGACATCTACCAGGAATTCGTCCGAGGAATCGTGAGACATCACTGCCGGCGACGATTTTGTTCTCGTCGGCGTCTTAGCGACGACTCTGCTCTGCGTCGCCGTACCTTTCTTATTGCTGAAAGCGTACGTTTCGCGTTCAAGTTCAGCTTGCCTATCTTTCAAAAACTGTCGGCGATTGATAATTGCTCGTTTCTCCGTCGCCAGTCGGAACGGTTCCGGTTGCGTCGAGGCGCCGAGTTTCTGCGCGTTTGACTTTGGCGTCTTGGCGGTTTTATTCATCAAGTTAGACTGGCGTCTGCCGCCAAACTCAATAGGCTCCGGAGTGAACTCAAATACATCATAGTTCGGATCTGCTTGCTCCAAGCTCGAATCATTCGTCGTATCAGTAACGGCGGCGATAGTGGTAGTGGTAAAAGTCTGGTGTTTTCGCACCGCGGCAATTGGTCGATTGAAAATTTTCACCGTGTCGTTCATCTTGCGCCTCTCCGCCGCTTCCTTCTTCGCCGCTTCCATAGCCGCGCGTCCTTTCGCGCGCGAGGCTGTCTGAAGGTGCGGCGAAATCGCCGCCGTCGTGCGTGGCGGCCAGTGCTGCTGAAACTCTTCCTCCTCCTCCTCGTAAAACCGTTCGTCGTCCTCTCTTCGTCGCTTCTGATTCGTTGCTTTTTTTGGCGGCGACGTGTACGTCGATCCAAAACCGTAATACTTACGCGTCGATGTCACGCGTTTCACGTTCCGTTTTACCGTCGCCGTCGCGCGGTTTTTCTCTTCTATATATTCTCTAGATGGCTTCCTTGGCTGAGTACCGGTGATGTACTTTTTATTTTCAGCCAGCGTCCATCGCGTCTCGTCCACTTGTCTTCGTTTTCTTTCAAAGCCCCCGACCACTTGCGTCACCGAAGGACCGTAATCGTTGTTCACATCTTCCTCCTCTTCCTCCCCCTCCTGAACAGTCGTCGTCGACGCTCGACGGTGCATCAAATTCACTCTCTTTGCTCGTAACTCGGCGTTCTTCGCCACCGCCTCGATGCGCATCCTCGAGTCCATTTGACGCTTCTCGCGAATCGATGCCGCCGTTTCTTTCACCCCTACCTCACGAGGTCTGCTATTCGCAGCATTACGACTGAAATTATACGTCTTCCTCTCCAAATTCCTCGGCGACCGCCTTCTCACCGGTTGCGTTCCCGTGATGACTCTCTCGACAAGTTTGTTCCTCAACGCCGCCGGCTTGCTCACAATTTTCTTCTCCACCCTCTCCCGCGCGAATCGCCGTCGTCGTTGTTTCTTCCTCTCACTCTCCTCTTCTTCCCCGCTCTCGAACACCTCCGCGTCGTGACTCGTTGCCACGTGCGACCACGGCGGTGAACTCGGCGGCGTGTACGACCTCGGACCTTCTGTCTCTCGCGCGTCTTTTTCCCACGGCAACGGCGGCGGCAACTCCCACGGGTTCAGATTCGTCGGATTCGTCGCGCGCGGGGAAAGTAATCCTGTTGTTTTTCAACAAAGACCAAAACGCATGAAACACGCGATTTGTGCAGTGATAATAATACAAACTGTGAGTGTCGTAATGGTGGTGTGATATATCCTCGTAAAAAAAATCGTCGCGCGTACGAAGAAAGGACCAGATAATGTGTGCACCCTTTATCAGGAATTTCAAACCCTCTTCCCTTTCTGGGGAAAACGTACCGTTCAATTTCTCGCTCGTTTCGAAGTACATCTCCGCGGTTTCTGTTTCCTTTTCTTTCCGTCTCTCCTTTTCGCCTTTGCGTTGGCAAAAGTGGGAGGTGAAATCGTAATATTTCGGCGCGGAGAACTCGAATCTGTTGTTTTTGATCAGACGATGAGATGATTTGTGTGTAAGAAGAAACAACACGTGTGATGCGTCAGTGCACGGGAAATGTGTCAACGGACAACATGCGACGGCGTTCTGACGCAGAAAAACAAAGGGAAAAGAAGGTGTAAGAAGAACGAAACGCGCACGTTGGATCCATTCAAAAATCAATCTGTGCGAGCACTGCTGCGCTGACAAAGGCCGTCTCGTCTGCTCGAGCGAGGAGAGGAGGAAAAGGACGCGTTTGTGATGAAAATTTTAATGTGGCGAAATGTCTCCCAACGGGTAGTGGGTCTCTTTCCTCTCTGCGCTTCGCAGCGACGACGCTCGAAAGCGAAGGAGGAAACTTTTAGTAGAGTAGTATTCAAAGAGTATAATGTTACAACGTAGAATTCGGCCGCCGCTGGTGATGCTGCTGCTGCTGCTAAAAAGGAAGAAGAAGAAGTGACAGAGGACTTTAAAATCCATCGTCGTCGTCGTCGTCATCCCAACAGCTCCATCTCCGCTCTGAGCGCTTCCAACTCCTCCTCTTCCGTGGAGGCGATTTTCTTCACGTTCGCGGGCATCTTCGGCACCGGTTTCATCTTTGGCACGTCCGGCATCACCACCACCTCTTCTTTACTTTGAGTCGTAAACCCAGGTTCCAGTTCTTCGATTTCTTTCTGCAAGAGCGCGTCTTCCACGTCCAACGCGTCCAGCTCCGCCAGCTCCGCCTCTAACTCGTCCTCGTCCAACTCCGCGGCGTACCCGACTTGTTGCCCTAACGCCTCGTTCACCTGCCTCATCTTCTCCGTCTGATCGCTAATCTCGTCCATAACTTTATCCACTTTATCCACGTCCGTTTCTTTTGCCAACTGTTTCATCGCTCCCGCTCCGGATTTTAACGCGTTGAACGTCTCCGCCGTCGCCTTCGATCCCTCGAGGACAATCATCTGTTCCTGTAATTTCAACTGTTGGTTTGCAACCACTTCGCACTGCGACTCGTATAACTTTTTCCGTTTCAGGCATTGCAAGGCGGCTCGTTTGTTCCCCGAGCGGTTGAACTCTCTCGCTTTTTCCAGTTCTGCGGATATCTTTTTGATTAATAACGCTTCGCGTTTATCCAGCATTTCCAAAGTCTTCGTGTTGTATTCGTCCCCGGCGTCATCGTGTTTTGTGCGATGATGATGTGAGAGAGAAACGATGGTGAGTTTACTACTCAGTGATGTTGAAGATCGATGCGAAAAAAGAAAAGAAGAGATCTTCGCTCTATGTGCGATAAAACCGCGCGCGTTTTTTGCGTCGTCGTTTTTTAAGCGTCTTCTCTCGCAAAACGACGTTTTAAACGACACCATTGAACGCGCGAAAGAACGAACGAACGAACGAAATCAAATCCCCCCGAAAACACTTTTGAGACGCACATCTTTCAACTTATCGACGGCATCGAACGCGGCTCGCCCACTCGTCGTCGACCCAGAACCAGAACCACCTTTAGAGGAGGATGAAGACGAAGGACGACCAGATGATGCGCTCGAAGAAGAAGGGTTACCGAACAGTCTCTTGAACATGATGAATATGTGAGAGGAAGAATTGTTTTTTTTTTTGTGAGGGAAAAGAGGTGCCTGCCGTTTGAAGGAAGAGGGTGAAAAGACTAGAGATAAGACGAGAAAAGACGACGCCTCTCGCAGTAGTAGTATACGAAGTATTCGTGGTGTTATTAAACGCGCCTGCGCCGGAAACGACGCGGGCTTTTTTCTTCTTCGGTTGCGCCGGTTTCGTTCGGCGTTTTTCTTTTCCTTTTTCTTCTTCTCGTTTATTCGTCTTCGCCGAGTAAATCGAACACGTTCGATTTCTTATTCGCGGTCCCGTTTCCGTTTTCCCCGGCTGGTTTTGTTGTTTCGGTTTGCTCTTTCCTTTCGCTACTGTTCTTTTTCGCCGGCGCTTCCTTGACGGAGATGAATCCGTCCGCGTCTGGGACGTTGGCTGGTTTCTTTTCTGACGACGGTTGTTGCTTTTTGCCGTTGTTCTCGGACGACGAAGATTTGTTGGCGTTGCTCTCTTTGCGAGCCGGTCGAGAGTCTCTTCCGCTCACTCTGAGCTTTTTCAAGTCTTCGTAGAGTTGGTCGATTTCAGCGGCGCGTTCGTCCGTGGCGTCGTCGCCTTCGTTTTCTTTCTTGAGCGCCGCGATTTTGTCCTTCAACTCTTGCTCTTCTTTGGAGATTTGGCGACTGCTTCCACCGCCGCCGCCACCTCTGCCGCTGCTGCTGTCTTTTTTCTTATCACCTAACTCTGCTAAACGTTTCTTTTCCTCCAATTTGGCTTCTTCTATGCGCTTATCTTCTTCTAACCAGTCTTTACCGGAAGCTTTCAAAGCCTCTTCTCGCGGTCTGGCGCCGCCAAAGAGGGAACTTCTGGCCTCGGAAGTCGATTCTCCAACAGGCGTTTCGCGTTTTTTCAGTTGCAATTTCGGTCGATTTACGAGTTCTTCCGCGGAGGCTTCTCGCAATTCCTCCTCTTTTCGCGGTTCTCTGCGTTCTCTGCGTTCGAATTCGCCGGATTTGCGACGTTCGGGAACGGGCGCTCTCGGCGCGTCTTCGACGTACTTCACATCCACCGGTTTCGCGCCGCC
>JACLAB010015250.1_pt1 | contig 11472 bp, 3 predicted proteins | sample 8027921 | NCBI WGS metagenome assembly JACLAB01 (sample SAMN15725117, study PRJNA655200) | protist metagenome | isolation source: fluorescence activated cell sorting (FACS) single amplified genomes of... | place: USA: West Boothbay Harbor, Gulf of Maine | collected 2000-07-19
TCTCCCACGAAAACGTCGCCGCGACCAGGCCGCTCAAAATACACAAATACGTAATCGCTTGCACCGCGTAAATAATTCGAGCGACTTCAAATACAGCAGATCCAATCAATAATGCGCCAATCCCTCTGCTCCCGGAAGCTATCAACAAACCTCTCTCCACCGAACCTGCGATATCTTTAATAATCTCCTGAACTCTTTCGCTGAAACGAAAGAACCCGCTGAACAGAGATAATCGTAAAATCGACCCGAGAAAGAACAATAACGCCGCGTCTTCTAAATACACTCGAATAATTTTATCCGGACTCGGCGCCGGCGTCAAACCGAGAAATCGTCCAAAAGCCTCGAATATAAACTGCGCGACGATAGCGCCCGTTATTTCCGCCGTCTCTCTCGTGTTTATGGCTAAAAAAGCGGCATAAAACGAAAAAGCGCCGACGCATAACGTGATCAGTTTCGTCAACCACGAGTCTTCTTCGGCCAGGACGGGTACTCCCGGGAGTAACGTCCGCGGCGCGTTCTTCCCACCTTTCATAATCTCCGTCCCTCCCTTACTCGAAGAAGAAGACGAGGAAGAATCATCCAAAATGGTATCCATGGAATACATATCGTCAGAGGTTGCGTCTGCTGGTGCTTCGCGCGCTATTATTCTTTCTCGAATTTGTCCTCCTTCTTCTCTTTCCCTTTGTCTTCTTTGTCTTCTTCGTGTTGATGAAATTGTGTTCGTTAGAGAGGCGGCGAAAAAAAGAGTGACTTTGTCATCTTTCTCGTAATTGTTGTTTCCTCTTCTTCTCCTTTGTGTTCTTCTCTTTAACGACGACGAGAGAAAGGCTCGAGAGTAAGAAGAAGAACAGAACCGTGATGATGATGATGATGATGATGATGATGATGTCGAGCACACACCGCGCGACGACGATTGCATCGCTCGCGTGTTTGCTGTCATCATCGTCCCGGTCGTGGTGGTCATTTTTTTAAAGGAGAGAGACGAGCGTGTGAAAACCTCTCTCGACATTCCCCCATTCATTTTTTTGCAAAGGAAGAGGATTTGCGCCAAAATTTGCACAAAATCGGCAGCCAAATCACGTAATTTCATTCATTGCTTTCGCGCCATAATAGTAGTAGTATTAAATGATGATTATGTTTACCTCTACTTCCCTCTCATCAAAATCAGCCTTGGCGCAGAGAGGAGCACCACGGACGACGACAAGAGCAGCGTCGAAACCGTGTTGTTGTTCAACTGCGACTGCGACTAGTGTTGAGAAGAGGAAGAAGAAAATGATGAAAATGATGACGACGACGAGAGGAAGAAGAGGAAAAGGAATGTTGAAATCATCATCATCAGAAGAGTCGTCGAAAGTTGCGATTGAAGACGACGACGACGACGAAGACGACGACTTTTTACAGTTTCTGGAAGACTCCATGGAAGTCGCGGCTGGGGAGAAAAGAGACGACGATTGGATCGGCGAACCAGGCTCGGCCATGCGAGGCGAAGAGTTGAGGAAGTTGGTGTTGAAACGATACGGAAAGTTGTACGACACGAGAATTTGTCAGAGACGAGATTCGATGAATAAGTTGCAGTTGTTTTTACAAATAATGTGGAAGTTTGTCGGACAGAAGAGTTTTCCGATGACGGAGGCGGAATACATCGAACAAACCGACGCGGTGGCGGAAATATTGACCATGAAGAATAGGCAGGATTTAGTACGCGCGAACTTACCGATTTGGCCAAAATGGCCGAAGATGGATACCACGGGAGCAAACGCGGTCATGATTCCTTTGGACATCGACGAAGAGGATCTAACCATTGACGGCGAATAATAAATAGTAAACGAGTCTGTCTGTAGTAGTTGGTAGAGCTAAATGTGTTGTATATCTTCTCATAGGTATTAATAAAGTGTGTTTGGACTCTCTCTCTCTCTCTCTCTCTCTCTCTTCTAGTGCGCTGTGCCCGTCGCCGCGACTTTCAAGTTTGGCAACACCTCCAACCCGTCTCTAATCTCCAGTAACTCTATCTGCTGCTTCACGCGAGCTAATCTCGCGTACAACGGCCTCGCGTGTTTTTTATCCGCTTTGCTCGCGACTATGTTATTCATTTTCATCAACCTCGCGTCGTACGCTCGAAGTCTTTTTTTCAAATTGCTCTTCTCTTGTAACAACCCCTCGCGACTCATCTGTCTTACGCTGGTTGGATATAACGCTTCCAACGCGCTTCCGCAACATCTCTCGGACTCTGCTCGCATGGAATCAAAACAAGACGGGTCGAAGAGAAACTCCGAGATGAATTCGTCCGAGAGTAATTCTAGAGTGTAATCTCTCGCTAATACATCTTCTTCTTCTTCTTCTTCTTCTTCTTCTTCTTCTTCTTCGATACCATTCTCATCATCTTTTTCCAACGTTCTTCTCACATCATCATCGTCGCTTTTTCCACTACTACTCTTACTACTATTATTACTCTCGCTTTTACGACGACGAACTGAAATATTTTCAAAATTCTTCCCGCCTCGTTTTGTTCCTTCTAATTCTTCTTTATACGACGACGACGACGACGCAAAATCATCGCGAAGACTGATATTATTCGTGGCGTCGCGAAGCATCAGATAGGGGAAGAAGAATTTTTTGTGAGGGGGCTGTCGAGTTCATTTTTGAATTTTTTCTCTGCATGCACCTTTTTTGCTTCTCTTCTTGCTCTCGTTTGCCTCCACCCACCCCACTCTTCTTGGATTTAAAAAACGCTCGAAAAACTCTTTTCAATTTATTCAGAGATCTCCAAACACATTTTTGCGCCGCGAGAATACTTACTTACTACGCGCATTTATAGTAGTACCCACCAAAACAACGTAGTAGGAAGAAGAATATCACGCAAAAACGACGATGGTGTCCTTCAACGCGAGAAACAAAGAAGAAGAAGACGACGATCACGATTTTGATAAAAAAAAAACCGATCAGGAGGAAAAATTCGCATGGCAGGAAAACTTGCGCGAGGACGATCCGTGGAAACACGTGAAAGATATCAAAGGGGATTTGCATTACCGAGTGTTGTCGATTCCTCGAAACGCGACGATGAGAGAGATTAAAGCGGCGTATCGGCAAAAAGCGCGCGAACATCATCCGGATAAAGGCGGTTGCAGCGAAACGTTCGATAAAGTGCAAAAAGCGTTCGAGACGTTGTCCTGTCCCAAGAAACGAGAGCAGTACGACAGGTTACAACACGTGACGCAATATCGGTACATACCGGGCGTGACGCAAAGAGCAGTCGGAGGAGAGGATTTACTGTTGGACGATATCGCCCGATTAGGGTTAGAAACAGACGCGAGCACGCAGTTGGTGGTGTTGTGCGAGGTGTGCGGGAGACCGTCGACGAGAGTGTGCATGTGCTCGTTGTATTATTGCGATTTTTGCGAACGGAAGCAACACTGGAAAGGCGAGTTTGGTTTGCACTGGCCGGTGACGCAGAGCGATCGTTTGAAGGTGGATTTGGCAAAAAAAGAGTTGGAGGAGAAGAAAAAAGAAGACGCGAGGAGGTACGAGTTGGAAGATCCAAACTTCAGAGATCCGGCGTCTTTGAGAGAGATTCGCGAGTTCAAAGAACACGCCGCGGAGATTTACGGCGTGAGGAAACGAGATCAAACGAGGGTGTTCGATATGCGTTTGGCGAGATATTACATGTGGGCACAGACGACGCGTCATGTATACGTCGCGATCATGTTACCGACTGGATATAAAGATAAAGAGCTGCACATGGACTTCAGAGGGCAAGTGCTAGTGGTTCAAAGCGAAGACTCACCTCCGGTGGTGGAAAGACACCTCGCGTTTCAACCGTCGCGCGAGTTTCCCGTGCAAACCATGCAAACGGAGGATAAAAGATTTTTCGTGCTCTCGATTCCGAAAAGCAACATGGGAGAAGATATCAAACAGTGCTTTGAAGGTGATCCAGACTACGCGCGATGTATGCAACCGCCGTATACGTTACACGAATCAAATACTGAAGTCATCATGGAATTTGAACTGCCGTTTTGGATCGACGAGGAAGACGTTCGCGTGGACATTACGAAACGTACCGTTCGCGTTCGCGTGACGAACGAAATCGATACGATACGTCATTTCTGGTGGAAAACGCAAGGGCACGAAGAGTTGCGCAAGAACTGGGAAGCAATCGTTCCTGAAGAGTGCGCGTGGTCTTTAGACGACGAAAGCATAAACTCAAAAGGCGAAAAATGTCGCCTTTTGATGATTTGCCTCGCAAAGCCTTTGCCAGATCAAGAAGAGAAAGAATATAAGAAAAACTCGCGCCAAGATAACAGATTTGCATTGGCAAAGTGGGTTGACACTTCAACAACCCAAGAGTCTGGTGTCCGATTCTTTATCGAAGACGAAGACGATTTCGATCTCGAGTCGTTGCTCATATCGATGGTGTTTATGGAAACGGGCTCGTCTTTTGTACCTGCAAAACCGGAATACGCGTATCGCGCACCGTTCGATACTTCGAAAACAATCAGAGACGTAAATTTACTCCCGAAAAGAGTGAAAACGTTGCTGGATAAGATGCTAGACGGAACAGAAGTGTTTGAAAAGAACGAAGAAGAAGGAAGAGGAGAAGGAGGAAACCTCGAGGCGATTGCGAACGAATAAAAAAAAGACAAATTGAGACATGCCGACATTGAATGTAATTCAACTCGCTAAAAATGCGTACTAATAACACTAAATACTAAATATAACTAATAAGATGAAGCTAATGATCCTATTGTACTAAAAATCTGGAATGTCTTCATCCGAAAGCTCATCTTCATCCTGCCAAAAGTTTCCTTCCGCTTCAGAATCAGATTCGCGTTCTTCAAAAAATCTGTGTCGATCCGCCACACCAGCGGAAGATAAAAATCTTTTATCGTCAGTATTGCCCACCAGTACTTCTTGATCTAATCCAATATACGTGTCTGACATGATAAAGACCGTGATATCTGTAACACTCATACCTCGTGGAAAGTTATCAATTTTTAAAACTGCGTCAAAGGTGTCTGCAAACTGAGCTCGGCGCATTGCCGCGAGTTCGCCGGTGCGCCTCTTTTCCCCTAACACGATCCACCAACCTTCGTCTTTCTGTTTCGGAAATCTCGGCGCATACGCCCTAGGTGCGGTTTTACGTCCCGATTTCTTACCAGAACGTTTCAACGATACTTTCACAGAAACGTTGCGACGTCCATCGCTGCTGTTGACTTTATCTTCCACTAAAGTGGCTTTCACGTCTAACAGCGGGAGGTATGCGCAGACGTTGTAAATCGCCTCACTTTTAGATTTCGAGAGACCAGCCTTTGACATAGCCTCAAAGAATGCGCTCTTGCGGTGAATAGCCAGAAACACGAGCTGTGGAAGACACGCTATCTTTGAAAAGCGTTCCAATTTAGAAACCTCCTCGTCGGCAATTTTTGGTAATAGGAGCAAAGAGTTGTCGTTTATGGAAAGCCCTTGAATAATCATTTGCGTCAAGTTCATTATTGATAACGCTGTCGACAACCATCCAGCTTCGCTGACTATTTCCGTCATAGCTTGCAGAATTCTTTGCGATTGGTCGAGTACAGACTTCGTATCCGTATGGTAATCCGACATTGGTAAAGGAAGTCGTAAAAAGTGCGCCTGGAAGAGTAAAGAAGCCTTGACGTGCGGGTCGTCGTACGCTCGTCGATCGACTTGATAACCTCCAGCTTTGAGGACATTTATCGCTAAATCTGCGTTTAACTTATCTTCGTTATGACGAACCGGGATTCCATCGTATTCTGCAACATCACACAAGGTTGTCAAGACATCCTCTAAAGTGTTCGATTTCTTCAAACGTTTGGAGAAAACAGCCATGGTTTTGAAATTTAAGTAATAGAAACTCGCAATTCTGCCGAGCATTAAAGGTTTAATGGAATCATCTTCGTCGTTAATAGCGAGACATTTTGCACTCGCGAGCGTTTCCATGGTGTTTTCAACCATTTCTGATAGGTATGAGTTCACGGTTTCGTGATTCGTATCCTCGAGGTTGTAATAGGTTGGATTTTTCATGGCGCGACGGAAGAAATACGTCCACGTTAGGTAATCCACGGCGTCTTGCTTCGATTTTATAGCTCCACCAACGACCTCGGCGTTGAAGTGATCTTCTAAACATTCATTAAAGCTTGATTCCACTGGAAATGGTTCGTACAAGAACTTTTTGTAAAAATTCTTCTTCGGTTCGTGTACGAGAACGACGCAACAGCCGCTTTTATCAAACTGCGGACGCCCAGCTCTCCCCATCATCTGCAACACATCGGTGATGGGAAAGTCTTGGTAACGTTTTGTTTTCCCGTCGTAAAACTCAGTTCCTTTAATAACAACCAAATGCGCTGGTAAGTTCACGCCCCAAGCTAGAGTAGATGTCGACACCAACACTTGAATTTTACATTCTGCAAATAACTGCTCCGCGACGCCGCGATCTTCCGGGGAAAGACCCGCGTGGTGTAAACCAATACCGAATTGCAACGTATGCTTCAAAGCTGGATCTTGAATCTTCGCGATTCTTTGCTCCAGTTCTTGACTGTTGCAGTGCACAAAAGCATCTGGATTTTCGTCAGCAGCTGCGTAGGCAATTAAATCGAGCGCCGTCAATCTCGTTTGTCTTCTCGAGGAGACAAATACCAACGCCGGTTTCAGAGGCGAGTGCGTTCGAATCGCCGCGTAGGTGGGTTTATTCATAGAAAGCATGCGAGGACAATAAAACTTCCCTGGAAAACCTTGAATGTGACATTCGAGTGGCACTGGACGAACAGATGGACGGAAGTTGAACAAACCTTTATCGTTCTCGATACCAAGCCAGTCCCCTAAATCTCTTGCGTTTGCCAAAGCGGTCGATAATCCGACGAAGCGAATTTTCGATTTTGTTCGCGCGGAAATATAATTCATTCTAGAAACGATAGCTTCCAAAATTGGTCCGCGATCGGCACCTAAAAGATGAATCTCGTCAATAATGACGAGTTTGACTTTGCTAACGTAAGAGCGGGACTGCCAATTTCGAGAAATACCGTCCCATTTTTCTGGAGTTGCGACGATGATATCCGCACGTAGTAACGCACGCAAATCCGGTGTATAATCGCCAGTAAGTTCTACCATCTTCTTATTCACAGTGGGACAGAAGTACTTCTTCCAATCATCCACGCGCTCGCGAACGAGTGCTTTCAAAGGCGCGATGTAGACAACCTTACTCCCTGGCGGTTCATCTCGAAACATTTTTAGAATTGTAAGTTCCGATGATATCGTTTTCCCCGAACCCGTAGGTGCTCCCAAAAGAACGTTGTGGTTCGTATGGTACAACGTGTGAAATGCTTGCGTTTGAATCGCGTTGAAATGTGTAAATTTCTTTTCATAGAGGGACTCATACGTCGGATTATTGAGCGCGGATCTTGGAAGCGGTTCCAAATCGAGTAGCTCAGTATTCGGCGGCGGTTCCGTCGGTAAAACAATGTCCTCTAAATCGAGTTCTAAGAACGATTCGCATCCTAACCAATACAAATGCGTTGCCCTTAAGAAGTATTGGGGCGGTCGTGGATCAAAAATTGGAATGGTAAACGCCAACGTCATTCTACCTTCTTTGTATCGCTTTTTGCTCAAAGTGAAAGTCTCCGTGTGATAAATGTGCTCATTCACGGGATCCTCCACCCAAATCAACCATTGTTGCGCTTGCCCGTGAACTTCATCTCTCCACATGAACTCAGGCGTAAGGGTTGCGGAAACTCGAAGCACAGAGCGCGTGATCGGCCGAACTACAGCTTCAAGATTGACGTGAGGGAGTTGTTCGACGCAGCGTTTCACTTGCGCTCCAACGACAGCATTGAGTCGCAGTAAATCACCAACTTCCTTTGCACTCATATCGATCAAGCGATCGACGGTGGCATCCTTCTCTTCCAGCTTATAGATTGTCTCTGGCTTCAGAGTATTTTCGAACTGACGTAGTGGTGAGTGGTGTGGCCATAATCTTCGATCTACCGCTTTTGAAAGCGTTAACAGTGTTTCTGCCAGCGATGGCCATCCACGCTTAAGCATGAGCTCGAACAAAGCGCGACATATTCTGCTGGCATTTTGAGAAATATAACTTGAATCTGCAACTAATGAAAACGATTCTAATCGCTTCCGAGATACGTATACTTGCAAGAGTAAATTAACCTTGGCAATTTTATCGCTCATGTCACCTTTAATCTCAATCGGACAGGCGGAACGACGGTTTCTTCGAAGTGCCTCGAGTTCTGGCATTTCATCTTCTCTCGGCGCGATATTTTCAAACTCAGAGGAGTGCGAGATTACGTGCAACACTTCTGGCAAGGACATGTGTCGATTCATCATCTCTTCGAACAATTCCATGGAAGTAACTTTGATGTAGAAGTGCGACGCGATGCGTCCAGCTTCGGTTTGATACAGTTGGCCTGATTGTTCGTCGAAGCGAATCATCTTAGCCTTGTGTAGCTTTCTCGCTGCTGTTTTAATCAAGTTTCTCCGATGCTCGATGAGCCCGGGATCCAAGCGAACTTCATCCCATGTCAAAGCATATCCGAGTGGATTTTGCTCCATTCTCGTGTGTAAGTAAGAGTAACTCAACCACTGCGCGCCTTCGCGGACATTCGTTACGGTTCCTAACACAATTTCGGCGTTCAAATTATCCGCCAAACACTCGATGAATTGCGACTCAATCGGAGTGGAGTGCGTCAACATTGCAACATATTTCGTGAGCTTCTTATGTTCGGTGATAATGACACCCTCACCACTGGTATCGAAACCCGGCCGACCTGCTCTGCCAAAAATTTGCTGTACATCTAGAACACCAAGGTCCTTAAAACCTCCCGCACTCGCGTCGTAGAGCTGCGTTCCCTTGATGATGACTTGATGGGCGGGTAAGTTTACCCCCCATGCTAAAGTTGCCGTACATACTAATACTTTGATCACACCGGCGGCAAACATTTGCTCCACTAACGTCCGATCTTTTCGAAGCATCCCAGCGTTGTGACAGCCAAAACCTTTAAAGAATAATTCTTTCATCTCTTGGTTTCTTGATCGCGACACTTCTCTAGCGAATATCGATTTCTCCTCGTGTGTGTCGTTCTCAAACAACTCGAGTTCGCCTTCTTCTCCCGCTATTTCAGCCAACTGTCGCGCTGTTTTTACCGTATCCTTTCTTGAATGCACAAAGACCATCGCCTGTTTACCCTTACGAAGTGCCTCGCACGCTTTCTTAAAAGCTATTCGAATAGTCACATTCTGACGTTTCATTGCGTTTGTCTCTGAAACGCCAATGAAAACTTGTGTGAGCGGAATCGGTCTGTACGATTGGTCAAATACGAACAAGCCTTTACCTTCGGTGACACCTAAAAACCGCGCAACATCTCTCGGATTGGGCAAAGTTGCCGACAAACCGACAATTCGAATCATTGATTGCGTTTGCTCGACTTGACGACGCGTTCGCGCCACTAGAGTTTCAATGACCGGTCCTCGCTCGTCGTTCAATAAGTGCACTTCATCGATAATAAGGAGTCTGAGAGTGGAAGCTACGGAAACTTCACCACCTTTTCGCGTGATGACGTCCCATTTCTCTGGCGTCGTAACAATAACGTGCGTTTCTTCTAATTCTCTCTTGGAGAGCTGCGTATCGCCAGTTAGTTCTCGACACACCATCCCCAATTCGTCGAGTCGCTTCTGAAACGTCCGCGTGACTTCAGCCGCCAATGCCTTCATCGGCGCCACGTAAACAATCTTAAAATCGTGGTGTTCGTGCAAGCAATTATTCTCTTCGTCAAAATGTTTAGCTATTTCTTGCATCGCGCATAGCATAGCAATATTCGTCTTTCCTGCACCAGTAGGTGCGCATACAAGAACGTTCTCGTTCGACGTATACGCGCACTCAAAAATTTTGGACTGAATACGATTAAATGTCTGAATACCTTTGAACGCAGTTTGAGCCCAAGCCGGGAGATAAGACACAGAAACTTGTAATTCACCGTCTGCCACGGCGTCAGGGATACGCGCAGGTACGTAAATTTCTTCGTAACCTTCCAAGACTTTACGAGTCGTTCCCGGCGGCAGTGCTTTTTTTCCGCCGTCTGTTCCGAGACCTAGTCCGCGCAAACTGTTCAGAATGTCATCCACACTTCCCGGCGCGGCTTCATTTCTGTTCGGTAGCGGTAACGAATCGTCGCAGAAAGCGCCATAACCAAGTCCAGAATCGTTCGTAAACCATTCTAACAAATATTCTCCATGACCACCAGCAGCGCGTCGTTTATTCCTCCGTTCTTCTTTCTTTCGGATTTTCTCCATCGCGACGTCCGTCGTTGATCGAACGGAGACGGCAGATTTACTTTTCGCATAATCATCCTGGGCAGATTCTTCTGGATCAAACGCTTCTTTTAAAGCTTGCAGCCGTCGTCTGATGGCATCCGCAAGTTGACCTCGTCTTTCGCAAACGCTCGCGACGAGATCAAATCCACCGTCACCGAGTAAATCGAACAACTCAGATGCAACCTGGTCGTCGCTGCTCGAAGTGTTCAAGCACACGCGACAGATATTTCCGCAAATATCCGTCCAACCTGCAAATGCATCTGAATTCTGATTGTTTTCTCTAAATATTTCGCATTGTTCGCGAAGCCAAGATAGAATTGAGCCAGAGCCGACTTGAAGAGAAGTTGACACCTCGCTCTCAGTACCTAATGCGTCCAGCTCGTGGAACGAAGGAGTCCTCGACCGTTCTAGCTCTAAAGATGCGAACGCATTCGCGCTATCTAAACCGCGCGTCATATTCGATAAAATGGTAGATTCTAAGCCACTGGATATTTGGTCGCAGTGTTGATTACTGCTGTCAAAGTCATTCGCTCCGTAAAATCTCGGTGGCACGAAAAACATATCCTCCCCGTAATACGTCTCTTTTTTTCCCCCTACTCCCATCGATGTGCCATTCAAATCGCCACCAGTACTACTCGTGCTTCCTACTCTTCTTAGTGCGTTTGCGCTTTGCCAAAAATCTTTCCATCGCTGCGCGGCTTCACCGGTTTCGCTCAACACGCCCCCTAGTCTCGCTTTCACAAAACCAAAAGCTTCTCTCTCGTTTCCCCTCCTTTTCCCTTGCACTTTCTTTCTCTCCAATTCCGGCGCGTTCGAATACTCAACGACATCTTCTAAATCTGCCTCCAACTTCCAATCTACATCGCAATTCGTTGCCACCGCTGTATATAAATCTGCCGGCGCTTCTAAAAGTTCATCCGGCGAAATCAAGTCATTCTCCAAACGCAACAACTGTATCGAAGCGTCCGCGACTAAATCGAGCGCGAGCCTCGTCTCCTCGTCAAAATCCTCCAAAGAAGAAGACGAAGTTTTCAAAGCTACATCAGATAACTTCAAAAGTGCCAAATCTCTGTTCTTGGTCGCTTTCTTCGCGGTTTGCCGAAAGGACGAGGATGGTGATGATGTCTTTGTCGTCGCGCTCCC
>JACLAB010001341.1_pt1 | contig 11470 bp, 10 predicted proteins | sample 8027921 | NCBI WGS metagenome assembly JACLAB01 (sample SAMN15725117, study PRJNA655200) | protist metagenome | isolation source: fluorescence activated cell sorting (FACS) single amplified genomes of... | place: USA: West Boothbay Harbor, Gulf of Maine | collected 2000-07-19
GTGTCAAAACATGCACATTCAACCATCATATAAACATCACACTCACTTTGCCCCTGCATTCCTCCATACTTTATCGCCCCCCTACCCATCATACTCATATCGACCCCTATATTCCATCATACTTCATCGCCCCCCTACCCATCATGCTCATATCGACCTTTACCTTCCCCATGGTCGTTTTTGCGTGTTACAGATGTTGTACTGTCTATGCCAGGCGGCAGATGAAAGCACAGGGGCTAGTTTGTGGAGCGTGGCCCACCAGCTTACGGCCGTCTCCGATGGACTAGAAGCCTTTCTCGATTGTGGGGCCGTACTACGGTTACTGGGCTGCATCTTCGGCGTACGAGGCTATGCGTCTTTCTACAAGAACCGTGAGGATTCTGCATTATTGCTATCTAAGCTGCTACTACACCCCCACCAGGGGGTCGATACAGCGAGTACCTTAAAGCAGTTCCTACCTTCACCTGTGGTGCTGTTGCTGCGGTCTCGAGGGGGTGGAGTGAAAATCTTAGACCAGTGTGTCGAGAATCCCGAGCTCATCTGGACCAAGGAGATGAAGGCCGAGCTCAGAGATGTGCTGTCCCAGCTACTGAACGACAAGCTGGCGGCACAGCTCTCGAGGGAACAGAAGCAGAGCCAACCTGCTGCTGGGAGTGGGGGTAGTGAGGAACAAAGCCCGGTGCTTGCAGCCGGAAAGGGTGGCGTCCCACACGGGCTTCCCCCTCCAGAAGCCCTCCTGCTCCCCTCTCTGCCCCCTGCCTACACCTTGTGCTACGCCCGCCTGGCGCAGGAGATCAGTGTAGGGAACGTATATCTCAAGCACTTTCTGAAACAGCCCACTTTTCGTACGTCATTCTATGGATTATTTTTTGTCTAATTCAGTTATTCACTCATCACCAAAACACATGCAAACGCATTATGACATAAATTCCCCTTCCACCACTACCGCGATTATCAGGACTGTCCAATCCCGTGTTTACGCTAGAAAAGGTGAACGAGTTGTGGGAGAACATCTTTTTGAGATTAGTGCCCCAAACAAAAACAAAAATACTCCCTGCAAGCCATGCACATCAGTGGTCCCAGGTGCAGGGTGGCAACATCATCCGAGAATCCCTGCTGACTATTACTGCTGCGCTGCCGTCTATCATCAGGGAGAGCATTGGCGGTAATGTTGAAACCCCTCCCACACATTTTCCCGACCGTGCAGACGCTCTAACCGAATACTATGGTACGAACGATGCTAATGGTATTGGCAATACAGGCATACACACGATTCCCCAGCGTACCGCTGTAACGCAAGCCAGGGGACAGCACAAGATCGGGGAGACGGAAGACGCAGTCGTGAACATACCCGATACGCAGCTGCTGCTGTTGCTTACCCAGACAGTGGGGTCTGTAGTGCGAGCCGAGCCCGCTACTCTGGGTCATCTGGTAAACTGGGGCCTCCCCGCCAGTCTCTCGTCGTGCGTACGTAAGGCCGTCACATATCGGTCGAAGGTGAATAGACAGCAGCAGCAGCTGCAGCAGCAAAGCCATGACGACCCTGATTACAATGACCGCGCGCACGTTTCACGCGTGCTTTTGAATGAGCGGCGAAAGCATGACACCACAATCGCCATCACGTGTACAGTGGACCTGTTCAACTTATTGATCACCCGCGCAGACGTTGTGGATGAGCTAGCCTCTGTCAGCGAGAACATCGTGTTGTATCTTAAGGACGCTCTTTCGGATAGTATAGCTACTGCCAACACGTCCAATAATGCTTCGATTGGTGCATCTACCAATGCCCCGAACAATATCTCCCATGAAGAACCTGCAGCATCAAGCAGCAGAGACAGCACTGGAGGAAAATCATTCACAGTGCCTTTGCCCTCCTACACTTCGGCTGTGCTTAAGCTACTAGTGGGGATATTCCGCACGGATATGAGCATGAACCTTCTGTTCTTCGTACAGTCTGCAGTGTCATGCTATTTGTGCGACTATTTGCTAGAGTCCATCATCTGTGCACCTATTGCAGCATTCGAGAGCATGAATGCACAGATGGGAGGTGCAGCCCCTCAAACCAACAGCAAGGCCGCTCAGACGGTCAGAGCCCAGGCTGCAGATGTGATCAAGGCCATCCTAGTGGTGGATGAGGAGGAGTATTATACCGTGGCTCTGCGGCACAAGCTAGAGAATCACCCCGCCTGGAGGGACTTTGGTTACCAATCACATAGCCTATACAGTGTATCTGTTAGTAATTTAGAACCGCTGCTGACTATAGACCACGGTGACACTGACTCCTATTACGACACTAATAGCAAAAAAAATAATAGTACCTCTACTCCGGCTCCCCGTATAGCGTACACAGAGCAGGCGCCTCTGCACGAGGAGGTTTTCTACGGCACGTCTACCACGGATAATGACCCAGACAACGCTCCTCAGGCACTCTTCACCACTGCTGGTAATGTTGCCCATGCTGCCAATACAGGCAGTACTGGGTATGCAGGTAACAGCAGTGCTCGTCATAGTGCTAGTGCCAGACGATCTTCCCTGGAAGACCCGGATATGGACTTCGTACTCCCCCAGCAGACCACCCCTCTAGTGTATGGGGGTAATGTTGACTACAACCCATTCGACACTGACGATGACTCATACGAGGAGTCTCCATACGAGAAGGGGGATTACGAGTTGGACACCGACGAGCCGGATACGCCAGAGGTTCACCGGGTATGTTCCCCCAAACGTGCGAAAAAAAGCTTCGAGCAGCCGTCAAAGCAGTCCGGTAGTAAGCTTAGTCGGTTCCGTGATGGCAGGCATAGTACTAGTAGTGGGGATAACACGGGCAACAGGGAGAGTAATAGCGATAGTGGACAACACCTGATAAAGCCCCTACCACGGCCGCCGGCGATGGATGTACAGAACGAGCGCCAATCTCTACTGCAGCACACGCAGCATATGGAACAAGAGCAGCTCCTTCTGACCCAAAAGCAGCAACAGCATTATAATAACCCAAAAAGAAATGTCCCCAGTCGGGGCTCCCTTACCGATGCCAACACGACTACTGCAACATATTGCAACAGGAAAAGTAGTATAGATACCATTGGAGACAGCAGCGACTCATCCTTCCGTAACTCACCTAGAGGTGCATATACGGGATCTGATGGCACCTTCACTGCCCGCATCCGCAAGGGCTCCTACGGTTGGGGATTAGATCTAGCGAAGACTCCCACAGGCCGCACAAAGTTCCTACAATATAAGGTATTACCTACAGGGGCTGGGCCTAATCTAGCCAAGGAACAGGCTACCGCACATCTGCAGCCGGGGGATCTGATAGTGGCTGTAGACGGAGTGTATTTGGAGGCATTTGCGGATACGGTGAGGGCGTTGCGCTCGGTAGAGGGGGATACTGTAGAGTTGGTACTGCAGAGGATGGATGCGAAGTCGACAAGCGCCAAGAGCGGAGCGGTTTGAAAATACAACGAGATTTGATTGATATGATGGTAATATGAGGATAACAATGACAGACAGACAGGCACTGAGTCGAGTTAGAATACCAGTCTTTATTATATGTGAGTGATTTTAAGTATAATTTTGGCAAAGCTCACTTGGTAACTGGATTAAAAGCCTTTTACTCTTCTCTTCGATAAATAGCTCGTTGGCAGTAGAGAAGTTGACTGCTAGGCAATAGTTACGAATTTCTGATCACGGGGACACGAGAGGATTGCTAAATATGGAACGTGCGATAGATTATTCTATAGCACGTAAAGCAATAGCGTTTTGCTCTTCACAATTTGGCAGAATACGGGATTTTGAAGCATCAAAAAATTGAAGACTTATCTAGAATGCCAGGAGAAAGCAGCGATGCCTTCATTACGGGACTTGATCTGGATGTGGTTCCCATGAAGTTCCGTGAGAAGACCAAGGATGAGAGATTGGCGCAGGTGCGAAAAGACCATGGCAAACTGATGGACGTTGTAAAAACCTTTGGCAGCAAGGTAGGAGGGATGATCGACAAGCAGCGCTATGAGTTTATGTCAGCTTATGAGCACCACATTCAGGACATTCAGGACGAATTACAAAACTTGCGTGAGAAGGTAGCGGTGATCAGTGGAGAGGAGACCCGTAAGGCGAAACTCGAGACTTTGGATAAATCTCAAACTATGTTTAAGACAGAAGCACTTTCACTGGACCAGGATGTGATGGCACAACGCAAGAAATTGAGGAAATTAGTGAATAAACTGCATAGTGTGGAGAGGGATCGCGACTGGACGTTCAAGAGGCTCAAGCAGGCCAAAGGGAGATATCTGGAGCTAGTAGCGATGAAAGACGATAAAAGCGATGGAGAGATAAACCCCCAGACACTGAAATTAGACGACGCTCACATGAGTGGGGGCTCAATGAGGGACATCACGAGCGACACCACCCCGTGGGACTGGGATAACAATGATCCATCTCAACAACGAAACGGCCAAAACAACGATTTGATATCAGTAGGCGGTGGGAGTGTGGGGTCCCTGGAATCCAATGAATCTGAAGTCTCTATCCTCATAGGCACCGGCAGGTTGAAGGACGCTCGTACGACGGAAGAAGTGAAAAAAGAGATTCGACAGGTGTATGGCGTGCATAGAGAACAGGCTCTGCTATCGACTCTCCCACACATCTTGCCAGTAAGTGCCACAGCAGCCCATCCCAAGACAATCACAGCCAGTACGATAATGGCAGCCCAACAGCATCAGCAGCAGCACTTGCAGCGCGAGAGCAGCAGCAAGTGCGACTACGGCACTCTCCAAGACCATGGTAGTCCAACCAAGGGGACCGTGCGTCGCTCGAAGGAAGAAAGGGATGCAGTAGGCGAACTGGTAGCTCTGCGCGCGAAACAAGAAGAAATAAGAGACTTCGTGGCGCAGTGCGCGAGCAGTTGTGATAAAGGCCCGTGGGCTCGCTTGGTGCGTACTTGAAAAGCATGACTGACTTTAGAGGGCTGTAGCTTTGTACTACCACTATTGTATGCAATAGTGAGGGACTCAGATAAACGGCATTAGTCAACTCTATCACATCCTTGATTATCATGAACACACAATACAAGCATCGCACTAATAACACCCCTTCAACATCTATCATACGTCATTAATATACCCCAAACATACATCCATCCCATCTCTGTAATCACTCACAGCCAAAGAGGCCTATTACTGCCCTGCTCCAGGCCTGCGCAGAGGTGAGTGCGGCCACCGAAGAAGGCAGCAGTGTCGAGGAGGGCGAAGGTGGGCCTGACCCTAGAGAACGGGAGAGGTTGCTGCTGGCCATGGAACTCTCTGCAGTACCAGAAGTATACTACATCATTTCGGATCTGCTGGCAGGGCATGACAGCATGCAGGTAGAGATTACCAAGGAGCGGTATGCAGCTTGGTCGGCGCAAGCGGTGTCCATGAGCTCTCAGACGAATTATGCGGACGATGATGACGCGGCAGATTTTGCCATCGAGACACCTATGGATATGCGGGCGCACACGGGATTATCCTCCCAGGGGATGGATGAAATAGGACAAGACGGAATCCCAAAGACCATCAGTGCGGACGTAACCATGATGGGTAGACAGAATATGGATCAGGCTAAACAGGGCGATGGCAACGATGATAACGAGTTTTTAGTGACTGAGGAGGGTGCAGTCTATGACAGCCTCGTCAATCCTGCTGATGACGAAGACCGTGGGGGTGTGCAGATATCCAACTGGTACGATCCCACTCTAAGCCGCACAGCCACCGCCAACTCCAAGAATTCACGACTTGACAGGTATGGTGAAGACTCCTTAAGTGGCAGTATGCGCCCGGAGAGCACAGAGGTGAGTAGGAGCAATGCGAAGATTGCGGTGGATCTCATGGGGGGCGCGGATATTGAGCAATACCTCATGGCTGGCGCGCAGGCTCGCCAGGAGCAGAGCGAGGAGGCATCCCTTGCACAGGAGGCCTCAGATTGGATGGCCTTCGACTAGACCTAATACGAATAGATAGTTAGTATGTTGTGACTATTGTATAACGAGAAAGAAAGAAAAGCGAAACGAACTTGTTTCAAAATAATACGAAAATATTACTACATTTTAGCATCCTGCCTGCCATGATACCATTGCATACTTTAAAGATTGGTAACTATTTAGCATTTAACTAACACACTTTTAAATTCCGTAGCAACATTGCTGCATTAGAAGTTTATAATAGCTTGTGCAGCATGAAGATCCTCTCCAGGGCATCCTCCATGCTCTTGTCGGGAGTAGAGGCACCGCTGGTGACTCCGATGGTCATGGGACCCCGCTTCATGAAATTGTGCGTCTTAACGATCTCGCCACTGGTGGTTCTATGCTCAATGACGTTATCAGGAGAGATGCACTCCGCTCTGCTGATGTGGTACGACTCCACATCGGCCTTCTCAGGAATCTCCTTCAAGTGCGCTGTATTGCTGCTGTCAAAGCCGCCCACCACCAGTATAAAGTCCACCGACTCCTTAGCTTCCACAATATCCGTAATGGCATCCTGTCGTTCTTGGGTGGCGTCACAGATAGTGTCGAATTCAGCGTAGTGCTCAGCGAGCTTCTCTGGACCGTATTTCTTCAACATGGCCACTTCAAGCTTCCGTCCAATGGCCTTCGTCTCACGCTTGTACATTGTGGTCTGGTTTGCGAGACCTACTTTTTCCAGATGCACATCGGGATCGAAATCTTTCGACATGGCGTCTTTGAATTTTATCATAAATTCGTTTTTGTTCCCTCCATTGAGAATGTAATCCACTACGTATTCTGCTTCCTCGTCATCCTTGATGATCAAATAGTCATCACAAAAACTGGCGGTGGCAATGGTTTCTTCGTGAGCCCACTTCCCGTGGATGATGCTCGTCTGCTCTTTCTTTCTATGGTTGTTGACAGCGTTCCACACCTTGCTGACCCAGGGACAGGTGGTGTCTACAATCTTTACACCTTTCTCATCTAAAAACTGCATTTCTTGTATTGTCGCCCCGAAAGCAGGAAGAATGACCACATCACCCTCGTCTACTTTGCTATAGTCCTTTTTGCCGATATCCCCGCTCATGAATTCAATGTCTAGTCCGTGGAGCTTTTCATTCACTTCAGGATTATGGATGATTTCATTCGTAATATGAATCTTCTTATCGGGAAAATATTCGCGGGATTCGTATGCCATGGCAATAGCGCGTTCTACACCCCAACAGAAACCGTAATACTCTGCAAGCTTTACAGTAATGTCACCACGAGTGATACTGCCCCCGTTCGCTCGCATCTCCTCCACCAAAGTTGACTTAAATTGCGCAGACAACTTCTCATTCACGCTTTCTTTCACAGTTTTAAAGCCTTGACGGTTGTAATCGGGATTTTTTAAAATTCTCCGCCGTTCATTCTGGGGATTTTGCACCGCATCTAGACTTGGCTGGGTCGTCGATGCGAGAGCAAATCGAGACTTCAATCGAATAATACCGCCATTTAACCACGCCTCACAGAGCCCTACTAGCCCCAACACAACAAAAAGTTGCGCAATTGATCTCATCGTGATACAAATTTCCCCACTTGTGTTATACAAAGAGCTCTAGAGAGAGTTGAACGAGGGTCCAGCGTGACGACGGCAGAACGTGCGCTAAATGTATTGCACGTTTTTATCGATTGTGCAACATAGGAAGGGTCAAGAACTCACGCTCTCGATCGAGGTACTATAGCAGAGACAGAACAATGTGGTTTTCTCTCTGTTACTCCCTGCTATGGTTGCAGTATATGATTGTTGACTCCTTTGTCATCAAGGGACAGGCGGCCTCTGCAAGGACGCTTTTCATGACTAGTTCCTCCAGTGGCGCAGTGAGCCAGGAGATGACATTTGTGGAATACGAGTTGAATGCTCGAGGAAAAGGCGAGGCCAAGGGCACGCGACAAGTGGTGAAGGTAGATCTCTCCTCCAACGTTTTCAACGCTAAACGAGTAGCCCCTGATTCTCACAATAACAATAGACGTAGTAATAGCGGTGAGGATGGAGAATCAGTAGCAACAGAGCAAGATAAAATTAGTACAAGAATCGAAAGGTGGAGGAATAGTCTTGCCAACAACTTCATTCCGAGTGGAGACATAAGTCCAGATTACTTTACGTACACGAAATGGAAATGTATGCAGCGCTTCGTGGCGGGGACATCAAGCGTGTTCGGAACGCAGGCACTGGTTATGGCTCTAGGGGTCAAGAACAGCAAGGCCCTCGGCATAGCCGCTGGGACCATGTGGGTCATGAAGGACGCGCTGGGGAAGCTGTATGTATCTCGTAAAGGAACTTGAGATTAGGGGATATATCTCTATATCACGACTACTATATTCAATACTGAATAGTGCATAAGAGAGGTCTGTTGTAGCTCTATCACACCCTGTAGTGTCGTGGTCATCACACCTAACCATCATACTCAATAATGACCCTGCTTACTCACAGATCTCGCATACTGTGGGCCTCTAACTACGGCAGGAAGTTCGACCAAGACGCCAAGAAGTGGAGGTTCCGTTCAAGTATCATATTTGCCACTGGGAGCTTGTTCGAGATATTGACTTATCTTCAACCGCAGTTTTTCCTGTACATAGCTGCTACTGCGAATGCGCTAAAACAGATGTCTATGCTGACTAGTTCGGCTACCAGAAACACCATCTACAAGAGCTTTGCGCGCAACAGCGACAACATTGGAGACGTCACGGCAAAAGGAGAGGCGCAGATCGCAATTGTAGATCTGCTAGGCATGTCTGCTGGAATCTGGCTCTCCAAATATACCAACCTGGACCGTTACAAAATGATAGGGGGATTCCTTTCCCTTTCCATCATAGATCTGTACTGCATTTTCAACGAGATTCGCAGCGTGGTCTTTCATAAAGTGAACTTCGAGCGAGCGGGACGTGTGTTGAAGCACTTCAACCAGCGAGGCATCATCGCTCCATCTGTGCCTGCAGGTGAGTAGTTGACGTGCTATGGATGTATGGGTGCAAGTGAGCACTTCATCTTGAGAGGGCTGCATCTCTATGCCACTACTATTGCATTCAATGATGGGTGGCTCATGTTGAAGCTGTGATGTAATCTATCATATATCTAAATATCATACCCATGACACCCAATCATCATACTCATATTAACCCTTGCCTACATCCCATCCTATATCCGCGTCCACAGGAGGGGGACCTCCAGGTGTTGGTGGAGCAGGGGATAGACGCACTGGCGCTGGTGGGGCAGTGTCTTCGCAGCCCTTTCTCCCCCCATCGCTCTCCCCCGTCGAAGTAGCCCGCATGGAGCGGATATTTTGGAGTTCGTGGATGGTAGTGAACTTTAGAGGGCTATAGCTTTTTACCTTGGCTACTTAATCCAGTGCTGTGTGGTGCATATGAAAGATCTAATATAGCTGCATTGCCTCCTACAGTATCACGTTGTAACATACGATAGATGCAGATCAATTATCTCCTACAGTATTGTGATATTTAGAGGAACCATTATACTCATCACGACTATAAATATCTACCGCACGTCACAGGCACGCGGATAGGGGAGGGGTTGTTCACCTCCTGGAGCGGGCTGCGTGGGGTGAATAACTTGGTACTGGCAGGGGCACTGCAGATCTTCAAAACTTCCCCCCCTGCGCCCCCGTTCGTGCTAGAGCGGGACGCCACCCAGGCGGGGGTGGAGTCGCTATCAAGTAGCCAGGACAACAGCGCCATCTTTAAGAGCAACATGAAGAAATATCGAAGCAATATAGAGGCTGCGATCGCCGTGAACAACGCTAATAAAGCCAGCGCAGCTAGCGAGGATACAGCAGAGGACGCGGAGGAGACTAGTGAGGCTATTGTCATAGGGCGATGGAAGGACAAAATCGACTCCCACAGATTCCTGATAACGTGCGAGGCGCACATCCCCTCCCGCATGGAGCTGTTTCTGTGCAGGTGAGTCATGAAATAACGATAAAATTATAAAGAAATGAGTCATGAAACAACGATAAAACTAAGACTGGGCGATCTTAAGAGATCTTTAGAGGGCCATTTATAGCTCTATCTTCTGAGCGAGTATCATGACATCATACTTCATCATACTTACACCAACCCTAACGCACATCTTCCTGGTCCGCCTGCGCTGCAGGAACGGGCTTGGACAGGAATCCCTTGGGTCCATCCTGAGGGCCGTACCGGTTGACGGGCCCGCCGGAGACCCATTCCACTCCAGCAATAACGACCACATAACACACACAGTCCCCGTGCTCTTGCGGCCGCAGGTGCTGCTGCACAAGGATGCCAGGAGTATTGATATCTTCCGCTCCTTGGTGTGTGTGCACCGACTGCTACACGATTTCGAACAGGGGAGTCTGCCGTACGCACGTGGCACCAGCGGAAACGTGCGGGATCTGCGCAGGTTAGGCCAGACGTCTGCAGTGTTAGCCAGACATGAACTAGACGTGCATGGGCTCGTGAATCGCCTGCAGCGAGCATCGGACTACGAGAGGGCATATTTGCCAGCCATTATGCAGGCACTACATAGAGGTGGGTGGGATATGAGGAGCTTCTCTTTCGGAGTTATCACCACCAGGGTAGATTATTAGCGTGGTATTAAATATAAGACATAGATTTGGTTTATGATGTAAATGGACAGAAGACAAAGTAATAACAATCAAATTGAAATCTGAATTAGTAATATATCATCATCATCATCATCATCATTTGCTCGACTCCTACAGATCGTCTTCATCTACCACCGCCTGCTGCTCCCAGTCCGTTGCTCCCTGGGCATAATCGTCCTGCAAAAAAAAAGGTAATAATGGATGAAATGTTGGGGTCGATGTGAGTACGATGATTGTGGAATGACTGGTCATGATGCTCTATGATGTGTTCTATAAATTTGTAAGTCACAACTTCGTAATGGGCCAGTTATCAATAGTACGCCACTCACCTGCGGTACGAAGTTCGCCAGAGACCGTCTCGCCTTCTCATGTTCCAGCCCATGATAACCCTTTCGGAACTCTTCGTGGTAGATCATGTCAACACCATCGTACAGGTCTAGTTCTCGACTTTTCTTAACCATCTCTGCAGCTTCCGCCGCCATGTTGTCCGCGTCGTTGAAGTGGTGATTGGCTAGCTTGGCCGCTAGATTGGCCATATACTCCTTGTCTTTGTCCGAATAGAAGTTGTTGTCTGTTAGCACGTTCCACACATCTTCTCCTATAGCGTGCGCCACTGCGGCGTTCTCACTGGAGTTGGGATCCACAGTATAGATATTTGGGGTGAGTACCCGGATCAGCTCACTCAACGAGCGAGCCTGGGGTAATTGTGCACGCGCTAGAGGGTCTAGCTCTAGTGTATCTAGCACGTTACCCCCTTCGGTCTTGTTACTCTCCATGTAGAAGTATGCTAGGAATTTGTCTACGCCATCCATGTTATTCGTGCGCAGCGACAGCCCCTTTCGGGCCTTTGCAGTCATAAAATCGTTGTCGA
>JACLAB010014300.1_pt1 | contig 11470 bp, 10 predicted proteins | sample 8027921 | NCBI WGS metagenome assembly JACLAB01 (sample SAMN15725117, study PRJNA655200) | protist metagenome | isolation source: fluorescence activated cell sorting (FACS) single amplified genomes of... | place: USA: West Boothbay Harbor, Gulf of Maine | collected 2000-07-19
CTAAACATGTAAATGAGAATATAACAAAAAATAATATTCTCATTTTTTTACACCTTTGAACACACAACTTTCAAATACTTATTCAAACAACTCGCACATGAAATACGATATTACCTTTTGAAGATATATCATAAATATCTTTTGTATTTATACGCGATATACCACATTGGGGTTTTGTTATCACTTGTTCCTCTACCATTTTCAAATCCGACATTTCAATGGAAATTGTTTTTTTACCTATTTCTATTTCGATTTCAGACAATCCCCATATATCTCCTATTTTGAAAGTTGTATGAATATGTAAATTATTGTTATGGTCTATCTCAACATTCTCAGGTAACATCGGATAACATTTTACATACATATCATTTCCATTATTATCATACACTAACTCATTGTGCCATAACGGGATTACATACAAATTATCATTTACTTCTAATCTATACAAATTATTCTCAAAAAGGTCATCTATCATAGGGTTTAATATTATACGCTCATCGTCCTTCGTTTTGTTTGCAATAATCGTTTTTATGTTTTCTAATAATTCATCTGAAAAATGGAACGATGCCTTGTATTTCGTAATCAATGTATATATCTTCAATAATATTTTTTTATCTATTTTACTCAACGTATCTAACACTTTGGCCTCACATGAACCAGATATGCGTTGCAATATTGTATAAAATAAATTGTCTTCTTTATCTTGTGTCACAATACTCTTGATAAATGAAAATAAATAGTCGTTATAACTCGTCTCTTCATTATCGCACATTTCATCTGAAAATAATGTATTCAATGGGTTCTCCATATCACGCAATAAAAATTCATATGAATCTTTCACATTACAAAACTTTCTATTTATTACATCCTTATCTTCTTGGGGGTTTTTATCGGGATGATACAATAATGCCTTCAAACGAAACTGCTTTTTCAATGTATTCATATCCAATTTTGTTGATGGGTCAATATCCAGCGCTTTATACGCCTTTTCATGATTCATTATCGGTATTCACCTTATCTGCTATATATAGCATTATATTCTCTAAATGATAAATAGGTCTATAATTATTATTGTAGTATTTCAAGAACTGATATAATTTTTGTAGTATTTCTTTTATATCTTTCTTACTGAATGAATCTTTATTTGTAAAATATGATATTATATACCACAACGTTTCACCTATATCCAGATTATATGTCAAAATATCATATAATATTTCACGGAAATTCATATAATCAATCTTTTCTATATTTTCTATTTCTCTAATGATATTGTCACATATCGAATTAAATATATCGCTGGGTATGTCCTCAATACTTGTTACCAATGGAAAACTACGTAATTCTTTTAAATTCAATATGTTTTGTGTGCTTATATCTTCTATGATATTACATTGGTTTTCCTTTGGTATAACCTTTGTTTTGTTCTCTAATAACAAATATCTTATTAAATTATGTTCTGGAACTTGATTCATATACTGCTGATTATTCCGTAGTTTAAAATTATTTTGGTTGGATAATTCTATATATTTCTCTCTCGACGGTCTTCGCATATGAACCATATAACACACATTCAATATACTATCCGGTAAAAAACTAACTTGTTCGCTCACTAATATAAACTTTAATTTTGTTATTGAACTTTGATGGTTGTATTCCTGCATATAACTATAAAATACATCCAATAATTCGGAATTTATTGTATGGAAATTCTTACACACGATGACCCCTGTTTTTTCGAATTTTAATGATACTATATCTAATATTTGGTAAAATATTTCGTGCCATAATTGTTTGGAATTACAACCCAATAATGACATGTCTACTTCATAGTGTATATCACTAATTCTACAAACATACTTTGATTTTTCAGTTATCACCGACAATTTTTTATCATATTTTAACTCTGTTGGACTATACCTTTTTAACATACTGAGAACTTGGGAATATTTACCAATGCCAGATGGTCCATAAAAACACATATTGGTTAGATTATTTATACTCTTGGGCATTTTTGAATATAATTCTGTTAATTCAGGATGCATATTATTCATATTCACAGAACGGGTATGTTCGTCATAACTGGTTTCGTAATATTTCATTTTTCAAATAAAGATATATTTTTTATTACTATATCTTTATGCGATTTTTAACGTAAATACATTAGCATTGTTCACATGGTTCAATCGGGTTTGTGTCTATACAGTAAGGTTCATTACCAAACATGTCGGTATATTTGGGATTTTTACATATCCACTGTCGAGGGACTCTTTCAGTTGGTCCCACATCTAATTGAACTTTGAACACGTATTCTATTTTTATCTACTTTCTTTATGAAGCGTTGACATTTACTTTTTCTATCGTCTTCATAATATCATTTGACATATAGACATTTATGCAAGACACAGAGAGAACACCGAGACACAACAACCCTATAATAATATTTTTTATATACGGTAAATAAAACATAGTTGTATAATTATCATTATTCATGTAATACACAAATAACAACAAAAATACTATGATTATTACTGCCATTGTTAAATGTACAAATGTAGTAAATTGATTGAATAATGATTTACTGAATACTACTTTTCGTCCTTGTTTTTTATATTTATTTTCTAAATTTCCAAATGATAAATTCAAAATAATGAATGATACTACTTGTAATCCCAGTGAGATTAGAATAGCGAATAATAATACATATTTCAATATATTATCTATATCACTCCCATACAGATTTATACAAACATATATTGTAAATATTACATGCACGAAACTAGACACACCTGATACTTGTATAATATTATTGCTTGTTTTTAGATAGTAGAAACACAAAGCATATATCAACACGAACATTACATATTCTATTAGGTTCACCATATTTGCCATATCTTATTATTATTTACAATAGTAGGACATTTTCTTACTTCGTAGTTACTATATTGTAGGTTTTGTGTAACCATTCTTCCAATAATTCTTTTTTACATTCCAGAAATCCACCCTTGAATTTTTTTAAATTATAAAATTCGGGTTTTTTCATGTTGTCTCGCTTGTAATATATATATGCACCAAACTTTCCTTTTCGAATACTTATACTTTCATTCACTACCCGCAATACATTTTTTTCTTCTTTTACGGGACTATCTTCATTTATAATATCGATAACATCATCCAATGTGATTTCATCAAATTCTTTCAGAACACCTTTCATACCGATTCGTTTATCTTCATATTCTACATACAACCCATATGGTCCTCTTTTTATAAAAACCTCTTTTTCATTATAATTACCGAGGGAATATTCATTTATTTCTACTAAACTTTCCAATGTATACTCTTTTTGTCTTAATTTATCGATGTCTAAATACATATCTTTTTTTACAGGTAAAAATTTATTTTCTTCATTCTCTTTATAACTAATTACCGGACCATATTTTTCGAATAACAATGTATGTTTATCATCTATTTCATATGTTTGCTTTGATATTTTATCTATTGGTTTTGATAGTTCTTTTATTTCTTTGTAACAATTCTTACATAAAGATGACCATTCACTTATTACACCATTTGAAATATCATCTAATTGCAATTCCATATTTTTTGTGTACTCATACGAGAACATTGTATCGTAATATTTTATTAAAAATTCTATAATCAATATTCCCAATGGTTGTATCATCAATTTATTTTTTTCATTTCCCAATTGTTTTTGGATTTCCTTTTTCACTATTTGAGAACCTTGTAGGGTATATTCTTCACAAGTAAACGGTTTCCCTTCTATATCACTACGATTTACATACCCACGTTGTTGGATTGTATCCACTATACTTGCAAATGTGGATGGACGACCTATACCCATGCTTTCTAACTTGTTAATCAAACCCGCTTCTGTATAATGAGATTGCGTGTTGGTAAATGTCATCTCACTATGTAGACTATTGTAGTTCACTTCTTTCATTTCACTTGTTTTAAAGAACAAGAGAGAACCTGGAGGTTTGAATGTAGCTTCCTTTACAGGTTTATCCGCTACTTTCTTCCATCCCAATAAAATCGGTTCTTCAACTGTATATACATATTTCATCTCATCAGGCGCTGCAATATTCACATCAGTTAGTTTCATTTTTGCGTCGGACATACAACTTTCTATTGTATTTCTCCAAATTAAAGCGTACAATGCCTTCAATCTACTATTATCACTCTGTATTGCAGTCGCTGATAATTGGGTAACTCGTATTGCTTCGTGAGGGTTCTTTGAATCCTTGTTCTCAATATCTTCTGTATTCCCTATCAATTTCTCATCATTCCATTTATTCATAATATACTTTTTTGCAATATCTATAAAAACTTTCGAATATTCTTGACTTTCAGTTCTCATATATGTAATATAACCCGACTGATACAATTGTTGACATAAATTCATCGTATCCTTAGGTGAATAATGTAATGTATTATTCACTACTTGTAACAGTCTAGATGTACTGAATGGGTTAGGCGCACTTCTTATTGAAGTTTTTGGAGAACCTATTGTTAAAATATGGTTATGTGTTTTTGATTTTTCTAGAAATGATAATACATGTTCTTTTGTTTTTAAACATTTATTTAATACAAATTGATAATCATATGTAAAAAATAACCCATATAATTTATATTTTTCTTCTATTTTACTATTTTTGTTATCTTGTTCATTATCATACACCAAACGTAGTGCAGGGGTTTGACATCTTCCTGCAGATAAAGAATTCGTTTTGTCATTATATAAATACTTCCATAAATATGGCGATATTTTATAACCAACAACTACATCTAATACTTGTCGTGCAATTTGCGCGTTTACTAATCGCTGATTAATCACCGTCGGATTGTTTACTGCTTCTTGTAAAGCCGGTTTTGTGATTTCACGAAATAAAATACGCTTTGTTGTATTTACATCCAAATCAAATACATCACAAAGATGCCAAGCGATTGCTTCACCTTCTCTATCATCATCAGTCGCAAGTATAATATCACTTTTTGAGAACCTAGAAATTATTTCACGCATCTTTTCTACATGTTCTTGTTTATCTTTTGACATTGTGAATTTCGGAGAAAATGTATCCTTTGTATCTATGGATTTCAACCCTACTATAGTGCGAATATGTCCACAAGACGCAATACACTGGTATCCTACTCCTAAATAACTTTCTATTTTCGCACATTTTGATGGAGATTCAACGATGATTAAATATTCGGCATCCATATGTTTCAATATATCATTTCGTACTTTTGATTTTTGATTTGACTTCTTACAATATTTTTGGGGCATTTGAGAACCTATAATCAAATATAGTGGCAAAACTCTATATTTGTTTTTTTACCCTTTTCTTCTATTAGACAAAGATAAACTACCTGTATCCGTCAACAAAAAATAGTATTACACATATTTTTTGTTTTTATTTTTATTTTATTTTGTTTTTATTTTGTTTTTCTCTATACCATCGTCATTGTATGACCCGATTGTTGCTGTACCCCTTGTTTCCAAGGTCCAAAATGAACTCTGTTGTCTAATTTTCGTGCGTCCAGTGTTCCTTCACCGTCTATACGATCCTTTTTCCATTCTCCTTCGTATTCTATACCCGAAGCCCATACACACTTACCTTGTCCAGTTCGTTCGTTTTTATAAAATTCTCCATCATATGTTTCTCCATCGGTGTATTTTACTACCCCTTTTCCGTGCCAATAACCATCCAACCAATCACCTTTGTAAATTGCAATCTCACTATTTTTGTATATCATTGTTCCCTCACCCGTCAAATCGCCATTATCAACACGTCCTTCATAAAAATGTCCACTTCCGTATTGAATCTGATTTTTGTGCCAATGAAACATATCATTTTTCCACTTACCTACATATCTTGTTCCTGTTTTTTCGAGTAAAACACCACAACCCTCTTTTTTGTTATTACGCCAATTTCCCGAATACACATTACCATTCGCATAATACAATGTTCCATACCCCTCCTTGATGTCTTTTACCTGTTCTCCAATATACACGTCGTTACATTCATATACAATCATTGATAAATCCACGTTTTTCTCATTCTTCATCATAAAATGATTTTTGAATTGTTCTACCATTTCATCGGATGATACTGGGTATACGTTCGTCATTGTTCCTTCTTATTACTTTTATTATTAGTTATTATCTATTACTTTTATTGTTAATTAAGTTTATCAATTTTTTCGACATTTCTACCATATTTTTACATTGTTTTGTGTATGTATTCAAAGGTGTAAAGCATACTAGATTACTTGAACACATCAGATACCATCAAATCCACATTTTCTTGTAAAATACGTTGCCTGGTTTTTATTATTTTTTCCTTCGGAATCGATTCCAACCTTTTCTGTATTTCATCAAAATTATCCAATATATGTTGTATGGTTGGTATAATTTTATCATAGTTTTGCCAATATACAGATTCTTGTATATCTAGTTTGTCTATGTCTAAACTTATTTCGGATAATATCAATTTGTTTGCAAAAATAAGACGGTCGCACCGTATATGCTGAAATATATTATACACGTCAAATAAATGAATATTTACAATTAACTTACATTTTTTTATTAGTTCATCTCGGTCTTTCTTCCAACCCACTATATTTATTGATTTCCAATCATTTTTTTGTACTTCTTCCCATATTTTATTTCGTTTATACAAAATATTCTTATCAACTGTATCACTAATTGGATTATATGCACCTATCATACCTACGTCATATTCATATTCATGGTCTGTGTTATACAATATACAAAAATCACTGGGATGATATTGATAAGGTAGATGTATAATTGTATGTTTGTATCCTGGACAGGATTTTTTAATGTAATCATTCATTATTTTTATATTTACTACACTGTAATCTGCAACTCGAATACCCTTATGAATCATCTTTGTTATATGTGTATGTCGTGTCTTTTCGGTTAGGTTCTCTACATTCAAAAATATAAACCGTGGGCTATTTAATAATTCTTCACTGTGTTCTAATGACAACCACATTTGTGTAAATACTACAATATCATCCGATTTCAAGAAATTCAAATAATTAAAGTCTTGTATTTCGTATACTTCATCAAACAACATTAACGTTTGTATATAGTCATCTAAAACACGCATATTGTTTTTATATACCAAAATGAATTTTCGATTGCGTTTTGGAATAAATACGTCCATAAAATTGAATTAATATATGTTTATAGTTATAATCTATTATATCATTTCAAACGAATAATATATAAAATGACCTTAATTCTTAATTTACACGATCGAAACTACACGTCTTGGGGGTTCAAATATGATGATATGAACTTAGAATATTCAAGTAAGGATATTCCTTTGGTTAATCCATTGGATGAAAAATTATTTCACGGCGATATGTTGTCTATTGATAATAATGGAATTATTAACAATAGAATCTCTAAAATTACACAAACAAATAAGCCTATACCCGGAATTCTTGTACTGGATGGAAACAAGATGTATGGGCGAACCAGTAATAAAAAACGTCTCTATTATAAATGTATTCCATTCGATACAAAAATTCCTATATTTCTCGTTCCATATAACATATCTATTGGATTTTCAAAAACATTTACTAATAAATATGTCCTCTTTACATACGACAATTGGAACGAAAAACACCCTTATGGTTTGCTTCATGCCACTATTGGGGATGTCGATTCATTTGACGCGTTTTGTGAATACCAATTACACTGCAATAATCAAACCCATTCTATCAAACAATTCAGTAAAACAATTCAACAAATTATTACAGATAATACAGAAGACAAATGTATTCACAAGATTTTACAAAATAAAAATTACAATATAGAAGACCGTACTGATGAATACGTGTTTTCAATCGACCCACAAGATAGTGTAGATTTTGATGATGCGTTTAGTATTCAACCATACAAAAATAACGATTCGCTATTTCGCATTTCTATCTATATTGCAAATGTGTATGTATGGTTAGAAGAATTTGATTTATGGGGTCATTTGTCCGATAGAGCGTCTACTATTTACTTGCCAAAGAAAAAACAGCCAATGATTCCGCCTATTATGTCAGACCGGTTATGTAGTCTTCAAAAAAAAACGAAGAGATTTGCAATTTGTATGGATATTGTTGTAAATCAACAAGGAAAAGTTGTATCAGAAATACCCTTTCAGTATAAAAATGTTATGATTTCTGTGTGTAATAATTTCGTGTATGATGAAAAACGTATGCAAGAAAATATACATTATAAGCGGATGTACGACATCACCCACAAAATGGATAATACTATTACTGATAGCCATGATTTAGTTGCCTTTTGGATGATATTTATGAATTCTCATACCGGACTTTACATGAAACAACAAAAAATGGGGATTTTCAGGACGGTGTCTTATATCGTTCCGCCGTCTGAAACCACACCTTCATTCAATCAATCTACACAACAATTTATTCACTCTTGGAAAAATACATCGGGACAATACACAATCTATAATGATAACAGAGAACTTACACACGATATGATGAACAAGGATGCATATATTCATATTACAAGTCCTATACGACGCGTCATCGATTTGTTAAATCAAACCATTCTTATGAAAAATATGAATATCATTTCACATATTAGCGATTCTTGTATACATTATCTCAATACGCAACTTCATAATATGGATGACATCAACACTAATATGAAATCCATACGCAAAATACAAAACGATTGTTCTATGTTATATCAATTCACAATTGATAACAATATTGTAGACCGCGAATTTTCAGGAATCATTATTGAAAAAGAAATCATAGATAAGAACCAATTTAATTATACGGTATACATTGAAGAATATAAACTTATTTCGAATGTTAATAGTCAGTATAATACAGATATACATACCCGTGTCCCTTGTAAGTTATTCTTATTTCAAGATGAATACAAACTTAATAATAAAATACAATTACAACTCATCCATGAATAAACCCTATAAGTAATGATATTCTCGATATTGTTTTATGTTATCCGCTTTTTCTTGTTCTATGTGTTTCTTATACCCCGCGGTTAATACATTTTTCTTCACATAATCAGTTCTATTATGGGTTGTAAAATAACTATAAAATTTATACCGATACAAAACGGGGAATATACGTCTTTCTGTAATGGATTTCACGTAACGAGGCTTATTTTTTATTACTACATGTGCTAATGACAATTCACTTTCATTACGATAGTTTCGCATAGGTACTATTTTCATAATGATATCTTTGTAAATACAACATATATTTCTAAATTGTTATTTCTAAATTACTTGTATAACACCTATTTACTAATAGTATTACTACTTTTTTATGTCACAACAACACAACTGCGGTGATTGTACTAATATATATTTAGGTAACCATATAGAAATATATATCTAGATATTGTATATACAAAATGTTTGGATATACTCTATTTATTATTACTCTTGTGAATGCGTTTAGTTATTGCAGTGCCGATTTCGAAACTCTTTTCGAAAACTGGGCTACTGAATTTCAAATCAAGTTTCATGATGCTAACCATCGTGGACATCTCTTGAATAACTGGGTCGAAAACCATAAATTTATTGAATCTGAAAACAGCCAAAACCATACCTATACCCTTGGACACAATCAATTCTCTGCAATGAATTCTATTGAATTCAGAGATTATCTTACTCTCTTTGATAATACAAACTTTCAATCCACTCATACAGACATAAAGAAGAAGTTTGACGAGGCAAAGTGCTTGTATTCTTGTGTAGATCACAGAAAGGATGTTTCAAAACTAAATACCATACAATGTGTAAGGGAATGCCTTTATACTACCGTGTCTTTTTCTTCCCCTACTTCCATTGATTGGGTAGACAAGGGCGCAGTAACCCCCGTGAAGAACCAAGGTCAATGTGGTTCTTGTTGGAGTTTCTCTACCACTGGTGCGCTTGAGGGTGCCTACTTTATTAAGTATGGAAAACTTGTATCCTTTTCCGAACAACAATTGGTCGATTGTGATACACGTTCAAATGGCGGTAAGGATATGGGTTGTAATGGCGGTTTGATGGATAACGCATTTTCTTGGATCGAAAAGAATGGTGGTCTATGCACCGAAAGTGACTATCCCTACAACTCAGGAACTACCAAGAAGTCGGGTTCTTGTGATACCTCTTGTCAAGTTGATACCAAGAGTGATGTTACCAGTTTTGTTGATGTCAAGTCTGGCTCTGATAGTGCAATGATGGACGCGCTATCTCAACAACCCGTATCGGTCGCAATTCAAGCAGACCAACAGTCGTTTCAACTATACAAATCCGGTGTATTCTCCGGTGCCTGTGGAACGAGTCTTGACCACGGTGTCCTTCTAGTTGGATACGGAAGTATGGATGGAAGCGACTATTATAGAATCAAGAATTCTTGGGGAACTACCTGGGGCGATGATGGGTTCATTTATATCGGTAGAGGAAGTCAGTTTAATAATGGAAAGGGACAGTGTGGTGTCCTAATGCAGGGCAGTTATCCTGTCCTATAAATATAACATTTACACCAAAAAAATAAAAATAAAAAATAAAAAATGTAAAACAAAAAATATAGATATTATTGTTTGTTTTATTGAAATACTAATTATATATCATCGACATCTATTTCGTCTATTTTTTCTGTCTTAAATTGTTCTATATTCTTCATTACCTTCTTTGAAACCAAATCCTTCAGTTCATCATCTTCTTCCTCTTCTGCTTCCTTATCACAGAAATCAATAATGTCATCTTCATCTGATTGCTTCTTTCCAAATGACGCATTCTGTAATTGTTTGGATAATACATTTGAAATTTTTATAGTAGGATGTTCCTTCAACTGTTTGACTTCGGAATCGTTGTATACAGTTAATACATCACAATTCTTCCTATCGCGCTCCCATTCACGTAATCCAATCAACATAATTGTATTGGTCGTAATTAGGTTATGTCGTTTGTTCTTTCCACGAAACTTGCCTGGAATATGTCCCATCAATGTCTCGCCGGTATCTAATGATACACGACACATACCATTGCCTAACATTGTGTCTACGCATGCAAATTGTTCAAGCTCATCTTCGGGCAATCGAATACGACCACCACCTCCTGCATTACGCACATGCTTTCTTGCAAGACCCTTTGTCTTTGTTCCACCTGTTGTATTTCTTACCATTATAAAAGTAATATGATTGTATCCGATTTAATCATGCGATTCTATTTCAATTTTTTGTTTGTTAGAAAACTAACTAAAAGTTTCTTTCCATATATAAAATAAGATTCTATATATGGAAAAAATGATTAAAAAGGTATTTAAACTGAAAGTTCTTCATATGTTAGATGATAACACAACACAGCAATATGTAGATAATATTACTGGATTGATACAAGATAAAGAAATTAAATTTAATATAAAA
>JACLAB010001342.1_pt1 | contig 11466 bp, 9 predicted proteins | sample 8027921 | NCBI WGS metagenome assembly JACLAB01 (sample SAMN15725117, study PRJNA655200) | protist metagenome | isolation source: fluorescence activated cell sorting (FACS) single amplified genomes of... | place: USA: West Boothbay Harbor, Gulf of Maine | collected 2000-07-19
GTGCCCTAGCATTTGGGTTAGTCAGCCTGGGACATGTATGTTCAATAAATATTATACGAGTCTTAACTGATTCCGTCACTTTCACCAGCTCCATCAATTGGTCCGAGTTGAACAAATATTTCTCCGATTCCTTTTCTAAGTAATGTATACGAGCCGTATTTTCACCTAAAGTAGTGATGACATCCATCATCTCCCGGAAATTATTTTTGCTTATCAACTTGCAGTTGGCCAGAGAGACAATCTTTTGCGTCGACTCCTGCTTCGCCCCTCCTTCCTGCGAAAGTGGATTCAGATCATTTCGAATCACAGATGACCGCCTCCTCATGATTTAGCTAGATTTCTATAATTTTCGATCGACTAAGCACTATACAGTAATAGTCAGACACAATATCAGACTAGAAGTTGTTGCCTAAGGTTACAAATTTCCTAAAAAAATGTTCTTCTCCTGTAGTTACATCGCGCAAGCTTTAACAGCCCGTGAATGATATAGGGGTATTGATGGGCACGGGCAGTACCACCACCAGTAGCAATAGCCCTTCTCCATGGACGAAGATTCTGAGTTGCTATTAACGAGGCCGGTTTCGAGCACTCGGATCCATAGGCGGCGCGCATCTTCGACTTTTTGTACTCATGGACGAGCAGGACGGTGAGGTCAATACGACAGGAATATTCAAAATTTATTTCGTATTTTCTAGTCGTAGTTCTGCAATCCCCGGTGCAATGAAATTGATGCAGAAGCTCTAATCCTACTTCTAATGGACTCACCAATGATAGTTTCCCAGGAATATGGAGCTCGTCATAATTTGCAAACTGATCGTAATGGCCAGTTTTTTTTATAAGAAAAAAGAAACTATGAATTCTATAATAAGACACCAGACTCAAGTATGGATTTTTTTCTTCATATTTGAGAATTTCATATTCACAGGGCTTAAATTTCATCATGAGGTCCACACGGATGGCGTCCATGTCTCGCCTTGACCTCATACTAGATCCTCAAGTTGGAAGCAAAAGGCCCCGAGATCGCAAACAGTGCGCCGAAGCAAAAGAAACCTACAGGTAAGTACTATAAAATTCTTTCTCTTCGTATATTGATACAGCACAATCATTCTAATCAAGCCTTTTAAAATTTGGATACGTAACAGGCACGGAGACGCGACGGATCCAAATGCCAGAACGTTTTTCTGACCATGACCAAAATGATCTTCGACGTAAGAAGATAGTCCGGGTAGACCCGGGAAATTTGGACTTACTTTTCGCTGTAGACTGACTCCACATAAGGCGAACCAGGTAAAATGGCATTACTCGCAAAACCAACGAAGGGCGGAAACTCGGATGAAATTTTATTGCCGCAAACAGCTAAAGACGCGGAAGAAATTCTTCTTCATTGACGGCCAGAAGGTACGACAGAGCGCGGCTGCGGTCGAGCTAAGTCTAGACTACCACTTAAGAGTATTTTTTACAAAATACATGGTCATATGTATTACAAAAGGAACCTAAATTGTTGGGTGTGATTTGGGCATGGGGAAGAGAGCGTAGCGAGTGGTGTTTGACCCATCTCAAAATGAAGGTCTTGCGGATGCGGTGTCGAACTACAAATGGATTTCTTTGACGTGCGAAATATCAGACTGTCCGAAAGTCGATGGAGAGCCGGTTTTTCTTCGATGGTGTTGCTTCGGGCCAATCCCTAATTTCCGGAGATATCTGCGCGTTCAAGGTTTTTACTCGCATTTTCTGTCGCATTTAGATCTTTCGTCTTCTTACATAGTTGAGGTATGAGCAAGGCTGTTGAATTATCCGAAGTTAAAGCGGATCTTAAGGATGTCGAGGCCGCAGGCCAGGCAACTAAATCTTTGAGCCCTGATGATACCTGTACCATTGTGGAGCACAAAATGACGCCCAGCGAAATCGCCACCAAGTTACAAACTGATTTCACCAAGGGTTTGACCTCAGCAGGTTCGTATTAAAATTGTAAAGCAATATTATTTTCGCTACATGTCTTCGCCGGAATCCCGAAATTCCATTATTTATAAATAGCCCCACTAACCTTACGTATCATCATACCTTTAATCTCCCTGTCTTGTAGAGGCTGCTGTCCGTCTTGAGAGAGACGGTCCCAACGCTCTTACTCCCAAGGAGCCCGTTTGGTGGGTGTACAAAGCCGCCGAGCATCTTTTAGGTGGTTTTTCCCTTCTCTTGTGGGCCGGATCCATCCTTTGTTTCATCGTTTACGGCATCCACGGAGCCGTTGCCGATCTTACCCTAGGTATCGTACTTGGCGTCGTTGTTTTCTCCACCGGAGTGTTCTCCTACTTGCAGGAGCTCAAGTCTGACAACGTACTCGAGGCCCTTCTCAAGCTGGCCCCTACCGCCTGTTCTGTCCTTCGCGACGGCGAGTGGAAGCACGAGAACGCCGCCCAGTTAGTCGTGGGTGACGTGATCAAGATCCTTAACGGAAACAAGGTACCTGCTGATGTCGTCATGCTTCACTCCGACGGTGTGAAAGTCGATAACTCCTCCCTGACTGGCGAGGCCGAGCCTCTTAAGCGTACCGCCCAGTGCACCGATGACATGCCCACCCGTACCAAGAACGTCGCCTTTTTCGGAACCGCTTGTGTGGAGGGTGCGGGTACTGGCGTTGTCGTGAAGACCGGTGACCAGACCACCATGGGTGATATCGCCAAATCCGTGCAGGAGACTGAGAAGCCTCAGGCTCTTATGAAGTATGAGCTGGAGAGATTTGTGCAGATCATTTCTTGTATTGCCCTTGCCATCGGTGTCACCTTTTTGATTCTGTCTATTATAATGGGTTACAAGCCCCTTGACGCCGTTGTGTTCACCATTGGTATCATCGTAGCCAACGTGCCCGAGGGTCTTCTGGCTACCGTGACAGTTGCCCTTACCATCACCGCCCAGCGTATGTCTGATAAGAATGTGCTTGTCAAGTCTACCCTGATCATCGAGACCCTGGGTTCCGTCACTGCTATCGCTTCCGATAAGACTGGCACCCTTACCCAGAACCGTATGTCCGTGCGTAACGCCATCTATCCCGACGGAAGTGTCAAGGTCACCAAGCATCCCAGGCGTCGTTCCATCAAAGACGAGATGGTCACGCTGAAACTGGACGACGCTGACAAGACCTTCAAGCCATACTCCGACATGCTTATTGAGAACGCTGGTATCTGTAACCACGCCCACTTCGAGGGCCGCGATGAGGAGATCAACCAGAGAACTACCGACGGTGACGCATCCGAGTCTGCCCTTCTCAAGTTCTGTCACTCCAACGGTGACTCCGATGCTCTTCGTGAGAAGTATCCTGAGGTCGCATGTGTGCCCTTCAACAGTACCAACAAATTCATGGTTACCATCCACACCATGCCTGGTTCTGGCGACTACCGTCTGTGCATCAAAGGCGCTCCCGAACGCGTGATGGAGAGATGTTCGACCTACACCGACACCAAGGACGGCAAAATCAAGGCCCTCTCCCCTGCCGTGCGCGACGAAATCACTGCCTCTAACGTCAAGCTTGCCAAGAACGGTGAGCGTGTCCTTGCTTTCGGCCAACAGATCGTCCGTGGTCTCCCCAAGGATTTCCAGTTCGAGACCGATAACATCAACGAGTGCAACTTCCCCATGAAAGACTTCCTCTTCACTGGTATGCTTTCCCTAGAGGATCCCCCCAGAGAGCAGGTGCCCGCTGCCGTCAAGGCCTGTCACGCCGCTTCCATCACTGTAATCATGGTAACCGGAGACCACCCTCTTACTGCTCGCTCCATTGCCGCCCAGATCGGCATCCTCTCAGAGGCCGATAAGGGCCAGAACGCCCCCATCTATGACATTGAGAAGCCCACTGCTGTGCGTAACGATGAGTCCGAGACCGGAGTCGTCGTAACCGGCGACCTACTAGAGAAGCTAAGTGAGGATGATTGGACATACATCCTCACCCGCAAAGGCATCGTGTTCTCCCGTACCCTTCCGACCCAAAAGCAAGACATTGTTGAGAGACTGCAGAGACCCATTGAGGAGGGAGGTCTTGACCACGTGGTGTCTGTGACCGGTGACGGCGTGAACGATTCCCCCGCCCTTAAGGCTGCACGTGTCGGTATTGCCATGGGTTCCGGAGCTGAGGTTGCCAAGGAGGCTTCCGATCTTATCCTACTAGATGATGATTTCTCCTCCATCGTTAAAGGTATCGAGGAAGGCCGTCTCATCTTCGCCAACTTGAAGAAAAGTATAGCCTACACTTTGACTTCCAACATCCCCGAGATCATCCCTTTCCTTGCGCAGATCGTGCTAAAGATCCCTCTTGGTCTGACCACTATCATGATCTTGTGTATCGATCTTGGTACCGACATCCTACCCGCTATCTCCTTCGCTTATGAAGAGTCCGAGTCCGATATCATGAACATCCCCCCCAGAGACAGACACAACGACAAGCTCGTGACTGGTACCCTGATCTCCTTTAGTTATCTGCAGATTGGCATTATCCAGGCTTCATGTGCGTTCACTGTCTTCTTCAACACCCTGGGGCGTCACGGCTTTGATACCCAATGGTTGTGCACGTCTGGTCTTGGTTTCGAGTGGATCGACGAGGACTCCAACACTTGTTTCACCAACTCTAACGTGGCTCCCCGCGCTGACGGCCTTCGTTGCGCCAGCTACGACGAGCGTATGTTTGCTCTAAGGACAGCACAGGCAGCCTTTTTGACCTCTATCGTGATCTGCCAGATCGCTTGTGGTCTTGCCTGTAAGACTAGAGTGAGCTCTCTGTTCACACACGGCATGCAGAACATGGTGTTCAACTACGGCTTAATCCAGGAGACAGTTCTAATCGTTATGCTGGTCTACATCCCCGGACTACAGACCGCTTTCGGTACCGAGAACATTGAAGGAGAGGACTGGGCCATCGCCATCCCCTTCGCTGTGTTCCTTCTTTTCTACGACGAAATGAGAAAGCTATGGATGAGATCTTATCCCGACTCAGAATGGAAGAAGTGGATTTACTATTAGGTATTAACTTAGAGAACATTTGAAAGTACGAATCAGAGCATAATATTTGCTCGTACATATTGACGTTGCTGCCTATTTTTGATGTTAGATCCAAGTTTGCTCGCTCTACAGATTTTCCTGGTAAAATAATAAATAAAAACACGAGATGGTAGAAACTTCTTTCGAGTACAATTTAATTGAATAAATAAGAAATAAGCTGCACTAATTTTGATATTTTCTTTACTTTAAGCGTTGTATTTTTATCCATAATCTTCAGTAGTTTTATTTAACGCAACTTACATAATCTTCATTCAGTATTACAGAATTTAAAAATTAAACACCCAACTAATACGCTTTCTGCGGGCTAGTGGCTCACACATCTTATTGGTATGGTGGTAACATACAGATCCTGGATACACGAAGGGTAGGGGGGAAGATTCATATTATTATATTAGAAACGATCATACAGGCTACAACAGAAATATTGCTACACCGATAATACAACAACAGCCAGTATGTATTGCTCAGTAACTTCTCGCTGCACATCGTCGTGAAGGGAAACCTTTGAGAGTAACACCCGTGTTCGCAGACATGGAACGAACAGGGTGGAATCGTCTATCTTGGAGATGAACTAGAGCTATACAAGCATAGACTAGTTCGAAGCGATGTGCAAGCACATTTAAAGTGGGATGATCGGCCAGTTCTAATAGATGTCAAGCGAAGTTATTCGAATGACATAGAACCCCAATCAAATTAACATACCACATCTCCTTACCACGCTAGAAACAAGCACAACAACACACATTCATAGCTTACCTGGTGTTAAAATCTAGCCTAAGTTAGGTAAATCGTGCAAAAACTTCTGACATTCAAATTGCCTGCCATCCGGGTCTTTGCCAAAGAAGTTGTAGATCTTATATTTCTCATTGTGTTTGACTTTCGTCTTGGCACAGTCCTTCAGCGTTTCGTACATCTCATCCACTTTCTCAGTGGTAGGGTACCAGAATGTCAATAGACCATCCTTGTCTTCTGTATCTTCATTCAAACAGAATCCCACAACAAGATTGCCGTGTTTCAGGATGTTTATATTCGGCTGCTCCATCCAGAGCTGCATGCCCAGTCTATCCATGTAGAAAGCAGTAATGCGAGCCAGATCTTTAGTTTTCAGGAAGATTAAGCCCCCCAAATCACCTGCAGGGTACTCAGAAGCCATGATAGGGTAGTCAGAAGATTATTAATATACTGATAAACCCTGCGCATTACTGAAATATTTTCTTTTTTGATCAACTACCCCGGTTTCTGTGCGTAATTGCTCGTTGTTCATGCCAACAAAGAGAAGATGAGTAGTAGAAGGCCAGTCGACAATGCTTTTTCTCAGCAGGAGCTCAAGTCCTGGGCTATACGAATGGACAAGAAGCGAGAGCTGTACTTCTTCTTAATTCTTGGCATAATAATGATCTCATTAAGCTCGAATTTGCTCACTGAGTACAACGCGGTGCAGAGTTTTAAGATAGACTACGATGGCACAGATGTGTCTAGCGACTGTGCAATTACTACGCCTGATGCTGCTTTGGCATGTCAGAAGACATTTAGTTTCACTGAAGATGTCAAAGGGCCATTGTTTGTGTACTACGAATTAGATGGTTTCATGCAAAATAACCGAAGATATGCAAAGAGTGTAAGCACCACTCAATTACGCGGACAGCAAGTGGGCTCTTACCAGGCAATATTGGATTGTTATCCTCTCGTCAGTAACGGAAGTTTGCAATTGAACCCATGTGGTCTGCAGGCGAATTCATTTTTCAATGACATCATTACTATAAACAGCGCTCCTAATTCTGCGGTACTAGATAAAACGGGATTAGCATACGATTATGAGTTGAATGAAAAATTCAAACAACCAGATGGCTTTCTCACCGGGGTCAAGACAGGCAATGCGACTTGTCTTGAAACCCTCCCTGCCGTGCCCAGCGAGGTGGCATGCACTCTATACACGGATGCCAGGGGAGTAGACCACTACTACTACTACCCAAATGCAGACACGACCCAATATCTGTACCAGACGTTTCCCTCCGTGATTAGTCCGATCGAAGGTGTCACCAATGAGGACTTCATAGTATGGATGCGACTGGCGAGCTTCACCAATTTCAGGAAACTTTACGGCAAGATAGACACAGACATTGTAGCAGGCGACACCATCGTGTTTGACATCACAGCTAATTATGACGTGTCTAGCTTTGGTGGAGTAAAAAGTCTGATTCTAACCACCGCATCTGGGAACGAGTTCATATACAGCCAGAGTATCGGAACTATTTTCGTGGTTATGGGCACAGCATGCGTGTTCATCAGTTCCTTCATTTTTGGCAAAAAGTATTTTTACCCGCGCTCTCTGGACGCGCTGAAGGATAGGGTAACTGCATAAAGATAGAGATTGTGATAGATATTAGTAAATGATTTGTTGATTTTGTGTAAGTGGTCGTTCATTATTTACAAATTTGTTGGATCCAGTAGTTATGGAAATTCAATCCAGAATCTCCTAAGACGATAACATCGTACGCATCCTCAGCGAAATAGGTTGGTAATAGCAAGCTCAACTTCGATTCGTCGTTCATAAACCCTACCTTTAGGATGTTGTCGGCTGGAACATCTATCCCCTGCGACATCTTCAGATCACCCATTCCATCCCCGAACAACATGAAATTCTGTCTACCATCTATTTGCTGGAAAAACGGGTTGTCTAAAAATGCTACACAAGACTTGTTGTACACGTGTAGCACAGGTTGCGAGAAGTCTACGAGGGAGCCATCGGTCTCATCGAACAAACACCGGTTGGAGATAATCTGCATGTTCTTCGGTAAAGTGGTCTGCTCTAGTGTGACATGGAACGCATGTTCTAGCACATTCGCAATGCCTGCAGAAAAGATCAGCAACGGCACGTTATTGGAGGACAGATGTTCGACCATCGATGCCAGCCCCTCCCTCATGTTGAAACTCTTGGATTTCATGGCGTTTATGACAGCCGTCGTGATGGTGCTTTGCTTCAAACCTGACTCACGAAACAGTTCATTATGAGCATTCACCCAGTCTTCCATGTGTCCGTATTTCACGTCCTTGTCTATGTCCGGATCCAGCTCAATCGGATGGTACTTCTGCTGCAGAGCCTTGGCCTTGGTCAGATAGCTCTCTGGCATCAACCCAGTGCTGTGCTCAAGAACCATATGACAGCTGCAACTACGCGAGCTGCCATCGGCCTGGTAATACTTCGTCAAGGTGAAATCGAAGTCGGAAATGACAGCCAGCTTCTCCTTGCCATCAGCCACATATCTCTCCATCATGCTGCGAAATCTGTTTCCATCCTTGTACAGGACACGAGTTCCGTCAACAACTCCCTCCTCAAAACCGGATACAGACGCCGACATGGCGTGGTAAAACTCTAATGTATTGTAAGCCGGAAACTGCGCACTTTTTCAAATAGGATTTGAGAAACGTTCGCTTTTTTTCTTTTTGAGAATCGGGGTTTGGTCTCCAGAAAACACTTCCGTTTGTCTTAATTATTGAGTAAAACGTTTTTGAAGCACTACAGAGATATAGGCAACTATAGCAGTTTTCTTCATAGCCTACGATCTCTCCGTTTAAGGAAATAATCAGGGAGTACAAGTCGTTGTTAGATTAATCTTATTAATCTAACAAGTAAAAGCCAGCACAATTCCGGCTCAGAAAAATTCCTCGGAAAACCCGTTGCATAGGCATAGTTTTAAGGGACAATTACCGATTGACTTCGAACAGATAGAAAAAGAAGTAAAACCTGTGAAAATGGAAGAACCCGTAAAGAATAATAGACCCCCAGGTACGTACATGATTTTCCCTCATTATGCATGGTTGGTGTGGTGCATTTAGACTTTATAATCGGGACAACAACCGATTCTAAACATGGGCCTCTCAAACATGTGCCTGATGACGTGACTTGATGCAAACAATCCTTACTAACCCAATATTCGTATTCTCTCTCTCTATCAGCCTCAGGCTTTTGGCAACAGCGGTTGAGTTCATTCGACCCTGTAATTACCCCGTTCAACGCTATAGTAATGTTCTTCGTAATTGGTATTTTCACTCTATGCACCGGTATATCCGTTTACTTGACTGCCAACTCCGGGTTCGAGATGTCCTATCAATACGGAGGGTCCGGTACTACTGCTGCCACCCTCGCTGCCTGCACCAGCACCGCCACATGCAGGTGAGTGGCCTAATGCTGGTATTTAGAATGCAGTTTCTCTATATCATTGATGATCATACTGATATCTCCCTGAACTACATTTCCGCAATGATCTCAGCCACACCTTTACGCTGGACCAAGCGGTGGACACCGACTTGTACGTGTCCTACGAGCTGGACAACTTTTACCAAAACCAGATCGAATACCAGGCGGCGGTAGACTGGTATCAGATTATGGGCACCCAGTTGAGCACTGAGGATGAGTGTGGGTCGGATTTTTTCTCCATCGGGAACCAGACGTACAGCCCTTGTGGCCTAATCGCAAACTCTTTCTTCAACGATTATTTCACCTTGGACTACACCAATAGTCTAATCAATGGGGCCACGCCCGCCTCTGACATGAAGCGCGACGCAGCAACCATCACCTCCATCTCAACCGAGCTGTTCAAGCAGCCCGAGGGGTTCAAAAAGGTGCAGGTTGCGAACAGTGTCTCCTGCTCCTCTTACAGTGCGTCCGATTGCACTAGCGCGGGCCTAGCGACCAACTGTAAATGCTACGCTGGCATTACCAGTCAGACTTGGCTTTACTTTTACCCTGATGATGATACCACTAGGTACTTGTACGAGTCCTATCCTACCGCCATCTCCCCCCTAGACGGCGTGACCAACCCCCACTTCATGAACTGGATGGACGTGGCATCCTTCGCTAAGTTCCGCAAGCTGTACGGTAAGATTAGCGGCCCATTCAAGAAGGGAGACACCCTCAAGTTCACCATCGACTCTCAGTACGTGCAGCATTATTGAAGAACTTTGGAGGACAGTATATCTTTACCATGACCATGATATTCAATTCTGCGTGGTTCATTTGAAATGTGTGACATAATTTTATTACATACTGGAATATCATGGCCATCACGCCTAACTATCGTACTCATAATGACCCCTGAACATTCTTCTCCAATTACCATAAGGTACAATGTGGACGGTTTCGATGGCAAGAAGAGCCTAGTGATCTCCACCCGCGGAGACTTAGGACCTAACAACTACAACCTGGGTGTGGTGTTCCTGGTACTGGGCTCCGTAACTCTCTTCATGTCTATCGTCTTCTTCCTTAAGCAGCAATTCGCCCCCAGAGCCCTTGGGACTCCGACTATTCTCAACTGGAAATCGGACTAAATCAACGGCAATTATAACTTTGTTTTTCGCTTCTTCTTATGAGTTGCTGAAGGCCAGACATAGGTAGTGCTGAGTAGGTAAGAAGGATTATTATGTTATACAAGTAAAATAAGCTAACAATGATAATTTCAGTAGTTTATACTAAAAGAAAACAACAATTATGAATTGATGATTCCGCGAGTATCCACTGAACGTTAAAAACGTACAATAATATGATTGTTAAGACACTTTCAGATCCGGGCAGAAAAGTGCTCAGAGCTCCATCAGTAACAGACAATTTTGTTAAAAGATGTTGGATATTCAGAGCTCAAGTAGGTTGTCTAGTCTCTCAGGTGGTAATGATTTGCCTTGTCATGGATACATCGCAGTGATTGATAAAAATGGCGTGGAGGGCTCACTTGATTCTGCCTTTGAGATTACCGCAGATGAGGTGACCATTGGTCGAGTGAAGGGCAATGACATCCGTATCAAGATTAACATTGTGTCTAGGCTGCACGCGAAGATAATAGTTGATCAGAATGGCACTTGCATCTTATTGAACTTGTCCAAGACTAATCCAACCTTGCTGAACGACATTCCTCTGAATGAAGAAGGAACCATGCTTCGCGACCAAGACGTATTCACAGTAGGAGAAAGGAAATTTAAATTTAGATTATTTGGTAGCTCCATGAAAGCCCCTCAAATGGGGAGTTGGAAGCAAACTTTGGAAGCCATCACCGAGGTGAGCGTGGAGCACTCGGTGTATTCTCCTCTAATGGATCTAAACAAGTCTAAGTGCAATATGGGGACTCCCGCCTCGCATAGCCACTTGAAAAGCGGCAAAGCTTTTTCCAAATCTCCTGCAGTCAAATCCAATAATGTCGAGAGTGCCAATAATAGTGCTGCTGCAGCCGTAGTGAGGCCGCTGAAAGTGAAGACACCCCTGCGAGAGGCCATTAAGGCCCACAGGAAGAGCAATGGCGATGTTATAACCGCGGTTGAAGACTCTAGAGAAAAAATGGATGAAGAGGGAGAAGGAGAGGCAGAGGAGGAGGCCGCAGAGTGTATAGAGGAGGTAGTAGAGGTGTCTGCAGAGGAAGAAATAGAGGTGGT
>JACLAB010007169.1_pt1 | contig 11460 bp, 8 predicted proteins | sample 8027921 | NCBI WGS metagenome assembly JACLAB01 (sample SAMN15725117, study PRJNA655200) | protist metagenome | isolation source: fluorescence activated cell sorting (FACS) single amplified genomes of... | place: USA: West Boothbay Harbor, Gulf of Maine | collected 2000-07-19
AGGGCGGGAATGAGCGCAACGAAGCGCGTGGGGAGGCGTCGAAGCCGTCCGACCTGTCGTCGGTGGCGTCGTTGGCGAAGGAGAAGACGAAAGAGGCGTTGCGAGGTCTCGACGACGCCAAGCTGGCCGCGCTGGCGAGCGTGAAATCTTTCTTCGATGACCGAAATAAACCGGGCGGGGACGGGACGAAGTCGAGAAAGAGTGGCGAAGCTTCCGGGTCGAAGTCGAAAAACGCGAAGACTAAGTCGGTCGATGTGAAGAAGACCGATGGCGACGCGAAGCCGCGGCGAAAGAAGACGGGCGCTCCGGAGGACGGCAAACTGAAAAGGCGTGTCGATCCTTTGCGAGGCTTCGTGAGCGAGGAAACGTCTAAAAAGGTGAAAGAAAAATTAAAAGGATTTGAGGATGCCGTTGGAAGTTGGCCAATGGTGCAAGCGGTGAAGCCACGCGTGGATGGCTTCGTTCAAGCGTTCGCGGAGCGTCAACGCGTCGTCGTCGCCAAGCTGCACTCGTCCACCGAAGGCGGCGTCGACACCATACGCGGTGCGCGCGCGGGCTTGGTCCATCACGCTAAGGGCTTGAAAACGCACGTCGAGAGTGGTGTCACCGGCGCGCGCGGTATTGTGGCTGGTGGAATCGCGAGCACGAGTAAACTCATATCTCCGCTCCTCCGTCACGACAGAAGCGCGACAAAGTCGTCGGCGCAAAAAAGTCGACTGAAGACGTTTTTAAGCCCTGGTTCGAGCGGACGTGCGATTATGAGAGATGACGAGTACAGTGCCGCACAGATTGAGCGGCACCACGAGCTGAGTAAACAACTGGAGCGCGCGGCGAAGCTTTCTCGCGAGGCGGATGGCGAGTTGCTCGCCAAGCCGCTGCGCGTCGTCGTGCAGCCGGAGGACAATCTGTTCGACATCGCCAGCATCGCTGGCATCAGCGTCATGGATCTCGCGCGTTACAACAACTTGCGTCCGCATCCAGAGAGCCACTTCCTCAAGATTTACCCCGGCCAAGTCCTGTACGTCCCTTCGCGGTCTTTGCTCGACCGCCTTCCCGCGATCGATCGCGCCAGAGAGCCCAAATACGAGCTCTCCGTCCGCGTCACCGACGTCCCGCGCCCGGCACCACCACCGGCCGCCTCGTCCCGCCTCGTGCATCCATCGCGTCACTCCAGGCACAAATCCGTGCGCGAATCCGACGACGCATCGGAGTCATCCAACTTCGCCGCGTCTCTGGGCGTCTCGCTCGCCCTGTGCGCCGCCGCGCTCGCCCTGCGCAGCGTTCGCGACGCCATGAATTCCGACGACGACGACGTCAACGACGCCTAACTCGCGAGAGCGTCGTTCACCGTGTATCTCATATCTCACTAGCGCACGATTCCACGATCCCCTCCCGCGCGTTCCGATCGCCGACGGACCTCTGTCCGCGCGCGTCGCCCTCCGCGCCAGTCGCTCGGCGATTCTTTCGATTCGCGCGCTCGCGCATCGGTCAAATCGCGACTCGCGCGCGATGCCCGCCGCGCTCCGAGCGAGCCGCGCGCGAACGCCGACGAGCGAACGCGCGCTCGCGGTCGATGGCTTGCCCGGCGCGCGACCGCGCGCGAAGCAAACGAAAGAAGTGAGCGGCGAATCGCTCGGCAAGTACCGAGGCGTGTACAGATGGAAAAATGGAAAATACCGCGCGATGATCAACAGCGGGGGCAAGACGCACGGGCTGGGCGTGTTCAGCGAAGCCGAGGCGGCGGCGGTGGCGTTCGACCGGGCGAGCATCGTGCTCGGGAGGCAACCGAAGAATTTCGCGACGTCGAATCGGTACGATTTCGAGTTGGAGACGCTTTCGAAGATGAATGGGGATATACGAGCGTTGCGAAGGATGACGAGCGACAGGGCGCCGGATAAGTCGAAGAATATGAGCGTGTATAGAGGCGTGCACCGGTGCTCGCGAACGGGACGATATCGGAGCGAGATAGAACATAACGGCAAAAAATTTAGCTTGGGAGTGCACGACAAGGAGGAGGACGCCGCGAGGAAGTACGATCAAGCGGCTATAGTGTGTCTCGGCGGATTGGCTGTGACGAACTTCGATCGGCAGGAGTACCAACTCGCGCTTTTAGACCATTTTGCGGGTGATTTAGACAAATATAGAGCGAGCTTGGCCATCAAGATTCGAAGACAAGGTGACTCTCGATCCAACTGTACGAGCAAACACGAGGGTGTGCGCAAATACGAACACACCTGGAAGAGCGGTAAGAAGACTGTGAAATGGCGTGCCGAAGTTAAGGTTGAAGGTAAATCGAAACAGTTGGGTTATTTCCGCTCCGAGGACGAGGCGGCTCAGGCGGTGAAAACGTTCCGCGTTGGGTACGCCGCCACGGCCACGGCGGGCGCCTAGACTAGTTCCAGCTACTTTTACATGCAATACCATCACAACGAATCTACTGCACTACTAATACTGAACCTACTGAACCTACTGAACCTACTGAACCTACGAATACTGAGGCCGACCGAGCCACACCGGCAACGAACTGCGACACAACGGGCACGAATCGTCTCGCGCCAGCCACTCCTTCACGCACCGCTCGTGAAAAACGTGCGACGCGCTGCACGGCATCGCCACGACGACTTCATCCGTCGCGTAACAATCGAAACAAATCGAGCACTTCATCCCTACTTCATCATCGCGTGGTTTACGATATCTCAGCGCTTCAACGCTCACCGCCGACGCCGCGGCGCGCGAACCGCCGACGCGAACGCTCTCTTCAAAGTCGCGTTCTAAATCGTCGGCGAGATTTTCAAGAGATCGTCGTCGCGCGGCTAAAATCAAACGCAGCGCCTCATTCACGACGCCATCGACGCTCTCATCCATCGTCTCGTCCTTCGTCTTCGGCTCCGTCTCGTCCTCGCGCGTCGCCGTCGCCGTCGCCGTCGCCGTCTCGCGCGTCTCGGCCAACGCCGACAACGCCGCCACCAGCGCCTCCCGATCGCTCCCATCGACCGCGTCGCGACACGCCTCGATCGCGCGCACGCCGACGTCCCACGCCTCCGCGCGCGCGTCGCCGTATCGACTCCTCAGCGTCGTCGCGACGCGTCGTCCCGCGCGCGCCAGCGCGACGCGCGCGCTCGCGTCGCTCGCGTCTCGCGCCTCGGCCGCGCGCTCGATCGCGCGCGCGCCGTCGCGAAACGTCGACCTCTTTCCCAGCGCTTCGATCGCGTCGTCGATCGCGCGCGCGCGCGCGTCGTCGGCGGCGCGCGACATGACGCGGCACTGTGTGACGCATGCGCGTTCGCCCGTCGACGATGGCGACGGCGTCGAGCGCGCGCGCGGCGACGCGCGCGGACGCGGCGACGCGGCGTGGATCGACGCACGCGATGCGCGCGCGCGGAGGGGCGCCGCGCGTCGTCGCGCGCGTCGCGGGGACGGTTTTGGGGATTTGGGTGCTGGTGCATCTGGCGCGCGCGACGTCTCGCGCGTTCGCGCCGACGCTCAACGCGCACCGCGATCGAAACGGCGCGTGCGAGGAGGCGCCGGGGAAGTGGGACGTCGACGCGGCGCGAGCGTGGGCGCGGACGCTGACGACGGAGAGCGAGGCGATGCGCGCGGGTGGGTTCGCGGTGCTGCTGAATACGTTTGAAAGGCCGGATTTGTTGAAGACGGCGCTGAAACACTACGGGAAATGCCGAGGCGTGGAGGAGATACGCGTGGTGTGGAGCGAAAAACGCGACGCACCGCGAGAGGGGACGGCGGAGGATGGATACTTTGTGAAGAAGAAGCCGGGATTGGTGCGATACGACGCGCACGCGGAATCGACGAGCATACAGAATAGATTTGAACCGTTGGATGATTTGCGCACCAGAGCGGTGTTTAACGTGGATGAGGACGTGAGAATTCCGTGTGGGACTTTATATAGAGGATTTAAGGCGTGGCAGAAGCACCCTGACGCGTTGGTGGGGTATTACGCGAGGAATTACGCGCCGGCGAAGAAGCCGAGCGATGGGTGCTCGTGGAGATACGTCGCGAACGAGTTTCAACTTTGGTGGAGCGGGAAGTACAGCATCATCCTCACCAAGGCGGCGTTCATGGATCAAAAGTATTTAAAATTGTACAAGGAACATTTACCCGAGGGTGTGCGGGAATACATCGACAAGGGGGGCGGGAATTGCGAGGATATCGCGATGCAATTTTTAATCTCCTCGATTACGCGCGAGGCGCCCGTGTACGTGCCGGCAAGTTTGATGTATTACACCAAGGCCAAGTTGGGTGGAGTTGGCGTCGCTGGAATCAGCAGTGGTGCGGGACATCACCTCAAGCGCGGTGATTGCATCACGGATTTCCAGACGATGTTTGGCGCCGAACGCATACCCCTCGTGGAAACGTATCAATAGCGAACAACGTAGCGAGCAATGCATTACAACTATTCACACGTCAGCAATCATGCGCTCACATCGCGTTTTCGAGGTACTTACGCGTGAATTCGTCGCTCTCGCGAAGCTTGAAAGCGCGAGAGTGAATGTCGAGCACCGAACCCACGCGCATGTCGCACAAGTCGTAAAACGCGCCCGTCTCGTCGCGCTTCCTCACTCTGGCGCGCTCCAGAAACTTGCTCGAGCAACTGTCCTTTGACGCTTGTTCGAAAATTGACAACGTCTTGTCACCGACGTGGAACGAGACCACGAAACGACGCGAAGCATCGAACTCGCACACTTCATCAGCGTCGCTGACCGGGACCATTTCGGCGCGAAACTGTAAAACGATTTCGTCATCCTTCGCGACGTCCTTGCGTGGCGGCTTGGGAATGAGCGAAATGCAGTTTTGCAAGCTGTCCTCTTCGCTCCCGATCGCGAGACCTGTGTGCTCAGGTATGCGATGCGCCGGAAGAGTATCCTCGGGCTCGGTGACGTCGTGCGGCTCGAAATCAGCCTCCGTCAACTCGCCCGGGAATTTCGTCAGGTACCACGACTTTGTGAAGTCGTCGCAGTCGTAGATGAAGAAATCTCTCTTGTACACTCGAATCGTGTCCCCGATGTGCAAGTCTTCCGCGGTGACATAATCGAAATCATCGTTCGCTAGACCTCTCGCGTTCGCGTCTTCATCGCGCAGAGGTAATCTGGACCTGTGCAGAAGCGTCGAGGACATCCCGCTTCCTCGCCCCGATTTGTTCGCTTCGACTTCGGTGATGGCGACGGTGTCGTCGATGAGAAAGAACGTCAGAACAAATCTTCGCCTGTCGCCGAATTTCGACCTGTCGTCCCAAACGCAGTAGAAGCGGAGAACTTGTTTGTCGTGCGTGAGAAATTTCCCTCGAGCATCCTTCTTCGTAGAACGCGCGGCGCGACGCGCGAGCCGAACCTCCTCCCACGACGGACTGACCCCGTCGGGTTCGCACTGGTCGTTCGGGACATCTGCGCCGACGTGACCGAGGTAACCGCGCGTGAATCCGTCGCAGCGATAAATTTTAAATTCGAATCCGTAAATTGTTACCGCTTTGCCAATGTTTAAATCTCCCAAAGTCACGCCTTGCACGACGTGGCGCTTGAGAAACGCGCCTTGGGGCATGCCGCTGTTCTCCACGCGCGGTTCCGTAATTTTGATCGACCCGTCCTCGAGGAAGAAGTAAATGACGCATTTCCGGTATCGAATTTTCTCCGTTTGACTGTTTTCGACGGTTTCATCAAAATACGCGTTAAATCTCAAAACGAGCCCGTGCAATTTAACGTACTCGGGCGTGTACTCCTTCACCTCGCCGCGCGCGGGTGCGTCGGCGAACGCGTTCGCGTTGAAGACGTCGACTTCGTTGTCGGAATCTCGAGGAATCGCGTAGCCGTTGACGAAACTCAGTGATTGCGTCTTCGGTTTCATCGATGCCTGCGCGCGATGACAACGGAGCGGCGTGAGTAATTCGAGTCTTCGCGCGCGCGGCGAGGCGCCGGGACGCCGCGAACGACGACGCACCGTCGGTGTTCCAATCATTCCCGGAAGATTCGCCAAAGTCATGCACTCCACCGCGTGCGGCGGTGGCGCATTTAATTCCACATCCATCGCGATCGACGATCACTTCTCGCGCGACGCGATGTGTCGCTTCGACTTCTATTTTTGGCGCGAAAGCCGCTCCTCGAGCTAACATCGCCGTCGTCCGTCCCGACGCGCCCGCGCGTCAAAGCTCCACCTTTTCCGCCTCGCGCGCCGCTTTCCCCCGTCCTCGTTTCGCTCCACATTTCTTCAACGCGCTCATTTTCATCTCCCACGCCTCATCGCCCGCGCGTCCCTCCTCCACGATGTCCAACGCCGTCCGTCCGTCGTCGTTTTCCAAATTCGCGTCCGCGCCGCCCTCGATCAGCGCCTCCATCGCCCGCGCGTGCGCCTCCGTCGGTCCGTGCGCGAACCACATCATCGCCGTCTGCGACAGATACCGCCCTCCGTTTGTCCGCGCGTCCGCGTCGCACGATCCGCTCGCGAGCAACGCGTCGACGATTTCCAAATCCACCTCGATCGCCGCCACGTGCAGCGCCGTCTCGCCGTGCGGCGTGCGCTCGCGCTCGCACGCCGCGGGCGTCGCCGCGAGCACCTCGCGCACGCGCGTCGCGTTGCGGTCGCTCACGGCGTACACGAGCGGCGTTCGCGCGCGCTCGAGCGCGTCGTCGACGACCGCGTCGTCGGTTTCGCCGCGCGCGCGCGCGACGACGAGCGCCGCGCACAGCGCGCGCAGCGCCGTCGAGCGCCGTCGCGCGCGGCGCGACCTCGCGCGCGCGCTCGAGCGCATCGTCGCCGTCGCGCGGCGCGTCGGGACGCCGCGCGCGCGTCGCCGTGCGCCGTCCGTCGTCACATCGCGCGCGATGTCCCGCGCGCGCTCGCGGCACAGAATCGTCGAGAAGCGCGAGATCGCGATGCACGCGGATCAGTTCAGGCACCCCGCGGACGTCGGGCGCGACGGCGCGCGCGACGGCGCGCGCGGCGGGCGACGCGCGCTGCTGCGCGGCGAAGACGGTTGGCGAACGAGCGACGAAGACGAAGACGACGACGACGACGACGAGACGCGCGAGCGCGCGCGCGCGTGGGCGCGGATGTCGATGAAGACGAAAATTCTCGGACCGGCGCTGCTCGCGCTCGGGTGCGCGATGCTGGCGGCGTACGCGTTGTTCGCGCTGGGGGCGATCGAGCTGGAGGCGAACGCGGAACGCGGGACGTCGACGGCGTTGGTGGTCGTGGGAGGGATGTGCGCGCTGGCGGGGGGGTACTCGACGTTGGTGATGTGTATGACGCGGCGGGGGGAGCGCGGGTGGTCGTACGACATGATTCCGGGGGAGTGAGGGCGACGTCGGAGGACGCGAGAAGGCGTCGTCTGTTGTTACAAAGTCGATCGTTCGCGCGCGTCTACGCGCGTTCGGAGAGTTCGGCGATTCGGGCGCGGAGACGGGCGTTCTCGTCCTGAAGCTCCTCGATCGCGCTCGCTTGGGCTTGGGCTTGGGCGTAAAGATCGCGGAGGGCGTTGGACACGGAGGCGGCGGATTGCGCGACTTCGGAAAAGTAGCGCAGATCCACGCCCATGTCGTCCGCACCGGCTTCGGAGTGCACGGTGAATCGACCTTTTTGTACGGGCTTCTTTGTGCGCGAAACGCCCGGCGCGGGTGAGCTCGCGCGCGTGGGAGACGTGCTTCGGCTGCCGCGCTGGTTGTCCTCGATGATGTCGAAGCGTCCTCGTCGCTGCACCGTTTGCGACGTCGCCGACGACTCGGGTGCGTCTTCGGTGATGATTTCGAATCGGCCTTTCTTCTCGACGCTTCTCTTTTCGCCCATGTGCATGTTTTCGAGCGCGTTTGCCGCGGCGATGGCGTCGGATTCAGCCACCGCGGGATCGTCCATCGCCGCCGCCTGCGCCTTCAAGTCGTCGACGTCAAAGTTCCAATTAGAAACCCCGTGCTTGTAAGCTTCGTTCGAAGCGGCTTCCGCTTGCGCCTCACCCACGGCGTTCGATTCCGCGCGCCGTTTCGCCTCGCGTTCGGCGAGCATGCGCGTGCGTTCGCCCAGAGAGGGGATGTTTTCGAGCAACGTCTTCGCGAGCCAATCGGCTTTCTTCGCCTCTTTCAAAAATTTGTGCTCCAAAAGCTTGCTCGCCGGCGGGCGCTTGGACGGATCCTTTTGCAGGCAAAGACTGACGAACTCGCGAAGGGCGCGAGAGAAATGCCGGCCGTCTTCGGGTTGCTCTTCGAGCGTCGGCGCCGGGTTTTGAAGCGTCATCAAGAGCACCTTCATCGGCGGATACTTGGAAAACGGCGCGTGCCCGTGGCACAACTCGAGCACCGTGATCCCGAGCGACCAAATGTCGGCGTGAAAATCGTACCCGTTCTCTTGCTCCATCACCTCTGGCGCCATCCAGCACGGCGTACCGACAAAAGTCTGATGCGACCGCGGACGGCCTCCCGAACCCCAACACGAGGCGCTCACGCCGAAATCGGCCAGCTTCACCGCCCCGTTCTCATCCACCAAAATGTTCCCAGCCTTGATGTCTCGATGAATATTCCCATTACGATGAAAGTAATCCAGCGCCTTGAGCGCCGCCTTGACGATGCACGCGATGACGGTTTCCTCGAAACCTCCCGGATGCGACCACTTCATCAAGTTCAGCGTCGACCCCCCCGCGAGATACGGCATCACCACCCAAAGCGACGCCTCGTTGACGAACGAGCAGTGATATTTCACCAAATTCGGATGACTCAGCATGCTCATCGTCTGCGCCTCGCGTCGGATCTCGTCCAGGTGTTCCGGCTCGTGTTCCTCGAGATCCAAAACCTTCACCGCGACGACTTCGTCGTTCGTCGCGCATCGCGCTCGCCACACCTGCGTCGCGTTCGAGGCCCATCGCTCGCGCGCGCGCCTCGCCGTCAGTCTGTCGTCATCGCGTTCGCGTCGCGTTCGCGTCCGTTCGCGTCCGTTCGCGTCGTCGCGCGCACCGTCGCGCTCACGCCGTGCCCGATCTCCTCGAGCAGCTCGTACGCCGACGCGTTCGTCGGGTACGCCGTCGGCTCTCGCGGCGCGTCGCTCGCGCCGTCGCTCGCGTCGCCCGCCATGGCGCGCGTCGCGTCGGCGACGCCGCGGTCGCGCGTCGCGTCGCGCGCGCGTCGCGAAGTGCGACGCCGCAGACGATGTCGCGCGCGGTCACCGCGGCGCCCGCGCGCGCGCGCGCGACGCGACGCGCGCGGACGCGCGGGCGTCGCTCGACGCGCGTCGCGCGCGCGCGCGCGAACGACGACGACGACGACGACGACGGACGCGGGCGCATGCGCGAGGACGAACTTCGCGCGGCGATCGACGAAGCGAGAGAAATCCTCGCCGAGGCGGCGCGAATGGCGAACGAACAGGCGCGCGCGGAGCTGGCGCGAGCGTTCGAAACGACGGGCGACGGACGCGGGGCGGCGTTCGAGTGCGTGCGCGTGGAGGAGTTTTTGAAGGGCAAGGGCGCGCGGGCGCTCGACGCGGAGCGCGTGGCGAGGGAGCTGCACTTGAGGGACGAATACTTTCAAGACGTCGAGAAGTTGATGGTGCAGTTCGATCGGTTGGAGCGCGCGATAGGAGGGGTGCCGGGAATGAACGTGGGCGCGCTCGTGGGACGGTGCACGGACGTCGTGGCGTGCGACATCGCGTTGGCGACGGCGAACCTGATGACGCTGCGAGGGACGTTCAAGGTGGAAAAGATTAGCGCCATGGTGATGGATTGTCCGAAACTGTTGATGTGTGACGATTTGGAAGATCGCGTACGGCGCACGCGAGCGTGCATCACGCGGATTTGGGCTTCGGAGGGCGATGAGGACACGATTTACGCGATTTCAGAGGAACCAAATTTGCTCTTCACGCTGTGCGATTTGCCAATCTTTGCGCAAGACATCTCGGTCGATATTTCAGAGCTACCGATGTCGGTACAAGGTGCGTGTGTTGTCGTCGCGCGAGCGCGCGTTCGTCGTCGAACGGCGTTTGTTTCTAACCATTTTTCGCGCGTAGAGGCGCTCGTTTTCGCGACTCGAAGGTTCAAAGCGTAACGGTTTGTAGACTCACCTCCGGTGGTTTTCCACGCTCCACGCGCGCAGCGATGCTCGTGTACGCGTGTGGCATGGAGAACGAGTGATGATGTGTTCGTGTTGTATTCTATCTAGGCATTTGTGCATTGTAAAACGCAGGCTATTTCATTTGTAGAATTTCTTCTTGGCTGGGGACTGCGCCGCGCCGGTGAAACCGGCGTACGAGCTAAGCTGTGGGATTTCCACTCCGTCAGCCTTGGCTTTTTCCACGGCGGCGATTCTGCGCGGATCCCATTCGTCCAGCACGGCGAGCGGCAAATCGTTCGGATGGCGCGCCACCACGTACCCCCAAACTTCGCTACGAGGTAACTTTTTATGCCACGCCAACACGTCGCGCTGCATCGACCCGAAACAGCAGTACCAGAACGACAGAAACGGTGAGGTACGTTCACCCAGGGCGCCTATGTGCGTTCGCTTGCGACGTGCCTTGGCGCTTTCTTCGCTTTGACCTTTGGCGGCGCGCACCTTCACCATCGCCTTGGGCGTCCAATAATAATAACGCTTCTTCGGCGCGATGTAGAATGGTAAGATTTGCGCGCGAGCGGCACCACCGCCGTGACGCTTTATACCATCGTCATTCTCCTCGACGTCATCTTTGTCCTCTTCTTCGTCTTTGCGCTGAAGCTCGAGCGATTTTGCTATTTCTTTCCCTCGCGAGCCGCCCGTGAGCAACGCGGGCAGGTAGTAATCCTTGTGAATGACGTAAGAGGGCAAGAGCAGCATGTACGGACGCCCGTGTGCGGCAAGATTTTCTGCCGCAAACGTCACACACTTCTCTATGTGGTCGGCAGAATACGGTGGATTTGTCAGGAAGACGTCGTGCTCGGGCACGCGACCCTCTTCGATGACTTTGTAAAAATCTTCGTTGCGATTGATGACGTTCGTGAATCCAATCAAAGCCAAGTTCCTTCGCGTACCTCCGGCGCAGTAGTAAGGGTCATAAATCACCAGGTCAGCAGGCGTTTTGTTCAAGCGCCCGCACGCCGCCTTTAAGAAATTCGCCACGTTTTGGTGCGCCTCGGGCGACGTCTCGCAGTGGTCGTCCGCGTCCGTCTCGAACGGATGCTCAACCTCAGCCGGCGCCTTAAACTCCTCCGCTAACTTCGCGTTCCCCTTAAAGATCGCCGGTATCGTCTCCCCGCGCTCGTTCAAAACCGCACCTTTCTCTTTTCCCTCATCCTTTTTCTTCTCCGCCGGTTTCCAATACGTATAGCTCTGCGTCGCCTCGTCCCACGTCCCGATCCTGACGTGTTCCCCATTCGCCGTGCGCTCCGTGCTCGAGTACACGGCTTTAGACTTTTTATCCACGAGCACTAACTCGTCGTTCATCACCACGCCCTCGACGTTAAACGTGCCGTGGAACACCTTGTCTTTGTCGTCGGCGTTCGCCGCG
>JACLAB010016516.1_pt1 | contig 11451 bp, 6 predicted proteins | sample 8027921 | NCBI WGS metagenome assembly JACLAB01 (sample SAMN15725117, study PRJNA655200) | protist metagenome | isolation source: fluorescence activated cell sorting (FACS) single amplified genomes of... | place: USA: West Boothbay Harbor, Gulf of Maine | collected 2000-07-19
TCCCACACCCTGACTCGCTGAAGAAATCGGAGGACGTCACTCTGCTTCTTCTTCCATAGTTCTTCGACGTACTTATATGCCTGTAAATTTGGAAACAAAAAAAAGTGAATCCAGCGTTCAAACGACGAAAAGGTCTTTTGAAATCAAGTATTCGATTTACGAAAGAATAAGCTTTCGGATCGTGCGATGCCCGCCAATGAGGTTAAACATGAAATCGCGACAGATAACTCACTCCCATTTTCTTGCGCACGGCTGCGACAGTTATAAGTTATAATTCTAGGGTTTCAGTTGAGAAAGCGCTAAATAATTTGTTTAGACTATCTAAGTACCTTCGTACGAAAGTACTTTCGAAAGTACAACTTACTGTATGTACGTGTACACGTACGTGTACTGTACGAAAGTACGAAAGTACCTTCGTACGAGCGAGTACATTATGAAATTATCTACCTTCGTACGAAAGTACTTTCGTACTTTATTAAGTACGAAAGTACAACTACTAGCTACGTAGCTACCTTCGAAGGTAGCTACGAAGGTAGCTAGCTCTAGAAAAGTGCTAGCTAGATAGATGTAGGGCTATGATATGATACATAATTTTTTTAATAATACATACATCCATACTTCCGGAAGTACAACGTTGTACTTCCTACCTGCGAAGGTATCTCTTTCCGTATGATACTTCCATAAATACTTCCGGATGTACTTTCGAAAGTACTTTCGTACGTTGTACAGTACAGATGTTCACAGCAACTATCTTCGAAGATACCTTCGTAGATACATACGTTTACATGCATGCACAGTACATTGCTGTTCGCGGGTCGCCCTTTTGGGCACGTTTAACGGCGCGCGCGATTTGCCTTTCAAAATTTTCGCCCCTTCATCGTGAATCTCCGGTCAGCCTCGATGAAAAATAATCACCGATGAAAATGCGATGAAAATTTCCCCACCGGGAGGACGCGGTTTCAACGTTTTTTTACCCGACTAATTTGAAACTGGCGGATGTGGGCATTTTGATCACATCTGCCACTTTCCGTAAGGGCGACCCGCGAACAGATAGTAATGTACAGTACACGTACACGTACTGTACACGACTACACGTACACAACAAACTTTTACCAGAAATAAAACACAAACAACGTTCAAGTATTGAACACGTTCTCACAGCGCTCGACTCTGCGACGTAGACACAGTACGTAACCAACGCTAGAGGTGAGCTTCAGCACAGCAAGCATAATTTCAAGGTCTTCTCGTCAGTCAAGCTCACAATTGTGGAAAAGAAGAAACGTCGCCTAGAAAGTCCTGCGTCGAATCCGTATCCGCGACAGCCGCCGAATTAATTAGTGGCGGCGTTTTTGGAAAACTGCATCGCCGTCGCAAGGCTCAGTCTTGAAGGCGCCATGCTTCTTTTATTCGAAACACCCGCCGGATGTGCGTTATTCAAGGTAAACGAAGAAGGGAAACTTGACGACGCTGAGGTGCGCGAATCATTGTTACCGGCGCCTTCCCCAATTATCGGACTGCTTTTTTCGCTTAGATGCATCTTTAGCCCCTTCCATCGCGGAAGTGGAGCCCATGATCGATTATATGCTCCTTCGTCTCGCCACATTTTTTTTTCGATACGACCTCAACGAATAGCCCCCTGTTCTACCTGCTTTCTTACATGCATGTTGTCCCTGTCTGAACTATTTTCCTCATCAGGCCATCGACTTTGCTTTTAGGACAGTCCAAAATGCGAAGAAGATGGTTTCTCTTAAAGCATTCTCAAAATTCGATAACACCGCTGAGGCTCTCGCTGCTGCAGCGTCCTTGGTTGACAGCAAAATTGGCAAAGACCTCAAGAAGTTTCTAAAGAAGCACGCTGAGGGTCAAACCTTGGCCGTAGCAGATGCCAAGCTTGGCGGACTTATCAAAGAAAAGTTAGGCATCGCTTGCGTATACAGCTCTGGAATCATGGAACTTATGCGTGGAGTGCGGTGCCAACTTCACGAGCTAATCGGTGGACTCACTGATGCTGACGTTGCCCCGATGGCACTTGGTCTATCCCACAGTCTTTCACGCTACAAACTGAAGTTTTCTCCTGACAAGGTGGACACCATGGTAGTGCAGGCGATTGGCCTTCTTGACGAGCTTGACAAGGAACTCAACACATATGCCATGCGTGTTCGCGAATGGTACGGTTGGCACTTTCCCGAGATGACAAAAATAGTGACAGACAATGTGCAGTATGCTAGATCAGTGATACACTTGGGAGACAGAGCCACAGCAGCTGAGCAAGACTTCTCAAATATTCTTGACGAGGAGGTGGAAGTTGACCTTAAAAATGCAGCTGTCGTATCCATGGGTACAGAGATCAGCGACAACGACCTGGTTAACATAAAACAGCTCGCAGAGCAAGTGGTGTCACTTTGTGAGTACCGCTCGCAACTCAGTGACTATCTGAAGTCGAGAATGACTGCCATTGCTCCAAACCTGACCGTGCTTGTCGGCGAACTTGTTGGTGCACGCTTGATTTCTCACGCAGGATCATTGATCAATCTTGCTAAGCACCCGGCTTCCACAGTGCAAATTCTCGGTGCGGAAAAAGCTCTATTTAGAGCCCTGAAAACGAAACATGAAACACCAAAATATGGTTTGATTTACCATGCTAGCCTTATTGGGCAGGCAGCACCCAAGTTTAAGGGGAAAATCTCACGAATTTTGGCGGCAAAGTGTGCCCTTTCAATCAGAGTTGATGCACTCGGCGAGTCGAGCGAGGCTAGCATAGGGATTGATAGTCGCTCAAAGGTGGAGGCCCGTTTGCGGCAGCTCGAGGAGACGACCCTTGCGACAGCGTCAGGCAATGTGAGGGGCAAGGAATCCCTAACCAAGCACGCCAAAAATCGTATGGGGGATGCTCCGTCGCTGCTGACGGCGCCAAAGGCATACAATCCGGACACCGATGCAACACAGAAGAAGAAGGACAGCAAGGACAGAACTGCCGAGTCAATATCAAAGAAGGTCAAGAAGGAGAAAAAGGAAAAGAAAGACAAAAAGGAAATGTGAAGTCTTGGAGGAGTTCACGAATAGGGATTTGCTTATAAATACTACAGCGGTGTTACAAAATTTCGCCGGTACCCGTTCTCACTTTTACTATGGCAATAATTGCACCTACGTGTACGTTAGTCTATTCTAGTTTGCGTAATTCAAAAGTTGACTCAAGGTGTTTGAAAGAAAGGTACGGATTAAGTTGATCTCCAGTGCAGATAGGTTCAGCTTCACACCCTTCGAGATTTTTTTTCACACAAGTATGGAATTTTTTAAATAAGACGAATACCTTTAGGGCGCGAGAGTCTATTTTCCGCAAATTTGACTGTATTTTCGTGTGCCTGACTGAACGAATATTCTCCTGTCCAATTCAAAGCAGCTTGATTTTGAGCAAAATGTTACGAGAAAACAAACAAACCACGAGGTCATAAAGCCGATTCCAGTCTACCAAATCATCTCGAGCGTGCTTGCACAAATCAGTTGATAATTCGATGTAGTGGAATGGAAGGTTCTGCTAGACACATCAGGAGAACACTCCGTTGGAAAAGTTTAAAAAAAAACCTGGAAAAGTTCTTCGGCACGCTCAAGCTCTAAAACTGTCCTCAAAGCCCGTGTGGTAAACCACTCTGGAGAAACAACTGTGCATTTCCCCTGCCTCTTTAAAAGCATTGCCAGCCAGATTGGAACTCTGACGCGTATCTGAGGCTGAAAAGGACCGACCTCGGGAAAAGGAGCATCACACGAGATGAGGGCTGACGAGTCCAGAAGCTGTCGTTTGCAGGGTGCAAAGGAAAGTAAATACCCTTACTGTGCCGCTGAGCATATGGATCTGTCATGGGAAACAGCGCGTTAATGACTGTACGACTCGCGAAAAACAGAGAATAATTCATGAAGGCTTCAGATATTTACGCTGCCATACCTGAGGGTGAGAGAAGTTCGGAACGACTTGGACGCAAACGTCTTCTGCTGCGAAGTTCACATCCTGTTACATAACGGTGCGTAGGACTTGAGGTCGGAAATGACGAGAGACAAAATCGCAAGTTTACCTGGTGAGTGGGAATTTCGATCATTTGACTTGCCATTGTTCAGCTAGGTCAGTCAAGCTCGCCCTGTCCGCTGAGCCCGATTCAACCTTGTTTTCTCGTGAAAGCTCCGGGTCGTTTCCTGTCTCTAGCTGCCTTCGAAGGTAGCTAGCAAGGCCGGTCTCTCGTTCCCGGTCGCTCGTTTCACGAACACGTACACGCACGTACACGCATAACTCGTGTAAGTACCAGGGCATAGTGTACTGTACACGTACAACTACTGTACACGTATAAACTTTTATGGTCACGCTCCGGTAATTTTTGCCCGGGCCAGCGAAAACCATATTTTTTCCCGTTTCGCGGCGGAAAATATTTCCCCGTGTCTCCTTTATACCCAACCTCAGACGCACCATCTCCGACACCCCGTCGCTTCATCAGTCGCCGTGAAACTCGAGAACCAGATCGTACATCCCGCTCGGCGTCTCCACGCGGAAACTCGATCTCTAATTCGGCCTGAGCGCGCGCTGCGGCGACGTTTTGCGCGCGTGTGCCTACTCTCCCGTGCTCGCGCGCGCGGGTGCTCGCGCGTACACTTTTGTACGAAAGTACGAAAGTACGTGTTTTTCGTCACGAGTACAACATACCTTCGTACGAAGGTATTTACATAGTTACATACCTTCGTACGTTGTACAACTACAACTACATACGAAGGTAGTTTTATTGTACTTTCGTACGAAGGTACTTCCGGAGGTACAGTAGTTGTACACGTACACGTACGTGTACACTACGTTTTTTGCTGTTTTTTTTCGAATTTACTGTACGTGTACTGTACGTTGTACACGTACGTGTGCATTAGAAACGAATTGCACGTGTTCCACTCTAGCTAGGGCTATTACGTACGTGTACGTTGTACAGTAAAAGTTGACTTACGTGTACAGTATGCTACAGATTTCCGTGATATCTGCGTCAGCATAGCTCACGGAGGTTTGTAGAGGTCTGGGTCGCTACGCTCCCGATACGCCCCCGAAGTCTCGTGATTTCCGTAAGGTTTTGGTCTTATTACAAAGCTATATCTACTCCTCAATTTCCGCCAGTTTCTTCTCCAACTCATCAATCCCCTTCATAGCCTCCTCAAGCGTCTTCGGCTTATTTTCTTTAAAGTAGTCTTCAACACACTTTTTCCATACGCTTTCATCCACCGTAGCAATCTTCACCGCTAAATCAATTGGAATAGATACAGGATACATTTTGGTAGTTTTTTAGTACGCTTTTTGTTTGAGGCGACCTCACTTAGGTTTCCAATTTTCATTTTTTTGGCTTGTATAAAAACCCTAAAATTGATACAAAAACACTTATCAAATATATAAAGTTTAATAGGGAAGGCCTACGCCTTTTAAGCCGCGAATTAGCGTTGATGCGACAGAGTTAAGGGTGAAATGAACCCGAAGGGTTCAACCCTTTAAGCTCCGTCAATTCACGCTAATTCGCGGCTTAAAAGGCGTACTGTAGTACAGTATCTATTTTCGAAAATACAAGTCAACTTATTTCCGTACGTGTATCATAGTTGTACATAATAAGTACCTTCGTACAAGAGATACAGTAGTTGAATCAAAAAAATGCTAGCTAGCTATCTTTTATCTACTGCACTGTACATAGATAGCTACATACTGTACCTTCGAAGGTGCAAAATATGTAAGACATGTAACAACTTAGCCCTGCATATAGCCCTGCCTACCAAGATACGGAAATACGGAAATACTTTCATACTTTCGACGAAGGAATTCTATTGCTGGTATAAACATACAGTATGTGTAGTTGTGTACAGTGTACACGTACAACGACAGTACATTGCTACATACCTTCGTACGTACTTTCGTACTTTCGTACGAAGGTATTCTATCTACACCTGTAGCTAGCTAGCTACCTTCGTAGCTAGCTAGCTAGCTAGAGCTACCTACTACTTTTACTACCTGTACTTTATCTAATTTTTATTATGCGATTATCATAGCGATAGGTGTGTGATACGTCTACTTTTACGTAAAGTTGACATGCGCACCACGTAGGGCCCAAGATAGCCAAATAATTGCCCCCGTTCCGGCAGAGCTTCAGGTTGTAGAGTACAGGGGCATTTAGTACGTCAGAAGTACGGAAGTACGAAAGTACTTCCGTACAACGGTGTACGAAAGTACGAAAGTACTTCCGGAAGTCTAGATTTTTATTTCCGGAAGTACTGACTAGCTAGGGCCATATCAACGCAGTATCATATCTTCAATGCAGTACTATCATGACCATATCCATAGCACTACGTGTACACGTATTTCCGGAAGCACTTCCGTACGTGACGTTGTACAGAAAACAACTAAGCCCTACGGGTACGTGTATGTACGTGTACAATATTCAAATTGCGCCGAAGTAAACCGCACCCTGGACGAAAGCCGGGCGGGACAGTGGGTAAAACAACTTACTGTACCTTCGAGAGAACCTCCAACGTAGCCCTATGATACTTAAGGTTCGTTTGCTACGCCTCAAATTCGAGGTGGCAGCTGCTCTCGATATGAATTTCCGTTTACTCACATACTTTTTTAGACAGTTGTTTAAGAACTACGACACTGTGCGAACGTAACCTGTGCTGTAATGTGATGATGCCTTCGAAGAAAAGTTGTAACTGTCGAAATTCGCGTTGTCTGAAATTATATTGCGAGTGCTTTGCGTCTGGGCGTTACTGCGCGAGCTGTAATTGTGTTAACTGCTTCAACAATCTCGAAAATGGCGCAGCCCGCCAGGTCGCTGTTGAAACCACGCTCGAACGGAATCCAAACGCATTTCGCCCCAAAATTGCTCCAAGACCTGGTTTTGTCGCGGAATCAGAAGCTTCTGGACGCCACAACAAGGTGAGTTTGACGTCAGTTTCCGCACGTGGACTTCACCGTTGACATCTGCTTTTGACACTCATCTGTGTTCTAGGGTTGCCACTGCAAGAAAAGCAGTTGCCTAAAAAAGTATTGTGAGTGCTATCAGGCTAATATTTTTTGTTCAGACAAGTGCAGGTAGTACAACCTCTTTTAAAAGCCGGAGCAACTTCCTCCTTCTGGGCCCAGGTTATCACTTTTATTTGCAGATGTGCTGAGTGTAAAAACTTCGAAGGCTCTCGTGAGCATGTTATGAAGAGCTCGGGAAGGTTGAAGCAAAATACAAAAACTTTTCGCAAGTGTCGAGCCAACTTGATAAAAAGCTCATCAGCAAAGATACAGGTTCTCTTTGTAAAGCTGAGTTCTAATCATCCTCCGCAACCCAGAACATTTTTTCTTGTGATCTGACGGGCTCATATTTTCTTTTGATAGGCTATATTTCAAATTGAACAACACCACAGTATCCTTTGCAAAGAGAATGTCAATATACTATCAGATTTCCTTACAAGAAATGCAAGAAAAAATGTCCACTGCCAGTATACAGAACACTTTGAATTCACAGTCTTTTCTGTGCAGGTCCTCCATGAAAGGGAAACGAAGCTTCGAAGTGGCAAATTCAAGTTTGTGAGCATCCGTTGCAATAAATTTTTAATTCTTGTTTGTTATGCTGAGTATTATTATGATCTTCAGCTTCAGTTCTCACCTGAATCAAAAATTGGAGATCATATTTTAAGGTAGTTCTGCTGAAACAAAAAGTTATCGCGTGTTGCTTTCCAAAAAACTAACAGTGCTGTTTACATACAGTGTAAAACACTCGATTTCAGAACTGAACTGGTTGTTGGAGCACTGTTACTCAGAGAAAGGATCGGTGAAGGCAATGGACTCGCTCTGCGAAAAGAGGAATGATTTTGACATTTTGAAAGTTGCCGCCTTGCTTGTGCAATCCGCAGGTGTGCCTCCCCGCTTTTGTGTGAATGAACGCTGCCACCTGCTTTTTATTTTGCAGGTCTGCTACCGAGCGAATTCGGAAGTTGCAAGCGTGAATATTCTACGATATCAAAGCTCGAGAAAGTTGTCAAACTCGTACTGGTATGACAGTTTCAGACCTGCTCAATATGAAATCTTATTCTCAGTTCTTTGCGGTTCCACATTGTATATATTTAGACTACTTTCATATCCTAGACTATATTTTCTTCTTCTTCTCCGATTATTTCGCAGGGCACAGCACGAATGCAAAAAGTCAATTGTAAGAGGAAGAGAAATTCGAGAATTATTGGTTTCTGAAAAAATGAGGGTTTCAAAAATTGAAGACTCTACGCCGTTGTACTTGAGAAGAAGAAGTCGAATAACCTTATATCAACAAAAACTGTAGGGCCTTCGTGCACTCTACTTGCGGAAGTACAACCAACGGTTATTGTAAGTTGGCCGTCCTTCCGGAAGTCTTCGAAGGTATTTTAGAAAGTACTTGTATGTCCTGAATAAACAGTAAAAATAAGAACTAAAGGATACCTTCGGTACTTCCAGTAGTGCGGAATATCGAAGTACGAAAGTACCTTCGAAGATGCTGTTGCTAGATACTACGTTGTGCTCACATGGATATGAGAGTACGAGTCTTTTTATATAAATCCATTGCAGTAGGGCTAGGATAGTGTCAAGTTGGACTCCTGACCCTTATCAGATATCGATCGCTCACTTGTCTGACACTCCAGGGTGTGGTTCCATGTTTGTCATACTCGAGCTCGCAATAGCTAGAAGGGAGAGTACTCAGGCCAGTTTTAAAATAACTCAAAGTACCCCAGCCCTACGTCCGTGAACGTGGACAAAGCTATTTCTTCGAGTGGTGATTTATTTTCCCAGTAGTGTCGAAAACCGTCTTCAGACAGGTGGAGAGCCTGAAGACCAGCACAGTTCTGCTCACTTGCAGCACGCGAATTCGCAGTCATCCACAGTGATCGTTGTGAGATCATCGATACTTTTTGCGCCCTTAACATCCGCCAGCCTTAGCGCCTGAGCGCGCTTTGCTGCTTCCAAAAGGTTTCTGACTCCACGTCCGTTGGATCCCTTTGACTCCGGGTGACGAGCCTGAAGATCCATGGTAAAGTGCTTGTGCAGAGTCTCACGTGCACCTTCCCCGAGTTTCATCCGCTGTGGCTCCAATAATTGCTCTGCGATAGCAATAAGCTCGTCTGCATTGTAATCTGCGAAGTGCAGGGTTGTGGGGAAACGGCTCTCCATACCAGGATTACTGGCAAGTAGGTCCTTCATTTCACAAATGTACCCCGCGGCGATGACAACAAGGTCTTCTCTATGATCCTCCATCTCTTTCATCAGAGTGTCCAGTGCCTCCTTACCGAAAGAGTCTCTGTCTCCTGACACAAGTGCGTACGCTTCATCAACAAAAAGTACCCCACCCAAGGCTTCACTTACGACCGCTTTTGTCTTGAGCGCTGTCTGTCCAGAGAATCCAGCAACAAGGCTAGATCGATCAGCTTCAACTAGGTGACCTTTTCGAAGCACCCCAAGCGCTCGAAGCAGATTCGCAACTATGCGAGCCACTGTCGTCTTTCCTGTACCTGGATTACCTGCAAATACCATGTGAAGCACGCCACCACCTGCAGAAGGAAGTCCAGCAGCAACCCTTTCTTTCTCCACCAGTAGTTGTGCTCTGAGCGATTTGATGAAGTCTTTGACCCCATCCAGACCAACGATGTTTTCCAAATCCGAAAGCGCTTTTTCAGTGTCAACCTGCATTTGCTGAGCCACGGAACCAGGCCCACCGCCAACTTCAATTGCATTATTTCCCATAAAGTCTGTACCTTGCAAAACTGTCAAAGAGTTTCGGCCAACGGTACCTGAGGAAAACACGCGTTGTGTCTGACGATTAATTGCCGCCTCAAGCAGAAATCTTGCTAGGTGTGCATTTTTACGTGTTGGCTCTGCACAGCGTTCTGCATCAGAGACATGTGCTTCTAGCTGAGGGCTCTTCACCAGTCCTTCAGCAAGTGCAAACCCGCGTTCTTGCGACATGCAATTAATTATCGCAACAATTTCAGTGGAAGAGAAATCTGGAAGAACGACAGGGGGCGGCAACACTGCATCAAGAGCAGGGCAAAGACGGCGTGCAGCAGCTATACGGTCCAAATCACCGGCGATGATGAGCACGATTCCTTCTCCGGGTCGTCTCGCACGGCGCTCTACCTCCAGGGCAAGTGCCTCCATAGCCGACGTGTCTCTTACGCCTCCAGCGTCTGCTACTGGAAGCAAGCGGTGGAAATCATCTATGAGCAAAACACCACCTTCTGCCTTCTCGCACTGCGTTACTATCTGCTCAGCAGTTCTCCCAGGAGAGCGCCCCCCGGCCACAATATCAGCGCGGCTCGGACGGACAAGTGGACCGTGTCTGGAGACATCGCACTCGGATACGATGTGCGCTATCAATTGGGCGAGCATGGATTTACCACTGCCAGCAGATCCAATAATTAACATGTGAGGTGCAGGTTCAGCTCGACCACCTGCCTCGACGCGACGACGATTCACCTGCAGAGCATTCATCACCGCCTGAATCCTGGCCTTTGCGCCTGCATGCCCAACGACACGATTAAGGGCATCAATTGGGTCATATGATAACCCAACAGAAGATATGGGTGGGCAAGGGTGAGGTCCCCAATTGTCTTTTACATCATCCTCCTTGAGCTTCTTACAGTCTTCAACGGGGACGAAAATGCCAAATCCAGCTTTGCAGCGAAATAGTCGTTCGCCATCGTATTTACCGTCGCATTCAGAAGTTGCACGCTTTTCGTCAAGACGCAAACCAACTATGATTGCACCGCCAGCAAATTTTGCAGGACCAATAAACATGACTGTACCTGATCTGCCCCCGATTTCTGCCCTGTCACCAACGTATATCTTGTGAGGGTTCATTGTAGCCATGCACTCGTGCCGCTCGAGGCCACTTTTGAAATCGACAATCTTCGCTTCAGGTTTCAGTAGACAGCCACTTGACACAGACGAAACAATATATGTTCGTGACAGTTGGGCTGTACTGCTTGTTGCGGCAGGTTTCTGCGGTATACGCAGAGGGGGTTTTCTTCCGCCTCCGCCTGCTGCGAGCGGTGCGGCATTTTCCTTTGGCACCGGTGTTGCATGTCCCGAATCCATGGATAAGCCATGAGTTTGACCAGTGCTGACCTGTCTCGACTTCCCTATCGGGAAAGGCCCGGCGGTGGGGAGAACTTTGTTGGCCTGCCCATTCAAAGGTTTTGATCGCATTCCCGGACAGTTCTTCTCGTGCTCCACCTTTTGACCACGCAGGAGTATATCTTGGCAAATGCCACATCTCACCTGCGAAATAGAACGGTACTTTTGTAAACGCTAGTTTTAAAAAGTTGTTGGGCCGCGGATGCACGAACGCGTTCGTGACATGCTGCACCGCGGGTGAAGCGTCGACATGATAGTGACGTGAACATATTCGAATGCTGAACGAGTTGTTTCGTCTAACG
>JACLAB010009119.1_pt1 | contig 11441 bp, 5 predicted proteins | sample 8027921 | NCBI WGS metagenome assembly JACLAB01 (sample SAMN15725117, study PRJNA655200) | protist metagenome | isolation source: fluorescence activated cell sorting (FACS) single amplified genomes of... | place: USA: West Boothbay Harbor, Gulf of Maine | collected 2000-07-19
GGGATTAAAATTGACGCGGAAAGGACGGTGGCGGAGTACCCCGAGTTGCTCTACCGCTTGAAAGAGTACGACTCGTATTACGATTTACCGGTTTCCATTTTGAACATGCTCACCGGCCCAAACGAAGACGAGATTTTAGACGAGGACTACGACCAAATGTGGGACCAGAACATGGCGGGCAAAAGTAGTGGTAGCAATAGTTTTAGTAATAGTACGAATAGCGAATCCTACGAGGAGTGGCAAAACGACGGCTACTGGGAGAAAGAAGAAGATTAAACTAGATCATGTTGACATTATTTAGAATATTATTGCCCAATAATTGATATTCTAGCTCTTATTGGTCATTACCACACCCAATTTCTTTCAAGTGCTCTCTCAGGTATTGCATCCCTATATTGTTCCTTGCGCGCATATCATCAGATTTTGCCTAGAGCCTAAAACCCTAAACTATTTTACCTACCTTAAGGGGAAACAAAAAACGCAAAAAATCACTCATTGTGTGCGCGGAGAAGACGACGCATTAAACGACATTAAACGCATCGATTCATCGCATTAGTCGTCGTAACACAACAAACACAATGCCTCTCGTGGATATTACCAACGACATCAAGCGAAGTCGCTTAAAGCAGCAACAAGTAGAAGAAGAAAAGAAATCATCATCTTCGTTGAAACCAATTCCATCCACTCTGAGACGGATTTCCATCTCCAAGAAGTCGTCCTCAAAAGACGACGGAAAAGAGGGAGAAGAAGAAGAAGAAGAGCAACAACTCCCACCGACGAGGAGTAAACGAGACTCTTTGTCCGGATCTGCGTCGTCTCCGTTCAGCAAAGTGAGCGTGGAACAGCCCGGGGAGTTTTTGGAATCCGAACCGAGTTTGAGCAAAAGCGATTGCGTGTCGAATAAAGACGAAGACGAAGATGAAGAACAACAGAACGTTTTGGTCCAAGAGAAGAACCAACAACAACAGCAATTACGACAATCTCGACGTCAAAAGCATCAGCCGCAAAGGTTGGGTGATTTGCTCGAATGGAACGATATCAAATCGAACGCGCTGTACGAGAAGTACGACCCGGAAAAAGCACATCGAGAGCAACAGATGAAGTTGTTGACGAATGCTAATACTACTAATACTACTGATAGGGTGATGGAGGAGGAAGAGGAGAAGAGGAGTAAAGCTTCTGACTATCAATCCGGTCAAAATTCCAAAGCGGTGTTGGAGGTGCACCAACGCGTCGCGGATTTGATGAAGTTGGCCGAGCAGATGTTACCGCCGGAGGAAGCGGACGACGACGACGGGTTGCCGAAGAAGAGCATACGGGAGAAGTTGCGAGACGCGTGGGACGGGGATGGATACTACGCGAAACTTATGAAGGAGCAGGATTCTGGGCCGTCGTCGTCGTCGTCGTCGTCGAGGACGTCTTCTACTCCTCCTACTTCAAATGGTAATAGCAACAACAACAAATCAAAGACGAACAACAGCAACGGTAAAAAGGAAGGGTTGAAAGTGTATTGCGATAAGGAGAACCCCGTCGCGCATAAAGTCAATCGAGGAGCGAAGAAAGCGAGCGGATTAGGAGGGGGATTATCATCATCGGGTGGTGGTGGTGGTAAACTTGCCGTCGGCTGCGGAAACACGGGAGGAGGACTCGCAAATCACGCACCAAAACCGTTAGTGCAAAGAACCGCGTTAACCTCCGCGCTCGGTAACGTGACGAACGCCTCTTCGTCGTCCTCTAGCAATAACGTCAACGCCACCGTTAGCGGCAGCGCGTACATGTTCGGTAACTTGAAATCGATTCAAGCGCCATCTGCAACGCAAAATAGCTCATCTTCGAACAACGCGTCGGAAAAACCCACAAACTCGACGCCACCTTCGTCGTCGTTATCCTCCTCCTCCTCCTCCTTCGCCTCTGAATCCTCCATCAATACCGGATTGACGAAAAAAGATACCAACAACACCAACAACGAAACGCTCCTCAACGCGTTGAAGGCGGAAAACGACCTCCTCCGCAAACAACGCAACGAGGTCAAGTTAACGCACTTGAAACTGAAGAAAGAGTTGGACGATTTGAAAAGAAACGCGAGAATTGCGGTGAGTAAACTCTGCGCCAAGTTGCCCAACAACAGTCGAGGCGTCGAGTTGGACGCGTTGGCGTTTTTGAAGTTGTCTTCTTAGGAGAGAAAATAAGCGTTGACTTGAGATCAGGAAAAAAGGCGTTTTGAGAATATTAATGTAATATTCAGTATATATATACGAGTGATGAGAAAGAAGAAGAAGAGATAACGAATAACACGCGCACGTAAGACGCAGACGTAACGCGACAAACGCTCTCTTTTATAAACGCTCTTCTTTCTCTCTTCTCGTTCTACTTGCATACCCGCCTCAAAACCCTAAACAATCGTGTGCCTCTTTTCCCTCAGAATTTTGTATAGAAACCACACAAAAAGGATGACGACGACGATGGACGACAACGAGATCGATAAAGAAGTTCAAAACGCATCCGCGACGGTCGCGTTACCCGCCAATTCCACCCCGCGTTCTCTTTCCCTCTTAAACAACCCTCTTCTCGATCAATTTCCCTCGCATTTGTTCCACGAATCCTTCCGGAAGAGCTTTTTGCTCGAACTCGACCAGTTGTGTTCACTCGCCTGGGAGATTTCCAGGATGGAATACGAAGACGAAAAAGACCACGAGAAAGACGACGACGAAAATTTGACGCTGACGTTTCACGAAAAGATTGAAGTTTTAAACGCGCGATGGAATTTCTTCGACGATTTGTACTCCGAACACACCAAGTGCGAAGATTTGACCGTCTTTCCGGAACTGAACTTACGAGTGGCGAACGTGACGAAAGCGTACGAATTAGAACACGAAGCCGAGGAGTGGCTGTTCGAGGAAGTTGGAGGACTGGTGAAGACAGTTTGGAAAGAAACGAATGATACTGATGGGAGTCATGAGAGAAAAGGAGGAAAAGACGACGACGACGGAAACGACGTCGACGTTTTGGCGAAGACGAGGAACGAAAATGATTTCGGGAAGAGAGAGTCGATAAAGTTAGTCTTAGCGAAAGCGGCGAGAGGATTACACGCGACGAGGACGATGTTGAAAGCGCACTTGGCGAAAGAAAGCGCGCACGTTTTACCTCTGTTGAAAAAACACTTCTCCGAAGAGGAGCAGGCGAAGATGACGTGGTCGTTTTTAGAAAAGTTTCCCGCGGAGAAAGTGACTGGGATATTAGAGTGGGTGTTTGGAGAGATGATGATGGGAGAGGAAGAGCACAGAGGTGGAGAGTATTTGGAGAGTTTAGAGATGTATTTAAGAGCGCCAAAAGTGAAAACGTGCGCGGAAGCGATGGCGTTGAAATCGAAATTGAAGAAAATGATTGAAGACGTTCGAGCGAACGACGACGAGGAAGAGTACGAGAGGATGAAAGAGCGGGTAGAAAAAGCGCCGATTTTATCGCTGTTGTTTGAAAAAGAAGGCGGTGGCGAAGAGATGATGATGATGATGAACAACAACAAGACGGCGGCGGCGACACCTCCTCCTCCTCCTCCTCCAAACAACCGAAACAGACGAAACCGACACAAAAAATCCGCCTCTTTGTCCTCGAGACAAAAGCGAGACAAAAAGAACAAGAAGCTTCCAATCGATCACATCTTTCAGTTTCACGATGCCTTACGCGTAGAGTTGAATCGAATGGAGACGGAGATTTTACAACTCCCGACCGATGGCGCGTCGAGTTCCGACGCCAAACTCGTTCGAGAAATCGAAGGACGATTTGTGTTTTTACAAGGCGTCTACGAGGCGCACTCCAAATCGGAAGACGAGGTAGTCTTTCCTCAGTTAGAGAAGAAGAAAGCTTTAGTGAACGTCAGTCACTCGTACACTCTCGACCACGAGCACGAGTCGGAGTTGTTCGAGGAGATGTTGTCGTTGATTGAAAAATTGAAGAAACACGTCAATCGAGAGATTTTGAAGGAAGAAGAGAGGAGGACGAAGAAGAATAAAACGACGACGCGCAATAGTATCAGAAACAAAAAGAAGAATAGGAAAGGCGACGATATAGAAGAAAAAAACGAAGAATTAGAAGTAGAAGAAGTGGAAGAAGACGATAGCGGCACCATCGTGAGGAAACTCCAAGAGACGTGCGTCGCTTTAAAAGTCTCCTTGGAAACGCACGTGAAAAACGAAGAGGACGAATTATGGCCGTTGTTCGAGGAACACTTCACGATCGAAGAGCAAGAAACGTTGGTTGGATTAATCATCGGCCAAACTGGGGCGGAGGTTTTGAGGGCCATGCTCGATTGGGTTCGCCGGTCGCTCGATAGCGAAGAGGCGTTGGTGATGATGGCGAATATGAAACAGGCGACAGAAAATACGAGGTTTGCGAAATGGCTGAATACTTGGATGACTGGAGAGGACCCAGAAGCAGTCAGAGTGCTAGGTTTAAAGAAAAGAGGGGTTTTAACGATTCCAGAGAAAGCGGACTTAGAAGAGAAGGAGCAAAAGAGAAGGAAGATTGATGCCACCGCCACTACCAACGACAACATCGACGACGCGAAGAAGAAGCCGTCGTCGTTCGCTTTGACTGCGAAGAAGCAAGACGAAGAAGAAAAGCGTCGACAAGAACAACACGAACAACGACACCAAATCAATAATAATTGTCGTGAGCCGGACGAGGACGAGATTTCCGACGCGACTACCGCGACGAACACGCACGTTTTGGGCGGCCACGGCGTCAGGCAAGTCAGCGAGTATTTCGACACGTTGCGCAAATCACAATCCGCTGATAAGTTGCTCTCCACGTCCACATCAGTCGAGAACCAATCCGAGGGCGGCGATGACACATCCAAAGATGCGTCGCACAGTAACCAAACGGACACCGGTATTTTTAAACCCGGTTGGTCGGATATTTTCAAAATGAACCAACGTCAGTTGGAAAGCGCGATACACATTTTGAATCGAGACGATACGCTCGCGCCGAGTAGGAAAGCGTATTTGATGCAAAACTTGTTAGCGAGTCGATGGATTACCGGGAACCAAAAGATTACCGAAGATAAGATGGAGTTGGATGCCATGATGATGGTTGATGGAGGAAACAAAAGTGGGAACAACAACACCACCACCACTACGAATAACAACAACAACAACAACAACACCAACGCGATGCGCGCGGTGTCGGCATCCGCCGAAGAGGACGACTCGAACAACACCAACGAGAACAAGAACATCTCACCGTCGTTGAAAGCTGTGCCAAACTTCACGCTTCGCGGTGGCGGCGGTTCGGGTGATAAAAAGAAAGGCGCTACCGCGGATCAACCAATCGTCTGTTACGCGTGCCCTCCTTCGTCTAAAACAAACGCCGAAAAGCAAACGGTAAACAAAGCAAAAGAGAGCGGCGGCGGCGGCGGGAACAACAACACCACCAACTACAAACACGAAAACTGCCTCGGATGCAAACACTACCACCGAAAGTGTAAAATCGTTCCAACGTGTTGCAACGTCCCTTTCCCGTGTCGTTTTTGCCACGACGACAACTCCGACCACGCCATGGACCGATACAACACGAAAGAAATGCAGTGCATGAAGTGCGCGTTGATCCAACCCGTCGCCAAGAATTGCAAAAAGTGCAACGTCGAAATGGCCAGATACTTTTGTAAAGTCTGCAATCTCTTCGATGATTTACAAGACGGCAGACACATCTACCACTGTCCGTTTTGCAACGTCTGCCGAAAAGGTAAAGGTCTCGGCCAAGATTTCTTCCACTGCATGAAATGCAACTCGTGCGTCTCTTTAGTCATGGGCCCGCACGAGTGTCTCGGCAAACGCTCGAGCATGGAGAGCGAATGCCCGGTGTGCAAAGACTTCATGTTCGATTCCGAGACGCCGGTGAAAACGTTACCGTGCGGACATTTAATGCACACGTCTTGCTTCGAAACGTACACGAGGCATTACTACACCTGTCCGCTCTGCCGCAAATCTCTGGGCGATTTCACCGTCTACTTTCGAATGCTCGACGCGATTTTAGCGGACGAGAGGCAGAAGAAAAAAGCCGAAGAAGAAGATAAAGAAGATAAAGAAGAAACCAAAGAACAAAAGCAGCAAAAGGTCAAATGCAACGACTGCGCGGAAGTGACGATGGCGGAGTTTCACTTCGTCTACCACGCCTGCGGGAAATGTCGCTCGTACAATACCGTGGTAGAATAGAACGCGATTCATAAGATTATAACAACAGAAAAGAGAACGTGCTCGTTTTCACACCACGAAAGCTCTGCCCGTTTGTACTATTTATATATATTTGTATGCATACGTGTAGTGCCGGGAAAATGTCATCTCGTAGGTATTCGCTTCACCTTCTTTTGCTTCAAGTTGGTTGAGAAAATTCAAAATCTTCATAAAGAGAATGAAGCCAAAAGTTTCCAAATACTTCTCTCCTGCTGCTGCTCAAGAAGACGTAGCAGCAGCAGAAGCAGCGAAAACCATCGATTCTACTTCTGCCAATGTTGTTTCGTCTTTAAACGCCTCGTTTATTGCATCAAAGTCCTTCATCGAATGTTTCAACAAATGTGAAATCGATTTCCAATCCTTCCTGGAAGCGGCAAAAATCAAGGCGGATTACGAGAAACACGAGAACGGTTTGGAGATGATTTTAAAACACGCAGAAGGACTTATTTTCGAGAAAAAAGAGTTCTTCGAACGAGAGAAGGAAGAGAGACGTAAGCGGCGTCATAAAAGCCGGGTTAATCGCTCTGAGGAAGAGGAAGAGGAAGGCGCAGATGTGTTAGGGTTTAGAGAAGGCTTTGATGGTGCAGACGAAGAAGCGACTGCGAGAAAGCGTTTAGGACGTTTACTCAAAGACACGTTAGAAGAGTTGCACCGATTACACGTGAACGCGTCGTGCAGATGCTCGACTCGCGCGCCGAGAGTGAAAGAAGCGAGAGATAAACTGACGTCGTACCGAAGGCGCGCCAGAGAGGCGTACAAGACGGTTGACTTTGAGAGGTACGAGACGGATCTGAGAGACCGGTTTGAAAAGAAACGGAAGAGGGAAGATGCGGATGCGTTTGCAAAGTTTCGAAAGAATCCTCCGAAATCGATCGAGGAGATTCGTACGTGTTGCGAGTTGTTCGTGAGAAACGGGCGGTCGCCGCACCATTTGTGCCCGCACTTGTGTTACTATCGCGAGTACGAGCCGGCGAGGCAGTTGTTCGTGTTGAGAATCGCGTGTTGCGAGAAGTTTGGGAGCGCGAAGAAGTTGGAAGGGTGGACGTCCGAGTTAGCTTTGAATAATAGCACGTCTATTAGTAATAGCGCCGCCAATAGTAGGGAGCGACGAGGTAGGAATTCCTCATTTTCGCCTTCGCCGAGGAAAGAGTCGTCGTCGCAACTCTCCTCGTACGCGGTGAACAATTCAAACAGCGTCCTCGGATCTGGGTATAAATCGTTTCCGTGGAAAGTCGAGTTTAAAAGTCCAAGCGGGGAGATATTTGGTACCGCGGAGGATGTTTTGAAAGCCATATCCGGAGAAGACGGTGATACGAATACTACTCATCAAGCCGCGTTAGCGGTGGGAAAGAGTCAACCCCCGGTAACGAATCCGCAAGGCATCTCCTTCCCGCGATCTTCACACGGCGGGTCCGGGAAACGATTGCCCGGAGTCAAAGAGCACGGGTTAGAACAAGACGTGGAGATTTTGAGAGCCGCGTTGTGGAAGGCGTCCGACGACCAAGTGCACGCGTCTTCGCCGGTCAAGTTGAGACGGTTAGAAGCGGAAACGGAAGGGTACGAACGGAGTCCCATGCAATTGGCGCCTCCCGGGAAAGGGTTCGTGGAGAGTTGCGGAGACGTGGTGACGTTGAAAGTTATCGATTACGATAACGATGGTGACGATTCAGACGACGAAGAGGGGAGAATGTTGTTCAGCGAGAGCGAGTACGATACGGACGGAGAAGATTTGGAGAGAAGAGGAGGAAGAAGAAGAAGAAGAAGAGAAGACGCGCATCATAATCATCATCAAGACGCGTTCGATGGCTATTTTTACGAGGACGAAGAAGAAGACGATGATGTCGTCGTCGCTGATGAAATCGTGAACATCAGAAAGGAGGAGAATAAGAAAGAGGAGCAAAAGGAAGAAGAAGAAAAATCGAAAGTCTTGGCGTATGACGACGAGAGCGAGAACAAAAACCCAAGTTCCTTTGAAAAGGTGAAATCAATAAAGAAGGAAAGAAAAGTCAAAGAAGCCACTTTTTATGCCGCCAATAATGGCGACGGACCATCCGCCTTTGAAAAGGAAGAAGATTTTCATCAAAGCGAGGAGAAGAAACTGCGCATGGCGCAACTGAACGAAACGAAAATGAAACACTCCTATCACTCGTCGAAGCTTTTGAAACTGGAAAGCGAACCGCCGTTGGTGAGTAAGTTCGACGACGAGGATGCGATTGATGCGTTCTTTCTCAGAAAGGAAGAAGAAGAAGAAGAAGAAGCCGTTCAAAATCCTACGACGAGACAACAATCCTCTGTTATCGGCGGTTCACAAAGACACTTCGTCGTCCCGCCAAGATCTCCGTTCGGTCTCCTCGAGGAAATCTTATGGAGAGACGACTGGAAACTTTTGACCGCGTGCATGATGCTGAACTGCACGACGCGATTGCAAGTCGATCGCGTCTTGTGGGAGTTGTTTACGTTAGCGCCGACGGCGGAAGACGCGGTGAAATTAGGTGAAACAGAGCGTGGGATTGAATTGATTGAAAAATGTTTAGCGACGATTGGATTGCACAGAAAACGTGCGAGAGCGTTCGTGAGGTTATCGAAAGATGTGGTTGAAGCGAGACGAGGTAAAGAGAGCGCTTTGTTACGATTAGGAGGCGAAAGCAAATTAGGAGACAAAGATCAAATCTTGGCGTTGGATAATAACACCACCACTGGATCAGAGAATGACGACGACGATGGCAACGGTAACGGAGAAAGGGATGATGAAGAAGAGGAAGAAGAAGAAGAAGCAACAATTCCACCGCCATCATCGGCGCCACCAACTGGAGGAAAATTCGTCCGCTCCGTTTCTGAATTCCACGGCGTCGGTGCGTACGCTGCGGATGCGCACGCAATGTTCTGCGACGGCATCATCGCCGCGCCGCCGAGAGATCACGCTTTACGATGGTACTATGCTTTCGCGTTGGAACGAGAGAGCGAAAAGTTATCCAAGAACGTTTTGTTTCTAAAGACGACGAACGCGGAAGAAGAGGAAGAAAATGTAGAAAGAGATTAGCGTTGACGTAAAATAATAGCGAATACCTGCGCACGCAACAAACTCGTTAAAATACACGCACCTGAAGAAGGTATTACTTACAACTATACCAACTTGGTACCACTACAGCTACAACTCTACACTATCAGGTAATAATACTACATCTGCAATAACTCTCTGTCTCTCTAGAATCCTTGGAAACACCTATCGTAGTTTGGCAACGTTATCATCTCTTTCGCGATATCATTCAGAGGATGCCAGACCTTCTCGACCGGTACGAGATACATATCAGGTGCTCGCAACGCGCGTTTTTCTATTTCGGTTCGGTCTTGAATAACCCCACTTTCTTCTTTGTCTTCAATATTGAATAAGTTTCGCCAGTGCGCCTTCTCGTCCTTCACTTGTCGATAAGTCGGAAACGCTCGAGCGCTCCCGATGGAACCAATCGATCCGCGAACTTCAATATCATCCCAAAATGCAATCATCAGCGTCGTTCGCGTCGGTAACGGTGTGCTCTTCTCGTCGGTATATGAATCGTTATTAATGAAAGCGTTCAAGCCTCGTCCAGGAACGACTCCGTGTAACAACTCTCCGTCAAACACGACGCATCGATTAGTTTTCGGATACGCTAACCAACCGTTGATTTCGTTAAAGTTGGTATTCTTTTGATCGCCGTCGCGTTGCGTCGTCACTAAGGTCGGTCCTCCAACGAACGCTGCTGGGTTTTCCGAGGTGGTTGTTCTTTGTCGCTTATTATTCTTGTTCCTTTCATCCTCCATCATCTCACCGTTGGCGGATATGAACACGACCACGGAACAGATTGGATGTCTCAATCCGTTGATACCTTCATCGTCAGAGTCAAAATGCATTTGGTGTCCTTCACAGTGTGCTCGATTATGACACCACCACTCTGCTTTCGTGGCCTCGCGTAAAACTCTCGGAAACGCGCGACCGGCGACGCATTTCGCGTACTCGATGACAACATCCATCGTGCTCGAAAAATTATTAGTACGTTCTTCTTCGTTCTCCCCGACGACGATATCGTGCACGTACGAAAAGAACTGCCTTTGTGAATTCTTCTTCTCACGATTAAAATACTCGTGCTGCATCCAAAACGGCGACTGAACGTCACCGAACTGCTTTTGCATCATTCGCAACGTCGACGTTGGGAACACGTCGTCGAACATCTTCGCGTAAATCATCTCTTGTTGTTGTACATTTTCACCATCATCGTCGTTCGATTTCTTCTTTTGCTTCTTCTCCTCTGCCACATTAACGACGGGGCCTAAATCCACTCTGTCCTTCCCGTACCTCAAAATCTCCTCTCGATTCAAGCAAAACAGGTACTTTTCCTCTTTTAGAAGTTTTGCGATGAATTTTGCCTCCGCGGACGAATACTTCGCATCCTCTTCTTGTTGTTGCATCGAGAGCAACACGAATTGTTTCATCAACCTCTTCCTAAAAGCTTCCTCTTCCTCTTTTTGAGTCTCCTTTTCTGAATCATCGATGGTAGCATTAAACGTAATCGAACTCATGGCGAGCATTTTGCACTTGTTCAAGTCCTCTCGCGTCCTCGATAAAGCGAGTAAACGTGGAAGTAGTCCTTCTTGAATACTTCTCCAATTCTGTTTCTTTTCTTTCATCATCGTCATCACTGTGCGCTTTCCTTCCTTTTCGCATGTATCGAATTCCGAAGATGCAGACGTTTTTTTGGTGGTAGGAGTGTCTTCCGTCATCGAACTCTCTTTATCTTCTTTCTCTTCTTCCTTGCGGCGCGTTTATCACGAGGAGTTCCATCGTGTATCCATTTTTGTGGCGAATTTTCCTCAGTGTAAGAAGAGAAAAACTCGTATCTTTTTAGTACCTAAACGCATCTTCATGACGTCTGGAAAAGACGAAGGAAGATCATCGAGAGCGACGACGAGAAAGACGAGAAAGAGGAAGACTCCTTGTGATGAACAGAGAGATTCTTTATGGGACGTGGTCGTGAAGTGGGACGATATTTGTTTCAAACACATTCTTCCGAAATTGAATGGAACCGATGTGAAATTCTTGTACGAGGTGAATGGAGAAACGAGAAAGTTGATTAAGAGATCATCTCGCAAGGGTGATTTAAAAAAGGGGTTTAGAGTGAGAGAGATGTCGTCGATATCGACTTTGGAAGTTGCGTGGGAGCATTTTCCGTGGGGCACGTA
>JACLAB010006693.1_pt1 | contig 11433 bp, 14 predicted proteins | sample 8027921 | NCBI WGS metagenome assembly JACLAB01 (sample SAMN15725117, study PRJNA655200) | protist metagenome | isolation source: fluorescence activated cell sorting (FACS) single amplified genomes of... | place: USA: West Boothbay Harbor, Gulf of Maine | collected 2000-07-19
TCATCGATCCAAACATAGGAGGGATCATGGTGATGGGCGATCGAGGTACTGGGAAGTCGACTACAGTTCGGTCTTTGGTATGTTTTGATTGAATGAATCCCATTTGAGCCCTTTACTTTTCTTCTTCCACAGGTTGACCTACTGCCGCTAATTGACGTTGTCAAAGATGACCCTTTCATGAGCAGCCCAACTGACCCCAACTTGATGTCTCCAGATATACTCAAATTATTTCGTGAAGGGTATGCTACTATGTCAAAACGATTCCTGTGCCTTTATTTCACTTACATCAACTGTATATTTGGCTCTAAATGTATGATTTCGGCGGTCCCCTGCATATTGTTCGCCTCTTGAAACCACGAGAGTTCCCATAAACATGGTAGACCTACCGTTGGGCGCGACAGAGGATAGAGTGTGTGGAACCATAGACATCGAAAAAGCTCTGACAGGCAGGGAATAACCGGTCTTGATTGTGTTACATAGGATGCTGTCGCACGTTTTTTTTTCAACGCGAAATCCGACTTCCACCGCTGTTTGCTGCCCGCAACCCTTGCCAAGGAAGGGACGAAAGCTTTTGAACCTGGACTCCTAGCAAAGGAAAGTCTTGTCTCTTGTGACCATTTGTGGTATCACTTACCTATTTATCTCACCGTTTTCTCATATGCCAGGCTAATCGCGGAATTCTTTATGTCGATGAGGTTAACTTACTAGACGACCATCTTGTGGACGTTCTCCTTGACTCCGCGGTAAATTATTTTTCCTTCAGATGAGAGAGTTGTGTATATCGCTAAACAAACCTCTATGTCTCTAGGCTTCCGGTTGGAACACCGTCGAACGAGAAGGAATAAGCATATGTCATCCTGCCCGTTTCATTCTTATTGGTTCTGGGAATCCAGAGGTTTGCACTACTTATGAAACAGCGCACAGCTGGAGAGGGGAGTTTTTTTTATGCAAGACGTCTAAAACTTTTGCACAGGAGGGTGAACTTCGCCCCCAACTTCTTGATAGGTTTGGTATGCATGCACAGATCAAGACCGTGAAGTTGCCTGAGGTGTGTGATTCTTAACCACAGTTTTCACTGTTTGACCAAGAAAACCGAACGTATTTTCGTTGGTGCTGGACTCTAACCCTTGGAGCGAGTGAGAGTCGTTGAAGAGCGCACTGCTTTTGATACCTCACCCAATGAATTTCGCAAAAGTACACTTCATTTGTTGTTGTTTTCCAATTCTTTCGTTTGGTCAGCATTTGCACTGAGAACACGTCCATTTGCAGAGTACGAATCGGAACAGAGGGCGATAATCAGTAAACTTGACACTGCTCGGGAGTTGCTGCCTTCAGTTCAAGTACCAATGGAAATTCGGCTCAAGATTTCTCAGGTACGTTTCTTGCACGTATGACCGTTTACTTGTATTTCACAGTTTCATTTGTGTTAAGGTTTGTTCCGAGCTTGATGTCGACGGGCTCAGGGGAGACCTCGTCACTACCCGTGCTTCCAGAGCTGCTGCTGCATACAGGTTTGTGCTCAAGCATATGATTTCACAGTTTCTGGAATTTCGCCGTCTAAATAAATATATCTCGTGTACTCCAGGGGTGCCAACGAAGTCACCGATGAAGACGTCTACTCGGTGGTTACACTGTGTCTTCGTCACCGTCTGCGAAAGGATCCTATGGCGACTATTGACGAAGGCACGAAAGTGCTTGAGGTTTTCTCAAGTGTGTTCGGATATGATTCTGAGGAGTGAGCAAGAGTTGTTGATAAGTCCATGAATTTCATGATGGAAATATCCGCAGCTGATGTACTTATAGAGGAACTGCTCTCAACACACTACAGGAAAGGATGCTAAACAATTTGAAAATAACGTCACCACTGACAACAAAAGTGGTATTGCACAACCTTCAGAACAAACTTTCGAAAGGCAGCTTAAACTGCGTCTTCTGCCAGACCATCATGAACAAGAGAGTTTCATCGAGGAACTCACTGTCCCGGGGATGGAGAGCTCACAAGCCCTGCAGCATCATCCCATGCATCTCCTGAAAGAACGCTATCAATCGCTCGAGAGTTTTTATCGACGACTTTATCCACTATCCCGTAAGCAATCGCGTCCTTCGCCGTCAGATAAAGAGGACGTTGAATATCCTGTGTCATAAAGTTAGTCAGACAGGATACGATTCGAGAGACGATTAAAAAAACTCCACATTATCTATCTTCTCTTTGGAGTGACCAGTTGTCAGACTTAATATATCAACCATGGCTTTCTTTTGCTCAAGAACTTCTTTCCACTTGAGGTGGAGTTCAATAGCCTGTCGTTGACCAGTAGATGGTATCCTTGGCTGATGCAGCATCGCTGTTGCATGAGCTGTCATAAACCGTTTGCCCTTATTTCCAGCTGACAGTATCATGCAAGCTTGACCTATGGCAACCCCCGTGCCAACAGTATAAATCTGTTGAAGGGGAAAATTTTCAGCGAAACGAAGGTGGGGCACTTTATTGTTTGCATTATCAGAATATGGCAGCTTACCTCATTGCCTATATACTTCATGGTGTCATATATAGACGTAGCTTCAGTTTCAAAGCCTACAACCTCCCCATCAGCTCGCTGACAACCAGTAGAATTTATGTATATGTAGCATGGACGAGTAGCGTCCGTGTACTGCATGTAGAGAAGCTCGGATACGATGAGCTCGGTCACCGCTGGAACCAGCTGTGTCGCCACGATGGTGCTTCTCCGTTAGTAAATAAGTTTATCGTGGAGAAGAGTTTCATTTCTTCCGAAGACAGTCACAGAAGGTATTGGGTGGGACATACCGGCATCCCTATGTAAACAATCCGGCTGTCAAGAAGAAGCGAAGGTAGATCGGGAGGGGGCGTTTTGGGTTTGTGCTCGTTGTACGAGGAGCTCGGCGTGGCGCTTGCAGGAGAATAAGAGCACACAACCCCAGGTTTTCTTTTATCGCCGACTCTTTTGTTGGCGGGTTGAGTGTCACTCAATCCTTCGCTCCCTAAAAAAGCGAAAAAGGAGTAGAATACTTGTCAATTCAAAATGGTAGAGTTGTATGAACTCTCATTGATGTGTATGGTAAAAAAATTGACAAGCATACATCTTGGCGTGAGAGCGGCTGCACAAACGACTCTAGGTACTGAGACTGGACGCCTATCAGTGTATACACCAACTCGGCGAAATGAAGTTTTAGAGCGAGCCCGAATACTTAACTTGCGTGGAATCACTTTCGGCCGGGTGGACTCAAGCCGCGATGATATGGAATGATTGCCCGAAAAGGCACGGAAATACCACATGAAGAGGTTACCAGTACAATGGCTTCAGGGAAACGAATTAGGGCTATCTTATGGAAGTACAACTACAGTACGTTGTACTTTCGTACGTTGTACTTATTTCCGGAAGTACGAAGGTACGAAAGTACGAACCGGAAATAATAATACGAAGTACTGTACGAAAGTACAACTATTCTATTTTCGAGGTAAGTTGTTACTTTATTTCGTACGAAAATAGAATACCTTCGAAAAGGTACACGTACGTGTACGTGTACAACTACAGTACGGAAGTAAATATTTGTTACGAACGAAGGTACTAGGGCCTACCGAAGTATCATACGAAAGTATCAAAGAAAGTACGTGTAGTTGTACAGTACACGTACGTGTACATTATTGCTTGCTTCGTACGGAAGAAGGTATTTTCGTACGAAAGTACTTTCGGAAATACTTCCGGAAGTACGAAAGTACAACTATGTACGGAAGTAATGATAATGATACACGTACAGTATGCTATCGCACAATATTTATTCTAAAAATGACACAAATATATTGAGCGGGCGATTCTATAAACGCGGTTGTACTTCCGTACACAGTACTGTCTACTGTACCTTCATACGAAGGTAGAATTTACAGCATGCAGCTACATGCACGCTGCGAAGATATGCAAGGGATATTAATTTATAAGAAGGTAGGTAGCTAGGTACCTTGGTATTCAGTGCACTCAGCGGCAGGGGAGGCTGCACTGAGCGCGTTTTGAGCAAGAACCGCCATCACACCGGTATTCAGTGCACTCAACCCAACTGACCGACGGCCGAAGCGCTGGAGGCGCTTTTTTATAATGGGCTATATCCGATAGGAAATATCTAGTGTTTATTATTCCACAGGGAGTAAGTTGTTATTTACTATTATTTATTTGATACAAGTACCTTCGAAGGTACCTTCGTAGACTACAATGTACATACACGTACAACGTTGTACACGTACACGTACACGTATCACTCACGCATCTATCACCATAAAAATACGAAGGTAGTCTACAGTACGTGTAGATACACTATGATAGTCTACAATGTACAGTATGTACATTCAATCAGTTTATATTCAATCCTACACGTACGTGCGTGGGATGTGAAATAGTACGTGTACAGCTGTACACGTACGTGTACTGCTCAGGGATACCATAGTCACGTACAGTGTGTTTTCAAATAAAAAAAGGTACACGTAGTGAATGATGCTGTGCGTGTACACGTACAGTACGTGTACAGCTGTACACGTACTTCCGGAAATAGAAATGATACCTTCGAAGATAGATACGAAGGTACTTTCGTACTTTCGTACTTTCGTACCGTTGTACTTTCGTACTTTCGTACTTTCGTACTTTCGTACTTTCGTACGAAAGTACGAAGGTACTTTCGTACGAAAGTACGAAGGTACTTTCGTACTTTCGAAAGTACTTTCGTACTTTCGTACCTTCGAAGGTACAGTATTATTCATGTCTACGGTACCATATGAAGATATTGATTGCAGTCGTACGTTTCTTATGTAAGACGTGTGTCGTGTAGCCCGAGGGTACTTGTCGTGAATTCGTTTACTTTGTTTACAGGCGCCTTCTCGATACTGCATCGGCGTCTCTGTGTTGCGACGTGTAGATTCGGTTTATCGCACTTCTTAAGCTGATCACTGCCACTCGACGTTTAGTACAATAATTTTAACAGTACGGTTTATATCGTCTTGGGTTTCTAAGTTGTATGACATTTTTTTACGATTCCTTAAGTGGTCATTCATTCTCTTTTATGACCCTCAAAGAAGTGCCTCGGTATTACTGCGGTATGTTTAGTCAAGGTCTTTTCGTTTCTCCTCCTTGATTACGATTCTTTGTTTCAGATTACTGTGATGCTTACCTGACACATGACTCTGTACGTTTATAAGTGAACTTGTTTAGTCTGGCTTTCCTGTGTGGAAAAGACTTACGACTGGCGAATTACTGATTTCTTCTTACAGCCCTCTGTTCGAAAACAGCACAATGCTGGCTACAAACACAAGGTACTAGAACTACACTTTCCTGATATTAAAGTTCATTGACTTCTCATCAAAGTATGCGTAGGCAAATGTTCGCAACTATTATATGCAGTTTGAAGAGCAGACTACTCTTTCTTTTATAGATAAGAAGTTGAGTTCTTTTGATGGAAGCGCGTTCACAGCTTATCAGCACGAAATAAGTCGGGTTCTGAAAGAGCAGATTGAGCGCCGTTCCAGTGATATTTTATGAAAAGAGTCACTTTTACAGGTGCAGACATCTTGCACAAGAAAACATTGCTGTGGTTGATTGAAGAGTGCATTTCGCTGAGAAGTGTAAGGATATGAACTTTTTTTCGTGGTCCACCAGGTCCACCAACTTATCACTGCCCACCAATATATTTCATTTGAGATGACAAGAAGATTTCAGAGAAGCAGGATTCTTTAGTCTGACTCTGAAGCCAAATTAATATCCTTAATACCGTGTAATGATACGTACAGCTAAAAATTTAATGAAATCAAATATTTCCTACTTTTGTTCTTTAGATTAATGAGTGTCGACACAGAGAACAAGGGAAAAGCAATATGGTTCTCGTAGCCGCGCTTCAACAAGAATTGTACGGACATATTTTTACCTTAGCCTACATATGTACCAAAGACCTTTTCCGTTAGCTCAGTTGGTCAGAGCGTGGTGCTTATATGCGCGGCATTGATCGGCATAGCTGAAGAACACATATACGATGACTCGTCCCTGAGTCTCATGGCAACGCCAAGGTCACGGGTTCGAGACCCGTACGGAGAAAAATAGTTTTTCGCGATCCCTGTGGCCTTGACATACTTGTACGTTGTAATTGTACGGAAGCGCAAATATGTACACTTTTGGAAACATTATTAGGGTATTATTAGGGTGCATGTGCTCTTCAAATAGATAGCGAGAGTCTTCTATTTCTTTGATACTTCCGTTCAAATGTTTGCACGGGAGCACAAGTTGTGACATGCATGTTGCGCTACGCTTATACTGGGCTGATAACAAACTAGTGCCAGTGTACACGTACTAAGCTCCGGAAAAAAATGCTTCTGCTTTGAGTGAATCGGTACAGTATAACTGTCTAAAGTAAAATACTCGGATGTAGCATACATCTACTCACACCTTCGAAGGGAATTAAACCCCAACACACTAGGTTGTCACCTGTGTCCTGACCCTGATACCAAACTGAAGGCTGAGCGTTGGTCCCTTGGACTGCACGTTGCTCAATTTGTAAGTGTACGTACTGTGTTAAGTGAAGTTCAAACCCCACAAAAAACCTCGTTGTCCGGAATTTCATCGTAGCGATGAGCAGACGACTCAGAGCAACGAGCACGTATGGACTTGAGCACAAAAAGTTAAAGAAAAGAAGGCCTGCTTGAACATGGAGACTGCGACGTGTGCTGACCCCCCAGCTTAAGAGGACATGATTTATGTTCTAAAGAGATATCTGTGATGAAAACGGAGGATGGAACAATCCTTCAGGTCTCATACCGTCTCTTCAGCAATCATCTCTTCACTGAAATTATGTACACAGTTTACGAAAAAATCAACTCTTGCTGGATCTTCTTTGCCCGTGAGACCAGCTCCGAGGTTGGCGATAAGCTTCTGTGGACCAAATTCAGTCAGCATGCGCTTTACTCCGGACTCAATTGCTTTCAAATCCCCCCCAGTATCTATATGAAGTAAGGCAGGGTCAAAGTTCCCTTGAAGTTGACCAGGTTCTACTCCCCTTGCACTTGCCTCTTCTTGAAGTATAGCACGAGCATCATGACCTCGCATCGTCGTGTCGACTGTCATGACATCGTAACCGGCATGTTGAAGATAATGTAGTCCATATGGAGCATCGCGAGTGAATCCAAGAATGGGTGTGTCAGGATGGCGGGATCTGATCTCAATCGCTATCCGTTCAAGGCAAGGATAAGCAAAGTTGATAAAGTTCTCTTCATCAATATGTTCACACATGGCTTCAAATACTTGCACCATATGAACTCCGGCGTGAATCTGAGCGTCCAAATAATCAATGACAACAGTTGTCAGCGAATCCAGAAGTAAGCGCGACTCTTTCGGGTGATCTCTGAGCCAAAGCATACCGTTGCCAGTGTTTTTCTTCGAACTGCCACCAACCATGTAGTAAAGCAATGTCCATGGAGCAGCAGAAAAACCAATGAGAGGGACGCCTAGATTTTCTCTGTCTATCTGGCGATTGATTTCTTTGATTGCTTCAAGGACATGCCCTAACTTCTTGTGGACATCAACAGAACTTGGCAAGCGCTCCAGGTCTTCAGGCTTATTCAACGGATTCACCACCACGATTCCCCTTCCACCGGGCATCTCCACGTTAATGTTCATCGCTTCAGCGACGACAAGAATATCAGAAAAAAGGATTCCGGCATCTACATTGTACCTTCGAACAGGCTGGAGTGTGCACTCTGCTACATCTTTCGGATCCTTGAGGAGCTCAAGAAAGTTTTTGTTCTTCACCTTTTTGTATTCATTGTATTCCGGAAGGTGCCGTCCAGCTTGCCGGAATAACCACACGGGAGTGCGGTCAACTTTTTCACCTTTTGCCGCACGTAGCATGGAGTCATTAGGAGGAGTTGAATTCGCCAGCTTCACAGCGTTACTCCCGGACTGCGCCGCTTGAACACAGTGTTGACGGTCACATAAAAACGTTGGATAAGGTGTGAAGATGCCAGTTTAGTATCGAAGAGTAAACCCTACTGTGCAAGCTGGCGAAACTTCCGAGTATGAGTGGCGCTACGAGCGCGAGGTGCGAACACGGTATGGTAGGAACTTGCACTCATGTCCGTTAGCTAAATAGTCCACTCGCTGCGGATGTCACGCTGAATCGGAACATAAAACTGACTCAGATAGAACATAAACCATTGTATCATCCGTACGTGTACTATGATCGACATGTATGATAGTACGGAAGTACAGTACATTGTACACGTAACTTTCGAAAGTACGAAAGTACTTTCGTACCTTCGTACCTTCGTACGCAACATACAGTAATAAACGAAGATATGAAAGTATTCTTATTTTCGATACTTTCGAAAGTATGACAAATAAAGGAAACATACAGTACAGTAGCCCTACACGTACTGTACACGTGTACACGTACGTAGATAAACAACTTAGATTTCGATATTTAAATATTTTTCAGCTCGCGGAGAAAACAGCGTCGCAGGGCTGAACGCCGGCATTGGCGCCGCGCCGCGGCACCGCGCCACGGTCATGGCGCGCACGAGGCGAAAAAATGGAAGGGAGAGAGGTCGTCCGTGCGTTCCACTGGATGCTATGAAATTTCAAGCGACGCGGTTTCCGTGAGCGCGAATCTGCTGACTCGATTGCGCGTTTCCGCGCTCCATTTCGTCGCGAGCGCGTAAAAAAATATTCCAATCGCAGAAATATATATTGCGCACGATGCGATGGGGAAGCAGTCACGAATGTAATTATAAAAATATTTAAATATCGAAATCTACCTACTGTATGTTACCTTCGTCATACTTTCGTACTTTCGTACTTTCGTAAATAAAGTACGTACATATTTTATTCATATTAATATCATACTTCCGGAAATAATTCAGGTAGGGCTTAAAGGGCGTAGTACAGTAGCACTGTATGTCACACCTTCGTAGTTGATAGATACTCGTACACGTACGTGTACACTTTTACGTGTAATAATATGACAAGTTTGTGTTGTCAAAAATGTCAGACATATTTGTTGCCATACACGCATATTGAATGCTGTAGTAGTAGCTGCGTGTACATTGGTACGGAAGTACGGAAGTACGAAAGTACTTCCGTATTGTACAACTATGCAGGATAGTACGAAAGTATATCCGTGCTGCTGTATGTAGGATAAGTTGTTAGTCAATTTATAAAAGTGAACCTGTTAGTTTTATGTACACGTACCCCTGTTTTGACACTGATATCAGCCTTCCATGAACGCGCGCGGCTCGAGCGAATCGACGAAACTGACCGGCGCTCGATCGGCGCGAGGAGTGCCACTTGTAGTCATTAGGGCATATTTAGACTAGGAGGGCTACACGTACACGTCCTGTACGTGTAGTTTATTTCCGTACATCCGTACTGTACGTGTACTTCCGGAAGTACGGAAGTATCTATTTCCGCACCTTCGTACCCTACGGAAATAGATGCGTACTGTACACGTACGTGTACTTCCGGAAGTATTCTGAATCTTCCGGAAGTAAGTTACTTATTCTGAATCTTCGAAGGTATTATACTGTACCTTCGAAGGTACTTTCGTACTTTCGTAAGTTGTTAATAAAATATCTATTTTCGTATGTGTACAGCTACAGTACACGTACACGTCCTGTACGTGTACACGTACTGTACACGTTCTGCATCTCTGGGAGATTATAAAAATAAAAGGAAGCACCGCGTGTGTCCACGTCTCCACCACCGCCGAAACTGTAGCTGTCATACTTCTGTCATCTTCTGGAGGCGTGTCCAAGGAGCGATTTTGGAATCGAAAACTTGAATCATAAACGATGGGTAAAGGCGGAGATGCATCTTTCGCGTGTAAGGATACGTGCATCAATCCTGGTCGTCAATATACGCAAATCCGTGGTCAGGTGACGACTTCGCTCGTCCACGCACTGCTTTCATGCAGCCTTAGCCTGTCACCTGCGAACATCAAACTTCACCCAGACTTTGTTGATAATTTTTTATAGCATCACAATTTGCTCATTATTGAATCTGCTAGTCAACGCAGGTGTATGACATAACTGACTTTGCTCTGTCGCACCCGGGAGGTGCTCAGCTGCTAGCTCTTGCCGCGGGCAGAGATGCCACCATCTTGTTTGAGAGCCACCACTTGCGTCCAGACGTGGTGACCAAAACACTCAGCACGCTTCCCAGAGTCAAGGCTGAAATCGGCTTGTGTCCAGACGAAACTTTTCCGAAACCCCTCGACTCCCTCGTGTATACGAACATTCAGCAGCGAGTGCGTGCTGAGATCTTGGCTCCACTTGAAAAGGCTCAAGGCCGCAAAACAGCTGGTCGCGGTGGCTGCCAGTTAGATGTCGCAGCGGTAATCCTATTTTCTCTAGTGGTGTCGTGTTGGTATGTGTTATCGCCCACCATCTTCTCTGGCTGTATGCTCGGATTTGCGGGCTACTGGGCGGGCACGGGACTTCAACACACGGCGAACCACGGCGGTTTATGTCAAAGTGCAAGGTGGAACGAGTTTTGGGGTTGGTTTGGATGCGATATTCTACTTGGTAAATCCAGCCTAGAATGGCGTTACCACCACATGGTGTCGCATCACTCCTACTGTAACGATTCACAGCGAGACCAGGATGTGTACACTTCGTTTCCTGTTATTCGTCTTGATGAGTCTCAGGAATGGTTCTGGTTCCATCGATTCCAACCCTATTACACCCCACTTGTTTGGCCTCTCCTATATGCTTTCACGCAGATTGGCGATTTCATAAATGTGCTTCTAAGGAAAGCCTCGCCTGGAGTTCAGTACCTCGGAGTGACGAACACTGAAGTATTATTGTATGTCTTTGGCAAGATATTTCATTTTGCATTCATTTTCGCACTTCCAGCGTATTGCCATGGAGTCTCAAGAGTGTTAGTACCGTTTTTGGCATACGGCCTAGTTGGCTCGTTCGTTCTTTGCTGGTTTTTCATAGTCAGCCATAATCTGGATGGGTTACAACCGAATCAGTTATCAAAAGGTTCGCGTGAAGACTGGGGGCGATGGCAGATCGAGACTTCGGCCACTTGGGGAAACAGCTTCTGGTCATTCTTCTCTGGTGGGCTTAACTATCAAATAGAGCATCACTTGTTCCCCGGAACTGCTCATAACCTGTACCCCGCTATGCAGTCTATTATTAAGGACGAGTGCTTTAAAGCTGGCATTACATATAATAGTTTTGACGGCTACCTGGGCATTTTTTCAATCACGTCAAGGATGTTCAGTTTTCTGTCGAATATGAGCATCAACCCATGTAAGAGGAAGTGCTGAAGAGAGAACTGTCTATCTGTTAATTTCGTTTTCAAAACCACCTTTAATTTCAATAAAAATCTGTGTTCACTGAAATGTGTGTCAAACTATGGCTCGTCAATCATGTCCGTAAGCAACTGG
>JACLAB010012506.1_pt1 | contig 11432 bp, 6 predicted proteins | sample 8027921 | NCBI WGS metagenome assembly JACLAB01 (sample SAMN15725117, study PRJNA655200) | protist metagenome | isolation source: fluorescence activated cell sorting (FACS) single amplified genomes of... | place: USA: West Boothbay Harbor, Gulf of Maine | collected 2000-07-19
TACAAAGTACTAAGTACTAGTAATTCGTGAAGTGCCCACGACGAGGTACGTCCTCGCAACACACAAGGAGCTTCGTAGAGCGAATCTGCACTCGCCGTCGCCAAGTCATTACACGGATGAGCAGCGGTAAGCATAGATGGCGGCGCAAGATGTATCGTGCAGCTGCGCGCCTCTTCGTGTGCGTCCTTGCGTGGCATACGTACATCGAGCTTCGTGAAGAAGAAGTTTTGGACTATTCGAAAGACCTGGCAATCCTCGTGAAGGCTCACAATAGACCAAACTGTGCCATAAGCTTAGTCAAGTCTCTGCGGCAATGTGTCAAGTTGAGGGACGTTCGTGTATACATATCTGATGACGGCGATGAGCCACTGGAGGAGGCATTCGGTGAGGAACTCAAACACTTGGTTCAGTTCGTGCGCAACGGTGTAGACGAAGGTGTTTCAAAGGGAAGAAATGACCTCGTGAAAGTTGCTGCAGCTGCAGGTTACAAGTACGTATACATGTCAGATGAAGATTACCTTTTTCCTTCATACGGTACTTTTAAAGCTCTCAGCAAACATTTCATCGAAGCAGACGCTGATATCATGGCGCTGACTCGATGTGATGGGACGTTTGATTGCAAACGAGGTCGGGCAGCAGACCTACGTATAAACGGTAAAGTGTGGATATTTTCGTTTCGCAAAAGAAACTTCCTGGAAAAATTAGGCACTGTCACCTGTCAAAAGTCGGATCTAGTTCAGCAAGTGTTCCTCGCAAAAACAGAGGCACTTCTTCACTCACCATGGGATCCAGTGTTGAAGAATAACGACCATTATGATTTCATGTTCAACGCGCGGAAAAATGGATTGCAAGTGTACGCATGTCCATCTCTACATGTTCCACATAGACCGCGAAAGTGCAGCGACAGAAGTCCCTACGATCCATACATGAGAGTTCGAATCGCTCGATGGCAGTCTCTGATTCCGTACTTTCTGACTAAGTGGGATATTGAAGTGTTCGTAGACGAAATGGGACATCAATGGGAAAATAATGGACAACAAGTTGATAAACATTCCCATTATCGGACTATCAAATGGTAAAACAGAGCGCAATCAACACAGACGGCGCTGACAATTAGTAATCGGCGCTTACTTTTTAGTCAGGCTACTTCCGGGCGTCTCTTGGCTCAAAAAAAGTTAGGGAAACTTCGGAGGATTCCCAGGTGTTGAAATGTAGTACTTGTCTGCGAATTTGAATATTTTAGCGTCTTCCGGTCCATTAGTAGTTTTCATGTACATCCTCCGATTTGTCCAGCATATTGGAGCCGGGGAACACGGTGTTAGCCTTGCAAAATCCCCCCCTGGAACGCCTACAGAGAAGTCACACACGCTGTCGATCGCGAGAGCTGTTGACGATAACCTCGTGCCCAAATACACTTGGATGTTCCAGCGGTCAAGCATTAATAGCGCACTATTGTTGTATATCACCGTTTGGTGCGTCAAACTGTGCTTTCGGGCGACAAATAGTCCTCTGCTGAGCGACGGGTTGACGTAGCTGAATTTTTCATTCATATTCGAATCACCATAATATTCCAGTATGCGATCCGACTTTAAGAGCATGTTACTGGTACCAGTGCGCCCTACGTTGTGTAACCACGGCCAGAGATTCAACAAGATAGCAAAAGACATGAAAACGGTGGATTTCATCAAAACGCCACGGAAGCCTCGAATATTTGCCAACAGCTGGGAGGTATGCTGGAGACCAATAGCACTTGCGAGTAAAAGAAGGAAATATCGAACATCAAACGAACCCTTGACATGCTTGACCCAAGTAACAACGATAAACTGCATGATATACTGCGGAAACGAATACTGACTTCCAATCATTCGGAGAAACCGCCAAGAAGACAATTTTACTATTGGATCTTTGTTTGAGGTTAGTCCCAGAAGAAGGAGTGCTTGTACACTAGAGATGAGGCCAATCCTTAATGAAAGCTTGTAACCGGGAACGTTATCGGCTCTTGTGACAAGTATTGCATATAGCCCCATTGAAATAGACGCACCGTAACGTACGATGAATTGAACCGTAGAATCAATGGACTTCACGCCTGAATGGAAATTCTTCAGAAACCGTGCCGTTCTTGGCAGTGTACATCCAATAAGAAAGACGTGAAAGTATGCAAACGGGTGATATTTCAAAAATAAAACGGCAACATCAACAAGCTCAGAAGTTCTATTGTATTTATGCGATTGGTAAAAGCCAGCTTCTTCAAGTCCAACAGTGAGGGAGAAATAGATAATGGGAATTCCCACAGAGAGAAGTAGCATGAGTACAACGACGTATTTGTCATGCCTTAACATTTTTAGAGTACTATAAACAGTACTAAATGTGCCCCAGTATAGAAATAAAGCGCTTATGAACCATGTGTGTGTCAGCGCTGGTATCCCATTTTCGACAAATGTCGGTACCCATGATTGTAGCAGCAGAACATAAATCAATATTTGTGTATTTGATGGAAGAGCGCTAACTCCTTTCAGGCAGAACGTGGACAATAGTGAGATTCCCATGCCAATGATATAAGCGGGATATAGACTCGCAATTCGCGTACGAATAAAACTTATTGTGTCGAGACATTGTACATGTTTGCTTTCTCGCCACATTTGCGAAGTCGTCAAGACAAAGCCAGACATCATGAAATAAAAGGGTACCCAAGAAAAACCAAACCTCGCAAATTTGTAAGGGAACAGTCCTGACTGGAACAAGTGCCCCATGACAATAAACTCAGACGCCACGAATCTCATGAAATCTAAAGCAGTAACGATCTTATAGGGGAGCACATCATCTTCATACCCGGCTAGCATGTCCATTTTGAAGGACCAGAAACGCTTGTCAACGGTTTTTTTTTGATCAAGTACGAAGGAAATTATGATCGAAGCGACAAAACTGGATATTGTTATGCTTGTATACCGGTGTTGATGTCTTGCGCTGGTTTCTTCCGAGCTGGTTTCTTGCAAGGTCGTGTTCGTCTGGTTTGTGAGATTGTGAGAACATTCCAAATGTATATTTTGAGCACTTATGATGAGCACTTCGTCGTCAGCATCTTGCAGAACAGTGTCGTCTTCCACAGAAGTACAAGTAGAAACACCGGTGTTATTACGTAATTGTGGCTCACAGTCGTTGGGCTGTTTCCACTCGATGCGCTGACGCGCACTTTGCACGCAGTTTTCACCGTGAAACAGCAGCGAATTTTCTGCGAAGCACATTTGGGCTCCAGGATTGAACATGATGTGTAATTGTACGAAAGTGATAATATGTTGCATCATATTGGTCCAGTGATTGTTTCTGACAAAAAGAGTACTGTCCCACTTGTCACCTAGACGCTCTTTAATTTGCAGCACTAATCCTTTCAAAGATACCGTTCGTTTCACAACTGTTGGATGTTTCGTCAAGACCGTGTCCGTAGCAAAGATGTTCGCTGTATAATCATCCCAGTATGATGCGTCAGGACAATCGAACGTATCGAGTTTCATCAACGTCATCAAACCCTCGATTTCTTGTACACTACGCCTCGCAAAGTTGAGTAGTTTTTCTTCGAGCAAATTTCTACTAGGCTCGTTCCATCGATTGCAGAAGTCAAACATAACTGCCACGTCCGAGGTGTTGCGCCATAGCGGCTGGTCTATGACCCACTCTAACTGAGATGTAATTCTATCGAAATAATTCGCTAGTAAAAATGTGATGCGTAGTGTAGCTTTGAGGGGCGAATCTCGATGCGTGGTGTCCCCAAAAACTCTTCCATTCGCCTCATAAAAAATTATGTCGCCCTTTGCGTTGAATATAACGTCGTACCCGTGTGCTGTGGGTCCGTAGAAGACACCACCATGAGCAGGATAATTTCGCCAGCTAGCATGCTCAAAATTTCCATCGCTGATTTGATTGTGCAGAGGATAAAAATGATTTAAAAATGTGTTCGCCGAAGCCCAAGAATTCGAACCGCCAATACTTATCACCCAACGGGCAGGGCGATCGTTCAGCAATGCAAATATCTGGCGTCTGTCAAACGCATGAAAATTCGTTTCTAAACCACTTCGCACACTCCAACGTACGTTTTCGCCTTCGTAACTGGATATATATTCGATTTCTGAATCTAGCCGTAGAGCGTACTGCGATGCCGCGCCGTCGGTCGCTCTTAAGAAGACAGTGAATATAAACGCTGTCAAGGCGACAGTCACAGTGGTGTTCACTTGAGCACTGCGACGATTTCGCTGCGGAGAGTGAATGAACTTGAAGGAAGAAACTGATAAAATAAACAGCGACATCGTGAGAGCGCAAAACGTTCGAGTGTTGCGCTATTGCGACTCGTGGCGTCCAACTCGCAGGCGCGTGTCGAACAGAACTGTGCGTGGATATTTAGAGCTATCCTTTCCGTTACGTCTTGAGCACACGGGCGTGCGTTCTCAACAGAAGGATAGGCTGGCGGAGCGCGCCCACCACTGAAGCAAGGGCGCGAAGTTATCAGGTCGTTGAAGCCCCGCGCTGATGAACGGTGCCTTTTAAGCCGACTAACAGTGAAATCCATAACTTTCCCCATAACTTGCATTCGAAGAGCCACACTACTGTTAGTCGTTGAGCGATAACTTGCATCATAACTTTTATGGCGAAAGTTATGCGCGACGACTAAATACTAACGTTCGTACTAAATTGGTCTTTTGTATGGTCATCGCCCAAGGCACAATCCTTACTGATTAGCCATACCGAGGATGACAAGTCTCACATCGACAGGATGACAAGTCTCACGACGACGCGACCGACGCTTGGGGCTGCGCTCGACAAAGACGACGACGCGACGAGTCGACATGGCGTACCTCGCGGAGAGTGGCGAATTCTTCGGAGGATTACGTTCGGCGCGACCGTTCTTTTTAATGGCTGGTCCGAACGTCATTCAATCCGTAGAGCACGTCTTCGCCGTGTGTCGAGAGCTCAAGCGAGCGACGGATGAGCTCGACGTTCCCTTCATCTTCAAGTCGAGTTTTGACAAGGCGAATCGAACGAGCTTAACCCGCCTGATAAAACTCGCCGGGCATTTGGGCCAATCAGGGTTTTGGCGAGTCGACGGTTTATGACTCGTCGTTATAACCCTTAACCAATAACTTTAGGGATAAGGGTCTAGGGCTACATCTCTAAACCCTAAACCCTAAAAACCCTAAGTAACCCTAAGTAACCCTACCCATGCACCTAAATACCCATAGAGGTAGGTGTTACGAGGGGTTCGCGCAATTCGACTTCGAGTGTAATTTAATTACACTCACAGAGGAACAAGTGTAATTTTCTCGACGAATCACGACTCGACAAAATCCCCCCCACACCTGACGCGCGTTGCGTGTGTTGAAAATGACTGCGCCGAGTACGAATTGCTCCAGGCTTACAGTGCGGAAATCGAAAATGAAACAAGTGAGTTTCTCACAACGGCGCACGTTGTAGAGGCGACCACGCCAGGCTTTTCTTTCGACGCCCCAACACCGCTGTGCAGCGTTCAGGACTTTATCAAATGCAGACAAAAATTTGGCAACATTGAGGCGTATCGAAAGCCGCCGCCGCCGAACGAAACGAATGTGTTGAGCGCAAATTTGAATCGATTTTTACATTCACTCATCGCCTTGGACTGAAAGAGAGCATGTTTATAGTCGCTTAAGTTGAATGAATGTGTTTACAGTATTACAAACCTACGCAGATGCGTCGCTGCTATTTTCTTTTCCAAGTGTACAACAATGCGAAGCGCACGAGCCAGGCTCACCTCTCGACGTTAGAAATATCGTCGAGCGCCGTTAACTGACGTTTGGACATGTTGCTCCTATGAAGCGGTCGTAGTAGTTCGTCGTCATCTTCAAGCGCTGCTTCGTCTTCTTCGCTATCCGGAAGTGGTCGAATACGCGGAACAATGTTGGGCACGCCGTCAATTTGCGTTGGATTGTCGCGGGTTGTTCTTTGCAGAATCGCCGCGTACGTATCCTTCGAAGGAAGCCAAGCGTGATTAATTAATTTTGTTCGCGCCTGTTTTTGAACCGCCGTGCTCAGCTTGTCGTTGCACAGCAGATGGAGCATCTTGAATTCGTCAACAAGCTCGTCGGGGAGAACTGGTTCGCCGGCGTCATTGATTTCATTTTTATAGTGCTCGGCGAGTACCGTGATCTTAGCCGTTTCCTCCTCGATGATTTCAATCGTTGATTTACGGGGAACGATATGTCGCGATGCGACCGTCGCTCGTTGTTGTGCCTGCTCGATGAGCTGAGCGCGAGAACGATCCGAGCGATACACGACGATGAAATCCTTGACACGTTGCTTCATAAGTGAAGCAATTTGTTGACTTTTCTCACGGCGCGGGATGTTGGGCATGGCGAGCAAGTCTTGGAACTCGCCTGATAGAAACCCGGGTGATAAATCCATGAGGGCCAGCGCGCACGTTGCGTAATCATCGTCCGTGCGAAGGAGTCTGCCGCCTGTGACGACAGACCAGTGCTGCCGCGACGCCATCTCGCACGTCCCATCATCTTTGACTGCTCGTCCACACCATTTTGTGAAGTGAGTGACGTGCGATGGACGCCGATTATCATCCTTGTAGAAATTATTTACGCTGTGAGACGTCAACGCCTTCATCTTCCCGCGCTCGGTCACGTAGTCACACGACAGCACGCTCTTCGCAAACGCCCCTAAATCCTTTGTTGGAATCCCTTCAACACAGCCGCTCGTTGGCGCCGCGTTCGGCGTCGTACCATCTCGGGCGACGTAAACATGCTTCAAGAGTGTTCCTAACACATCCGTGCCTATCGATACGTCGTTTACGACGCGCACTCCGGGGAAAAGGAGCGAATCGTCCTCTCTAACCGCCGCAGATTGTTGTGTGAGTGACGCCTCCGACACATGCGTCTCGGGCACTATCGCGTGCATCCTGCGAAAATATATCAGAAAACGGGCTGGAGAGCGCGTATGCGCGCGCCCAGCACCGTGACGCACCTGACGGCGTCGCCGCGCGCGACGGTGTGTCGCAAACCGTGTTGAAATCACGGGTCGTTTCGACGGCGGCGGGTGTGTTTCACCCGTCGTGTTTTACGCGTTTTAACGCTGAGTAAATTACACTTGTGAAATTACTCTTGCTCTTCGATAAAGAAAAAATTATGCTAAAATCGCGAAATTACCCTTCGAACGATCTTTTTCTCCCAAATCCCCCTCTGCTACAAGTTGTAGCAAAAATTGGCTGAAAGTTCAGACCCTTGTAGCAAAAAAGAGTCTGAAAAACATGTACTAAGTAGCAGATTTCAGCATCGCTGGGGATAGTACATAAGTAAATTTCTACACGTGGCTGAATCATGGACAGCATACACTTTCAATAAGCCCAGCGCAAGTCAATGGGTAGTCGCTACAACGAAAAGTTTGCATGAAAAATACGCCTAACGCTCACTCGCTTAAGGAGGATTTGCTTAAGTTTTCATCGTTGACCCCACTGCATCAATTGGCGTGTGGTATCGGTGCACATATGGGCATTTCGTGTTCTGTGTTAAGTCACACAAGGCGACTCAAGTCAATTCTCCGGGGTCTGCAATCACGTTCGTAAAGGAAACTCCGCCATGATTGCTCAGAGAGTTCCTCATTTTAGCCTTTCAAGAAGGTACGTTCAAAAATAAGCTAAAGTCGAATTCAAGTAGGACTGGTGACCGGCTAGCGTTGGTGATGGAATGTAGGCCATCACCTGGCCGGACAGTATTGCGCCATCAATCATGTGATCTATTGGTTTGTCTGTGCCACGTGCCGATGAAGCCAGCAATTTTATCGCACCAGATTTTGATATGACGTATGCAAATGTGCCCAGTGTTCCGCGAAGCTGGTGTAGACCTTTGCGAATAGGTAATCCAATTTTAGGGTCGGTTCCATTCAAGTATAGAAGGTCCCAGTCTCTTGGCAAGGTTTGCATCACGGCATGCAATCTTGACGTGAAATTAGAGACAACGAAAATATCATCCTCCATGACAACCACATACCCATACGGATCCTGCACCAGCTTTCGCCAAAGTTTCACGTGCGTTAAGTAACAACCAAACTGTAATCTGGTGTGTTTTGTCGCGGGATCGATGATCTCCTTTGTACTATCATAGTGCTTTAACAGTAGCTTCTTTCTCCTGGGTCCAGCGAAATTAAGAATGTCATCTTTATCAAAAGGTAGCAAACCATCCACCGCAAAGAAAAAGTCATATGGGATGTGTTGTTGCATCAATTGCTGTATCAATCGGGCTGAACGAGTAAAACGCGAGTCATTGAGTGTAATGATGTAAACAGGCAACGTATCCGGACTACTCTGGAACAACGGCTCGGCCAAAGCTTTGGACCTCATCTCAGCCCAATTCACACAGACTTTCCGACACGCTTCTCTTAAAAGACGGGGGATGATCCTACCAACCCGACCGTCGCGAAGCACGTCGAAAGAAGGTGACGCGTAACGGCAGATGCAAGCGACTACGAGCGCGAAGAGGATCCGTCCACGTCGTCCGCGCTTTCTAACAGGCACTTTGTGCAACTCATAGACTAAGTCAGGTAAATGCCTTATCCTTCGTCGCCGTGTGGTCTTGACGGCCATCTCGCACTGGATTTTACGCAACAGGAAGCGTTCGCGCCATGGGCGCTACTGTAGGAATCTTTGTTGCGTTCCGGTGACCGTCTGCGGCTTTCTGATAACTTGATGCCCCGAGTTATGCGTGAACGACTGAGAGTCAATTTTCATAACTTCCACCGCAGTGCGTTTCTGTCTTTTCACTTTTTTTGGTCCTGAGGGTGACTAAGGCCGATGAAGAGATAGAAAGAAACACTATTTTTTGTGTTTGTGTTTTGCTTCGAACCGATGAAGAGATGGCTACACAAAAATACTTTTCCCGTCGATTTCTCAACGTTCGTTGCATATGACATCGGTTGCAAGTTTTGCTTTTATTCTCGCTTCAATGAAGAGATGAAAAACACTATTTTTTAGTATCAAATCGGCGACGAGTCGTGAACCATAGGCGAAAAAAAGAAATACTTTTTTGCGTGAAAAAAAAACACTATTTCGGGGTGAAATACTTTTTCACCGAAAGTAGTGTTTTTTTTCACCGATGTCACAAAAAACCACTTTATTTTTTGTGAATTTTTATCTCTTCATCGCCAATTTCGAAGTATTTCCGAAGAAAAGTGTATTTTGGAGCTATCTCTTCATCCTGATGTCTAGTAAATTTACTACTTAGGCCGACTAAGAGTAACGTAGATAACTTTGACCATAACTACGACTTTAATGCCAAAGTTACCTACTGGGTATCGTTATTGGACTAAGAGTAAAGCGTTCTCATAACTTTATGCCCCGAGTTATGCGAAAACGACTAAGAGTCGATTTTCATAACTTTTTCATAACTTCGCCATGCTCGCGAATCGTGAACCGTCGCGTCATTTTGGCGATTGAATTGCACGGACAAGTTGGGCAAATTACGCGAGTTATCACAAAGTTATCGAGCCGTGTCTAAGAGCTGATTTCGACAACTTTTTCATAACTTTGACCCCCTCTAATTAACTCAAGATTTGACGAGTAAAAGTTATCGACAAACCTTAATTTTGACGATAACTTTGGGCAAAGTTATCGTCAAATTTACGTGATTCCGATAACTTTATGCTAATTTTGGTACTCTTCCCCACTACGTTACCCCCATTTTTTCGATAACTTTCTCATAACTTTAGTTAACTACGTTACTCTTAGTCGGCCTTAGTACTTGTAAGTATTTTCATAACTTGCGCCGAGACCACGGTACCGTGTCAGATCGTCGCTCAGTCGGATACGTTGGAAAGCTGTACTGTGCGGATCTTAGCGCGTATTATAATGAGGGAAGACCTTTGCCCCTATCTCACAATACCTACGCGTCGTGCGTGAAACCAAGATGGCGCATCGATGCCCGCACACGTGCGGATGAGATGCGCCGTGAATCTAGAAAGGGATTGCGTCTAGGGTCTCTGTACGTTCATAAACCTTCGATAACCTTCATTGGCATCAAAGATTCGCCAGTCCAGGTCGTTAAGCCCCCCTAAGGGAGACCATTCTGTCGGTGTGAGACTTGTCATCCTCGGTATGATAAATCAATAAGGATTGTGCCTTGTGTGATGGCCATACAAAAGATCAATTTACATCAAAGGAAGAAGATAAACGTACTAGGTACACGTACGTAGCAAGAAATCTACATTTCAACACCTGGGAATCCTCCGAAGTTTCCCTAACTTTTTTTGAGCCAAGAGACGCCCGGAAGTAGCCTGACTAAAAAGTAAGCGCCGATTACTAATTGTCAGCGCCGTCTGTGTTGATTGCGCTCTGTTTTACCATTTGATAGTCCGATAATGGGAATGTTTATCAACTTGTTGTCCATTATTTTCCCATTGATGTCCCATTTCGTCTACGAACACTTCAATATCCCACTTAGTCAGAAAGTACGGAATCAGAGACTGCCATCGAGCGATTCGAACTCTCATGTATGGATCGTAGGGACTTCTGTCGCTGCACTTTCGCGGTCTATGTGGAACATGTAGAGATGGACATGCGTACACTTGCAATCCATTTTTCCGCGCGTTGAACATGAAATCATAATGGTCGTTATTCTTCAACACTGGATCCCATGGTGAGTGAAGAAGTGCCTCTGTTTTTGCGAGGAACACTTGCTGAACTAGATCCGACTTTTGACAGGTGACAGTGCCTAATTTTTCCAGGAAGTTTCTTTTGCGAAACGAAAATATCCACACTTTACCGTTTATACGTAGGTCTGCTGCCCGACCTCGTTTGCAATCAAACGTCCCATCACATCGAGTCAGCGCCATGATATCAGCGTCTGCTTCGATGAAATGTTTGCTGAGAGCTTTAAAAGTACCGTATGAAGGAAAAAGGTAATCTTCATCTGACATGTATACGTACTTGTAACCTGCAGCTGCAGCAACTTTCACGAGGTCATTTCTTCCCTTTGAAACACCTTCGTCTACACCGTTGCGCACGAACTGAACCAAGTGTTTGAGTTCCTCACCGAATGCCTCCTCCAGTGGCTCATCGCCGTCATCAGATATGTATACACGAACGTCCCTCAACTTGACACATTGCCGCAGAGACTTGACTAAGCTTATGGCACAGTTTGGTCTATTGTGAGCCTTCACGAGGATTGCCAGGTCTTTCGAATAGTCCAAAACTTCTTCTTCACGAAGCTCGATGTACGTATGCCACGCAAGGACGCACACGAAGAGGCGCGCAGCTGCACGATACATCTTGCGCCGCCATCTATGCTTACCGCTGCTCATCCGTGTAATGACTTGGCGACGGCGAGTGCAGATTCGCTCTACGAAGCTCCTTGTGTGTTGCGAGGACGTACCTCGTCGTGGGCACTTCACGAATTACTAGTACTTAGTACTTTGTA
>JACLAB010006240.1_pt1 | contig 11425 bp, 6 predicted proteins | sample 8027921 | NCBI WGS metagenome assembly JACLAB01 (sample SAMN15725117, study PRJNA655200) | protist metagenome | isolation source: fluorescence activated cell sorting (FACS) single amplified genomes of... | place: USA: West Boothbay Harbor, Gulf of Maine | collected 2000-07-19
AAAACATATCGCTGAGTCTCGCGACAACATCAAAGAACGACGACGGCGAGAAAAGAACCGTCGCTCAAACTTCCGCCAAAGGCTTCGCCTGGTCCGGCGGCGGCCGAGCTATCATTAGAGTCGACGTTTCCGCGAACAAAGGTTTATCTTGGCAAACCGCAACGCTCAAAGAAGGCGCCGACCAACCGCTTTCCAAAGCCTGGGCGTGGACGTTCTGGGAAATCGACGACTTAGAAATCGACGCTTCAAAACTCAAACCCGGGGACGAGATCAAAGTTCTCGTCAAAGCCGTCGATGCTTCCTACAACGCCCAACCTGAAGGCGCCGCCGCCATATGGAACCTCAGAGGGTTGAATAACAACAGCTGGCACGCGTTCACCGTTAAAGTCGAAGAATAGTATAATAAGTAGAGTAGTACTACTCGTAGTAGTGGTGGTAGAGAAAAATGGTACTTGAACTCGTACCACGTGATGATGTAATAACGTATTGTATAACATACTGTGATAACATACTGTGATAACATACTGCGTTTATTTACAAACGCTCTGTTTTTGTCTCATTTTGGGTTCTTTTCAAAGGAGCAGTTTCCTTCATAAAAAAACCTCGCGTTTGTGTTCCTTCGCAGACACACACACACGAGAGAGTAAAAGAGAGAGAACACAGAGCAGAGAACACGAATACTACTCATGTCGGCGACTTCTGTGCTGTTCAAAGACTTGTCTTCAAAAACTCGAGCGTTGAGGCTTTACCGTCACTCGTTGAAAACCTGCCTCTCCTGGTGCGTCATGCGAGACATTTTCTACTCCGAACGCGATCGAATCCGCTCGGAGTTTGAATCCAATCGCTCGTTAACGCAATCGCAAGCGATGAAGAAAATCGAGGAAGGCTTCGAAACGCTCGATTCGTACGCGCACCCAGATCCGTACATCGTTCCAACCATGTACGGCGGGTCGAAATACGCGAGAAATCCTCCCGTGCCCGGGAATATTCACGTGATACGAGATTTCGGGAGAGAGAAGGAAAGTGTTCCGAGGGAAGCGTGAAGACGAAGCGCGGAGAACAATGTTAGCATACTACTAGAATAGCAAACGTATATGTACATCTAAACAACAACAATAAGACAGAAAACAAAGAATAACGACCCAGACGTATTAACGGACTGACTTGACAAAAGACTATCTAACAACTATTTAAAACTATTTCTTTCTTTCATCTGACTACGGCATACCTGGCGTATTCGCTGCTCTGAAACCGCGCTCTCGGCCCGTCGCTAGCCGGCGTCGCCGCTGGGGAGTACACGTGCACCTGCCTCACGTGCGTATCGCGACCGTTTTGGTGGTTTTGAACGATGCATATTTGAATGAAGAACGCTCTGATCGGAGCTTCGCAGGACTCTTTTTCTAGATATTCTAAACCGCTGTTCTTCAAATGTTTCTTCGATCCGTACTGCGCGTGTATTTCTTTCAATTTCTCTTTATCTAACCTGGTCGTTCGGACGCGTTGCCAACCGTGCGGTTCGTTCAACGTTTTCGTCGCGACGTCTTTCAAATCTCGGTAGCTATTCCCGGCTCGAATGACAATCTTACTCGGCGTGTAACTCTCGTCTTGCTTATAATTCGTATATATCGACACCTCGCACACGTTCGTTTTCTTTTGAAACTGACAATTAATAAAGTGCGGCTGCGCGCCGTCCGATTGCCAATACGTCTTCAAATTCCCGTCCCGCAACAACTCGACACCGTTGCCTGGTTTCGAAGACGTCACCGACCACACCGCTTCGTCGCCAATCTCTCGCACGTTCCGTTTCGCCGCGTACGCTTTATCGTGGAACGTATCCGCTCTTTCGTCGCCTTCTTGATTGTTCGTCGCGTCGTGTTGTTGTTGCTGTTGTTGTTGCTGTTGTTGTTGCTGCTGCTGCTGTTGCTGCCGCGCTTCGTCGTCGTTCGTATCGTCTCGGCCAGCAGGTTGTTGGTCCTCGTTCGTTCGCACGTCGTTCGCGCCGTCTTCTTCTCGAGTACCGTTCGCTTCGTTATTCGCGCCACCACCACCTCTTCTGTTGTTGTTGTTCCCAACAGTCTCGTCGTCTTCCTCCTCGTCGTCCACCTCACCCTCATCCTCGTCCTCGTCCTCCTCGTCTTCTGCGGGATGTCGATGTCGCCGTTCCGTTCCTGGAACGTTTATTCCGTGGCCTCCTCGTCTCCTTCTTCTTCCTCGCGTGCCGTCGTTCAAATCGTCGTTCAAGTCGTCGTCGGAATCTTCTTCTTCTTCTTCTTCTTCTTCCTCCGAATCTTCTTCTTCCTCCTCCTCAGAGTCTTCCTCTTCCTCCTCCTCGTCCTCTTCTTCTTCTTCCTCTTCTTCTTCGACGTCGTCCTCGACGTCTTCGATGTCCTCGTCGTCCTCGTTCATTACTTTTGTGTGATGTGTTTCAAGAGAGAAAAAAATGAGGAAAAATATCTTCAAAATGTTGCAAAAAGTGATGCAGCGCGCTGGATTTTACAAGTATCTATTCTCTCCTTCCTGTTCTTCTTCTCTCTGCTGCGCTTCTTCGCTGACGTGTTGCATGTCTCGCATCTCGCGTTGCGCCCAATCGTACGCGTCTTCTTCTTCCTCTTCTTCTTCTTGTTCTCTCTGCTGCGCTTCTAAATCGCTGAGTGTGTACACGTCTCGCATCTCGCGTTGCACCCAATCGTACGGGTGTTCTTCTTCTTGTTCATCTTCGGCATCTTCTTCCTCGTAGTCGTCTTCGTCTTCTTCTTCTTCTTCTTCACCTTCGTCGTCGTTTACGTCGTCGTCGTCTTCGAATCCGGTGGTTAGGAAATTTTCGCGAACGTAATCGCAATCGACGAGGAGCGTCAACTCTGCTCTTTCCTCATTCGATGACGCCATGAGATATTCCCCGACGCCGTCGTTGACGCGTTTTCTGCAGTTTGGACACGATGGGAACGAGGATTTGAACAGCCACTCTTTCGCGCAGGATTCGTGGAAGACGTGATTGCACTCCAGCGTGAGCACTCGGTCGTTTTCTTCGAAATCCACCAGGCAAATGGCGCAAACGTTTTTGAGCGTGCTTGGAGTGACTGGACGACCACTGGGTGCAATCGACGCAGGCACTTGGAACGAAGTGACGCGGTTGACGAACTCTGATAACGGAACACGATTGGCGTACGCGTTGAAATTATCGTCCAAGAGTTTGTACGCTTGCATCATGCGGGCTTCCATGACGTTATGGGCAAACATACCCATTCGAATAGCCTCGCGGACGAATACTTGAAAGGGATACTCCGGCGGAAATTTTTCGGAGGCGAGATATTTAGCGTCCATGACTAGGCGCCAAACAAGCGCCTGCGGCGTGCAGATTCTATCGCTCATGTCGGCGTGCGCTTTGTGTTTGAGTCTGTGGCGTTTGCTCAGGTCGATGAGTTTCTCTCTCGGCGTCGCAAATATTTCGTTTTGAAGTTCCGCCGCGGTTTCGCGAAGGCTGGCAGATAACAATTCGGACTCAGATTTTGCAACTTCCCAAAATTGGAACCAGTGGTACTCCCGCGTGGCTTGTCTAGGTACTTTTTCGTGCTTGAAAGTGAGAGAAACCCCAGCACGACTAAGATGCACTCGCGCTTGATCGTTGTCTTTGTAATCCACGAAGTCCGCCGAGTAGAAAGTATTAAAAAACATCATCGCATTTGACTCGGGTTCTTCTTCTAATGCAATGCTATCCGCATCACTCATCTCGTTCTCATCGTAATACACGTGACCGCCAAGGCTGTTATCTTGACATTTTGCAATTTCTTCCACGTCGCTTTCAAAGCACGAGAAACCTTTCGGGAATGATAGGAGCCTCGTTGAACCGACCAACGTCTCCAACATACTTCTTTTCATTTGTTCGTACTTTTTAAAGTCTCTCGCATTTTTAACGTGCAGCAGCGCGTCTTTCACACTCGGTAGAATTTCGCGCGACATCGCCCACCGTTTACGCTGGAGATAAAAATCGACTAGCTTTCTGTTCTGTTTCATTGGTCTAGTGCCATCGATAGTAGTACGTTTCACCTCCTCCTCGATGATCCTCGATCCTCGAAGATCCTCACGACGGCGAGGATCGTCGTAATCTACCGCATCCTTCGCACTCATAAAAGGCAGACCCAACCTCCTAAACGAATTCACCTGCTTCTCTAACGCGCTCTCCACATCTGGAATTGGCGTCCATTTCGCTATTTTTAATTCAAACAAGTTTTGCGTCTCGTTGGCGGGTTCGTAGTGCCCTTCATATCCTCGAATCATTTGTCGAACTTGTCCTCGAATGACGCCGTTTGGAAAGACTTGTCCGTCACAAAAGGTTTCGTTATCGCGAAATGATATTTTCAAATTATCATTATCTTCACCTTGTTCTTCGGCGTGCAAATAAAACGTCTGCTCGTCTCCTTGCGCCGAGTGCGAACACACTAAAAGTTCTCTCTCTTCGTCCCAAAACAACACGCGAAACGTGTATCTCGATTTCTTCTCGCTCCCGGGAATCCAAATCGTTCCGAACCAAACTCGTCCGGGAATGAAAATAGAGCGCAATCCTCTTCTGTGCTCTGCGGGTACCGCGATTCCGTCTGCGCTCATTCTCCAGTTCTTCGGCACGTTTAGTTTTCGATCTCTTTCTATTTTCTTGTCTTCAACGCGACTTGTCGTTGGTTCATCTTCAATGTCGCTTTCATCATCATCATCTTCCTCGAATCCAAACGCAATTGTACGTCGCATTTTTACTTTCGCCACGAGCTGGTCGAATCGCTTCCATATTCTCACAGTCTCGTCGTCCGCTTCTTCTTCCGCTTCTTCTTCCGCGTCTTCTACGATTCCGTGATTGACTGCTTCATCTCTCCCTGTCCCGTCGATATATCTTTCGTCTTCGTCCGCGTGAACCGCGCGCTCCACGTCAAAATCACTCTCCACGGCGCCGAGCGGTAACCCGTTGTCGACAGGCGGCACTTCCTCACCCATTTCCGCTCTAACGTCTGTATTCGCTAGTAGAGTCTGATGATGAACAAGGGATGCGTTCCGCATAAGCGCTTGCGCCTCAGCGTACGCCAGAGCTCCATCGTCCATACTCATACCTGCACTCGTCTCTCCTCCTTGCAAACCGACGGCATCCGTTGATGGCACCAGCCTACTTAAAGCGTTTAGATTTCCCCTCATGCGAGTTATGCCCGCGCGAAGCTCCCCGGCGTCGCCAGGGAGTACATGCTCCAGTAAATGCTCCTGCTGCTGTACATCTCGGAGTTCTGCTGGGAAGCTCTCTCGGAGCTGTGCCGTGTACTCTGCGAGCGCCGCGACGTTTCCGCTGCGTTCGAAACTTTCCACGGCGAGGCGAAATCCATTCATGATCGCGTTGACGTGTTCTACTCCTCCTCCTCCTTCTTCTTCTTCTTCTTCTTCCCTCCCGGACTCGTCGTCCTCGTTTACGTTTACGTTTGCGTCGTCGTCAACACTCGTCGTCGTCGTCGTCGCGTTGAATGCGTCGATGTTTTCTTCTCCTCGCCAAACCCGACGCTGGCGAAGACCTTCTTCGACAAAGTCTCCTTGGTGTTGTTGCTCTTCTAATTGTTCTTCCTCCTCTTCGTCGTCCTTTTCCCAATCATCTTTGTTGTCTTCTTCGGTGGAAGGCATGATGACCGTTCCGAGAACGGACGAATTTTGTGCAGTTTTAGACGCAAGCGAACGCTTAGTAGTAAGTTTATTACATTTTTATATAGACACACATTAACATAAAGATAACTTAAAGTTACTTTTGCTGCTGCAAAGTGGAGCTCAACCAATTCATGCCGTCCCACAAGCCGTCGCCGGTAATCGCGGAGGTTTTGAATATCGCCCAAGGTCTGGTTTTAATGTTGTGCAAATCCAAACCTTCGCTGACTTCGGCTTCGGACAAGGCGCCGGGTAAATCTTGTTTGTTCGCGTAGACTAAAACGGCGGCATCGCGCAACTCCTCCTCGGATAAGATGGCGTGGAATTCTTCTTTCGTTGTGGCTAGACGTTCGGCGTCGGCGGAGTCGACGACGTAGACGATTGCTTGGGTGTTCGGGTAGTAACATCGCCAGTACGGGCGGATGGAGGTTTGACCGCCGAGGTCCCAGACTTGGAATTTGACGTTGTTGTGGGTGACCGTTTCGACGTTAAAACCAATGGTGGGGATGGTGGAGACGACCGTGCCGACTTGGAGACGGTAAAGAATGGTCGTTTTGCCGGCGTTATCCAATCCAAGAACGAGAATTCGAGCTTCTTTCTCGCCAAACATGGAGAAGAGGCGACTGAAAAAGAGACCCATCTTCCGCTATTCTTCTATGATATAAATTTTCTACTTTCTGCGTGTATCTGTTTTTGTTTCGATGCTGCCCTCTGTGCGATGAATTCACAATCCAAGGGGCGACTTCTTCCTTTCTCTTTCTCTTCTTATGTGTGCGCTTCGTGCACCTCAATTCCTCAACGAATCGTGATACTCTCTCGCTTCGCGCTCCTTCGATTTGGCCCCTCGTTCTCTCTCGTACGTGCGTTTGGCTGTATAAAGATATGGAGGGAAGGAAGAAGCATACAAAGGTTAGGAGGAGGAAAACGGCGCGAAGCAAACGAAAAAGATAGAACGACGTCGCGAAGAGAAATCCTATTCTTCAGTTTCAGTTGCACTTATCGACACTATAATTCCGATCAGGTCTCCAAACGCATGAATCATCATCAGAATACGACAACGCGTCGCAAACGAAAATAAAATGTCGTATTCCCGTCGGCCAAAGGTAGACGAAACGATGTGAGATAAAGCTAATCGTTCCGCTCGCCGGGTCCTTTCATCTACGCAGGGGTTTGGGACGCTCTTTTTCGCGCACTTGAATCAACGCGACGCGTACGGAGAATACCCTGAGATGTGCGAAACAAAACAAAAGACGAAATACTTATACGCTCGAACGCCGCGAAGGAAAGAGAGAGAGAGAGAAAAAGAGAGAAAGAAAGAAACCAAAGACACCCACTGATCGCGTTCTCTCTCTCTCATTCTCTTTCTCTCTCTCATCCACACAGTCCACGCGAATGCATCAGAAGCGCACCGCGCGCGCGTCACGCGTTGACATTTTTTTCCTCAGTTCTCCAAGGTGATTGTTACTCCCCAAAAGCCGTTCGACGAAGAACAGCTTTACTTCGGTAGAACGAAAGTTGATAATAACGGTTCCTCATCGGAAAAAAATGTACCGCATGCGTGCGTAACATAAGCGTGGTGGTGATCTCTCGTGATCTTTGCTTCTCTCGCACCACCATACCCATCAAAACCCGTTCGAAACAAATCTCCAAACAACGGCGGGAAAAATGCATTTCTTCGGATCAAATCGATTCAAACCCCGAAGAAACTTCGCGACGATAAACGACGATAAACAACGAAGAAGAAGACGACGACGACTAAAATGCGATATTGATGTTGTTGTTGTTGATGATGTTATCGTTTTGGCCGCACCTGTTGTTAATAAAAAAGATTTTCTTTGTCTTCTTCTTTACGTTGTTGTTTGTGCGGGATTTTGTGCGAGTTTTTGGAAGAAGAAGAAGAACAAAATACAAAAATAAAGGAGAAGTATGACTACGAGTACACGTACGTGTGCATCTTTTCTCTCTGCCGCTGCTGCTGCTATTACTACTGCTACTACGACTACTACCCATCTCTAATAATACGCGATTCTCTGTTCGTCGACGTCTTCGATGCCTTCAATTTCGTGCAACGAGGCCCAATCCTTCACCGTGGCTAACTTGACGCCTTCGCCGGAAACGGAATAGGAGATGCGTAAATCGCACCCGTCGAGAACCATGGTTGGATAATGGACGTGTTTTCCCGGCTCTAAGGAGTCTTCGATGAACAATACGGCTTCTTTCCAGGTTCTGCCGTCGTCGGAGGAGGTGGAAAGTGCGAGCTTACCTCGCGTGACGCCTATTCTTGGGTGTTTCATGAAGGCGTGCGCATTGTGGCAGACGACGATGACGCCGTTTGGAAGCAACACTGCGGAGACTTTCGAGTTTGGGTTTTGTAACGGGGTCGCGTGTGGAGTGTCCCAACTTTCGCCGTTATCCGCGGAATGCGAGACATATATCGCGCCTCGGCTCGTTCGAAAGAACTGCGCGAGTCGACCGTCTCGTAACGGGCCAACGATGGACCCTTCGATGAGCCAATCCGGTTTGCCGTCTTTCATTTTATTCTTCACGTGTTCGATTTTCGCGTCTGTCTCGTGGAACGAGAGGCCGTCGTCTAAAGAATGCAACACGGAGGCGTAATCCGGTGCTTTCCGAGGTTGACATTTGGCATCCGCTCTCGGATGTTCTCTCCAAAATGGAAGAAGGACGACGTTGTTCAATTTTAACGGAGGATTCCCGATAACTTTCGGGATGGTTTCTTCGCTCAGAATCGTCTCTTCCTCGCCAAACGTCCACGGGTCGTCGTTGATATCCCCATCCTCGTCGTCGTTTATCCGAATCGAGACTCGCTTGATGTTCCCGCCAGGTCGCCACCACGGTCCTACGCTCGCCGCTTTCTTTGCTTTCGACACGATGCCTTCTTTACTCTCGTCCCAGTACACGGACACGTCTTCTTCTTCGGACCCGCTTTTCCGTTTCCTCACGATATCCTCGCACTCGCCGCTCTCGCAGTGCCAACACTTCTCGCTCTCCGCGTAAAACAAATACGTCGTCTCACCACCACCGCTACCACTGCTGCTACTGCCGCTGCTAAAAAACGTCGGCGCCCACCGAACGCCAAACTTTCTACCGGGCACCACCCTCGCTTTCGTCCACGTCGCGCCGCCGTCCGCGCTTTTGCTCACGAATAAACTCTGGTCGTCCGTGCCTTCCACTTTGTGCGCGCCTTGCCACGCGGCGAGGAGTACCTTCTTCCCGTCGTCGTCGTCGTCGTCGTCCTTTCCTCGCGTCTTCGTCGCCACCGGGTGTATCGACGCCATGTGGACGTAGCCTAATCGTTTCGCGTTCGTTTGGAAAATCCACGATTTTTGCACTCTTCTTTCTTGTTCTTGTCCTCCTCGTTGCGTCTCCTCGTCGTCCGCGTCTTCCTCCTCGTCTTCTCTTCCTCCTCGTCTGAATCGTCTTTGCCTCGAACACTTTCTCAGCAAAGTCATCGTTCCGTCGTTTCCTCTTTCACGAGCGCTCGGAAAGCCATTTCTGGGAAAACGTGCATCCTCGTCCTCTGCCTCCTCGTCGTAATAGTTTCGAGCGTTCCCGTTAAAGTTGTTCACATCGTCGTCATTTTCGTCCTCGGAAGCGCTAGTGCTTTTACCGATGAGTGCTACAGAAGAAGGAGAAGAAGATGAAATTCGCGCGAAAACGGCCACCACGGAGAGGAAACAGATGAAGCGCAAGGCGAGAAGAATCGGTCGTTTTTCTTCTCTCGTATGTCTTTTTACCGCGCCAATATTCATCGTCCTTTTCCTCTCGTCGTCTCGTGTTCGTCTTTAAACGTCCTCGACTCCTAGAGAGCGCGCGAAAGAGATGAGAATTTGTGACGACTGGTTTCTCCACAAAAGGTGTTCGACTACGCGGAGAAGAAGAACAACCTAATAATACAAATGTTCGACGGAAACCACCCAATCGCGCGGGCCATCCTTCGACAACGAGCGAAAGTTGCAGCTTTTGTTAATGCAAAAGCGACGACAAAAACGAAGGGAGGAGGGACGACACCCGACGACGTCATCGTAAAGAAGAAGACGAGGTTTGGATTGGATGCGATTTCAAATGTCGACGACGGAACAACCAACGAAACGGAGTTTGATGCGTTCGATGATGACGACGATGGTTTTGCAACGAAAACAACGGAAGCGAGACAGAAGGAAACCCCTTTGGAGTCGGCGGTGTCATTCACGAGGAGGAAACGGAAAGGAGGGTGTTTTATACAACCAACAGAAGCAGTGAAGGTTGGTGATGAGAAAAAGGCAGACGAGGAGGAGGAGAAGAGGTGCAAGGTTCGCTGTACGCCGCGCGCATCGGACGATGAACCCTTTTCGAAGAAGAAGACAAAAACGACGAAACATAAACAGATGTACTTGGATCTGGGGCAAAAATCGTTCGCGCACGCGACGTGTTCGATATGCGGGTTGATGTTTGCGAAAGGCGAACCGTCGGACGAGGAGTTACATCGAAAGCACCACGCGAAGTTTCTCGAGGAAAGAGATAACGCGTTCGTGACGGTGAACGTAAACAAGGCGAACTCGTTCTGGGTCGATGAAAGGAAACAGAATTGGCAGGAAGTAGAGATTGTAAGAAAAGACGCGCCGTCGTCGTCGTCGGAAAAGTCGGAAAAGTGTCGCGTGTATCGCGTGACGAAAGGAGGGTGCGATCGACACGCGTGGGCGAAAGTGAAACGGGTTGCGAAGATAGTTGAAACAGAAATCGGGGCCGTAGAAGAATGGGTACTAGGAGGAGAAGAAGAGAATAAGGATTTGCACGTCGTTGCGTTCGTGTGCGTGTCTTTCACGGGTGGGAAAGCGAACGAAGGAAAAATCATCGGCGCGGCGTTTTGCGAGGATGTCGCGGCGAATCAAAGAGAGGTGTTTGCGTCGACGAGGGCGGGAGGAAAGGCGGATGAGAAGGCACCGAGTGGAAACGATTCGTCCGCGGCGGTGACGACGACGACGACAACGAGTGCGAATGATAACGTTCGTGGCGGAGGGGTGTTGAAGAAAGGTGCTCGGATACAGCTTTCATCCCAAACGAGAGATTCAGTTGGAATTCGAGCGCTTTGGGTACACAAAAAGTTTCGTCGCGCGGGTGTTTCTTACAACCTGTTGGAAAATTGTCGACGACGATTTTACGGCGACGCCTCCATGATTGGATCTTCGACAATAGTGGAGAAAGATAGAGTGGCTTTTTCTCAGCCAACTTACCAAGGGGAGTTATTTATTGCCAAATACGCCGGCAACGGAGGCTTTCTCGTGTACGAATAATAGGCAAAGTAATAGCTAGGGAAACAAATAAACCACGTAGTCAAATGTAAATTGTAGATAGGATAGATAGATTTAGATGTTCAGTTAAACTGTGTTTTTTACAATATATATACGCTTTGTAGTGGGTATACAATCATGTTATGTTATTATCGCGTTCGGTTCAAGACGGCTTCTTGAACAGCGTCCTTGGTCGCTTGCGATCGACCGTCCATCTCTGTCAACTGTTCCGGGTCAATCGTCATCAACTGTTGCTCGTCGTTTTCTTCTAACACGTAACCGGCGCCAAAAACCACCGGAGACTCGTCTTCCATCTTTTGCGGTCTCTTCCACCCTTGCCCGGAGAAAGTACTCGCTTCCGCCATGATGTCGTCGTTGATCTTCTTCAACCCAGCCGTCTTCATGCCCTTCGCCTTGGCCGAAACTACTTCCGCGGCTAACTTTCCACCCAACACGGCACCTTCCATAGATCC
>JACLAB010006694.1_pt1 | contig 11425 bp, 13 predicted proteins | sample 8027921 | NCBI WGS metagenome assembly JACLAB01 (sample SAMN15725117, study PRJNA655200) | protist metagenome | isolation source: fluorescence activated cell sorting (FACS) single amplified genomes of... | place: USA: West Boothbay Harbor, Gulf of Maine | collected 2000-07-19
GATGAGCGTGGTCTGACCACCCTTTACAATATTGAGGGTGTAATTTGACTTCACGAAGTGTTCAACACGAAGAGCCTCCGACGCTGGTTTCTTGAGAGCGAGGGAGAGTTCGAGCGGTGCACCAGTGGCAGACGAGTTGAGTGCATTCTGAATGTTGTCTTTCGAACTCTTGAAACTTTGAATAATCGCAAACACGCGTCCCTGATCCCAAAGCGATTTACCGTTTGATAGTGAAGATGCGGCAAAAACGTCCTTGCCGTGCGCGTCCAAAGTATGAACAGCGTTTATAAGGGCGAGTTTATTGTCCTTCGCTGCCATTTCCGCCTTTTTAGCGGGATATAACATCGTGTCGTATCTAAATTGGTAATTTTGAACCGCACCCAACAGCTCCGCGTTGGTAGACGCCGCGGCGTCCTTAGTCCTGTCGTAGTGACCACCAAGTGTGTTGAGGTTGTCTCCGTGGTAGACCCCGTTGAAAAACTCAGTAGAATCCGCCCACCTCGCATCCGTGCCGAGGTTCTGCTTACGAATACAAGAGTATACACACTCGAGATCGTGAGCCGATTCTGAAATACTCAATTCGACTTGGGTACTATTCGCAGGTATGTAGGACTGGTGCAGCCTGAAAGTGGAGATTGGGATAGACACCTTAGAGTTGTTGTAAAGTTCAGCATCAAGACGGTCAGTAATTTGCGCTGGCATGGTCACGATTTCCATTTGGTACTCCACATTAGTGAGGGAGTAAGAATCGCCATCTATAACGGTGGCGTCCGCGTCCTTACAGCACGCAATCTTAGGGTCAGACAAATACAATTGGATTTCAAAAGCGAAGCCTCCCGACGCGTTAAATAATCCAGTGGGCACATAATATTTTTGGGTCTTACCAAGGAGACCAGACACTAGGTCGTGCTCCACGGTAGTGCCGTTTTCGTAAAGTTCTTTGAGTTGCGCAGAGTCCAATGCTGAAGCGTTAAGTAGGCTGGTGGCGCGGTAATCGTGGAAGCGCGACGAGTTCGCATGCTTGTGCGTCATATTTTCCATATTCTTTAGCATCCTAGAAATCATTGCGTATCCTTGAATATCCTCAATGATCTGTCCGTTGCCACTGCGAATAACCATGCGGTCAAAAACGGGGACGCCGTCCGCCATGGCAACACCAGTCTTAGTCTTTACATTAAAGTGAATCTGGGAACGAAGTGGGTTCAAAAATCCTCGAGAGTAGGCAGGCACCATAAAGGATACAACATTATTGCCTCCGTACTTGAACTCCGTGTTGCCCGTGGCATTTACTGGATAAATCGAGTGCACATCATTTTTGACTCCTTTGACGCCTTTGACGAGGGGGAGCGACCTCAACTGGGATGGAATTGCGGACATTGTTTTGTAATATATAAAAATATTATTTATAGCTTGTCTTTGGTATGCGCGAGTTTGTAGCCCTCATCGTTGTATGCGTTGATAAACTCGGCACTGACCTCGTCGTGATCAATGGTCTGGAGAGCCAAGACTATGTTGAAAGCACCGCATTCATTATACTTTAAAATGTGACCGTCGGCTGACCTGAGTTCAATTTCAAAATCAACCAAGTTGGTGTTGTTGAGGTAGTGGTAGTGCGGTGTTTGGTTTTCGTAGTGAACATACGAATAACGATCAGTATCAAACTGTATCCACTCCATAATATTTACGGGTTTAGCGATGACATTTAGGTTCTCCTGACTAATGCTCGTCTCGTATGTAGAACCTGAAGTGAGAGCATCAGAGGTAATGTATACTCCACTTGGAGATTCGAAAGTTGAGGGAAATTGTCCTTGGATAATTGCTGGACTCGCAGTTGTCCCCATCAACTGGAACTCAGCACCAAGTTGGGAGGCCTGCACTTCAGCCTTCGTGTCGTAGATAATCTGTTCGTCGTCGTCGAGTTGCTCAGTAGCTTTCCTTTTGTTTGTATTGACGATTTGGTCGAAAGTAAATCCTAAGACCGACCAAAGAGCATTATTACGCTCTACTGGTGCGAAGTATTTTTGTCCCTGACTACCAGAACCTGGATTCACTAGGGAAATCTGGACGGTGTAATTTGTAAGACTTTGGGAGAAAGTTATGAGTGACGTAGTCTCATTTGCGTCATTTTCTACTTTGTGGTTAAGTGCGGCAATCGCTGTATTTAAAGCGGTGCACAATTCAACGGTCGTGTAGTAGCCAGGCGTAATGGTCACATTAAAAAAACGCACGTGTGGGGCATCTCCAGGTGACGCGTTTTGGGGAATATATACCTCAATCCAATGGAAATCGTTGGCACGGCTGGAAATGTTGTGGAAACCGTTTGCCATCGAGAACTTTTTGACCGCCACGGAATGAACATTCTTCAAGGGCGTGTGCATGTGAACTTTCATCCTCGCTTCATCATGTTCAGATTCGTGGCGGTGTTTAGAATTGATGTGAATGTACTTCGTTCTGGTTTTTAAAGGGTCGTAGGTCATATTACAAATAAGCTATATTTTAATCATCAAAAAACATCAAGTGACCACCCTCCATCCTTATCTTGGGCTTGGGGGGTGACGGAGGCTCGGGTTCTGGTTCTGGTTCTGGTTCTGGTTCTGGTTCTGGCTCAGGTGTGGGCTCCCGCGCGGGCACCTGAGGTTCTGGCTCGGGTGGTGGTGGCTTCGGCTTCGGCTTCGGTCTGGGCTTGGGCTTGACGATGTCCACATTTAGATTCTTTTCCATGGCAAGTTGTTTTAGTTTTAATATTTCGGCGTCCCTCTCAGTCTCCGTCATTTTGGTCTCAATTTTTGTCTCTTCATTTTTTAATTTTTTTTCTTCTGCTTTTTTTTACGACTTTCGTAAGCCTTCTGTCGGCACTTCTCCAAGGCTTCCATTTGAAGTTTGGATCGAGGCTTCTTTTCTTTTGGTTTGGTCTCTTCTTGGTCTGGATTTTGAGGCACCTCCTCGGACATCTTTCTATCATACAAGAAAAAAAACTTGTCTATATTTCGGCGTTATCGCCATTAAACGCCGCAACCGTGTCTGGGTCAGCATTTTCCAACTTGTACTTGTCGTCCTTAAGCAACTCTTTGTTATAAATCAAAGACGACGTGGGGGCGTGGTTCATCAACCATGCCAAGTCTATGCGTTCCTGGGCATTACCCTTGAACTTCGACATGGCAGTGGAGACGTAGCTTTTCCTGAGGTAGTTTATGTTTTGTTTTGCCATGCGCAATGTAGGGTCTTTTTCACGCTCTGCTTTCGACCCCTTACGAATGCCGATCGAGTCCAACAGGTTGGAGACGAACTTTGACATCGGCTGAGTCCCAAACAATGTCTTGCTGACCTTGTTCGACTTCACATACTCTTTTAATTCATTCGTCAGACTTTCGCTGAACTTTAAAACCTTCGCACCGTACGTCCCCTTGGTTTTATAGTCCACGAGGAAGGACTGCGCTTCACGCAAAGTTGAAGTCAGGTAAATGGTGTTCTCTTTTACATTTTCGATGTCCAAATCCGTGGTAGGTATACGGGCATTAGAGTCAGTAATCAAACGCACATTTTTGTAATTATCGCGCATGGGAAACTCATTAAAACACTTTATGTACAAAACCTCTTTTGAATACCTGGTAAACTTCGTAAACACCTTGGACTTTAACGTGTCCCAATCCACGACAATCTGATTGTCCGAGGTGCCGTCCGTAAGCTTCTCGGCTTTCATTCGAGACTCAAATTGGTTGTAGACACGATCAATCTTATCATACACTCGTTGGTACATGCGATTATTGGTTTTGAAAAGATTTTGCCCGTCAAAGGCGGGGTAGAGACGCAAAGCTTTGAGAAGGGTGACGAATTGTTTCGACGTCGTCTCGAGCAACTTAAACTTGTTGTCACCTTCCCGAACGACCGTGTTCGGTCTGTCCTCCTTCAGTTTATTTTGAAGGTGTTCAATAAAACCTGGTTCGGCAATCTTCCTCACGTCCCGCACATACTCGTCACCAAGGAACTTCATAAACATGTAAAAATTGCCAGTGTTTTGAAAACCCCTTGGATTCGGACGACCCCATTGGGTGTCCCGAGTTTTGTTCGACGTGTCTTTGTTTGACTTGGCACTGGCTTTTCCTGGATTTTTTTGAAGGTAAAGTGAGATGTCCTCCACGGTGAACAAGGGGGGGGGCAGCGCGCGCGACCGCGTCCCAAGGATTTTCTTGAGCGGGTGCGGAATCGGGTGCGGGTGCACGTGCGGGTGGTGGAGCGGACTGCTCAACCTCCTCATTTTCATCTCCACCTTCGAAGCCACCAAAGACCTCGGAGTTGTCGGGAATACCAATCCCCCCCTCTTGCTGCCTTTGGATTTCCTGATAATACGGCAGGTGTAGACCAAGAAGGGATAACCCCATTCGTTTGCGGATGTCGTTGATGGTCTCGATTGATATTTTGTATGTAGCCAGGGACTCCTTGTGGGGGATCGAACCAGCCTTAATTCTTCGGAGGATCTTGTTCCTGTTTTCTTCGAACACATATTTAGGGTCTTTTCGGTATTTCTCAATGTAGGCATTTTGTTTTTTTGTTTTTTCTTTTTGCGCACGGGTAGCTCGCACCATACTGGGTATTTATATTTTTATTTAACGCCAAATCCTTAAGCCACTTAGGCGTTAAACAACTCCAAAAACTCGTCACATGCATTCTTGGTCTTAAAGATGAGGAGGCAACCGAAGTGGAGACGTCCAAGCTTCAGCGCCAGTCGGCTACTAAAAGGGAAGGACGAGTGCTCCAAAAAAGCGACGTAGTACTTTTCTTGACCGATTCGCCACTCATGGGATGTTTCTTTTACTTTCATCGTTTCGGCTCGAATCCCATTCGCACATTCGGCGACGAGTTCGTCCATACTCGTCTTTGATTTCCAGAACTCTAGTAAGCCCGCGCAACAATCCCTACATTCTGGATTGTAGAGCGCAGCGTAGTTATGTTTCATGTTGGCTTTGAGTTTGCGCTTGATTTTAGGAAACTCTTGTTCGCAGGAAGTGGAGTTGATTACTTCGAGAGAAGACATTATGGTACACTTTACGACATAATCCTTAAGCCACTTAGGTTTTTAATTACAATTCTAAAACTATTTTATCATCTAGAATCCTACCAACATTTTTTTTTTTTTCCCTGGAACTGATGAAGAAAAAAAAAAATTCATCTGTAGGATTTTTACAATTTGTGTTGGAAGAGGTAGGTCAACAAACCTTGGGGGATTCGGTATCTCAACTTCGTGTTGGTGGGGTCACTTCCTTGGTTTTCATTTTTGATGAGACTCTTGGACTTGATTCCAAGTCGAAACGGGTGCGCGCCCGTACAGGTGCACTTGCGATCCTCCAAGTCCCTGCGGTTCGTCCAAATGCGCGTCGGCTTTTTGTAGGGAAAGTCAAACTGGCAGTAATCAAAACGGTAAGAGCGGAGGGGGAGCATCCACTCAAGGTCTTTCATGGCAGAGTCCCACGGGTTCTCTATGTAGTACTCATCAGGGTCAAAATACCAAAGCATTTTCAAAACTTGGTATACATACTTGGAGTTTTCTTGACGCACGCGCTCAAGCTCCTCCTTGTCTTTATATTTTCTTCCGACCCCGACATTGGTTCGTTGGAGCTTTGAGTACACCTTACACTCGGGTGAAGCCCAAATGATGTCGAAGTACCCTCGAGGATATTGCGTGTAGACAAAATCCATGATGTCGCATTGGTGCGTTGGATTGAACTTTTTCAAGATGTCCAAGCTGACCACCTCCCAGCCAAGCCTCTCGAAGAGCGCATCCACGCTACCAGTGCCTTTGAAGAGTATCAATATCCTTGGCATAGTGGAATGTTTATCTACTTTATAGAACTCACTTAGGTTTTTATTACAATTCTATCGCTCACGTCCTCCACTTCGTCTATAAAGTTCGTTTCCACATATCTTTCGCAGTCTGCGCGATGTATTCCTCTTTACGATCATTTAACCATTCTTCATAGGTAAGCTCTGATTCGTCTTCCCGCCATTCTTCTTCCTCATACAACTCATCACCCACGTCTTCAAATATCGCCTCCGCCTCTGATTGGAATCTTTCATATTCAATTTCAGGTGAAGGGTTAAGGAAACCCCCTGGAAGTTCGTCAATTTCAGGGATGACAATACCCAAGCCTGGATCTTCGCGCCGCATGAATAGCGGGGGTCTTTGACCGCGCGTCTTAATCAAGAAGGCTTCCAGCCTCTCCCAAACTTCGAGAGGGAAATCACCATGCCCAAACTCCCACACCGATAGAGTCCCACAAGAGTCGACACACGACATGAGGTATTCATTTTCCTCGGCGAAACGCTCGACGTCAGAGTCGTAGTCACGCGTGATGATGAGAACTATTTTACCCATGTTTTTGGTATACTTTTTACCAAGGTGCAATCTCACTTAGGCGTTCAAACACGATTGAGACCAAACCACGATTATGGACACGTGGATACAAAATCATGGATGGATACAATTACGTCGTAAAACATAAAAAAAAGAACGGGAGTTTGATATTAATTCTACCAAAGGACAATAAAAAATCCTACAGATGATTTTTTTTTTTTTCTTCATCAGTTCCAAGGAAAAAAAAAAATTGTTGGTAGGATTCTAGATGATAAAATAGTTTTAGAAAGTATTTTCCTAAAAAACCAATTTATGTAGGATGTAGTCTATGTGAGACCAAAACACGAGAATGCCTATCTATTTTATGTAGGATGTAGTCTATGTGAGACCAAAACACGAGAATGCCTTCGACCACCAACTGACTTAAAGATTTTGGCGTAATATAGTATAATATGTCCTCGGACGGATATATATCTGATATAGAAACCATGTTGGAAGAAGGACAAACCGACCTTGAAAACCTTGTGAGGACGAAACATAAACTTGATGAAGTGATGACCGACCTGTATAAAATAGGTAAGCAAATGAATCACAAGATGGAAATAGAAAGGATCAGAACCACCGAACAAAGCAAGTACTTGAAAAAAGCGAAAGAAGCTCGAGAAAAGCAAAATGAAAAGCTTGAGAGACTAAGAGAAGATCACAATCAAGAGAAAAGGTACATGATTAACGCTGAAAAAGACAGGTTGGAACTTATGATAAAATTGGTAATAGATAATTACCCATATTGTAAGGAATCCGACATACGCAAAAAACTAAGAATATATGATGGCGCGTGTCTGGGTAAGTGTAAAAATGGAAAGCCATGCCCAAACCGAGGAATAAACGATGAGAGTCTCGACAAGAGACAACAAGGATTTTGTAAACAGTGCCGACCATCGATCGAATGTAAAGCCACTATTAAAACCAAGCGTCGCAACGAAATCGCAGACATAATTAACGGTGAAGAAGTTAGACCCTACAACGCCACGAGTAAAGAATTAAAAGAACAACACGCTTTGCGAATGGAAAGGGAAAGCTCTACTATTTCACCGCAACTTCAAAGTTTATTTAGTCACCTCATTTAGTTCTTATTACAATTTATTATTCACTAGGGGCTACACAAATTGGTCGCGCTTGGTGGGCGCGCAAACCTCCGCACTTTACAACTCGTCCGCACGTGGGACATTCCTCCCTCTCATTCTGGAGAACCCATTGTCGACGATGTTGAATGTTTTCAAAGTGAGGTAATCCTCCTTGATAGGGTTCATTTGGGTCACGGTCATGACCCAAGACGGGGAGGAAGCGTGTCGCCCACCGCACTCGACCCTCTGGAGTACGCCACTGTCTAAACACCAAGTCCGAGAAACATAGCACGCGCGGTCTCGATGCCTCCTCGACGAGTTCCCAAGGACGTCGATGATCTGAGCCTCGGTGTAGATCACGAAGCAGGTTCATAGCTGTCACGTAATCTCCATTTGGGAGGCTTTCCTTGTGGTCATCGATGATTGCGAGAAGTTGTTGAAGTTTATCTCTCATCTTTTTATTACAATTTTTTCACTACACTCAACTCACTTAGGTTTTATTTTAGTTTTCATCTTCATAAACAAGGACTTCATTCGCATGCACGGTAACGCTTACCATCTCGCATTCGCCAACGATAGGCTCGTGACCTTCGACAAGAAGCTTACCATCTCGGGACATGTTCCAGAGAGTGCCGAAGTTGGCATTGGTAAGTTCAAGTGGTGTCTTGTAGTGGAAACAAAGTGTCCCTACAGCATCTATATGGTCACCCCCCGCATTGCAATCAATATCCATATACACAGTATCTCCCCCAAGAGACCCAAACTTTTCCTCCCAACCATCGTCATCGGTTAAACTGCGATGAGATTGATAGTACGCGTCAGGCTTCAACACGGACTTCTTATAGAGAAAAGTCGGTTCGACGATTAATTCCTTAGCCAAGAAGTCGACGTGCCAACCATATCCATACTGTGTGTGCTTAAATAGAACGCCTTGACGATCCAGGGGATTGAGGTCGGAGGAGAAGAGCATCTGGAAGTCTTGGTAGATAGTGTACGAAAACATGGTTAGTTTTTAGGTGTACTTTCTTTACTATTTTCGGCTGACTTAGGTGGTAAAACAACAAAGTCTTTATAATTTTTCCGAAACATGGAGGGATGCTCCTCCTTACGGTGCAAGTCGGTGAACATCATGGCGTACTTGTCCCCCTCGTCGCCCATTATGTACTCGTAGACACTAAGAAACTCCGTTGGACTTACCTCCCCCGCCATTTCCTCACTAATTAATTTAAGTTCCTTGGCGTTTTTGGTGCGCCAGAGCGCGAGGTGCGTAGCGTTCCCTCTGATTGCCTTCGGCAACCCACCCCCCGTGGCAGTGTAATTCTGTACGGCAATAAAGAGACTGAGACCTATACTGGGTTCATCTCCAGGCATACTTCCAACGTGGCGGTGACGCGTCGTCAGGTTCAAGAAGCGCCTGTTGCGAAATATAGCGGTCGATTGGGCGTCGTCTACAAAAACAGCGATCCGCGGTTTGCGACCATTCCATTTATGCTCGGGTTTTATCCACCCACCGAAGAGGTCAACGTACTCGGAGAAAAGGTCGTAATTCTCAAGGAGATTTCGAGGGTGACGGTACACTTCCTTCAATTCCTTAACCATCTGTACCTTGCGTCTGTACTCCAAAAGATCATCGCGCTCCTTTTCCACCAGCGCTGTTATTTTAGAAACCACATCTTGATCGTCGGGGTCGAATACATGTTCGGGCTGCACATTCATCTTCTTGAACTGTCCTGAATTACTCTCAAATGTGGGCGTAATCACTGCGACCAAATCAAACTTCAACCAGTTTAAAAGGTGTGTGATGAAAAAAGTCTTCCCACCTTTGGACTTCGCAACGGCGAGGAGAATACAGTGCATTTTGATGTGTTCGGGAGGTGTGTCGATGGCGAACTGGGGTGTCCCGTCGTCGTGAAATACCAACTTCGTTTTAACAAGCTTCATCACTACTATATTGAGAGATTTCTTAATCCATCCGTTGGCGGAGAAGCAAGCCTTCGTTTTGCATCTCTCATGGCTTCGGTGTAAGGAGCTTGGATGAGATATGTGCCCTTGCGCAGCTTTGAGCCACCTTTCCTTCTTCGTTTATCATTTTTCTCATAATTACAGCCTCTACATATTGGGGCGACGAAGCATTTGCCTTCGGGGGGGTTCATTGGAAATGACGTCCACACGTGACCCCCGACTTTGGCATCCTTTTCACACGGAGGACTCGTGAAAGAGCAACGCCCTTTTTGGTGACCTGTGACGTGCTCCCACTCTCCTATCCAAGATCTCCCTGAAGGTGGCTTATCTTTACTGCTTCCGTCGATATTCCAAGCCTCCAAGTCTTCGTCTAATTTCGCTATCCAAGTCAAGCTAGGCATGATCTCCGTGCACAGAGGACTGATCTTTCTTCGTAGTTTTTGTAGCTACGGACGGGTGCACAAATAGTTTTTACTTTTACCTCGTAGTTGTTGTAGTTTCTGTAGCTACGGAAGGTAGTCAAAACTGTTTTGGTTTTACAGAGTAGTTTTCGTAGTTTCCGTAGTTGATTAATTTCACGAAATCCAAAATTATTTTACTTCGTAGTAGTTGTAGTTTTCGTAGTTGTAATTTCACGAAAACCAAAATTATTTTACTTCGTAGTAGTTGTAGTTTTCGTAGTTTGTATATTAACTCAAAATATCACGGTTTAATATTGCTACTACAAAAACTACAAATACTACACCGTAAAACCAAAATCATTTTTGACTAATTTTCGTAGCTACAGAAACTACAAAAACTACTCCGTAAAACCAAAATCATTTTTGACTAATTTTCGTAGCTACAAAAACTACAAAAACTACACCGTAAAGTAGAACTCTTTCGTGCACTGATCCGTAGCTACAAAAACTACAAAAACTACTCCGTAAAGTAGAACTCTTTTGTGCACTGATCCGTAGCTACAAAAACTACTACAACTACGAAGGAAAACCTAAAACAGATCAGTTTTTGGATCACCATGGCGGAGCTACGATCCGAGCCAGATGCTCCCATATTGTGGCATGGGGACTGGCGCGCCCATCTCGTAACGGAATTTTTATTATTATTTCTCCTCCCTCACGATAAAAAAAAGTTTGTCGGTAGGACTTGAATAATTATGACCATAACCTTGAAATATTTGGTTTTAACGTGGGCAAATCAGCATATCATCAGCCAATCATAATACAGCATTAAAATTAATATCGAGTTATGGGGCTTTTAAACACTACAATAATAAGCGTATGGTCAAAGGTTTCTTATGTTCAATATATATAAATCGATGCTTGTTTCGTGGATACTAGTGTCTCAAATAAGATCCACAGAGCGTGTCATTTTTGGGGCAGACTGTAATGCCGGCATTTGCGTTTCATCCCTTACTCCTTCAGCAAGCTCATGACCCTCGCTCACAGGGGTGTAGCGTCTGCTGTAATTGCGTCTCAACTTGTTGTTCAATGATGGCGCTCCAAGCATATTAACACCGTGTCGTTTCTAGTGTCGTTGTTCTTGGCACAGTGCTAAGGGAAAGCACCAATGGTAAACACAAAAGTCGTCCAACTTCAGCTCATCACCATCGCAAAAGAACGACAAGCAAGAACAACAGCAGTAAGGTTTGCCAACGATTCCATACTTCTTCCTGAGTTGTTGTCTCTGGTCATCCCGTAGTAGCTCACACCCCAGTGAGCAAGAGTAATAACAGGCGAGACGATTAAGGCCGAAATCGTGCTTAAGTCAGCAATTGGAATTAGCCAGCCTGGGACAAAACTGGCCATACAGTAAAACTTTATGAAGGCATCATCATATGATTCCGTTCCTACAGCTCGGAAGTTTGAGGCAAAAAGAGCTGACCGACACCCGCAGCACCACGTTCCCATACGTGTACACGCACGCTTTAAATAACCTGCGGTCGGTCGGCACCAGTCGCGACTTTTTTCCCTTCGACCGACTCGACTTT
>JACLAB010009518.1_pt1 | contig 11422 bp, 17 predicted proteins | sample 8027921 | NCBI WGS metagenome assembly JACLAB01 (sample SAMN15725117, study PRJNA655200) | protist metagenome | isolation source: fluorescence activated cell sorting (FACS) single amplified genomes of... | place: USA: West Boothbay Harbor, Gulf of Maine | collected 2000-07-19
CGGCGTGTGGAGCGGTGGTTTTTGCGTTTTGCCTTTTAGTCGGTTGATGAGTCGCAATAGAGGTTTCATCACGTCAGTCTGGCTCAGGCCATCTCCCTTGGGGATATCGAACCCGGTTACTTGCGGTTGAGGACCTTCCAGACTGCCCAAATGATCACGGCAAGAACAATCCACCCGAAAAAGGCTCGGAGGAGCACCAATCCAATTAAGAGCACGGCTGCCGTACCAGCAACGCTTTTGACGATGGCCTTGCTCTTCTCAGACATGTACTGCCAACGAGGAATTAAAGCCATGAGCACACTCAAATAAGCCACGGTGCCACCGGAATCCTTTTTTGTCATCGGTAGACCAGTGAGTGTTACCGCTTTCATTGCCAGTCACACTGAATAAATAAGACAGCTCAGCTATGCAGAAGTTCTTTGATTCGCGCCGCTAGTAGGGCTAGTGAATATTCAATGAGGTTGATCGACTAGCAAAAGCCAAACCAGAAGAGTGGCAATTGTTTCTAAAAATTTAATATTCGCAAGTTCACCTGTTGCACGAGGCAAGATAGTCCTTTCGATTGGCAATGATGAATCTTTATGGTTGGCGAATTACAGTCTTAGTCACGTCATTCATTGTTATTCTCCTAACCCTCTACTTCACATTGGTGGGGTGGAATGGCATAGCCATTAAGCATGCGATTGATGCCACTGGACGAAGTTCCCTGATCCTTTTTGCGATTGCCTTCACCGCATCGAGCTTTGAAAGTCTTTGGGCTTCTTCTATTACCCGCTGGTCCCTCCAGAATAGACGTTGGATCGGTTTAAGTTTCGCCGCCTCCCATTTCATTCATCTTGGTCTCATCATCTCAATGTCCTTATTGTTTCCTGATCCATTTTTGGCAGAGCAGTCGTTGGGACAATGGTTGTTTGGTGGTATGGCCTATATGTTTGTGTTGCTGATGGCTTTAACGTCAACCAATCAGGCCCAGCATTGGATGGGCCTGAAGAACTGGAAACGGCTTCATTACGTTGGAAGTCATTGGATATGGACGGTGTTCTTATTTACTTATTTAAAACATGTAAAGGAGGGACCTTTTTGGTTTTATCTCCCCTTCCTAGTCTTCACGTTGCTCATGATTCCTATTCGACTTGCTAAACATCGTCCTCTAAGAGCGACCATCAGCAGCTCCTGAAGCAGAGTCACTGTCATCTGAGTGTCGAGGGTAATAGGATTGGGGCAACTGCTTAAAGCATTCCCCGCTGCAATAAAAACCCCGCTCGTGGCGGGGCATTGAGTTGAAATGGAATAGCTCAGTCGGCCAACCATTGTTGTTTAGACAATCGCAAACCTGGACATCGCTTCTGCTCGCCTTACTGACGTCCCTACATCGCAAAGCTCACTCCAATTCGATCCATCTTCAAGAACAAGAGTGAGGGATTCACCAAAACTATTCATCCCAGTGGCTGGTTCGAAGGTCTCCATCATGTAGGTCGAACCATCAGGACTAGAGGAATCCATTAGGCAATAGCCAGTGAAATACGTTGATGCGCCTCCATTGGTCCAGATTTCCAGGGAATGACCACCCTCGGTCAGAGCATCCTGCTGTGTATCACGGAAATTGGCACCGTCAACTGTCCACCAACCGGTGTCAGCAAGCTTGTTCACTGGACCTACATCAAGGCCAGTGAGAACGTCATTGGCCTCAGGATTAACAACGAGGATGTCATCACCGTCGGTGGGCATCATTAGGGGAACAGGTTGATTTTGAGGACGAACAGTTGCCTTAAGGTTTGTCACCCAATCTGTGTAATGAGGCATGATCTTAAGTAGCGGTAGAGGGTTATTCCCTCTCGATGAATACACCCTCGCCCGAATCAATGGCTTGAGTTACAACCACCATCAAGCGCTGCTGTGATGTTGCTCACAGGTTCAGCAGGCAATAAAAAACCCCGCTCGTGGCGGGGCTTGGCTTGGCACGATTGGGTTAATGCCAAACACCTGGGCCAGGATCTTCAGTTCCAGGTTCTTGGTGAACACCAGCACTCCCCGCAATGATCGTGATGATTTTGATGGCTTCATCGGCATAGTCGCCAACCGTGTGCTCTCCGTCGCCATTTCCAAAGGTTTTTTCGATCCACTTACCAACTTTTTTCTTGGCTTGTTTGCCGCCACCGCTGATCGCGGTAAGTGTGGCTAAGTCGAGTTCTTGATCTGTAATCTCATTGATGAGTGCAGTTGATTGAGCCATGCTTTTGTGTGTTGTGTGAGTGATAAGCGAAGGGTTTATTTCCCCCCGACGAACACACCATCTCTCGAATCAATGGCTGAGGGGATGACCACCATCAAGCATTGCTGTGATGTTGCACACAAGTGCAGGTAGGCAATAAAAAACCCCGCTCGTGGCGGGGTGATGTGTTTGCATCAGTAGGCCTTTGGTCATTCATGGGCAATCAAAATGGAATGTTGTCTTCACAACCCCCTTCTTTGACCTGTGTTGAGCTGCCTGTGCTATTTGCACCAGGATAATTTGGATGTTGATGTGATGAACCCGATTGTTTGATTGCTGCTACTGATCCAACATCAATCCAGGTTGTTCCATCGCCATTCACTTTTTTGTCTGTACAGCCGATTAAGAAAGCAAGAAGGAAGCCCCCAGACATATCACTGAGCTGATCAAGGGTGAGTTCGTTGTTAGTCATTGATTTGATGTGTGAGTTGGAAGCGAAGGGACTGCTTCCCTCCGATGCACATACCATCTCCCAGATCAATGGCTGAGAAAATGACCGGTATCAAGTAGGGCTATGATGTTGCTCACTTCATTAAATAGGCAATAAAAAACCCCGCTCGTGACGGGGCTAGAAAATATTCAGTTGGGAGATCGATAGCGACACCTACGCTCCCTACTTTTCCCTTGTGGGTGTTGTATAGATCTCGGCCAATATACCCATCCCTTCCAGGCTGTTTAACCAGACGAGATTAGCTCAATACGCTTGGGTAATTGTGTATAAAACACGTCTCCGACCAAAATCATCTAAAACAACTTGATTACGCCGCAGGTCAAGTGTATATCCGATGTTGCGATTGGGAATCCTAAGGTAAATCGTACTGGCATCGCGACGGATTTCTTGCAAAGCAAATGTTCCAAGGTTATTCTTTTCAACCCATTGGTTTCCTCGTGCCTGCTTAAAGACACCAGTGCCGTAGTTCACGCTGGTAACATTATAAGCACTGGTATGATTTGGAATAGGCGCAAAGCCATTTTTAATGCAAGTGATTTCTCGAGTAAGTGAATACCTAGCCTTGACTGCGCGATATTCCGGAGGACACAAGAAGCGAGGGTTCTTGACCTTGTATGCCATACATCTAGCACTGTTGGAAGGCAAGCAAGGAGCAGGGGGAAAGCCGGCATGAGCAGCTGGACCAACGGCAAGTGTTGAAGCTGCAGCGAAGATTGCGAGGGAAGAAACTGAGAATGCTGTTTTGAAGTTCATTGGAGTGGTTAATGGTGTGGAGGGTCTCTCCCCCCCCGATGAACACACCATCTCTCGAATTAACGGCGGGGGTGGTGACCTGCATCAAGCAGTGCTGTGATCTTGCACACAGGTGAAGCCAGGCAATAAAAAACCAGCTCGTGGCTGGGCAAAATCTTGTTGGTGAATATTGTTATCCGGGGAAACCAAGTTGACCAAAGCAATCACCCTCGCCATCTGGTCCAGACCAAAATTGAGTGCCACTATCACTGGAACTAGATTTACTATTGGATCCAGAATAAAGTGGGTGTTTATGTTTAGAACCTGAATCATAGATGGCTTTTGAAGACCCTATATCAACCCAAGTTGTATCTTTTTTACTATTTTTACTGTCAGAGTCACCAGAAGAACAACCGGGGAATAGCAAGGCCCAAAGAGAGCCACCAGATATTTCACTGAGTTGATCAAGGGTGAGTTCGGTGTTGGTCATTGGTTTGTAGTTGTGGTGGAGGTGTATCCCTCCGATGAACACACCATCTCCCGAATCAATGGCTTAGGTGTTGCCCTGCATCAAGCGGTGCTGTGATCTTGCTCACAAGTGCTTTTCGATCTCAGAAAATGATTGTTTAGTTTGGAGCAGAGCAGTATTTCCAACCGATCTTTTGCAAGTTGATCCACATGTCGATGCCTAGATGCCTGAGCATCCGCTGCTGCCTAACTGGTTTCCCCAGCCGTGTTGACAAGCGGTAGTAGCTCACCAGAACGAACTGAGCATGTTGTGTTGCTACAGCTGGCTTGATCTGGATGAGCATCCCTTCCTGTCTGTTGACCAGCCAGCCCTCACCGTTGGACTTCTCCTTGTATCGGGCGTAATCAGGCTGCTGCTGCCACATCTATGCAGTTTGGCGATATTGCCCATTGGGTGAATAGCGTTCCCACCGTTTTTGCGCCGTTTACATCTGAAGTCATTTCCGAATGCAACCTATTCCGTAGCCGACTGCCAACCCAATGGCACCACCAAGAGTGCCAGCACTAAGCGAATCGATATTTTCATTAATCAGTGACTTGATGATTGGAAGAAGGAACGATGCAGCAAGTAGAGCAACAACGCCAATCAGCACTGCATCCAAATGCGGCTGCTTTCGGTTGACTCTTGCAATGCGGCTTTCATCTGCTGGTGAAGCAGCTTTGGCATTCAGCTCCTGCTCGATTCGCTCAAGTTCCTTTTGTGCGTCTGTTCTGGTCATTTTCAAAAAGTAATCGCATCTCCCAGCAATCACATCCCCCATACGGGTAGAGACCCATTCACTCGAAAGGATGAGTCAAGGCATAAAAAAAGAAGGCGACTAAGCCTTCTTCGGGGGGTGTGAGGAGCCAAACCTTGTGAGGAGTTGGCCAATCCCATGATGATGAGGCGCCTGCAGAACAGTCAATCAACCGATACGAAGGGACTTGCTCAGCAAGATTTCTGAGGCATTGTTCACTCGTGAGGAGGGCTTCTTCACGGAGTGGAAACTAGGCAACACGCCCAACAAGAAGCCGAGAGACCCTGCCTTTGGCGGGGTTTTCTTTTGTCTACTCATAAAAAAAGAGCGGTTTCTCACTCCGCTCCCAATGTCATCTGTCCTTGCATGAGCAGCACGTCGCCGCTGCAGCAAAGATCATGTATCGCTTTGAACATGTTTGTAACGATACATACAAAGTCGAAAATTGCTTGAGACAGGCTGTTATCAACCATTGAGTGTGCTGTTATCCCAGTCTCAACGAGCTGCTGTCACGAGGATTAGCAGCCACGTAATGCCCCGTAGTTGCACTTGATGAGTGGCCGAGCGTTACCTGAAGCGTGAACACATCCACCCCGCGGCGAATCGCCTGCGTGGCATGGCTATGCCTCAACTGATGTGGGTGAACATGGAATCCAGCAGCTCTCCCCCATTTCCGGCAGACATCCCCAATTGCTTGACGCGTGAGATGCCCATCTCGCCTTGGACTAGGGAAAACAAACTCTTCATCAGCGCCGCGGCCTAGACCCTCAAAGAGTTCCAGCGTTGCTGAAGATACGCGGACAGTGCGTCGCTTTGATCCCTTGCCGAAGAGGTGAATTTGACCTCCATCATTAAGAGCTTCAATATCTTTCCAGCGAACAATCGCGATCTCTGAAACTCTGCAACCCAACAAGTAGGCGCCCTTGATCAAGGTGTAATCCCTGACTGCATTGCGATCGAGATGAGCTGCCCTAGTGATGGCTGCGAACAGCAGACCAATCTGCTCCTCATTCAGCGGCTTTGTGGTTTTCTCCGCGTGGAGAAGGGAGCGTGGCGGCATCGGATTACGCGGCACACCAGTAACCGCTGAACGGCTTGGTTCAGCCGCCCATCGGTACATGGAACTGATGGCAGCGATCCTGCGATTGAAAGTTCGAGGCTTAATTAGTCCGTCCTCGACTTGTTCCCGCAGCTGGGACACCCAGTCCTGACAGAACGCGGGATTGATCTCCCGCAGATGCAGATGCGGGTGATTGCGATCCCGCCAGCGCGTGAACTCACGCAGCTCGCGTTTGTAGCCGCGGACGGTCTCAGCACTGCCAGAGCGACTGCACTGGCTCAGAAACCGCTTCATCAGCAGCGCGTCGCCCCAGAGGACGGCTCCGGCTGCTGCTGTGTCGAACATTCGACTGACAAAGGCCAGCGCCTCTGCCTTGTCCATTCCGACAAGAACAGGTGGAAGCGACTTGTCAGCACTTTTGTCAGCACTGAGTTTTGAAGCTTCCGTCGTAACTAAAACTGCTCCGCTGGGATCAGTTCCAGCAGAGTCAATTTGAAGAATGTCGAGGGGGCCTTCCAGCCCCCGCGAGTCACTTGGGTGATAAGGCTGACTTCACCCCATCTCCCTTAATAGGGTCAGGCAGCAACAGGGGCTGTCTGACGGGAGAAACGTACGATGTTGTTCGCAGTTACGGAATTTGCTCTTACCGAGCAGGCTTCAGTCACCCTCCTTATGCCCCGTCGAAACCATTGCAGCCCCGAAGGGAGAATGGAGCTGAGCGGAATCGAACCGCTGTCCGAAACACCGGTGTGGACCACCTAGTCCGTTCAAGAACGGACTTCATCATTCTGGCATCAAAGACGATTCAGCGCTCAACCAGGCGAACTACGCATGCAGCAATGCTGTTGCAAAACAGTATTAAGGGATAGCAGCAGGCGGCGTTGGAAGCACCTGATAAACCCCACCTTCAGAAGGGGCAAAGACTTTATCCGTTCCTAGTGCAGAAGGAGCATCAAGCTGAGATCCACCAACCATGACGGAATCAACGGCACTGGCATCACTGACCTGAAGAGTTTCATTCACCATTGCTGAAAGAGATAGTGAAATCCGAGAATCAACTTGAAACCGCGAAAGGTTTGGGGGAAAGGAATAAATCATCCATATCAGCAAGTTAAACCCCGCCGCCATCCCCAGAAATGTCGATGCAATTGCATCTACTCGCTTTAACTCAGGCCATCGTCGTTCAATCAAGATATACGAGGCAATGGAGACCAGCAAAAGAATGACGAGTGATGCTGTCACTGCACGGATATAGAAGGATGGGGTATAAATACTTCTATCAAAGGTATCTACTCCTGCTTCTCTGATTTTCAAGAAGATGGGATTTTCTACATTGGGACTCAATGCAACCAGCTGTGTATCACGAGTTAACATTGCAACATTATCCAACTCATTGGCGAAGCCAGGCGTTGCCTGATCAGACCCTAAGCGATAAGTGGAAACAGGATAAACAATGTCAACTCCAGTCGCACCGGCAGCAATCAGCTTTTGCTGCAAAGAAAAAAGAATATAATTGCCAACATCATGATTACTCGTAGGCATCATTCCAGCGAAGGAAAGACTGAAATTTTTATTTTTTAGATCAAAGGCAGACAGGTCAATTGCAGCGACAGCAGCGTCAGCAGCTTTTGACATACTTCTTTGCTGAACAGCCACTTTTGGAAAGTTTCCCTCCCGAAGCATAGGAACTTGCAAACGGCTAGAACCAACATTTTGCTCACCACGAATCATCCTTGCAGCCCTCACTGAATCGGCCTGAAACTCAAAGAAGAGTTGACGATTAGCCCAAATCAGGCCAAAGATCGCGGCAGAAATAGCGACGAAAGCGGCATAACGCTTTGAGGACGATGAAAGAGACAGCCGTGGACGCATCAAACCAGGTGACTTATATCAACCAAACCATAGAATGCAGATCGAAAGATGGGGCAATCATTCCCGATAACGACATATACGTAAGCCAGCTTCCCAATCAAAGATCTCGACTTGCTCATCAAAAGATGCAAGCTTCTATACTGGTCCTATGAATTCAATACATCTAGCAAGACTAAGCCGACAGCTAATCCGAATTGCGCTTTGGGTTACGGGAGCAGGCTATCTATTCATAGAAGCTCGCGAGGTTGTTGCCACAAAACAAATCGCTAATATCACGATATTTGCCCTTCTTTTCGTCTTAGCCAGTCACCAGCTCAATATCTCAAAGTTGTATCTTCTAACCGAAAAATTATCACTAGCCACGCGCTGCTATCGAGCGTCAAGCCTGATGTTTGTTGCCTCATTGATGGCAGTTTTTGATGCCTCTATAGACTTCTTAATTAGCTCAGTATCGCCAGAATCACTTGCAACAAGCATCTTAATATCACTCTTCATTATCGGGTGGTTCGTAAATTTATTAGCAGTCATATTAACCCTCACCTCAATGGAGTTATTTTTGCCTGTCATGGTCTCTGGCCCCAAAACAATGCCAGCTGATTGGGCCTCAGATACTGTTTCAAACAGTGGGAAATAAACAAGAGCACACAGTGAAAAAGAAAGTTAGATCTGAACGCATTAACGGCGTCTCCGTGCTACCTCAAGGATTGGAAGAAGCTGGAGTCACTGAGCTTCTTGCCTTAGGAGCGAAAGCGGTGAAACCGCTGCGTAGGGCCGTCTCATTCGAGGCCGATATGGCTTGTTTGTATCGACTTCATTTGCAATGCCGTCTTCCTTTTCGATTGCTCCGGGAAGTAGCTCGTTTTCCATGCGATGGCCGCGAATCGCTGTATTCAGGGATTCAGGAAGGACTGAACTGGGAACGCTGGCTGCATCCCTCAATGAGTTTCCGAGTGGACGTCACCGGCACTGCTCCCGGCCTCAATCACAGCCACTACTCCGCACTTCAGGTCAAAAACGCGATCGTTGATCGACAACGCGACATCTGGGGGCAACGGTCCTCGATCGATCTGGAAGAACCCGATGTTTGCCTGCATGTGCATCTCGATCGAGAGGGTGGGGTGCTGAGTCTCGATGGATCGGGCGGCAGTCTCCACCGCCGCGGCTATCGCGCAGAAATGGGGGATGCTCCACTAAAAGAGAATCTCGCTGCTGGTTTGATCCGCCTAAGCGGATGGACAGGAACCACTCCGCTCGTGGATCCCCTCTGTGGTTCAGGGACCCTGCTGATCGAAGCGGCATCCCTGGCTGCAGGGCATGCCCCTGGGCTGAACCGCAGCTTTGCCCTTGAAGGCTGGGCTGATTTTGATGACGACCTCTGGAGAGAGGAAAAAGAACGCGCACGCACGCGCCAAGAGCAAGGTCAATTCCAGCCCAAGATCATTGGCTGCGAGCAGGATCCATCGATCGCCAAACAGGCTCGCAACAACGCAGAGGCCGCTGGTCTGTCCCACTTGATCTCCATCCAAACGGGAGATTTCAGAGATCTCCAGCTTCCAGAAGGACCGGGAACGATCGTTTGCAATCCTCCCTATGGCTTACGCATCGGAGCCGATCAGGATCTCGAGGCGCTCTACGGAGATCTCGGGGCAATGGTGAAAACCCAAGCCTCAGGATGGGATTTCTGGCTGCTCAGCGGAAATGCCGGCGTCACGGGAGCCCTCCGGATGAGAGCATCCCGACGCATCCCCATCAACAACGGAGGGCTCGACTGCCGTTGGCTCCATTACCAAGTGCGTTAGCCGAGACCGATCAACGCCCCATCACTGCACGGGTGGTTTTGGACAAGCCTTCAAGGGTCTGGGGCAGATAAGGGCCCTTCGCCAGCTGTCCTCCAATCCGCAAGCTCGCTCCAGCAACCACCACATTCAAAAAAGCAAGGGTGAGCAACGACTGCAGCAACGTCCAACTGAAAGCGGTCAACGACCAAACAACAAAAGCCGTTTCAACAGCCACAAGAGCCAGCAGCATCAAGGTTCCGCCCATGGCCAAAAACACACCGCCGCCAATCAGGCGACGCTTCTCGCGACTAACTTCTTGCAGAGCAATCCGCACATGCAGGTCCATCACCGAACCGGCTAGCGCTGTCACTCGAGCCGCAGCGCCGAGGCCCCTTGGGCGGCTCTCTTGAGACCCTGGAAGTTCACTCATCAGGAACGACGACCTCCCATAAGCAGGGCACCGACCATCACGCCGACCCCAGCAGCGATGGCCAACGACAACAGCGGCCGCTTCCGCACGGGACGCTCAATCTTGGGTCGCAAGGTGGAATTGAGATCATCAAGCAGCTGCTCGAGTTGCTCCTCAAGGGGTTCGAGGGTGTCGGCAAAACTGCGCACGCTCTCACCGGGCTGATGCATCAGATCTTCCAGCTGTTGCTGCACGGTTTGCACCGCACGATCGCCTTGGGAGGCAATCAAGTGCACAACCTCATCAAAACTGCCCCGGGTGGCCTCTAAGGCTTGATGCGTCACCTCGGGCCAACGACGCTGGATTTCAGGAACGAGAGTCTCAAAATGATCCCGAAACCGTTGCGCAAAATCCTTGTCTTCCTCTTGGGATGGAGCTGAGTCCATGGGTAGGGGTAACGCCTTCCTCAGCCTAGAGATGGTGTCTAGAAGATGACACCCATAACGGAGCAACTGTCTCGATATCTATTCCTGGAACACACGAATGCTCCAGATGATCCGGCATGCCGGCATGTGGATTTACTCCTGGAAGATGGCGAAAGCTGCCGCACCTGGCGCCTGAGCAGTGTTCCCCTTCCAAACGGCCCCAGCCTCCAGGCCATCCCCTTACCAAGGCACCGGCTGATCTGGCTTGAACGAACCTCAGCGGCTGTCTCTGGAGGACGCGGCTGGGGACGCCGCATTGTGGGAGGCACTTTTCAAGGGGTCTTGCCCGACAACCCAAACGAGCTGATCAAGGTTGATCTACGCGGCACTGCCGCCCTCCACTTCCCTGACCCATTAACCCTCGAACTGGCCGATGGAAGATGCCGGCTGCACTCATCGGCTCATAACGGTCCAGCACAAAGCCCTTGAGCTTTTCAGAGGCTTCGCTAGTTTTGAGTCGCTGACAGCTGTATCACCTGTTGGTCCATATCAATCAGGTCGGACTGACCCACTTCAAGTCCTTCGGTGGGGCGATGACCATCCCCCTCGAGACCGGTTTCACTGTCGTGACCGGTCCCAATGGGTCTGGAAAGAGCAATATTCTCGACGGCGTCTTGTTTTGCTTAGGCCTGGCCAATAGCCGTGGGATGCGTGCTGATCGCTTACCCGATCTGGTCAACAGCGGCATGCTCAAAGCTGGAAAATCAGCTGAGACCACCGTTAGCGTGCGTTTTGATCTGAGCGACTGGCAGCCAGATGCAGCAGAGGAGGGGATTGAACCCCCTGAGGACGGTCCCTGGATTCAGGCTGATGCCAATGAATGGACGGTGACTCGCAAGCTGCGCGTGATGCCTGGAGGCTCGTATAGCAGCACATACAGCTCAGACGGGGAGCCGTGCAACCTGCAGCAGCTGCAAACCCAGCTGCGCCGATTACGCATCGATCCGGAAGGCAGCAATGTCGTGATGCAAGGCGACGTGACTCGGATTGTCTCGATGAGCAATCGGGACCGCCGCGGCCTGATTGACGAGCTGGCGGGTGTGGCACTTTTCGACACCCGAATCGAACAAAGCCGCCGCAAGCTCGACGATGTGCAGG
>JACLAB010012465.1_pt1 | contig 11411 bp, 17 predicted proteins | sample 8027921 | NCBI WGS metagenome assembly JACLAB01 (sample SAMN15725117, study PRJNA655200) | protist metagenome | isolation source: fluorescence activated cell sorting (FACS) single amplified genomes of... | place: USA: West Boothbay Harbor, Gulf of Maine | collected 2000-07-19
ATCAATATGCAATAAAACAAATAGACGCAGCTAATAAAAAAGTTGAATACATAAACATTTTATACGATGAGGTAGATGAAGCCACTGGTGAAGTTACTACTGTAACCAAAGGTTTTGCAAACATACCATCTAGCAGAGCAGAAATTCAAGACTTAATAGAAAATAAAAATGGTAGAAAAGCTAGTAATGCTCCTCAAACAAACATTAATATGCCGGGTCAAACAAATTTTGCAGATGAACAAGCAATCAAGGCTTACAATACTGATGCTGACACTTATGAAGCAAAATCAAAAGCATCAGATTCAATTGTAGATCAAGTTAATCAAGCCTATATTCTTTCACAACAAATTAAACAAGCAGGTGGTAGCTTTGGTCCTGCATCAAAAACTTTTTTACCAATAAGAGAGCTAGTATCAGGTTTAGGTTTTGGAGAATTTTTGTTAGGTGATGCAGAGGCAGCTATTGCTCCACAAAAAGCATTAAATCAGTTATCTATGGGATTTACCATGGCTATTGTTTCGCAAACTAAAGGTGCTATTTCTGATCGTGAAATGAATTTGTTTATTAACGCATCTCCTACACTGGGCTCTACTGAACAAGGTTACTTTAAACAGTTAGAATTGCTTGAAAGATTAGCAAGAAGAGATAAAGATTTTTATAAAGATTATGTGGATAGAAGAATTGAATTAAATGAACAAGGTATGACAGGCGAAAGACTTGCGTTAGAGTTAGATAAATTTACATCAACATGGACAGATGAAAACCCATTGTTTACTCCTGATGAAGTAACATTTTTAGAAGATGCAATTGCAAGTGGAGAAGGCATAGATTCTGATTTTGTGCCACAAGACTTTAAGAAAGCCTTTGAAAATAAAAAAGCAGAGCTAGGAAGACAAAAAGCCTTTGATAACTTGTTGCCAAAACCAACTACCCAAGCTGAGTATGATGCCTTAGAGAAAGGTGATAAATATATTTTGGATGGCAAACAATACACTAAAAAATAATGAAAAATAAATTTGGAGATGATCTTTCAGATAGCTCTTCTGTAAATCAATTTGGCGATGTTATTGTGCCTACCAAAACTGTGCAACCATCTATTATAGAAGATAGCCCTGATGCTAGTGGTTATTTTGATGCTTTCAGAGCAGGTCTATCAAACAACGAAACCAATCAAGTGTATTGGTTAGCATCAAGGAGATTTCCTGACTTAGTAGAACAAGGCATTGATCCTTCTGAATTGTATTCATTTGATGACAATGGTGATTTATTCTACCAAGATGTTAAAACTGGTGAATACAAAAAAGAATTTAAAGATGATATTTTTGGTAACGATGTAGATTATGTCAATAATATAGGTCCTACAGGACAATTTTTAGGTGAAGTTATTGGTGGTATGACAGGCATGGCAACAGGCTTTATTAAAGGTGCACTTAGCCCAAACAAAGTTGCAGCTTTTACACAAGCTGCTATAGGTGGTGCCAAAGGCACAGCAATAGGTGGTGCTAAGGCTTATGGAATAAGAGCAGGCTTATCAGCAGCGTTAGGTGGTCCTCCATTAGATGCTTATAAAGCAGGTCAAGATTTAGCTGTTTCATCAGCTTTTGGTGGTATTCCATTTGGTGCACCAACAAGCACTGCTCCTAAGTTTGCAAAAGGCTTGTTTGATAAGTTCCCCGGTACTGATGGTCGATCTGCTATTGCTGACATAATACAAAATGGTGGCAAAACAGTTGATGAAAAAATAGCATACATGGCAGAAAAATACCCTGATGTGCCTGTTTCTAGGGCTGAAGCTAATGAAACAGTAGGAACCATGGGCACTAAGTTAGAGTTATGGATTGCTAAAAATTCAGGTAACGATAAATTAGTTAAGCATTACAACGATAGAAATGAAAGAGTTAATTATCATGCTGAAAAATTTTTTGATTTTATACAATCAGGCAAATATGTTAATCAAGGGTTAAAAAATAAATTAACTGGTAAGCCTGCATTTGATGCAGAGTTAGATGTCGTTAAAGCTGTAGATGATTACATTGCATTAGAAAAAAAATTATTAGCAGAACGCACAGCACCTATGTATAAAAAGGCTTATGACACAGATGTAACCATAGATGTCAGCAAAGAACTTAAACAAATACAAGATGTTATTGCAGATGGCAATGTTTCTGCTGAGAAAAAAGCAATATACAAAAAACTAGAACAAGGCTTGTTAGATGCAAACACTGACAGTGCTAGAAATACCACTGAACTTTTGCATAAAGGTTTAAAAGATAACTTTGCAAGACAAATAAACAAATTAAGTGGCAGAGGAAAACAACCTGATCCTGAATTGAAGCGTGAAGTAAGTTTGTTACGCAGAAGTATCTCAGACAAAATAAAAGAAGCAAACCCTACTTATAAAGAAGTTACAGGTATTTATGATGATGCTATGGGTACTGCACAAATGATGGACAGAAGCATTGTGGGTCAGTTTGCAAGTATTGCTGATAAAGGTGGACAGAAAGCTGCTACTCTTACAAAAAGATTATTTAGTGGCAACATCAAACCCAAAGAAATTAATGAGCTTAAAGGTATTTTGCAACAAACTGAAGATGGTGCTACAGCGTGGCAAAACCTTAAAGGCACTTGGTTAAGAACACAATGGGATGATGTTATTGCATCACAAACCAATCCTTTAAATGTGCCTAATACTTTTTTAAGGGCTTTAGGTGTTCCAAATCCATCAAAATCTATGCCTTTAATGGGTAGGAATATGATGGATGCAAGTCCTCAAGAATTGTCAAGGATGACTGGTGAGCTTGGAGAATATAATTTACAAGGCACTAAAGCAAAAATGTGGGAGGCTATTTTTGAGCCTGAAGAATTAGATAACTTTATTGACACGACCAACATGATGCAAATGATCAACAAAATTCAAACAGCAAGTGGCTCTGATACTTTTTCTAATTTTAAAATAGATGAATTAATGACAAAAGAAGCACAACAATTTTTTACCAATCAAGGCATTAATTTTAAAGGTGGTGTAACTAAAACAGGTGGTTTAATACAAAGTATAATAAACATTCCACCAAGAATAGGTGGATTTATAACAGGAAATAAAATTCAATCTCCAATGTTGGGAAATATGATAGGCACACAAAAAGATGCTTACATGGATATGCTTATAAGCCATATTGTTGATCCAAAAAAAGTGGTTGAAACACAAGCTATTTTAGAAGCTACCAAGCCAATTACTTATGCAATTAGCCAAGCATTTGCAAGAGGTGGCGAAGAAGCAATAAGTAATTTAATTGATACAAGAAGTCGTACAGACAAAGTAAGAGAAGAAAGAGCAGAGATTAGAGCACAAGAAGAAGTAGAAGCACAACCAGTCAACCCACCTACAGAAGACCTACAAGGTGCCATGCAAAACTTTGAAATGCCACAACTAGATCAACCTTTATTTAATGAGCCTATCTCAAATACAATGCCTTCACCTACACTTCTACCCAATCCAAAAGATCAAGAGATTGCAATGAATCAGCAGATGAGAAAAACAGGGATTGCAGGTTTAAGTTAAGTCTTCTTCGATGGTGCCTTGAATCACAGCACCTTTTACATCAAAGTCCATCTCATAACCCATGATGGTGTTACCATCAATTTCCATCACAACATTTCTTGAAATTAATCTCAGCAAAGCTGTTTGATGATGCAAGGTTAAACGACCGAACAACTCCACTATTTCACTGGGGTGCTCGATTTGATAAGACACAGGCAACTGTTTCTTTTTAAAGATTTGGTTGAACATCTAGTAGTTAGTGTCTGCAACAACCAACTGATCGTGTGCTGTCTCAATGAGCACCTTCAATTGATCTATCTTAGATCGCCTTTGTACATCACAAATTTCTTGCAACATATTATAGGTATCTAAGTCTACTGCCAAACTCTTCCTGCCTAGTGGGTATTTAACTGTCTGTATTGTTTCCAATTTATTATTTTCTTCCATAGTGGCTGTAATTTTATACTAATATGCAAAAAAGTATATATATTTGTTGAAAATAAGTGATGAAAATAAATGAAATAAAGTGTGTAAATAGTTGTACTTTTGTGCAAAATTGTGCATAATAAGTATATGGGAAATAAATTAAATAACAAAAAAGGAGCAAATATGTTACACATCTCAGACTTTAACCAAAGCGACATCGCTTTTGATCTTGCTGTCAACATCATGACTGATAATGGCACAAGCGATCTTCTTGATAGCATGAAGGCATTTCAAAAGAAATATTACGACAACTTAGACAATGAGGATTTTGAAGATGATTACTACATCGAGATAAATGCTTACAACAAAGTCTTCGAAGGCATGAGCAAATTACTTGCTCCCAAGGAGGTAGCGTAATGTTACACACAATAGACATGTGGTTTTACCACAATCCAGTAGCCAATGTATTCAGTGCATTGGCTGTACCAATTTTATTAATCGCCTTAATTGGCAAAATCACAGGAGTAGCGTAATGCAAGAATTCGTAGTTGTTTGGAATGAAAAATCATATGGTGATACAGAACCACAGATAGTCACAATGGCAGAGTTTAAGGATGATGGCATTGAGGGTGACTGGGGTATTGATGAGGATGGTGATTTCACCATCGAACATTTAGAGAATCTTGAGGTGGGTTACACACACACAGTGTATTCACCTGATGGATGGAGTATTAAAATTATTAAAATTAACGAGGTAAAATAATGAGTGCATATTTAGTAGAACCACAACACATGACTGAGATCGTCAAGTGGGCATCAAACCCACAACAAGGTAATCTTAGCCATGTATACAATCAGATCACTAAAAAAGAAATTGATTGTGATGCAAAGCAAATGGTCATGACCTTGGCACAAGCCAACATGGATAGTTTAGTAGCAAGGTATGACGATGCTTTTAAAGATGACTTTGTTGGTTACATAGACGATTGTTTAGACATACTTCAATATTCTACAGATGGTGCTTCTGTCAGTTTGCTTACTGGTGTAGGAAGCTGTGATCTAAAAGCAGAAGACATTTACAACATGGTCAGATGTCTTGAGTATCAATCATGTGAGGTTAATGACTGGGTACACACAGATGCTTACTGGTTGTTAAACGCAATCAGAGATATGGCAGGTTCTAAAATGTCAGAAGATGCTAATGTTCCATGGAGCTTTGGTAAGCGAGGGGTAGCATAATGCCAACCACAATCATGTACGATGTTTACCAATACATTCCTAGTTATGGCAGACATGGAGAAAACCTTTTTGTAGCTTCTTATCGCAACAAAGCTGATGCCATGGATCGCAAAGAAAGAGATTACAACAGAAACATTACCAGTCATGTGATTGAACGATTGGCTAACACTGATCCCAAGAAAACTTTATAATAAACTCACCCATGATACTAACTGACACAGAAAGAGAAATCATTATTGAGGCTTTGTCTAAACAAGGTTTACCTATCTTTCACAAAGAAAAAAAAACCCAAGAAGACAAAATGAAATATCGTAAGATTGAAGAGATCATACACAAACTGGCATTTGGCAAATGAACATACTTAAATCAATTATTTTAAATACTGACGATGGTGACATGGAAGTTTCTACTCCTATTGTCAAAGCTAGATCGTTTGCAGGTGCACTTAAAAAGTTTAAGGATCAAGAAATACTGGCAATATTAAAATTAGAAGATGACAATTACATGGTTTTTATTGAGGAATAAAGCGTGTAAACTTCTTATGTGACAATTCATAAGTTAAATAACTACCTGTTATCAATGCAATCGCATTGGTCAATCATGCACAGCACACATCAAGCAGTCGAAGAATCCTTGCCTATCTTGTCTAAATTTTCTTCTAGTGATGGTGTAGATCGTATGCAAGAAACACCACTGAAAAAACACATCACCAAAATACATCCTGACATTTACAAAGTGCCAGTGTTTAGACGAAAGTTTTGCAAGATGTTAGTCGATGAAATCGAAACAATGAAATTCGAAACCAACAATGATGAGGATGAGCTTAGGCAAATACCTGAGATAGTATTAAGAGAACAAATACCTGAGTTGTATCGCAACATGTGGTTTGTGGTTCAGACAGTTTTAAATCCAATTATCTATTCTATTTGGCAACGCAACTGTTCCAACATAGGTTCAGTACAGATAGCCAATTACAATTTAAAAGACAAACAACAAGGTGCTTGGCACCACGATGAATCAGCAGACATTAGTGTGGTGATACCACTGAACACTGGTAAGTACAAAGGAGGTGGCACTGAGTTTCATAACTATGGTGAGGTTGCACCTTTACCCACAGGTCATGCACTGATTTTCCCTAGCTTTACACACATGCACAAAGGATTACCTGTGGATATGGGCGACAGATACCTGTTAGTTTTTTGGTTATATGATCGAAAGAGAATGGAATGGTTGCTAGAGAATGGCTCACCATAAGTCGTGTAATTCGACTAATTGAACTCCATCAACATTGTAAGGCTTGTAGACATTACTTTTCTCAGCCTGTAATAGATTGTGTAAAGCCTGCTCGTTCTTAGCTCTACCATACTCCAAGGCTTCGTCAGACATGGTGTAAACCACATAAGGATATGGATGAGCCTTTTCCTGTGCCAAGAAAGAAAAACCTTCTACTGGTAGTCCTATGCTCTTGCAAGCATCTACATACAAAGAAGCCTGCATATGATACCTATATCCATTAATAGCTTGTTTGAAGCCTCTAGGTGAAGCATCACGACAGGTTTTTAAATCCCATACCTGTTTGCCATCGTACCAATCAAACCTAGATTTAAAAGGATGTCCATACAACATGTAGCACACAGTAAGCTCAGTCTTATCGTTTGCACCACTAGGAATGTAATCCTTTGCTACTCTTCTGCGTTCCATACAAATGTCGTACATGTCCTGAGTGATAGGTGTTCTGTCACCAACAGTAGCCAAGAAATCCTCATAGGCTTCTTTGCCTACTTTGGTTCTACGATCTAACGCAGGTTGGATAATAAATTCATCATCGAAAGTATGGTGTTCTAAAAACACTGTGTGTTGTACTCGACCTTCTAACAACGCAGGTGATTCAGTAAACCCTGATCTGTATTTCCATGAGTACATGCACTTGTCAGCTTCTTTAAGATCAGAAGCTCTATATGCAGGTATCTCGTTGTACTCGCTAAAAGGTAAGTTCTCGTATACGCCTTCTTTAAATTCCATCTTTTGATTGCTCCAATTCTTTTTCATCAAAATGACTATTACACACCCAACCAAAGTCAGCCATGACTTTAACATAGACAATATTTTCACCACGATAAGATATAACTTCCATTTCAGTTTCACCTCTTATCCCAGTAGAATGTATTTTGTGTTCATATGGTTCTTTGAAATTAACCATTTCGCCTTCTTTAAATTCCATCTTTAGTTTTCTCCATTTCTTCAGGTTTTACATCCCAACAGTTTAAATTGCCTGCAACAGTTCTACGCTCACCTGATCCTTTGAAAGGATAGACTGAGTGTTGTAACCACGATGGAAACATTAAAAGTTTCCCTACTTCAGGTTTAATAATTCTTGCCTGAGAAGGTCGCAGTCTTTCAGGATCAATGGTTTGATTTAGCCCATACACAAAGTTAAGGTACCCATCCACTGCTCCTGATGAATTGTATAAATCCATGTTTTGATTGTCTTTAATTTGCTCAGGAACCATAGTCCAAGTAGTAAAAGAAATACCCATCAATGACTGAGTGCCATGATCGTGAATAGGATTGTAGTCACCTTCATAAGAATGTACTGACCACAGTTGATCCATTTCTACTCTTTTTGGATAAATACCACAGCGAGTCATTTTTACAAACTGCTCGATGTATTGAACTCCAAGGTTCTCCATAAGATGTATGAATGGTTTTAATTCATCACAGTGATGATCCATGTTTAATTGTTCACCTGAATAAATTTGACCTACTAGAACATCACCACTAGAAGTTTTGTTTTCGTCAATTCTAAGGTTGTTTAAGTATTTGTTTAATATATTTACCATCTCAGGTGACAGGTCATGTTGCAACATCATGGCTGATGGCAATGGATAGACTGTAAACTTTATGCCTTCTTCACTCATTGGATAATTCCTCTATTAAACGATTTAAATACCATTGGCTTTTCTTTAAATCTTCCAATGGATTAGTTTTGTATTTGTAACGATGATTGTACTTAAGCATAGAGCCCTCTAAATAATATTTAAAGTTATCGCCCAATTGTTGTTTGATGTAATCAATACACTCCACCCCACCTTTGTTGTAGTGTGGAGGTTTGTTTACATAATCAGTATCACTCATAACAAATTCTGTGGGCAACTAGGGAAAGCATCATGTTTAACAAAAAAGCTAAGTCACCCAACAGAAACTAAAATGGTATGTCTTCGTCTGTAACAGTTTTGACTGGCTCATCTTTAGCAAGATCAGCTAATCCACTAGAAGTAGGTTTAGATGTTTCAAAACTTGTGCCTGACTCTTTCGCACCTTTAAGCTCAAAACTTTCTTCTAATAAAGTTTGTTGCCACTCAGGTAAGCTATCAAAAATATCACACATGGCTTTTGTTTTCTCAGTGCTATCACCTGAAAACTCTTCACAGTAAACATCTAAGTCAAAGATCATGCCTGCATTTATGGTGTCAGTCTTTTTAAATTCATCAGGTTTAAAGATAGCTTTGACTCTAGCGTTACCATTGGCATTGTGCTCAATCTCTAAATTAGCAGGTGCACCTATCATTTTATCTAAATCAAAACCATCAAGTTCTTCTTTAGTAAAAGATTTACCACGCCATGTAACTAAGTCTTTATATAAGGTAGCGTTTTCGTTTAACGATGCTGTGTAAGTTTTAGAAATACTCATGGGTCTACCATCAGCCATTTTTTGCTCAGGTATTTCCCAAGTCACATTAAGAGTTTTTCTTTTCTTAGTGTTATCAGAATTTGGCTCTGCATCTCTAGGATAGGTTTCATTTCTGCTACCTTGGTCTATAATCTTATAACAAACACCTATGTGTTGTCCTTCAGGTAGTGCTTCGAACTCCTTGCTGTCTGATTTAATTGTTAATCCCATAATCTTTTTACTCCATGGTTGTAATTATTTGTAAATTAGACTAGGATTGTACACACTTTAATATAGATAGCAATAGGGAAAACAGACATTGAAAATTAGACGACCACCTTCCAAGAATTTTGAACGACCTTTATCAGGAGATATCGAGTCACAATTTTTAAGTTTTTTATCTGAACAAGGCATGGAAGTTGATCCACGCAAAGGTTTGGTGGTTGATGGAAGCATTGGTCGTGCCTACATCAACCTAGGTGGTGAAAGGAAGCTGTCAGGTTGGTATCAACTGTGGATGGATCAAAGTATCCCATTTGGAAGGGTGGGAGACTATAGGATATCTACAGATCAACCGACAGCGATTTGGAAACCTGAGAATCGCAAACGACAGACTGTAACTAAGACTGAAAGAGAAGAGATAGAACAACTCAAGAAAGAAGTCGAAGTTAAGAAGGCTGAGAAACATTCTAAGTCTGCTAAACGCTCACAGTCTATGTGGGAGAAAGGCGAAATCTGTGAGAAACATCCCTACCTAGAAACCAAAGGAGTTTTATCTTATGGTTTAAAGGTAGACGAGAATGGACTCTTAATGATACCTATGTTGAACAATGACTTGGCTGTTGTTGGGATGCAATTTATCTCTGACGATGGCACCAAGCGTTTTCTTACTGGTTCTAAAAAAGCAGGTAGCTTTTTTATTCTTGGACAAGAAATACTTAAGACATCAGACACGATTTACTATGGTGAAGGTTACGCCACTTGTGCTGATATTTACAGAGACATGTCATGTCCTGTGTTTGTATCCTTTGATGCTTACAACCTATCGAAGGTTGCTGAAAGCGTTTTTGAGACACTTAAAGACAGAAGGCACATCTTTGTGGCAGACAACGATGACTCTAAGACTGGTGAGAAGGAGGCTATTAAAGCGTGTCAATGGATCATCAAACAAGGTGGCATGGCTGAAGTACATATGCCTGAAACTAAAGGTGACTACAACGATCACAAATCTGTCAGTGGTGAAGTCATCCCTGCTCTTAAGTTTGTCGATGTACCCACAGATGTCGATTTTGTCACCTCAGACAAAGGTCGAATGTTGAACCTAAAAGAGAATGTGTTAGGTGTCATGAAGACCCACAACATCCAAGTTAATTACAATGTCATCAAGAAAAGAATGGAGATAGAGATACCTCACATGAACTTTATCGCTGACATGAAGGAAGAAGCGAGTTTGGTAGAGATCGAAGATCGTTGTATCAAGATGGGAGTACCCCACACTAGGGTGCGAGATTATCTCAAGGTGATCGCCAATGAATACAACCCTGTCATTGAATGGATGGAAAGCAAGCCTTGGGATGGAACATCTAGGATTGGAGAATTCCTGAAGACGATTACTTCGAGTACACCTGAAGCTCTGAAAGACATGTTGCTCAAGAAATGGTTAATTAGTTGTGTAGCAGCTTGTTATGAGCCCAATGGTGTCGAGTTAGAAGGTATCCTAGTGTTCCAAGGAGCACAGGGATTAGGTAAGACCATGTGGTTCAAGAGACTGTGTGACTACAACAATGGATGGTTACTAGAGGGTGCTACCCTCAATCCAAGTGACAAGGACTCAGTGAAGAGGGCTGTAAGCCACTGGATAGTAGAACTAGGTGAGATAGAGTCTACCTTTAAGAAGAGTGACATCGATCAGCTTAAAGCCTTTATTACAGCCAAGACAGATGAACTTAGATTGCCCTACGACAGGGCGTTTACGACCTATCAAAGGCGTACAGCGTTTTACGCTTCAGTCAATGCAAGAGAGTTCCTAACAGATTCCAGTGGCAACAGGAGGTTTTGGTGTATCGCAGTGACAGGTATAAACTTTAACCATGGTATCAACATGCAACAAGTGTGGGCTGAGATTAAAGAAACGATGTATGTCCAAGGACAAAAGAACTGGTTTCTATCGCCTGATGAAAGAGAATTGCTCCAAGAAAGCAACGAAGGTTACAGAACCCAATCATCAGTCGAAGACTTGTTGTTACAGTATGTGAAGTTTGGTACCACTAACCCACAGCCTGTACAGATGACTGAGTTACTTAGAGACATGGGCATAGCTAACCCTAGGATGCCTGACTTTAAAGAGGCTAGTCGTGTCCTCAGTCAGAATGGAGTCGAACCTAGACGATCCAATGGCAAAAAGGTTTACGACATAGAATATGACAAACCTGACAATGGTTATACCAATGACAAGAAATATGGAGATGTGTTTTGAAATACTTATCTATATGCAGTGGCATAGAATCAGCAGGAGTGGGTTGGCATCCACTTGGCTAT
>JACLAB010002981.1_pt1 | contig 11407 bp, 10 predicted proteins | sample 8027921 | NCBI WGS metagenome assembly JACLAB01 (sample SAMN15725117, study PRJNA655200) | protist metagenome | isolation source: fluorescence activated cell sorting (FACS) single amplified genomes of... | place: USA: West Boothbay Harbor, Gulf of Maine | collected 2000-07-19
TACACGACCGTGCTCGCATATTGATGCCCCACCGCACTCCTTGCATCGATGTCGCTGACGACCGTGCTCGCATATTCCTGCACCACCGCACTCCTTGCACTGAAAGCGCCGACGTCCGTGCGGACAAGCTCTGCACACCTTGCAGTTCGAGCGGTACTTCACCCCGTGCTCGCATGGCCCCTTTGTGGGAGGGGCTCTCTTCCGCTTCGTGCCCTTCGTCCTCAACTCTTCTCTCCGCTTCTCGTTGACATCGGCACCGTCGATATCCGGAACTGCAATCCTCACCCTCGGACGCCACACCGTCGTCATCCTCCCTTCGCGCGCCCCACAAAGTGCCGAGGGGCTCCAAACTTATTAGCACTATAGTCTATGCATCGCCACTGCACAATCAGTTCAACTCTTCGTAAATCGTAATTCGTATTTACATCTAACCTAAAACGCATACGAGTAAAATGGATACCGAACTTGCAACGTGGCGATCGATCACGCGATGGCGTTATCACGAGCCGAAAACGAGAGGACGCGTCGGCGGCCACTCGGACGCCACTCGACGACGCGCGGGGACGGTCGACGAGCACCTCACCTTCCATCGACGGTCTATCCGCGATGAAGGCTTCAATCATGAACGGCCAAGGGGCGGGGGTCAAGGCCGAGCAGGTCAAGCTCGAGGCCATGGAGAACGGCAAGGCTGCTAATAAAGCCCCGAAGGCTGGCGCCGACGGGAAGACTGTCGATCCCTCGGGCTACGACGAGAAGACCAAGCAGAAGGCTGAGCGAATCGTCGAGAAGGAGAAGTACAAGGATGTCAACTTCTGGCAGGAGCACAAGAAGGAGCTCTGGGAGATGCTCCCGTTCCTATGGCCGAAGGACAGGCCGTTCATCAAGCTGTGCATGGTGCTCTCCGTCTTTTTCCTCCTCTGCTCCAAGCTGTGCAACGTCGCGTCGCCGATCGCGCTGAAGTACGCGGTCGACGCGGTGGTCAAAGGGGAGTTCAGCGTTGAAGCCATCCTCGCGTACGGTCTCCTGCGCTTCGCCGGGCAGTTCTTCAACGAGCTCAAGGACAACGCCTTCGCCTACGTCAGCACCCACGCGTCCAGGAAGATTTCGCTCAGAACCTTCACGCACGTCATGGGCCTGTCGCTGCGATTCCACATCAACCGCAAGACGGGCTCGGTGATCCGCGCGTGCTCGCGCGGGAGCGAGTCTTTCGCGGCGTTACTCCGTTACATCTCCTTCCAGGTGGCGCCCATCTTCCTCGAGGTGGCGCTGGTCTGCGTGTACCTCTGGATCTTCTACACCTGGTACTTTGGCATCATCACCTTCATGGTCATCGTCGTCTACATCGCCTTCACCGTGCCATTCACCGAGTGGAGGAACAAGTTCAGGCGGCAGCAGACGGACGCGGACGACGTGTTCAACCAGAAGGCTACCGACTCGTTGCTCAACTTTGAAACCGTCAAGCTCTTCTGCGCCGAGCCGCACATCGCGCACGTGTACGACGTCGCCCTCGCAAAGTCACAAAAAGCTTCCCTCAGGACCACCCAGTCCCTCACGGGCCTGAACATGGGCCAGGCTGTGATCATCACCGTGGGCATCACGCTATCCCTTGCACTCGCCGCGAAGGAGGTCCAGAATGGGAACATGACCGTCGGCGACTTTGTACTGGTCAACACGTACATCCTGCAGCTGTACGTGCCCCTAAACTTCCTCGGTACCTATTACCGCATGATCAAGCAGTGCATGGTGGACGTGGAGGCGATGTTCAGATTGATGAAGGAGAACAACGACGTCCCGGACGACGACGGCGCCACGGACCTGGTGCTGCACTCGCGGGACGACGCGCGGGTCGAATTCGAAGGTGTCAAGTTTGCCTACTCGGGCGACGCCGACGGACGACAGATTCTCCGAGGCGTGTCATTCGCCGTGGAACCCGGGCAGAAGGTGGCCATCGTGGGCAGCTCGGGCGCGGGGAAGAGCACCATCGGTAAGCTACTGTACAGGCTGTACGACATCCACGGCGGCGCCGTGCTGATCAACGGGCAGGACATCTCGCGGGGTCGATTGAAGAATCGATTGAAAATTTGGGCAAAGGCTCCACCGCGCTCGGGTCGTCGCGCATCCTCTTCGCGCGGCGGTGCCCCGGGTCCACGCGCAGCAGCAGCCCCGCGACGTGCGCGCACGCGTCCAGATCCCCGACCGCCACGAGCGTCTCCGCGAGTTCCTCGAGCATGAGCGGGTGATTCGGCGCGAGTATAAGGCCTCGTTCCAGCGCGTGCCTGGCCACGTGGGGCAGGCGGTTGGCCGCGGCGAGTGACCCGAGTCGCCTCCACAGCTGTGCGTCCGTCTCGTCGATCTCCACCGCGGCGGCGTAGCACCGCAGCGCGAGGGCGTAGTCCTCCGTCAGTTCGTCACGGGCGATGGAGTGGTTCATTTCCTTGTCCTCCGCGTACGAGTCTAGCAGATGGGAATAAAACTGCTGTTCACGTTTCTCCGCTCGTTCGGCGACGAGCCGTCCGAGGTTCTTCAGCGCCAGGAACTTGACCTGCGTCATCGTGGACGTGAGGGTGATCTCCGGGGTGTCGTCCTCGGACTCGTACTCGGAGTCGCCGTCGGTGTCGGTGTCATCGAGCTCCCGTCCGCGGGGGTTTGGAGCCGGCACGGGGTACTCCTCGAGGGGGCGATGGTTCGGCGGTCCCGACATCATGTCGTGGTCCAAGATGGAGCGAAGCTCGCGCTCGGCGTCGACCAGCGCGCCGTCGCGCATGAACAGCAGCGCGTGCTCGTACTTGGACGTGAGCCTGGACTCCTCGGCCTCGGTGGTGCGCCTGGCGGCGGCCCGGGCGGCGGCGGAACCGTGCCGGCCACCGCCCCGGGTCAAGTCGTTCAGGGCTGCGATTTGAAGAGCCATCTTGTCGCGCGATCCCACGGACGCCCAAGGATCCTCACGCCGCCCTGTCGACGAGCCCCGCGCGCGCCGAGTCGATGGGTTCGATCGGGGCGCGCGATATTCGGTCCGACACGCGCGCGGGTTCCCCTCCGTCGCCCGGCGCGGGTCGCTGTGGAGTCCACCTGTTACACCTGGGCTCCAATATTTGAACTGGCAGGGGCATTTTTCTTCGCGGTTGGGTCTGGTTTCCTCTTCAATCTTCCAATATTCCTCGACGGCACCCGCCGCGCATTCACAGCGCCTCGCACGCGGCTACGAACCGCGCGACCGTCTCGAGACCCCACATCGCCCGAGGACTCGTGTATCCCGCGTACGGTACCTCGCTCGGGTTCGAGTCCGCCGAGTTCACGCCCTAAACCCGGGGACAAAGGCCGCGGTACGCATCTAGGGTTCTAGATCCAGTCGATTCAGCGCCGGAGGAGGAGACGACGCACCGCGCCATGTCGTTCAGGCGGAGGCTGAAGCGCAAGCGCCCGCCCGAGGGCTGGGACCTCATCGAGGAGTCCATCGAGGACTTCGAGCAGCAGATGAAGGACGCGGTGACCGAGGAGCACGAGGGCAAACGGAAGAACGAGCTCACCTGGCGCATCCACCGCATCCACTGGGAGAAAAATCGCTTCATCTGGGACCTCAGGTACAAACGCAAGGTCATGAACGACGAGCTCTACGATTACCTGTGCAGGGAGAAGGTGGCGGACCAGCATCTCATCTCCAAGTGGCGCAAGCCCGGGTACGAGAACCTGTGCTCGCTCCTCTCCATACAGAAAAGCGACACCAACTTCGGCACGGCGTCCATCTGCCGAGTGCCGATGGCGTCCAGGGCGCCGCAGCAGCAGGTGAGAGTCCTACGCATATTCAAATACCCAAATACCACCCAAATACCACCCAAATACTGACCCAGCCACCCCACCATGAACGCAGCTCACGCCCAACGTGAAGACCGGGTGCATCTCGTGCACCAGCGGCGACGGCCAGAACGGCGGACCCATCTGGTGGAACACGCCAATCACCGAGGAGATTCAGACGAAGGTGATGAAGAAGAAGGCGGCGGCGAAGGCGGCCGGCAAGGACGCGGACGAGATGGATCCCGAGGTGAAGGCGCGCCTCGCCGCGCTCAAGGGGGCGAATTGAGCGAGTGGATGAGTGGATCACGCGGAGTATCGTAATAAGCATCGGGTTACGATTAATTAAAACGAGAATCGAATCAAACCTCGACGACGCCGCCGTCGTCGTTAGGGTCCTCCACGGTACGGCCCACCGCCTGGGCCACCAGCCTGGACGTCGCCCTCTCCACCCGCGCGCGCTTCTCTCGGACACTCTTAGATTCCTTCTCAATCGCCGAGTCTGAATCCTTCGATCCGTCGCCGCCGTCGACCACGCGCGGACCCCTGGACGCGGGCGCTCGCTCGCGGACAAAGTTGAACAGACGGACGTACTCCTCCATCGTGAGCTGCTGCGCGCGCGTCTTCTCGTCCCGCCCCAACATCGCCAGGGCATCCGTGACGGTGTCATCGTCGCACACCGCGCGTAAGTTGTTCTTCAGCATCTTGCGCTTCTGCGCGAAACACGCCTGCACGAATGTGAAGAATTGCTTCTCGGTGCCCCGCAACTCCGGAAGATCCCGCCGGGGTTTGGGCCTGAACCCCACCAGGCACGACTCCACGTTCGGCGGTGGATCGAAGCACGCCGCGGTGACCGGCCTGACGTAATACGGCGTCGAGTAGAAATGCACGCGGACCGACATCGGGCGGTAGTCGCTGGCGCCGGAATCCGTCCGAATCAGCCGCCGCGCCACCTCTTCTTGGAACATGAACACCATGTCCCCGAACGTGTCCCCCATCGGCAGCAGCGTCTTGAGGATGTCGGTGGTTATGTTGTACGGGATGTTTGCCACCACCTTGGCTCGGTGGGCGTCGCCGGGGTAATTGCCGTTAGCGTCGGGGCCGTGTTCGTTGAGCGCCGCGACTTTCGCGGTGACGTCTTCGAATTCTTTACCGACGTTCCACTTGAGGAAGTCAGCCTCGTGCACGGTGACGTTGGTGTCGTCGCCGGGTGGGTACTGTGCCTTGAGCTTATCCGCGAGGTTCCGGTCCTTCTCCACCGCGGTTATTTGGGCGCCGGCCTTGACCAGCTCCACGGTGAGGTTCCCGGTGCCCGGGCCGATCTCCAAGATTCTGTCGTCCGATGCCACCGCCGCCGCTTCGAGGGCGTCGAGGATGACGGAGTGGTCGATGAGGAAGTGCTGCCCGAGCCATCGCCTGGCCTCGTGACCCGCGGCGTCCACGCGTTCCTGAGGCGTGAGCTCGCCGGGGGAGTCGGCGGCCTGGTCAAACTTCCGGCGCATCTTGGTCCGCCGCGCCTTCTCGGCGCCGGCCTTGAGCTTTGCGTTCTTTTTGTTCTGCGAGAGCCGGGTGGGCTTGCGGGCCATGCATCGCACGTCCAGCCTGCCCCGTCGCGTCGAGAGCGCCGCGGACGTCGAGGCGGTCGCGTGAAGCGATGCGCGCGCGCGACAGTCCATCCGCGCCTCCTCACGTACGCTCCAACCTGTGTAACAGGGGCTGAGGGCAATTATTGGGTTACTTGCGCCGACTTCTGGCAGCCAGATGAGAATGCGTTTTCCCAAGGGCGTTTTCAAAGCCGACTAGCTTTAGTGCTACATTCTATGCCCACCACGCTTCTATGACGTCACCGGCTGATACCCAGTCGCCTGTCCGTCCTGTCAATCACCTCGTGCAGCTCCAGCGTCTTCCGCCCTTGCTCCTCGGCGGACGATTCGATGAACGCGCTCAACGCACCAAACGTCCCCACGTGATGCGCCATCCTTTTCGTCCTGCTCTCAGAGTGCCGTCGACCAACCGCGTTCACCGTCTCCGCCGCCACCTTCTTCTTATCCTCGCGCAGGTCCTCGAGAAAGTCCCGCGATGCCCGCGTCGTCCACTCGCTCACCTCACGCTGGTGCCTCAGCTCCACCCGTGTGAAGTCGCGAAGTTCGTCCAGCGCCGAGCGGATTCTGCGCAAGTCGCTCTCCTGCGACAGCAGCGCGATGCTGCCCTCGGTGGCTTGCCTCTGCAGCGCCTGTTCGGTATCGTCCAGGCCGTCCGACGCGCCCGCGTGGCCCACGCGGAAGTGCGCGCATGTGTCGTCCTGTAACGAGGACATCGCGGCGATCGTCGCGTCGAGCCCGCGGGCGTGCGCGTCCACGAAGGCGGCTTGCTCCTCCACGTCCAGCTGTTTCATGCGTTCAAACGTGGACTCCGCGTGCGACAGCTGTGTATTGGGTGTGGGCGGTTGAGGGGTTAAGTCGGGGTTCGAGAATGTTTGGGGGTGTTTGGTGTGCGGGAAAGACGCGGGACGGGGCGAGGGGCCGAACGGGACGCCGAGCGGTGGGGGTCCCGTCGGTCTTCCCGATGGGTCGGGCGGGGTCTCCGAGAAGAGTTTTGAGAGGCGGGGGGTGCCCGATTCGGTGCGCGGTCGACGCGGGGAGTGACGGGACGCGTATCGGGTTCGAGGGCACTCACGTCATCGTTGATCTTGATGAGAACATCGCGGAAGTCGTCCAGGTGCGACACCAGTACGTCCGGATCCATCGCCCCACCAACCCGGCGCGGCCCCGGTCTGTCTGGGGAGATTCGCACACAAACTCGGAAAAGGGTGCCGTGACTGCTCGGGCACCCTCCGGTCCTTTTGTCCGCGAAGGGACGCCGGAGGTGGACACAGCGAACGACGCACGCGGGACGTTCACGCACGTTCGAGCGGCGCGTCCATCGACCTTCTTTCCATCTCCCGTCCATCGAGACGCGAGTCGTACGCGCGAAGAAGTCGGCGGCATCCACCGAAGGGTCCGGTCATCGACGAGGGCACCCCCGTCGCGGGATATACTCTTTTGGCAGCACGCGTTTGGACGAGGACAGACCACTACGTCCGCTACGCCCGGCTAGATGAGCAGCCCGGGTGGAACCGGGTGGCTCGGTAAGATGGGCGGCGCCACCAAACCCCCACCACCCGGCGGCGGCGGCGAGCCCCCGACCCCCGAGACGCAGAAGCGCGTGGATGCCGCCAAGGCGTACATCGAGAACCTCTACCGCAACCAGCAGCGGTCCTTACAGCAGCGCATGGAGCGACGCGCGGCGGTCGCCGGGGACGAGGAGCTACCCGTGGAGGCCAAGCAGGAGCTGCTGCAGGAGCTGGACGAGCAGGAGCGCAAGTACACACGGCTGAAGCGCGCCAAGCTCACCGCCGACGACTTTGAACCCCTGACCATCATCGGCCGGGGAGCGTTCGGCGAGGTCCGGCTCGTCCGCGATCGATCCAACGGGCAGATCTACGCCATGAAGAAGCTCAAGAAGACCGAGATGGTCCGCCGCGGCCAGGTGGACCACGTCAAGGCTGAGCGTAACCTTCTCGCGGAGGTGCACGACGAGGCCGTCGTGAAGTTGTACTACAGTTTCCAGGATGAGGAGTTTTTGTACCTGGTGATGGAGTACTTACCCGGCGGTGACATGATGACGCTGCTGATGCGACGGGATACGTTGACGGAGGACGAAACCCGGTTCTACATCGCGCAGACGGTGCTGGCGCTGGAGACTGTCCACTCCGCCAACTTCATCCACCGAGACATCAAACCCGATAACCTCCTGTTGGACAAGGATGGCCACATGAAGCTGAGCGATTTCGGTCTGTGCAAGCCCGTCGACCAGAGACTTCTGGATACACTTCCGGAGATTGCGGAAGAAGACGGAACCCCCACACCGGAGAACGAAGAGGCGGACGGTGCGAACGTGGCGGACCCGGAGCGCCGCAGGGTGCAACTGAGGCACTGGCACGAAAACCGAAGGCGACTGGCGTACAGTACGGTGAGTCCATTTTTAATTCTCGTACGGGCAATGTGACTGACGTCGTGTTTTGTTTGTAGGTGGGCACCCCGGATTACATCGCGCCCGAGGTGCTCCTCAAGAAAGGGTACGGCCTGGAGTGCGACTGGTGGAGCGTCGGGGCCATCATGTACGAGATGATGGTGGGATATCCCCCGTTCTACAGCGACGAGCCGATGACGACGTGCCGGAAGATCGTGCACTGGCGGCACCACCTGCGCTTTCCCGCGGAGGTGACGCTCTCCGCCGAGGCTAGGGACCTCATCGAGCGGCTCCTGTGCGACGTGGACCAGCGTTTGGGCACCGCGGGCGTCGCCGAGATTAAATCGCACCCGTTCTTCTACGGGATCCAGTGGACCAAGCTCTACGCGATACGCGCGCCGTATCAGCCCGAGGTTGTCGGGGTAAGTTTATTTTAATCTCCTGTATGGGTAAATAGTCTGACGATGTGTTTTGTTTACAGGAGCTGGACACGCAAAATTTTGAATCCTTCGACGAGGACGACGCCTTTGCCAAGAAACAGAAACAGAACGTCGCGGCGAGCAGGAAGGACTTGGACTTCATCGGGTACACGTACAAAAACTTCGAGGTTGTTGGCGAGGAGGTGCAGAAGAAGAAGGGCAAGGCGAAGCCCAGTCTGGCGAGTATCTTTCCCGGGATGCCGGCTATGACGCCCGAGAGAGGTACGCCGGGTGCCGGGACGGAGAGCGAGTCGTCGACGCCGTATCACACGGCGCAGTTCCACGGGTTGGCGGAGGAAGGGGAGACGGAGATGGCGGCGGCGGTCGCGGGGATGTCCGTGGCTGAACCGTGAGTGCGCATCACGCGAGTATAAGAGGGTCGATTTGAAATTGGAACTGAAAGATTTTACATTCGTATAAAAAGTTTTACCGACGGAACCCACCGCCAGCCGCGTGTTCACCATCACTTCATGCTCTCGGGCTTGCCCTTCATGCCCCCGAGGTACTCCTTCCACCCTTTGCTCTCCATCGCCTCAGCCTTGTCGCTCACGACGGTCTTCATGTCCGCCTGGTACGACTCCATCTGAACCAAAACCTCGGGCTGGTACGCTCCAACGATCCTCGCCGCGAGTAAACCCGCGTTGGTCGAGTTACCGATCGCCACCGTGGCCACGGGCACGCCCTTTGGCATCTGCAGGATGCTGTGCACGGAGTCCACGCCGTCGAGGTGCTTGAGCGGGACGGGCACGCCGATGACGGGGAGCGGGGTCATGGCCGCGACCATGCCGGGGAGGTGCGCGGCTCCGCCCGCGCCGGCGATGATGCACCTCAGGCCCCTCGACGCTGCGGTGCGGGCGTACTCGAACATGCGCTCGGGGGTCCTGTGCGCGCTGACGACGGTCACCTCGACGCCCACGCCGAAGGACTCGAGGGTCTCGGCCGCCGCCGCCATGGTGGGGAGGTCGGAGTCGGACCCCATGATGATACCCACCAGCGGGGGGAGGTCAGCCTTGGCGTCGGGCTTACCGCCCGCGATGGCGAGCACCTGATCGAGCTTAGCGGACGCCTCCGTGGGGTGCTTGCCAGTCACGGTGAGGTGGCCCATCTTGCGGCCAGCCTTGGCGGCTTCCTTACCGTACCAGTGCATGTTAGCGCCGGGGACCCGTAGCGCGGCGCCCATGACGTCGTGCATTCGCCTCATTGCGTCGTCGCCCTCGCCGTCGCCGAGGATGTTCTTCATCACCGCACCGCCCACGCGCATGTCCGTGTCACCCAGCGGCCAGCCCATGATCGCTCGCAGCGTGTTCTGGTACTGGCACACCGCGCACGCCTCGATCGTGTAGTGGCCGCTGTTGTGCGGCCGCGGCGCGATCTCGTTGAGTAGGATGCGACCATCCGCGAGGTGGAACATCTCGACACCGAACATCCCGGCACCCTCCAGGGATCCCACCGCCGCGCACGCGGCTGTCGTCGCTTCATTCGCGACGTGCGACGGGACGTTCGCGGGGGTTGTGGTGACGTCGCAGATGTTATTCGCGTGGACCGTCTCCGTGACTGGGTACGCCTTGACTTCTCCGGACTTGGACCGGACGACCATGACGGCGAGCTCGCGGACGAACGGGACCCACTTCTCGCAGTATAAACCGGCGTCGTACCCGCCGAGCTTGGCGACGGCATCCTGTAGGTCGGCGGCGGTCTTCGCCACCGCGTTGCCCTTGCCGTCGTACGCCATCCGCCTCGACTTGATCATGAGAGGGAACCCGAACTTCTCGGCTACCGCTTTCAATTCATCCTCGCCGGCGATGGACGCGAAGTCGCCGAGGGGCACGCCAGCCTTGGCGAAGTGTTCCTTCTGGACGTACTTGTCCTGGATGATGGAGAGGGTAGCGCTGGTGGGCTGGACGTCGACGCCCATGTCCTCGAGTTCCTTGAGCGCTTTCGTATCGATGTGTTCAATCTCGACGGTGACGACGTCGCAGTCCTTGGCGAAGGCGATGACGTCGTCGCGGTTCTGGTAGGACCCGAGCGTGTGCTTGGACGCGACGGCGGCGGGCGCGGGATCGGACGGGTCCAGGCAGTGGAGCTGCACGCCCATCGGTGATGCCGCGATGGCGAGCATGCGTCCGAGCTGGCCGCCGCCCAGGATGCCAACCTTGGCGGTGCGGGCGAGGCCTTCGTCGCACACGGCGTTCGGGTCGTCGTTGGTTTTGCCGCCGAAGAGCCCCGCGCGGACGCGGATGGGGCCGCGGTGGGTGCGGGACGGCGTGGATCTGCGCGTAGTCACGCGGACCGGCGCGCAGAGCTGGGCGGTCGCGCTCATCATTGATGACATCATCTCGCGATGATTTGATTACTTTCGAACAATCAGGCGCCTGCCGACTATCGGTCGGGAGTCGGGGTCGAGACGAACGGGTCTCGGGTACGTCCGGGGCCGACACCTACCTCGGGTGTGCGCGGTGCGATCGAGCGATCGGGGGTTGGCCGATCCGCCCGTGCGCGGTGGGTTTTGTGGCGGTCGGTTCGAGCCCTCGCGGTTGAAAATATCAAAAAGCGGCCGGCGCTGAAACGCCGCCCTTGACGAAAAGGCGAATTCCACGTCAGTCCGGCGGAGGCACCGTATTGCGCACACAGACAAGCGCCACGCACCTCAAAGGTCGTATCCGAGCCTTCGTACCGACCGAGCGATCCAACACGGTCGATCAGGTACCGTCGACGGCGATCTAACCGGACCGGCGAGCCCGGCGACGGTCCCTTTCGCCGACGCACGGTTAACCTATACCTAAAACCTGACGATCGCTCACGGTGCATAGTACCATGACCGGAGCTGTGCTGTGGAGGGCAGTGGCGGGCGGCATCCGCGCCGTCGCGCGCATGTCACTTCGCCAACCTCGCCAGCACGGCGGTAACGCGGTCCTGGCGCACGTGCACAGGCCGTCGACGCGCCCGGCCGCGTCGCAGCCACGCGGCGCTCGCGTCGGCGGTGTCGGCGGTGTCGGCGCGCCGGGCCCGGCGACTCGAGCCGCGGCCGCCGTCGGCGCCATCGCCCGCCGAAACGCGGGCGCATCCACCGGACGCATCGACCGCACGCTCGCCGTCGGCATCGCCCCGAGCGGATCGCCACGCGCGAT